>ENA-ORXR01003194-ORXR01003194.1-marine-metagenome-genome-assembly--contig:-NODE-3194-length-14847-cov-3.004130_pt1 | contig 14847 bp, 13 predicted proteins | sample MGYA00237866_ERZ511479 | MGnify/ENA metagenome assembly ERZ511479 | reverse complement strand
TGATGCATTTTTGGGATCATAACTCACACTGACATGGGTTAATTTGGGGACCATAAAGCCCATTGCGCCAAGCATCTTTTTATACACCGGGCGGCCGTCTTTCAGACCGCGCTTGAGTTGCTCCATTGTGTAAATATCTTGGCGCGGAAAGGTGACCTCGACATTCATCGAAAAGCCAAGCGATGTCTCAACATCCGGATTTTCAAGCTTAGCTGCGCCGCGCGCGGGATCAATGATGCAATATTCACCGGTTTTGGACAGGCCGGGCACGGATAATATATTATCAATCGTCCCGTCCGGCGCGATCGGAATGTCCGTGTCTTCACCTCCCTGTCGATATACAAAACCCTGTGGCAGGCCATAGCTGTCTCTGACGTTAAATTCTGCAGCAGAGCTTTGCACAAGATAACCCAGATTCTTCTTCGGTATTTTGGCAAGATTGTTTTTCATCTTCACCATGCCCTTGGCCGGAAAGCAGTGCTCGAAATTCGGGCTTGCCTCATCAGCATGTGCCAGCGCGGAACTGAGAAGAATAATCGTCAAGGCGGGGATAATATGTTTCATGCCTATTCCCTAACGCGGTAACACAAAGATGATAACTTAATTTTTGCCAAGCTTTGTGAAAGCGACTAAGAGAGCCGCAAATAAGGAGCCTGACATGTCACACCGCACCCTCAAAACAATTGGCGTCATTGCGCTATTGATGACGCCGCTGCTTGCGGGATGCGGACTGCGCGGTGATCTTAAAACGCCGCCGCCTATTTTCGGTGAGGACAAACGCACGGACGCGCAAAAGGCTGAGGCCCAAAAAGCGATTGATGCCGCCCGTGAACGCAAAGCTCGCAAAGCCGCAGAAGAGTAATCATGCGTCATTTTATGGAAAAAGACGGCGAAATGTTCGCCGAGGACGTCGCCCTGTCCGAAATCGCCGCCAAAGTCGGTACGCCCGTCTATGTCTATAGCGCGGCGACATTTGCGCGCCATTATGATGTGTTCGCCAAAGGGTTTGAGGGCACGGACGCCTTAATCGCTTACAGCGTCAAAGCTAACTCAAATTTGGCCATACTCTCACTGCTCGCCAAGCGCGGGGCCGGCGCAGATGTTGTCTCGGGCGGCGAGCTCACGCGGGCTCTACGCGCGGGAATTTCGCCGGATAAAATTGTCTTTTCCGGCGTCGGCAAAACCCGAGACGAAATGCGCCTCGCGCTTGGCGCGGGCATTTATCAATTTAATGTCGAGAGCGCTGCTGAGCTGGACGCATTATCTGAAACTGCGGCCGATATGGATATGACCGCGCCCATTGCCTTTCGGGTTAATCCGGATGTGGCAGCCGGCGGACATGAGAAAATCAGCACGGGCAAGAAAGAAAACAAATTCGGAATTGCGTGGGATGATGCGCGCGCGCTCTATGCCCGCGCCGCCAGTTTGCCCGGCATTAAAATCCAAGGCGTCGATGTTCACATTGGCAGCCAGATCACACAGCTTGATCCCTATGCGCGCACAATTGATAAAATTGGCGGGCTTATCAAAAATCTGCGCGCCGATGGACACACAATTGAGACTTTCGATCTGGGCGGCGGGCTTGGCATTCCCTATGGCGATGGCGGGCAGCAGCCTCCACCGCCCGCAGATTATGCGGCAATGGTTCTGGGCGCGACCAAAGATTTGGACGTGCGCCTGCTGTTTGAGCCGGGCCGGATGATCGCCGGAAATTCCGGCGTGCTACTCTCACGCGTGATTTACACCAAGCCCGGCGAGACCCGAAATTTCCTTATTGTCGATGCGGCCATGAATGATCTTATTCGCCCTGCCCTTTACGGCGCCTATCATGATGTTGAGCCCGTGAAGTCGGGCGCAAATGAAACTGTAAGCTACGATATTGTCGGACCGATTTGCGAGAGCGGCGATACATTCGCCGTGCAGCGCGACCTCCCAAAACTTGCCGCAGATGATCTCGTTGTGTTTCACAGCGCAGGGGCATATGGCGCAGTGCAGGCCAGCCAATATAATACGCGTCCGCTTGTTCCTGAGGTTCTGGTGAGCGGCGACGAGTACGCGATCATTCGCAAGCGTCCGGATTATGATGACATGCTATCCAGCGAGACCGTCCCCAAATTTATCTAACGCTAATGCGGGGCCTCATGCAGCGCTGTAGGAAACCATCTGCGGCGCTCATAATGTCATATTCGCGATCCCGCGTCCAATCGCTGTGACCTACATTTTCAAAACGCACCAATGTCGATTTTACACCAGCTGCCCGCGCCGCATTATGCATCATCTCAGACTGTTTTACCGGTACAATATCATCGTCGCGTCCGTGAATAATTAGAATTCTGGATTTCATTTTTGAGACCTGCTGAGCAGGTGATAACGCTTTTAGCTGCTGCCGATCTCGGGCAATTTCGCCAATTTTTGCTTCCCAAGAATAATACGCATAACGCTGCTCAGCAATGTCTTGGTCAAATTTATCCAAAAACGCCCCGATATCCGTGATTGCGTTCACGCTGACAACACAGCGATATTCTTCGGGATCCTGAACGGCGGCATTAAGCGCCGCATATCCGCCATAGGCCACGCCCAAAATGGCGCGCTTACTGTCAGGCTTAATGCGCCCGGATTGTTCCAAAGCCGCAACACCATCAGAGACGTCGCTCTGCATTTTGCGGCCCCATTGCGCATATCCAAGATCTTCAAACTGACGTCCATACCCGCCCGACCCTCTATATTGCGGTTGAAAAACATTATATCCCTCGCCTGCAAAATATTGCGCCCACGGATCCCATTCCAAACGGTCCCGATTGCGATGTCCTTTATGAGGAATGACCAAAAGTTGCGCCTCGCCAGTGTAATCTCCATTTCGCGACGGCAATATTGCCGGCGTAAAATATCCGACAAGTTTCTGACCGTCACTGGCAACATAATCCATACGCTGCTTTTTTGGAATTTTGCCCGCTTCAAAACTTTGCTCCGTTTCAATCACCGGAATGAGTTTCGATCTCTGATTAACCCACAAGGATACGGCAGGCGGCTGTCCTGCCGCGCTATGGCTGATCAACCAGTAGTCATCCTTTCCGACAACTTCGCGAATGCGCCAATTCGAATTTTTAGGAAGTTTTTTCTCAACACGCTTTGATATTTTCTCACGTTTTTTGGAAAACCAATGTTTTTCCAATGTGTCATCCCACCAATAGGCGTAATAAATATCCGATGCATCACCAAAGCTATCCGCGCCGGCGAGGTCAAATTTATCATGACGATAGATCAATTTTGGCGCGATATTTTTATCTGTGTTGATCACATATAAGGAGGTCGTCTCGTCCGTGTGCGAGCGCCTTAGAATACGCATTTTATTTTCGCTCGGCGGCAGTCCCACGACGGTAAAACGACTTTCCAAATCATTGGCTGTGTAAAAATGACGCCATTTTTTGCGGCCAAATCCCTCAGGTCTGTAGAATTTTGTAATATAGCTGACATCCCCTCCATCAATACGCAGACGCGGACGATTTCGCGTATCCAGAACCCAGCGCTGTGTGCGCTCAGTGCCCGTCAGCAGAACGTTGGGACGTCTCAAATTTGTATTCAATTCCACAAGCTGCGTTGGACCTTTGTCTTGAATGGCGACAATAAGTGAACTGCTTTTCGCGTCACGGCCGACGACTTCCATTCGCGCAGACCCCACGTCCCGATCTTTGAGAACCCTATGATACATCTGACTGATCTTGCCGCTGCTTAAATCATAGACATCAACAGAGTCGCGCAGCTTTTCCTTGCCCATCTTTCGACCCTCTTTGACGGCGTAAAATCCGCGCGAATAAACCGCCAAACGATTCTCATCGATCCAATTTATCCAATAGATGGCCTTATTATTGGTTTTAATCGTCTTACGAATTTTCGCGTTATCGGACTGGCGCACAATGATTTCGCCATTAGTAAATAGGCCTTGATATTGCTTGGGCACAAAAACGGCATAATGATCCCCTGTGGGCGACAGGCTGACATGTTCAATATCCGTGCGCATGAAATAGGCAGCAACGTCTTGCGCCGCAGCAGGTTGAGCATATCCAGCAAGCACAGCAATGAGCGCGAGCACGGCGCCGAGACATATACGAATATTGTGTGTCATAATTCTATCCCGTTCAGCTGTGGCCGCGGCATTAGCCTGTTCATTTGCGGCCTATCACAGCCAGGAAAATGCCGCTAATCCCAAATACGTGAGGTGTAAATAGCGGCTATCCGCAGCTATATATCACGAAAAATTAAGCCAAAACGTGTTTTTGTCACATGCTTTTGCCACAAAGCCGCTCTATAACACTCTTAATGACAGATCAGGCACCATCGCGCAATTTCGATTATGAGGCGCAGCGTAAGCATTTACGCAAGCTGACGCGGCGTGCCCGCCTGCATATGATATGGGAGCGTTACGCGCCCATATTTGCCATCGCTGCAGCTGCGCTCGGCCTATTTATTGCGGCGAGCGCAGGCGGATTATGGGAGCGCATTGGCGATCCATGGCGCGCCATCGCGCTGGTTGCGGTCATCATACTTATCATCCGCTCTATTTGGCAGGCCCGCGCCGCCAGTTTCCCGCGCGAGAGCGAGGCTGAAATGCGTGTTGAGCGCGACGCCGGACTGTCGCATCGCCCCATCGCGGCATTGCGCGATCGCCCGGCTAAATTGAGCACGCAGATCAATCAAGACCAAATGTGGAATGACCATATCGCCAAGGCGAGCCATGCCGCCCGCAGCGCCAAAGCAACAAAAATTCGTCCGGCGCTAGCACCGCGCGATCCTTATTTTTTGCGGTTTATTATTCCGGCCGTGCTCGTTCTCGCCCTTATGGTAGGAACAACAGAGAGCTTTGAACGTCTGCGCGCCAGCCTCGTGCCCAGTTGGCAATCGGCGACCGCATCTAAAAATGCTAAATTTGACGCCTGGATTGACCCGCCGGATTATACAGGCCGCCCGCCCGTTTACTTCAAAGGTAAAGCATCCATCTCCGCCCCTGCGGGAAGTGAATTTGTCGCCCGCGTCACAGGCGTTAAGCAAGCGCCGCGCCTGGCTTTAATCGAAGGCGGACGCACGCGCCGCCTCACCCCCAAGCGCCTTGGCCCGAAAAGCTTTGAAGTGCGCGCAGAGTTATCCAAGCCCAGCAAAGCGCGCTGGCGTATTGGAAGCCGCGCCCAGATCTGGGAAATGGACATTGGCGCCGATACAATCCCTATGGTGTCCTTCGACAAGACCCCCGAGGCCTCGAAACGAGACCGCCTGACAATCACCTATTCAGCAAGCGATGATTTCGGAATCACCGAAATGTTCCTCGAAGTTGTGCCAAGCTCTATGATGGATACGAAGCCGGAGCGTATTTCCATCGATATCCCCGGTACAGCCGTCAAAGACGTCACATCCAAAGAGACGGCTCTGTCCCTCATTAAACACCGCTGGGCGGGCAAAGAAGTCACAGGCACATTGATTGCGATTGACGGACGTGGACAGGAAGGGCGCAGCGACGTCGAGACATTTGCGATACCCGATAAAATTTTTATCAATCCACTCGCCAAGGCCGTCGTGGAAAATCGCAGCTTGCTGCTCAATGTTGAGGGCGAATACGGTCCCATGCCGAAACCGCGCAAAGTCAGATGGCCGGCTTATACGGCGGACTTGCCGGAGATGACGATTGAGCGCGCGCCGAAAAATGTGCGCCGCGTCTATGGCTTGCTTGGCGCGATCACCGATATGCCGGATGAGATGTATCGCGACGTGGTCATTTTCATGGGGCTGGAATATGTCCACCAACGGGTTGCGCAAGCCGAGTCGATTGAGGAACTTTCCGGGCTGGACGGCGAATTATGGGATGTCGCTATTCGCGCCGAATTTGGACCTCTTGGCAGTGCCCGCGAAGAAATGCTGGCGGCCGAGCAAGCCTTGCGGGCAGGCATAGCGCGCCGCGCCCGTAAGCGCGAAATTGATACTTTATTTAGCCGGTATAATGACGCGGTTGACCGTTATGTCGAATATTTGATGGAAAACGCTGAGACCAAAGAAGGCGATGGCGGCGGAGGCGGCGGCGAGCCGCGCGACCTCGCCGAAATTCAGCGGTTGATGGACGCGATCGAAGAGGCCAATCGGCTGGGCGACACAGCGGGGGCGCGCCGCGCGCTTACGCAGCTCGCTGAACTGCTGGAAAATATGAAGATTGAAAAAACCAAAGGCGGCGAAGGTGAAGGCGGCGGCGAGTCCGAGGATGGCTTGACAGCTGAGGCCAAAGAAGCGCTCGAAGATCTTGCCGATCTGACAGGTGAGCAGCGCAAATTAGAAGATGAAGCGCGCCGCCAAGAAGAGGCGCAAAACAAGCAGGACGGCCAAGACGGACAAGAGGGCGGTGAGCAATCCGGCGGTGAGCAATCCGACGGCGAGCAAAGTGGTGAACAACAGGGCGGCCAGCAACAGGGCAGCGGGCAAGGACAAGGCCGCAGCGGCGCAGGCCAAAGCGCGCAAGGCCCTGAGGGCGGCGCAGTGCCTAATCCCGAGCAGCTTGCGCGAGATCAGGCCGCATTATCGGAAGGGTTAGATAAACTCGAAGAGAGCTTATCGGACTCGGGCAGCGGCATTAATATGGATCAAGCCCCGACTCCCCAAGACGGCGAAGGCTCGGGCGGTTCTGACGGCGAGCGTCCGGGCGCAGGCGGCGAAGGAGACAATGATCAGACGGCGCAAGGCGGCGGAAATGGGGAGCAAGACCCCAATGCCCAAGGCGGCGGAGGCGGCGAGATTGATCCTGACGCGCCCGAGGGCTCGGTTGGCGCAGGGACATCTGATGATGCAGAGAATACCGGTGACAGAATTATGGCGCTATCGCCTGAGGACGCACTTGCAGGCGCGCGCGAAGCCATGAAACGCGCCGAAGACGCCTTAGCGCGCGGTGATTTTGCGCAGGCGCGTCAGGCGCAAAAAGACGCCATTGATATGCTGCGCGCCATTGGGCAGGCCGTTGTTGCGCAGAGCAATATTCCGGATGGTGAAAACGGGACGCAATCCGGCCAAAATGGACAGGCAGGCTCTGATCCTTTTGGGCGCGGTGATGACGGCAAAGAAGGGACAGCGATTGGCGACGGTTTAGACATTCCCGAAGAAACGGAGCGCCAGCGCGCGCGCGACCTCATGGAAGAGCTTCGTCGCCGCTCCGCAGAGCAAGAACGCGAGCAAGAAGAGCGTGAATATCTCGACCGTCTCCTTGAGCGGTTCTAGAATTCAGGCCATTTTTTATATATTGAGATCTGATCCGTAAGGACATCAATTTCGGATTTTATAAACGCGCTAGTCTTCGGGCGAGTCATCTTTGGACTCACCGGATGCAGTCGCCAGCGATAAGCGCTCCGGCGGGCTTGTCTGCGTTGCCAGCGCATCCTCATCGGCAAATTGATAGCGAAGGATAGATGCATCAATTGGCGGATTTGGATAAGACGTCACAAAACTTTGTTTTGCCCGTCCTGAAAGATTTGGATTTGGAAGCTCAACAATCCAGCGCATTAACTCATCGCCGCCTGCATTATGAAGGCTCAATAAAACCGATTTCGCGGGAATGCCTTCTGCCGTCAAATTCTGCACGACGCCGTCCACAATCAATGTTGGGACGCCTTCGACAATTGCGGCGCGCGATTGAACCGATTGAAATGTTAATCCGCTTTGGGCCACGTCGATGCCAAAGGATTTATAGATCGTCGATGTAGAGGGGAAACGCTCGACAATGGGCTGACGGAAAATATAGGCTGCCAGCGCAAAGGCCGCGAGCAAAGCTAATGTCACAATCCATATCATAGAGACGCCAAACAGGCGGCGGCGCGCGCGGCTCCGATCTGCATTATCGCGAATGGAGGCTGCGCTGACCGCGCCGGCAGGAACATGCGCGCGCGCATCATTTGACGCTTCGGGGCGCGGCGCGGGCTTAAACCCCGCAGAGGCTCCCGCCACCGAAGCCGCACTGATGGCGGAGTCATTTTGCTGATCAGACAGCGCTAAAATATCCGGATCAGCCGCCACAAACCATGTCGCCGAACATTTTGCGCAGCGCACAGATCGTCCATTGGGCCCGATGGCATCAGCTTTTGCTGAATAACGCGTGGCACATTCTGGACATGTGAGTATCATAATGGTCCTGATTCGTTTAACCTAGGACAGAATGCCAATTAACGCCCCAAAGTCCAGCCCTGAGCCAAATCAAGCCCCATCTGTGCAGATGTCCGGCGTCGCTATGCGCTATGGCGAGGGCCCGGAGGTCCTGCGCGATGTGGACTTAACACTGGAGCAAGGCGAATTTGCCTTTTTAACAGGACCGTCCGGCGCCGGAAAATCCTCGCTGCTCAAATTGATGTATCTGCGTGAGCAGGCCAGCCGCGGTCTAATCTCGCTCTTCGGACAAGATAGCGCGCAATTATCAGACACCGACAGGCCGCTCATTCGCCGCCGCATAGGCGTCGTTTTGCAAGATTTCGACCTGATTGATCATTTATCAATATTCGAAAATGTTGCTCTGCCCCTGCGTATCCACGGCGTTAAGCGGGCCAGCTACGCGGATGACGCCGTTGAAATTCTGCGGTGGGTCGGGCTTGGAAGCCGCCTTGACGCCCTGCCCGCAACATTATCCGGCGGCGAAAAACAGCGCGTCGCCATTGCCCGCGCCGTTATTGCCAAACCGGATCTTTTGATTGCGGATGAACCGACGGGCAATGTTGATCCCGCCATGGGCGCGCGGCTTATTCGATTATTTGAGGAAATGAACCGTATTGGCACGACGGTGTTAATTGCAACGCATGATCTGGACCTGATTCCCAGCGGCGCGCGGCGGCTAAAGATTGCGCGCGGAGAATTGTCCTGATGAACGCGCCTGACTTTACGCTGCCTAAGCCGCAACCTTTATTCCCGCCTCACGCCCGCGCGGATCGTCCCTTATTTGTCGTCATGATGATTATGGTCTTTCTCGCCTGCATCGCTGCGATGGGCGCGCAGCGCAGTTATAAAGCGGCCGGTGATTGGGGGCGCGGCTTGTCCCAATCGGCAACTGTGCAGCTCAAAGCCGAAGATGTTGCAACCGCGCTGCCCATCTTGGAGTCTCAAACCGGCATCGCTGAGGCGCGCATCATCAGCGAAGCGGAGTCAAAAGAATTACTGCGGCCTTGGCTGGGCGGAGCCGTCCTGCCTGATGATCTCCCCGTTCCGTATTTGATCGATCTGCGCCTGACCAATGATAAGGATTTTGACGCTCGCAAGACACGGCGCGCATTGGAGGGCGCGGGTATTGAGGCTGTTGTCGATGATCATCAACGCTGGAGCCGTGATGTTGCCCGCACCGCCCGGGCCGTGCAGCTCCTTGCGATGATGGCGCTGGCTTTTTTGATCACAGCGGCCATCGCAACGGCCATATTTGCGACCCAAGCCGGGCTTGTTGCCCGCAAAGGCATAATTGATGTGCTCACCCAAATCGGCGCGCGGGATCGCTATATTGCACGGCTCTTTACACAGCGTTTTGGGTGGTTGGGCCTTTTATCAGGAATTGCAGGGGCGATATTAGCCGGCCTTTTATTCATCATTCTAAGCCTCGTGTCAGGACAAGGTAGCGACGGTCTGTTGCCGCGCCTGTCTATGGGTCAATTCGATCTGTGGATATTGTTTTTAACTCCAATTTTATCCGCTATAATTTGCGCGATTAGTGCAGGCCGCACCGTGCGCCGCACATTATCTACGCGTGAAGGCAAGCGGCATATTTAGGGAGCGATGACAATGAATACACCCACGCCGCGCCGTAAATTTCTAAGCCGTCTTGGCTTTGCGCGCTTTGCTCTGCTCATTGCCCTCTTCGCCGGACTGATTGGGTTTGCCCTCTTCGTCCTAAGCGTCAAGCGCGCGGCTCCGCCGATTTCAAGTCTATACGCCGACGGCATTGTTGTCCTGACAGGGCCCGGCGGCGGACGCCTTGAGACCGGCGCAGAGCTCCTGAAAGCCGGCGCGGCAGAGCGGCTCCTGATTAGCGGCGTTGATAAGTCCGTCACACCGGAGCAAATTGCGGATATTTTATTTGTCACGGAGGAGACCATGGCGTGCTGCGTTGATCTGGATTTCGCCGCAAATAACACCGCAGGCAATGCGCGAGAAACGGCTATCTGGGCGCGCGCGTTGGGCTATGAGCATCTTATCGTTGTGACCTCAGACTACCATATGCCGCGCGCCATTTTGGAATTAGATCATGCCACTGATGGCATCCGGCTGACGCGGTACCCAGTTCCTGATGGGCGCGATGCCAATCGCTTTGCTGTCTTTTCGCGCGAATATGGAAAATTACTCATTGTCTATGCGCGTCACATGGGCGAGCGCACAGAGAAAGCTCCCAAGCCTGTTCCGGATCCCGCAGAGATTATGCGCGAGGCCCAAGATCCGCCCAAATTAACTGGGCCCTAATGGATATGAAATTATGAAAAAGCTCCTTATTTTTGTCGTCCTCGCCGCGCTTGCCTATTGTGCCTATTGGTTTGCCGCAGCCCGTATTTTGCCGGGGGAAATCGAAACGCAAATCCAAACGCTGACCGAGGACACGGCCACGATTACGCATGGCCCGATTAAAATTTCCGGCTTTCCTGCGGCTTTTAAATCAGATGTTTCGCCCGTAAAAATGGCCGGCGAGGGATGGAGCGCAGATATTGATATGCTGACGGCGCGCGCGCCCGCCTATCTTCCGACTTCTGTCAAAATGGAGCATGAGGGACGCGCGGCATTTAATATCGAAAACGGCCTGTTTAAAGGCATTTACACAACACAGACAGAAACGGCCACATTGGACAGTTCGCTCACGTCGCGCCTATCCCAAGAGACGGTCATTAACGCAGATAACATTCAGATCACAGCAGCGCCGGGAAGCCTCTGGCCTGTTCAAACGGCGGGCAGCATATATATGCGCCGCGATATTGCGCGCAAATCCTACGCCGTAGATTTTAACTTAAAAGACATAACCCTTGATGCAAGCCGTTTGGGGGATATCGGGCAGCTGCTTGGCCCGCGCGCGCAGGGCGTTAGCGGCGATATCTTGATTACGCGCGAGGCCGCCAGCGAGACACCCTTTGGCGCGCAAAGCGGCGATGTGATTGCTGCGCAGAAAATTGTCTTTAATTGGGGTGAGTTAAATTTTGACGGGCGCTTTAATTTGACCCGAAATAATGGCGTGCTGAGCGGAAATATTATGCTGCTCACCGAAGACCCCGCCGCGCTTATCAAGGCCGCGCAGCGCGAAGGTATGATCCCCCGTCAGGCCAGCTTTCTGCTGGATATGCTTATCTCAAGCCTGCCAAAAAATGACGTGGGTCAATATGAGCTGCCGATTATTGTAACGAATGGCGACATGATGCTCGGCCCGCTCCCGCTGGGTCGCCTCCCTTTTTAATCTGGCGTTTTAATCAGATTTTTTATCGCGTCCAAAGTTCGGCGCGTCCGTATCTTGGCCTGCGTCAATAATCTGCCGCCGGATATTCCGAGTCTTGGAAAATTCACGCAGCAAATCATCCCCCTCGCCCCAGCGTATGGCGCGCTTTAGGGCCGACAAATCTTCGATATAGCGATCAACAACTTCGAGTACGGCGGTTTTGTTGGACAGAAACACATCGCGCCACATCTCCGGATCAGAGGCCGCGATGCGGGTAAAGTCGCGAAATCCGCCCGCAGAAAATTTTACAACTTCATTATTGGTCACACGCTCCATATCCACCGCCGTGCCCACCAGCGCATAGGCGAGTAAATGGGGGACGTGGGAGGTTGTGGCCAGAACCGTGTCGTGGCGCTTGGCATCCATCATCGCCACTTCACTGCCCAGCCCTTCCCAGAACGCGGCGACCTGTTTGGCGGCGGGGGAGGTGTCATCTTCGGGCGTTAGAATGCACCAGCGTTTTTGAAAGAGTTCCGCAAAGCCGGATTCAGGCCCGCTATTTTCTGTGCCTGCAATCGGATGACCCGGGACAAAGGCAATATCATCGCGCAAAAGCGGCGTGATCGCCTCCATCACATATCCTTTTGTTGAGCCGACATCCGACAGAGTCGCGCCGGATTTCATTGCCGGAATAACGGCGGCAGCGGCCTCCGCCATACGCCCCGGCGGGACGGCCAAAATAACAAGGTCAGCGGCAGGTGCGAGTTTTGCTGCGTCCACATTCGCCTCATCAGCAATATCGAGAGAGGTAATTGTCGCCACGACATCAGGATTACTGTCGGCCATAAGAACCGTGGCCGCCTGGCCATAGGTCTTCGCCGAGCGAGCGAGCGATGAGCCAATCAGGCCGCCGCCGACGATTAAGAGCGTATCAAATCCACTCATGACGTCGCGCCTAAGCTGGGCGGCAATACGCCAATAATATGCGCGCTTGGAATGTCTGACTTCATCGCGGCTAGAGACTCTGCGCTCACATAATGCGGCCATTGCAGCAAAATATACTCTCCTGCTTCTGCGCGATTTATCGCTTTGGGCTCAATGGCAAAGGCGGCTTTTGCCTCACTCTGCTTCACCGCGATCAAGCTGCAATCCTCATCCCCAGAGGGCGCAATATCGGCGCGCGCAACGGCGACGGCTTGGGGCCAGTTCTGCGCGCCTGTGCGCGGCAAGCCGGATAAAATATACAGCCCGTCCATCGCTCCGCCCGGCAGTAAGGCATTCCACCATTTATTCATGCCGCCCGGCGCAGGCAGTACGGCCACGCCCTCGGGGTCGGCCAGCGTTGCCGCGAGCGCTGCGCTGGTCGTCGGATAATTGCGCGTGGGAATAGAGGCGCCGAAACGATCGCGCACCAATGCGCCATTAATCAACGCGTCGCCTTCGAGCGCAATATGCAGAACCATTGGGCCTTGGATCGCCAGGCTCGCGCTCATCAGTTCCGCCATGATGCGGCTAACGAGTTCAGGCGAGGTTTGCCCTGCGGCTTTGGCCAGCGCGCGCACATGACTTTCTTCACGCGAAGGTCGCCAGACCCGCATACCGGATTTACTGGCCCGCACCTTGGCGGATAAATCGAGCCGTTCTGCAATCAGATCCAAAAGCGCATTATCGACGCGATCAATATCAATGCGAAGTTTCGCGATGTCAGGCTTGGCGCTCATATATAGTCATCAATTCTTTTGCGAGCCGCGCTCTAAAACGGGCGTCGGTTTTGGAAAGAGCGGCGCGCGAACCTCTTCGCTGCGTAGCCCATCTGTTCCCGCATAAAGGCGCTTGACCGCCTCGACAAGCACAAGTCCTGAAAATCGTGGCCATACGGTTTCGCCGAACCGTTCCATCACGGATAAAAAGCGCGGCCCCGTCATGCGCGCAACCGGCGGCGCGTAAAGCGCGCCGGCCCAAGCGAGCGGCAGAAATTGAGCATGTGTCAACGCGCTGGCCAGTTGGCTTCGCGAAAATGGACGGCCCGCGCCAAAGGGCGACGCATCGCTGCGCGCCCACAGGCCCGAGCGGTTAGCCGCGATAATCACGAGGCGCCCCTCGGGGGCGAGCACGCGCCAGACTTCATTTAAGACAGCCGCAAAATCCGCGCTCTCCTCTATGGCATGAACCAAGAGCACGCGATCAAAACTTGCCGGCGGAAGCGGGAGCGCGTCATCCTCCACCAGCGCCGCGACATTGCCCCGCCGGCTTTTGGTTGGGATAACGCCCATCGCGGCGGGCATAGTCAGGATAACTTTTTTCGCTTTGGGGGCGTAAGGCATCAGATACGGCCCCGCATAGCCAAGGCCCAGCATGGCGCGGCCCTCTTCCTGCTCAGGTGGCCAGAGCGCGGTCAATCTGCGCAGCGCCATAACACGCGCCGCGCGCCCCATGGGCGAGGCGTAAAATTCCGAGAGTTGGTTTGCAGTCTGGCGCATAATTTATGATAAGAGCAATAAAGCCGCGCGCCAAACCAAAAAGAGAAATTTATGAGCCTCGAGATAATCGTCTTTCCCTGCCTGTCCGATAATTACGGATTTTTGCTGCGCTGCAGTGAGACAGGCCAGACCGCCTGTGTGGACACGCCCGATGCCGCTGAGATTTCAAAGCAGATCGAGGCGCGCGGTTGGGGGCTGGATTATATCCTCAACACGCATCATCACCCCGATCATACAGGCGGCAATAAAGCGCTGAAACGCAAATATGGCGCGCAGGTGATTGGCCCGAAAGCCGAAGAAAGCCGCATCCCGCAAATTGATAAGGCGCTTGGCGAGGGTGATATATTTAAACTCGGAAACTGCGCCGCAAAGGTGTGGGACACGCCCGCCCATACGGCGGGGCATATTAGTTATTATTTCGAAGATGAGGCCGCAATATTTGTCGGCGACACATTATTTGCGCTGGGCTGTGGCCGCCTGTTCGAAGGCACGCCTGCGCAAATGTGGACGGCGATGGCGCGCTATAAAACGCTGCCCGCGCAGACGCAGGTTTTCTGCGCCCATGAATATACGCTGTCTAATGCGCGCTTTGCCGAGACGATTGAGACAGGTAATTCTGCGCTACGCGATTATATCGAAACCGCCAAAGCCAAACGGGCCGATAATATTCCGACGGTGCCGACAACCATCGGCGCAGAAATATCCGCTAATCCCTTCATGCGCTCCGACCAAGACAGCGTCGCGATGGCGGTCAATATGGCCGGAGCATCGCCGTCAGATATTCTGGGCGAGGTGCGCCGCCGCAAGGATAATTTCTAAGGCATGTTATTACCGCGTGGCCACAGCTTGCCGCGCGCGGCGAACGCGCCCATATAGTTCTTATGCTTCTGCGCCGTAAAACCCCCAAGACCAAAGCCCCTGCTTTTCGGGAACGTGACCCGAATGAGCCGCGCATTGTCTATA
>ENA-ORXR01003193-ORXR01003193.1-marine-metagenome-genome-assembly--contig:-NODE-3193-length-14851-cov-4.614322_pt1 | contig 14851 bp, 14 predicted proteins | sample MGYA00237866_ERZ511479 | MGnify/ENA metagenome assembly ERZ511479 | reverse complement strand
GATGACGGGCATCTCATCACAGGCAGCTGGAGCATTATCGGGGTTTTCACAGGCCGTTTCCGAATGACCCGCGCCATCGAACAAACCCCAAAAGCCAAGGCGGTCACAGCCAAGGAAACTGAGGATGCGTGAAGCTATAAAATTTAGTTTTTGGTGAAGCTTACGGAAAATGAGCAAAACTAATCATTTGATATTTTAGCGGATTAAGTTCTGCTCTTAACAAACCTTCTAATCGAACCGTCTTCCTTTTCATGAAGCCACGGTTGAATCCAAGGGTAGCAACCCATGGTCTGGGAGTCTCTGCAAATGCCCCTACTAACCAAAAAAGATACAGCAGGGTTCATTCGGCGCGGTGACCATTCGTAATTTTCTGCAATTTCCTTTACGCCGCCCGAGCCTTTATAGGCGTTTAAAAGATCAGCCGCAATTCTCAATGCGTCCTGTTCTGGGTTCCACTCCATAAAAGATTTATCAAATTCAACAAACAATTCATCTGCTGGATAAACTTGCCCAAAATCACCCTTCACAAAATTCCGTAACTCATACACAGCGTCTTCGATATCGTCACCAGTTAAGCCCGTTTCTTGCACCAAGTTTTCAATACTAGTTTGGGGTTCCATCGCCTGACCCGTGTTAGAATTTTTCACTAAGAACATTGCGATGGCTGTTGCGGCTTTACTGTATCCTGTGTCTGGCAACTCTTTTGTTTTAGGGCTTTTGCCAAGCACAGGTTTGCTAGAAATTCCATGGATGTCATTTATCAACTGAGCAATATTAATTTCATCTGTAACTTCGGGAGAAAAACGCCCAGACAGTAGAGGCGGCAATTTTTTGTAATTGAGGTTATAGCGAAGAGGTATCAGTTTACATTTATCATCAAGCATTCGGACAAGGCCTGCATCAATCTCTTGATTGACCCAAGGTTTTGTTAGTGCTGTTGGGGAAAGTAGAACAACAAAATGCGTGCAGCCCTCTAAGCCTTCATCGATGCGTTGACGCAAACTGTCCCCCGACGATATTTCCCATTCAGCCCACCAAGTATCAATACCAGATGCCATTAATTTGTGTGCAACCTGCTCGGCAATGGTTTTGTCTTCCCACCCGAAACTTAAAAAAACTTTTGGCGTAACCAATTTTTCCACCTCCACAAAATCAACGCCGGTTAAATCATCAGGCTGAATTTTATTCGTAATATGTTCTATCAACTCTTGAGTGCCTTCAACTTTCATAGACATATCTGATAAATCGTCCCCATAGATGACCACTGTGGGAAACTCACCCGTTTCAGGATGTCGTATTGAACGAAAACGTTCAGCGATTTCTTCTTTTGCCATTGATGTAACATCGCCCATGATACTATCGACAAACTTCTTTGAATTAAATTTTGAACCATTGAATGTAAACATATGTGTCATATGGGGAGCATAGCGTTGGTTTCAATACAATAACTTTACAAGCTTCACGAGGGTGGCGCGATAGTCTCTATCGTGTCCAATGGCGAAACATCGGCGGCATCCAAACGGCGGACGGTTAGCTTCAATAGCATTGTCTCTATCAATAATCGCCAAGTCTTTATTGATGTGCCGCTTATCGCGTGGGAGTTCTATATTGGCGGCTATCAGCCCGCGCAAAAATGGCTCAAAGATCGAAAGGGCCGCGTTTTGACGTTTGATGACATTCGCCACTATATGAAAATGATCAAAATCCTGACCGAAACTGACCGCATCATGAAAACGATTGAGATGGATTTGTAAGTCGGATGGGCGCTACGCTGGTTAAATGTAACAACAATGAAATTTTTAAGAGCGGTGCTCGCGCCGCGTTTTTTGCTTTGCAAAAAGACGCTTTTCGCTGTGCCCTTGGTTTTCGTTTTTTGTTTAGCAAAAAACGAAAGTGGTGGAGCCTAGGGGAGTCGAACCCCTGACCTCTTCGCTGCCAGCGAAGCGCTCTACCAGCTGAGCTAAGGCCCCTTTAAAAAGGTTGGCGCTGTGTAATCATCCACAGCGCCCTGGTCAATATATATTCCCGCTTTGGGCCATAAAGCCCGCGCGGAAAAGATTTAGATTTCGACTTCTTCGACATCGTCATCATCATCGGCGTCGTCCGGCGGCGGCATGACGTTTTCGTCTTCATCGTCAACAAGCGCGGCGTCTGCGTCTTCGTCTTCATCCGTTTGGAAGCCGTCAAATTCAGGCTTGTCATCATCGTCATCTTTGGCCCCGCCGATAACAGCCACATCGTCGCCATCCAGCTCTAGCTCTTTGGCCGCTTCTTCTTCTTCGTCGATATCATCTTCATCGATGTCTTCTTTCTTGGGCTTATCCGCTTCGTCCAGATCATCATCCTCGTCATCCTCATCGGGCTTTTCAGGGGCGAGAGGCTCAAGCGGCATGATAGGCGCAGGCTCAAGCTCGGCCGGATCAAAGCTATGTTGGCACATCGGACAGATGGCCGGGTTGCGTGTCAAATCGTAAAATTTAGCTTCGCATTCGGGGCAGACGCGTTTTTCGCCAAGTTCAGCCTTCTTTGCCATGAGGGACCTCGTATAAATACTGTATCTTGTGACAGATGTCACTTGCGCCCTTAGTTTTGAGCGCTAAAAGCGCGTCTTACCGTTTAGGGGCGGCGAGTCAACAGGCAATAGGAACGGAAAGTAGTAACAGATGTCAGTGACCTCACATCGAGCAAAAGCTCTCAGTGGAACCGTGCGCGCGCCCGGCGATAAATCCATCTCGCATCGCGCCCTTATTTTCGGCGCTATGGCCGAGGGGACGACCACTGTAACAGGCCTGCTCGAAGGCGCAGACATTCTCTCGACCGCCGTAGCTATGCAAGACTTTGGCGCGAAGATAGAGCGCGAAGCTGATGGCACATGGACAATCATAGGCTGCAGCGAAAAAGGATTTCAATCCCCCGCAGGTAAAGTGGATTGCGGCAATGCCGGCACAGGCGTGCGCCTCATCATGGGCGCGGCGGCGGGCTATAAGCTGACCGCGACTTTTACGGGCGATGCCTCACTCTCTTCCCGTCCCATGGGCCGTGTGCTCGACCCGCTCTCGCAGATGGGCGTAAGCTACAAAGCTAAAGAGGGTGGCCGCCTGCCCGCCACGCTGACATCTGACGGCAAGCTTGCCCCGCTTGACTACACCCCGCCCCATGCCAGCGCGCAGGTCAAATCTGCGATATTGCTGGCGGGATTGAACACGGACGGCATCACGACAGTAAACGAGCCGAAGCTCTCGCGGGATCACACAGAAAACATGCTTAAAGCTTTCGGCGCCGACGTTACGGTTAAGCCCCACGGCGAAGGCCAGAAGGTCAGCGTCAAAGGCCCCGTCACGCTAAAGGCGACGAACGTCACTGTGCCGGGCGATCCCTCCTCTGCCGCCTTTGCGATTGTCGCCGCGCTGACCACGCCCGGCTCTGACATTGTCATCGAAAACGTGATGATGAACCCGACCCGCACGGGACTGTTTGAAACGCTGACAGAAATGGGCGGCTATATACGTTCGGATAATTTCCGCACCTCCGGCGGCGAAGTTATCTCTGACATCCACGTTAAACATTCCAAGCTTCACGGCGTCACCGTACCGGAAAAGCGCGCGCCCTCTATGATTGACGAATATCCCATCCTCGCCGTGGCGGCGGCCTCGGCCAGCGGCACAACGATTATGCGCGGCATTGCCGAAATGCGGGTCAAAGAAAGCGACCGTATCAGCGCCACAGTCGCCCTGCTCCAGGCGAACGGCGTCGAGACCACGGAATATGAAGATGGCTTCGCAGTCAAAGGCGGCGCAATTGCGGGCGGCGGCATGGTCACAACTCATCACGACCACCGCATCGCTATGTCCGCACTGATATTGGGCCTGAACGCCGCGCAGCCCGTGAGCATTGATGACGGGTCAATGATTTCGACCAGCTTCCCAACATTCTTTGAGCTGATGAACGGGTTAGGGGCGAATATACAAACTGATAAAGCCGCGTGACCCAAAACCGCAAAACAGTGATTGCCATAGACGGCACCTTCGCCAGCGGCAAAGGCACATTGGGCAAACGATTAGCCGCGCATTACGGACTGGATTATCTCGACACAGGCAAGCTCTACCGCGCCGTCGCCTATGCGGTGATGCAAGGGGGCGATGATCCTGACACTGCCGCCCATGCCGCTAAGGCCGCTAAAGCGCTAACGGGGCAAGAGCTGGACGACCCTATCCTCAAAAGCGGAGAGGTCGCGGTCAACGCCTCCAAAGTCGCCGTCCATCCCGAGGTGCGAGAGGCCCTGTTCCAATTCCAGCGCGATTTCGCGGCCAAGGGCGCGGTGCTGGACGGACGCGACATCGGCACCGTCATCTGTCCCGATGCTGATGTGAAATTCTATGTTGATGCCACTGCCGAGGTGCGCGCGCGGCGCCGCCACACAGAGCTAACAGGCTACGGCGAAGACATCACCTTCGAGACCGTCCTCGCGCAATTAATAGAGCGCGACAATAGAGACAAAAACCGCAAAGAGGCCCCGCTAAAAGCTGCAGACGACGCGCACCTGATAGAGACAAGCGTCATGGGCATAGATGAGGTATTTGAGACAGCGGTGAAGATTGTGGACGCTGTTTTGGAGGGGTAGGCGATGGTGGGCGCTAGCCGACTAAAAAATTATAAAAGTTAATCATCAAGAACTTTTAAAATTTTCTTCTTTAGGTCTGAAATTGTTTTTTTATAATCTCGTTTAAAAATAGGTTTCATTGGATTTTGCTCTACTGTTTCAAGAATAATATAAGATAAATCCACCTTTGAAATTTTTTCGTCTATCATTCTTTCATAAGCTTTCAGTTTTTCTGCTTTCCGATTCCCATTGAAATAGCCTGCTGGAAAAGTTTGTTTGCTGCTAAAAAAACGCACTCTGTAAGCTTCGACTGCATTCGAAAACACATCATCATCTAACCAATCCTCAACGGTAATTATATTATCTTCTGAAGAGGATATTTTTTTGAAAAGGTTGTATTATATAATTTAGCCTATCCTTCCCCTTACCTCACCATCATCCCCGCGCAGGCGGGACCCAGTGTAGAACAATGGTTCTTAGGTTCACCTTTAATTTATAACAGTTTTTTGGTTTGGGCTATCTCGGACCTATTCTCGCTTAGTTAGTTTACAGCTGGATCCCCGCCTGCGCGGGGATGAAAGGTCAGTGTGTGATTGTACTTGAGCAGATAATCGCGGTAATGCATTATTCCCTCTCGCACGATATTTAAGCAACTACGCACCCTGAAAAGTGTCGCCTCGTTTTCAATACCTGAAACATTTGGACTTGTTAAACACGTATCGTCGATTACGATTGAGGCATAAATCACAGGAGATACGCATGAGTGAAGCCCCAGATTGTGGTTGCGGCAGAAGTCCCACTGGCAAATGTATTGGGTGGCATGAGCTGTCTGAAGACGATTATCTTAAGAAGAAGAAAGCCTATGAAGATAGGAAAAAGAACAAAAATTAGGCGCGGTGATTGCGGCGCACAAAATAGAAACCGAATACTGGATTACGTTTGACTTTGCCCAAGTTGCAACCGTAACATTTATCTTCAGTCGTCAACATTACAACCTTACGCGTGGTTCTTATGAAACATCTTACATCCGTCTTATCCGTCCTCCTGCTCACAAGTGCTCTCTCGCTGGTAGGATGTAGCCCTGCGGGGGATAAGGGGTCGTCAAAAGCTCCGGCCGCCGAGCGCGTTATCGCCACATCAGGCGGGCTTAATGTGAGTGCGCAGGATAAGCGCCAATATGCTTACAAGACGCTCCCCAATGGATTGAAAGTTGTTGTTGTCTCAGACCCGGACGCGGATAAGGCGGCGGCCTCTTTGGATGTTCACATCGGACATATGGCTGACCCCGCCGACCGAGAAGGCATCACCCATTTCCTCGAGCATATGCTGTTTTTGGGCACGGGAAAATATCCCGAAGTGGGGGAATATGCCAAGTTCGTCTCAGAAAATGGCGGGTTTCATAATGCGGGCACAGGTCAAGAGCACACGAATTACTTTTTCCAGATTGATAACGCGCAATTAGAACCCGCGCTGGACCGTTTTTCACGCTTTTTTATCGACCCGCTTTTTGACCCTGAATTTTTGCAAAAAGAGCGTAATGCGGTCGAGTCAGAATATAGCCTGAAAGTCAAAGAAGATGCGCGCCGCTACCGCGAGGCCTTAAAACAGACCGGCAATCAAGATCATCCCGCAACGCAATTCTCTGTCGGCAATCTGACAACACTGAGCGATACGGACAGCTCAACCATTCTCGATGATGTCAAAGCCCAATATGACAAATATTACTCGTCTGACATTATGACACTTTCAGTGCTGGGTAATTATCCTGTTGAAACCCTTATGGCCTGGGCAGAAGAGAAATTTTCTGAGGTGCCGTCAAAAGGCGATAATCGTAATATGGATCGGCCCGAGCCTTTTTTGCCTGAGCAAGAAGGCGTAAAAATCATGATAAATACGCTGGAGGACAAACGCTCTCTGGCCCTTCATTTTGAAATGCCGACCCGAACGGAATATTACGCCTCCAAACCCGTTCGCTATATTCAATCTCTCTTGGGACATGAGGGCAAAGGCACGCTTTACGATGTTTTGAACGCCAAAGGGTATTTAAAAGGCTTATCTGCTTATGGCACCGGACCAGATGATTATACCCAATTTGTGACTTATTTTGAGCTGACAGATAAAGGGTCTGAAAATATTGATGAGATCGTCAGCTATTTCTTCTCTTATGTTGAGAAAATAAAACGCGAGGGTGTGGATAAAAAAATCTTCAATGAAATGGCTGATCTGGCGAATGTAAATTTTGAGTTTCAGGATAAATTCCGCATCTCCTCTTTTGCCCAGAGCATCACCAGAAATTTGCAATATTATCCGCCTAAACATGCGCTGGATGTTGGCCGCGTTTTCGAAGATTTTAACCCTGAGCTCATTAACTCGTTTCTCAGTGAAATTCAGCCTGAAAAAATGCGCATGATTATTGCCACGCCGGATTTTGACGGAGACACGCGCGAAGCGCGTTATGACGTCGCCTATAGCGTAACGCCGCTCTCTGCTGACAAGATTGAAACATGGAAAGAAAATGCCTTTATGGATGAGGTCAATATCCCCGTGCCAAACCCTTACATTGCGCAAGACATTTCCCTGAAAGATGCAAAGGTTATTACTAAACCCGAAATCGCGCTAGAGCAGCCCGGTCTTCAGATTTGGTATGTGAATGAAAATGAATTCGCCCTCCCAAAATCAAGTTTCAACGCCAGATTATATACGAAGAACGCCTATGACAGTGCCGCTCATCAAGTTTCTATAAATTTGCATAGCCGGATTATATCGGACTTATTAAACGCTCAAAGCTATCCCGCCTCACAAGCCGGCCTTTTCAAAAGCCTTTACAGCATAGGCCGTGGTTATCAGATGACGGTGCAAGGCTATAATGATAAGCTTGAAACCTACCTTCAAACTATTTTGACTCAAATGTCGCCTGAGGTGATTACCGAAGATGTTTTCTTGCGCATGAAGAAAAATTTGGAGCAGGATATTGCTAATCGGGCCTTCGCCAGACCCATAAATCAAAACTTCAGCCGATTTAATGTCGAGCTGGATCCCGAGGGTCTAAGCAATGAAGACACGTTGGCAGCGCTAGAGGGTCTGGATTTGGAAACCTTCAAAACACTCATCGCAGATATCCAATCTGATATTAAAATAGAGGGTGTCTATAATGGCAATATTACCCAGCAAGACGCTGTTGATATTGGCAATATTTTTGAAAAAACATTTAAAGGCCGGCTTTCAGATAATGCAAAACTGCCGCTGAATTTCATCACCATTCCCGAAAGCGATACGGATTGGATTCGTCAGTTTGAGGTGGACCATGCAGATTCATCATTTTTATGGAGTTTCCAAGGGGATGACACCTCAATTGAGAACCGCTCAAAATCAAGGCTTATAACGCAAATACTTAAGGCCAGATTTTATAAATCCCTGCGCACAGATCAGCAATTTGGATATTTGGTGAATATGTATGCCAATGAAAATGACAATCGGCCTTATACGGGGTTTTATATCCAATCTCCCAAGGCACACCCATCCATTTTGAAAGCCAAGTTCCAAGAATTCATCAATGATCAAACGGCTTATCTGGCAGATATATCTGATGAAGATTTCACCTCTAATGTCGAAGGATTGCTGTCTGATATAAATAAAACCTTTGATAATATTTACGCCAAAGGCAGCACTTTGAACTCAGACCTTGTCGCCGGAAACCTCGATTTCGACACGCGCGCCGATTTGACGGCCGCGATAAAGTCGCTGACCAAAGAGGATATGCTGTCTTACTATGAGTCAGCATTTCTCAGCGACAAACGCCGCTCACTGGCCATCTGGAGCATCGGCAAAGCCCATCAAGTCGAGCCCAGCTATGACAGTGCAGCCTATACACTCTGCGAAACAACGCATTGCCTGACCACTAAGTTTGAATAGCGTTTGGGCGTCTCGTCACCCATCCCGCAGGAGAGATTGCATTCTTCTGCTACCAACACATGGATTACGGGCATTTCGCGCACATAGCTCTTGAAACCCGAGCTGCTTTGCGCTAGGAGGCCGCCACGTCAGCGGACTCATAGCTTTTGGGTTCGCTTTATTATTGATTTATGGAGGCCCTGATGGCTGTCCCAAAGAGTAAAATTTCAAATTCACGCCGCGGTATGCGCCGCGCGCATGATAAGCTAACGGCTGTCAACTATGTCGAAGACAAGGACAGCGGAGAACTGCGCCGTCAACACCACATCGACCTGAAATCAGGCATGTATCGTGGTCGTCAGGTTCTTACACCTAAAGACTAGCACGACTTAAGCATTACCGGAGGACCCACCCATGGTCGAGATTGAAGAAATTTTCGCCAGGGAAATCCTGGATAGTCGTGGCAACCCTACATTAGAAGTCGATATTCGTCTCTCTGACGGCTCCTTTGGCCGTGCGGCTGTGCCCTCCGGCGCGTCCACGGGCAAGCACGAAGCGGTTGAACTGCGCGACGGCGACAAGAAACGCTATGGCGGCAAAGGCGTGCTCAAAGCCGTCACCAACGTCAACACCATCATCGCCGATGAGCTCTTCGGTCTGGACGCAGAAAATCAGCGCGGCATTGACGCTATTCTGATTGCGCTGGACGGGACAGAGAATAAAGGCAAATTGGGCGCCAATGCGATGCTCGGTGTTTCGCTCGCCCTGGCCAAAGCTGTGGCCGCTTCAATGGAAACCCCGCTTTACCGTTATGTCGGCGGCGCGAATGCGCGGGTTTTACCTGTGCCGATGATGAATATCATCAATGGCGGCGAACATGCCGATAACCCAATTGATGTGCAAGAATTTATGGTCATGCCTGTCGGCGCAAAAAACTTCTCTGAGGCTTTGCGATGCGGCGCGGAAATCTTTCATGCGCTGAAAGCCAAGTTAAAAGCTGATGGCCATAATACTAATGTCGGAGATGAAGGCGGTTTTGCGCCTAACCTTGACGGGTCTAAGCACGCTTTGGATTACATCATGAGCGCCGTTAAAGCTGCGGGCTATACACCCGGCGAAGATGTCTTCCTCGCCATGGATGTCGCCGCGACAGAATTTTACGATGGCAAAAAATATAACCTCAAAGGTGAAGGTAAATCCCTCACCTCTGACCAAATGGTGGATTACCTCGCTGATTTGGCCGCAAATTATCCGATTATCTCTATCGAAGACGGCATGTCCGAAGACGATTGGGATGGCTGGGTTGCGCTCAACGCAAAGATTGGCGGAACGTGCCAGCTGGTTGGCGATGATTTATTCGTCACCAACCCCAAGCGCTTGAAAACAGGGATTGAGACCAAGGCAGCCAATTCTATCCTCGTCAAGGTCAACCAGATCGGCACATTGTCTGAAACGCTGGACGCCGTAGATATGGCCCACCGCGCAGGCTTTACCGCTGTGATGAGCCACCGCTCAGGCGAAACGGCGGACCATACAATTGCCGACCTCGCTGTGGCGACAAATTGCGGACAGATTAAAACAGGCTCCCTCGCCCGCTCTGACCGCTTAGCCAAATATAATCAGCTTCTGCGCATTGAAGAACAGCTCGGCGAAATGGCAGAATATGCCGGACGCGCGGTTATTCCTGAAGGCTATAGAGGTCAAAAGACGTAAGCGGCTCATGACCAAGATAAGCTTTAGACACAGAACATTTATCAATATTCTAAAGCTTATCGGTGGGCGGCAAATCCTCGCCAAACAATTTGAAAAAGGTCACGGCACAACGGCGGCCCCGACAAAAGGACAGCGCAAGCGTTACGGCGTTGTGGGTACTGAATTTCGCGGGCAGCCCGTTTGGACCTATGCGGGAAATGATACGCTGATTTATTATGTTCACGGCGGCGGCTTTGTCGCTGGGTTTTCATACTTTTACTTCCCGATGATGGGGAGACTAGCGCAGAATTCCAGCGCGACCCTCACAGCGCCCGATTATCCTCTTTATCCCGTTATTGATGCGCCTGGTACACATGAGTGGATTCGCGCCCATTATGAGCACACCATAGAAACGCTTAAGCCCTCCAAAGTGGTTTTAATGGGAGATTCCGCAGGGGCCAATGCCGCTATGGTTCTGGCGCAAGATCTCGCCGCGTCAGGCACGCCCGCAGACAGGCTTGTGCTGCTCTCGCCTTGGATCGATCTGCGTCTGGTCCATCCCGACATGGTTCAGCACGATGAAGAACAATTGCTGGACGGGAGTAAAGTGCATCTGGCGGCGGAGCGTCATGCTGGAGAGATAAGCTTAGAGGATCCCCTCATCAGCCCCATTTTCGGCGAGCTGACATCCCTGCCCCCGACATGGGTCTTTACGGCCGATAAAGACCTGCTCCATCCCGATATCATGGCCAGCGTAGATAAGATGCGCGCCGCAGGGCTCTCGCCCCAGCTGGACTTGGCCGAAGGCCTCGCCCATGTCTATATGCTGCTGCCCACGCCTGAGGGCAAAGCGGGGCTGTCGCGGATTGCTCAAACGGCTAAGTTTTCCTAAAGCCTTAACGCAATGCTAACCATAATCCGCCTATGGACGGGTTATGGAACGCCTGAAATATATTCGCAGTAAATGGCCGGTTTTCGCGCTATTGACGCTTTATATCTATCTGGCTTTTCACGCTTTTTCAGGCTCCCAAGGCCTGATGCGCTGGGTCGATTATGAAAATGACATTGAGCGCAACACAGCTCGCCTCGAAGCCGTTACAGCCCAACGCGAAGCCTTGGAGGCCCATGCCGATAGCCTGAAAGCGTCGCAGCTGGATCTGGATATGCTCGATATAAAATCGCGCGAATTATTATTTGTTTCGCGTCCGAAGGAAAAGACGATTTGGCTTGACCCCGCCCCGCAATAAATTCAAAAGATAGCTCACATTCCCCGCGCATAACATCATTACTTTATATGCGTAATAAATTTAGTGAGTTTGATTATGGCCGCCAAAAAGAAACCGGCAAAAAAGCCCGCAAAAGCGAAACTCTTGAAAACGGATAAAGACGAACTCCTTAAATATTACCGCGATATGCTGCTCATTCGCCGCTTTGAAGAAAAAGCCGGACAGCTTTACGGCATGGGCCAAATCGCAGGTTTCTGTCACCTTTATATCGGCCAAGAAGCCGTTGTAACGGGCTGCCAAGCCAGCATGATTGAGGGCGACCAGATGATTACGGGCTATCGTGATCACGGCCATATGCTCGCTTGCGGCATGGAATCACGCGGCGTGATGGCAGAGCTGACAGGCCGCGAAGGCGGTTATTCGCGCGGCAAAGGCGGCTCCATGCATATGTTCTCAACCGAGAAGCACTTCTACGGCGGCCACGGCATTGTCGGCGCGCAAGTGCCTATCGGCGCAGGGCTGGCTCTCGCGAATAAATATACCGGAAATGGCAATGTCTCCCTCGCTTTCTTTGGCGACGGCGCATCAAACCAAGGCCAAGTCTATGAGGCCTTTAACATGGCCAAGCTTTGGGACCTTCCCGTTGTCTTTGTCATTGAGAATAACCAATACGCCATGGGCACCTCGGTTCAGCGCTCCTCCGCCGAAACAGAGCTGTTCAAACGCGGCTCCAGTTTTGAAATTGAAGGCCTGCAAGTGGACGGCATGAATGTCCTTGAAGTGCGCGACGCCGCCAAAAAAGCCATCAAGCATGCCCGCGATGGCAAGGGGCCGATGATTTTGGAAATGAAAACATATCGCTATCGCGGCCACTCTATGTCTGACCCCGCGAAATACCGCTCGCGCGACGAAGTCACTAAGACACGCAGTGAACGCGACCCGATTGATATGGCGAAAAAACGCCTGCTGGACGAAAAATGGGCCAGTGAAGACGATCTGAAAGCGATTGATAAAGAGATCAAAGCCATCGTCGCTGACGCGGCAGAATTTGCGCAGACCAGTCCCGAACCCGACCCGTCCGAGCTTTATACAGACGTGCTGCTACCAGTGGAGGCCTAGAACATGGCGATTGAACTTACATATCTTGTTTGGAGCATCGCGCTCTTTCTAATTATGATTTTAGCGCAAAGCACAGCGGCTATCTTTTCGAAAAAAGCCTCTATGTCAGACCTCGTCGGGGCGCGGGATAATCTCCCCAAAGATGGGCTGACGCCTTTCCACGGCCGCACGAAACGCGCGCAATATAATATGATTGAAGGCATGTGCATGTTCGCCCCGCTGGTTTTAGTCGCCGCCGTTACGAATAGTTTTTCTGAAACGACTGCCCTTGGCGCGGCTCTGTTTTTCTGGGGGCGTGTTGTCTTTGCCCCGACGTATTGGTTGGGCGTACCGTGGGTGCGCACATTGGCATGGTTCGTATCCATTGCCGGAATACTTATGATCCTCTGGGAGCTTTTAACCTAATGGCTATCGATATTAAAATGCCCGCCCTGTCTCCGACGATGGAGGAAGGCACATTGTCAAAATGGCTCGTCAAAGAGGGCGACACGATTTCCTCGGGCGATATCCTCGCGGAAATTGAAACGGATAAAGCGACGATGGAAGTCGAAAGCATCGATGAAGGCGTGGTCGGGCGAATTACGGTCGAGGCCGGAACCGATGGTGTCAAAGTCGGCACAGTGATTTTGCAATTGCTCGAAGACGGCGAAGATAAATCTGCGCTCTCTAGCGGCTCTGACAGCGCCGTTGAGGTCAGCACGCAATCTGATAAAGGCGAGGAAAAGCCGGGCGCGACCGGGCCTGCTCATCCTGAAAATGCGGAGGCTAAACGGGACAAAACGCCGTCTATGCCGAAAACCAAGCCGCAAAACGATCCTGACATCCCGACTAATATCAAGATGAAAGAAGTCACTGTCCGCGACGCCTTGCGCGATGCCATGGCAGAAGAAATGCGCCGCGACGAGACTGTTTTCGTCATGGGCGAAGAAGTCGCCGAATATCAAGGCGCTTACAAAGTCACGCGTGAGCTTCTCCAAGAATTTGGCGAAAAACGCGTCATTGACACGCCGATTACAGAATATGGTTTTGCCGGTATCGGTGTCGGCGCAGCGATGGGCGGGCTTCGTCCTATCGTCGAATTTATGACCTTTAACTTCGCCATGCAGGCGATTGACCACATCATCAACTCCGCCGCTAAGACGCTTTATATGTCGGGCGGTCAGATGCGTTGTCCTATCGTTTTCCGTGGTCCTAATGGCGCGGCCTCTCGCGTCGGCGCACAGCACAGTCATGATTATTCCAGCTGGTATGCCAATGTTCCGGGCCTGAAAGTCGTTGCGCCTTATGACGCCGCCGATGCCAAAGGTTTGCTAAAGGCTGCTATTCGTGACCCCAACCCTGTTGTCTTCCTCGAACATGAATTGATGTATGGCGAGACTTTCGAAGTGCCTGATATGGATGATTTCCTCATCCCGATTGGCAAAGCCAAAGTGCGCCGCGAAGGCAGCGATGTGACGCTTGTCTCGCATAGCCGTATGGTTGGCCGCTGCCTCGAGGCCGCAGACATCCTCGCGGGCGAAGGCATTGACGCCGAAGTCATCGACCTGCGCACCATCCGCCCGCTCGATAGTGATACGGTGATTGAGAGCGTGAAGAAAACCAACCGCTTAGTCTGCGCCGAAGAAGGCTGGGGCCAAAGCGGTATCGGGGCAGAGATTGCCTCCCGCGTTATCTCCGAAGCCTTTGATTATCTCGACGCCCCGCCTGAACGTGTGTTCCAAGTGGATGTGCCTCTGCCATACGCCGCGAATTTGGAAGCTCTCAGCTTGCCGGGGACGGACGATGTGGTGAAGGCCGCTAAGAAGGTTTGTTATGTTTCGTAAAAAAGTGCGTGAGTTACCTATCCCACCCGAGGCAATGTCAGCCCAACACACGGCTGAAGTCGTCCGTTTTTGGGTTGCAGACGGTACAGAACATGTATCGCTTGCATTAGATTTAATTCAAACAAATGACCAGCACCATGTAGCTGAAGTTTGGGGTGCAATGCTGGCAGATATCTCAAGGCACGTTGTCAATGGCCTTCAACAATCTGGCTATGAAGATAGTCCAGAAACATTACATGCCTTAATCCAACGCGGATTTTCGGAGTGTCTAAAGGAAAAAGCCAACATTTCTGGCCAAGTTTTTGGAGATGGCAATGCCCATTGAAATCCTCATGCCTGCCCTCTCCCCGACTATGGAAGAAGGCACTTTGTCTAAATGGCTCGTCAAAGAAGGTGATACCGTCTCAAGCGGCGATCTGCTAGCCGAGATTGAGACCGATAAAGCGACGATGGAAGTCGAAGCCGTGGAAGAAGGCACCGTCGCCAAACTGCTCGTCGAG
>ENA-ORXR01003192-ORXR01003192.1-marine-metagenome-genome-assembly--contig:-NODE-3192-length-14853-cov-3.936451_pt1 | contig 14853 bp, 7 predicted proteins | sample MGYA00237866_ERZ511479 | MGnify/ENA metagenome assembly ERZ511479 | reverse complement strand
GACCACCTCGAGAACAGCGCCGTGGCGGTCATGCTGCGAGTGGAGCCGAATGCGCTCACCGAGGCCATGGTCTCGACCGCTAGCAATTGGACATTGGCAAAGTCGATCTCGATGACCAGTGCGTCGGTGGCCTTGCTGGTAATTCTCTGTATGAAGGGCATTGCCTGGCTGAGAACTCGCAAAGCTCGAGCCAAATCGCCTTGATTGATCACCCTTGACCAGAGTTCATGAAAACGGCTTGTCGCGGGTACCTTTCTTCGATCATGCTCGATTGGCTGCAGGCAGTTTCGCATCGCTGCCCACCTGTTGGCCTTAGACGTTCCAACCTACAATGCCAAAAAGCAACAGTGGACTGGAGCGACTCGTGGGCTATGCGCGCGTCTCGACTACCGATCAGAACGTGGCAATGCAAGTCGAGGCCCTGATAAAAGCGGGTGTGCCGGAGGAATTCATCTATCACGAGTCGGCGTCCGGATCGAAGAAATCACGGCCGCAATTGAAGCGAGCGCTGGCCGCTCTTCGGGAGGGCGACACGCTCGTCGTCTGGAAGCTGGATCGTGTCGCGCGCTCGATGACGCACCTGCTCGAACTGATGGATGGCTCGCTCGCGCAAGTAGGCAAGCAACGCAACGGCGTCGTCCGGTTTGCCCGTGTAGGTGTCAGAACTGCCTCCTGCAGGAGCTTGCTCGACGCCGAGTACATCGACGATCTCGGCAAGGAGCCAGCTCTTGAGACACCACGTCGATTTGGTCGCGACCGTGCTGCCATCCGTCGCTGTTTCTGGTGGTGCCGCGAAGTACGCCTCGAGACCTGTGAGTTTCTGACAAAGGGGTGTCCGCAAGGTCTTCCGAACCCACGGTAATATTGACTTTCGGCATCACATGATAAACTCTAGCTGCTGTTCGCCGTGTTTACTACCGACGGAAATTCGCTATCGCACGGGCATGACTGTAATTTAGACCGTTTCGGCCACTTCTTCTTCGGCGTCTATTGTGTCGCTCTCGCCGTTTGTCAACGCACCCGGTCGCTCACTTACCATTACAGCGTAGCGCTCCGAGGCAATTCTCGCGAACTGGTCTACGTGGCCAGACAGGGCGATCAGTTGGTGTAGAACCGCTCCTCGGTCGTTGGCTTCCACCCCTTTGAGCAGCTGCTTCCTATCGTTGTGCCATTCCTGCCCTATTCGTTTTAAATGCTCAAGCACCACTGTGTCCGGAAAGCACTCCCGAAGTACTTCAGGGTCGAAGACACCGAGCTCATGCGACTCGGCATCAATCAACTCAGACGCCACCTTTACGGCTTCAAGCTCGTAGTCCAAAGACAGAGCCGGATCGGCAGGTTCAGTGAAGTCGACGAAACGGCTGATCAACTCTTTCTTCGTCCGCTCAAGCGAGCGAAGCATGTTAAACACTCGACCGCCGATCCTGCCTGGTGCGGGCTCTTGCGTGAAAATTACGCACACTACGTGCGGGCAGCCGTCATAGCTGTCGATCCGGAATATCGTCGGTCGGACGATCATGCTGTCCCGAGGTGGGCGGAAGGTTTTCATGGCCGGATCCGGGATCCGCTTCGCCACGCAAAGTGCGAACGCCTCGTCGAACTCGTCGAGCCAGTCCGAGCCTTCTTGATTGGCGACAAGATCGCCCCAAGTGTGTTCACTGTCGTCGGCAAGTCCGAACAGCGAAAGCGTGCCTGCCGTTGTGCTCAGTACACGCGCCTCCCTAGGCATGATCGTGTGATCTTCAAGCCCGGCAGGCAACGCCAGCTCGAGGCGATAGGTAGCATAAAACTGGTCGGGTTTACGAAATTGCGCGCAGATCTCTGTCGCAGCATCGTCAATTTCCGCATCTGTAATGCGCGAGTCGAGCGGCCAGCGCGCATGAGTGATCTCAGTAGTGCGAAATAGATCATGAAGGAACTCCCTGACCCGTCCCTGTTCGGCTTGGAGACACTGTAGATGATCGAGCTGCGTCGGCGGATTCGAGGTCTCATAATGGATAACTACGATTGGGTCGAGATCTTCGGGAGCACTGTCGATGCGCGAGAATAGTCCGGCCTCGTAGGTACACCACGCCCAGTCCTGACGCGGATCTGCGTACAGCAGAAGCAGCATGTCGCTCTGCTTAAGCTCCTTGGTGATCTCTTCGCGCCATGTGGTTGCGGTAGTGATATCCGTACCGGGGTTGTATATCTCGACATGAGAGCTCAGACCACTGAGCACCTGTTCGATGGTCTCTGCTCGCTGCCGCTCGAGCTCTCCAAACTTGTGGCTCAAGAAGATACGGTAGTTCTGCATTTAACCTTCCCTTTGTCTTTCAATATCGATACAGCGAGCTTCGGAGATGCTTCACTGACTCGCTGCACAATATTGGCTTGATGCCCACGCGTCGTGACGAAGCCAGTCCGCTTGTGTCACCCAAACGTGTCTGTTGTATACAGGCCCGGAAGGTGGCGTGCCAGCGATTTCGACAAAAGTCTAGGATATGCGACGGGAATCTGTCGTGCTCACAGGACGATCGCCTGCCGACACGGGCTGCGCGTCAAGGCCGAGCTTGTCTTCCAGCAGACCGCACACTTGATCAGCAGCTACAGCTATCACTTCTGGATGCTGGACATGGAATACAGCCGCCAAGGGGGGATCAGAGGCTGCAGGATGCTAGTCGCTGGTGTCGTCAGCACGTGTGGCGGCAACAGCATGCCTATCAGAAGTTTCTGTAACGACTTAGACGCAAAGGGCAGTTCAGGACAACAGGTCTACGGACACCTGTGGAGGCAGCTCTGGCCGCCTGTAGGCGAGGACGCGACTGCGTCACGCCAACAGACACAATAAAGGGAAGATGTTGTGTCGCGTGTGCAGTACGTGCACTGGAACACTGTGGGACGGACCTGCAGTGCGATCTGGGCAGAACGGCTGCTCATCGGAGAGCCCTCGGTCGCTGCATCCGACGATCCGTGGGCTCTTCACGGGACATATTCGCAACCCCAGTACACGCGGACAGCGTCGCGTTCTCCTGCCTGGTGATCCTACCCAGTCGCTCGCCGCATTCGATCGTGATCCGTTAGGAAATTGCCGACTATCCTTTTGTCGAGGGCGTCAGCTTTCTCCTGCGCGATAGCCCTATCACAGGCAATATTGTTTGATCGCCGATCGGTTTTAGCTTGCTCGGCAGCGTCGAAGGGATTCATACAATCATGAAAATCGTCCTGCCTAATGCCGTCGAAGTTGCCGATGTCTCGTCGGTGGCCTCCGTGGAGGCGATGTCAGACGACCTGGTGACGGTCGAGGCAAAGCACGTCGCCCTTGCGGCGGGAGCACGATCTGGCGGGACTCCGGCCGTTTACGAGATCGGCAAAGACGACGTCGTCGAACTGTCGTTTGAAGACGGTAGCCGTTGGTTCCTGGGTGAGGCCGAACTCGCCGAGTTGCATTCGCGCCAACCGAGCGCCTCACGTGGTGGTGCGGCCGACGACGCGATCGTCATTGACGGCTCCCTGTTCCAGGATGGCTTGTCCAGGGGTGTGTTTACCGATGCGATCCGCACGGTGCGCGTACTCGTCGTCAAACTTCGCGACGGTCTGACAAGTGAGGCTGAAGATCTGCCCACCGATGCGATCGTATCCGGCGCGGAAGACCAGATCAAAGCCCTGGTGGTCGATCCCCTTGCATACGGCATCGCGCGCAAGATCGAGAAGTCGCTCATCGATGAAGGTGTCAGCCGCCTCTGCCGAGTGCACGTCGGCGAGGGCGACGACACACTCACGAAGACGCTGTCGCTGGAGACGCTCGAGTCGCTCGATTTCCTCGATCCGAATAAGCCCGTACTGCTACTGCTGCATGGAACGCTGTCCTCCACCGCAGGCAGTTTTAGCGATCTGTGGCGTACGCAACCAGAGACCTGGCGACGGCTTGGCGAGCATTTCGATGATCAGATACTCGCACTCGAACACTGCACGCTCACTGAGAGCCCCGTCGAGAATGCCTTACAGATTGCGCGTCTGCTGCCTGACAAGATTCGTCTGCACCTGCTCTCGCACTCCCGCGGCGGCCTCATTGGCGAGTTGCTGTGCCGCGGTACGCGCGATGGGATGGACGCCTTCTCGTCTGACGAAGTCGAGATGTTCGAGGTCCAGCGCGACGCCTCACAGGAACGATTCGATCTGTCCGCCCGTCTGTTTAATGCGCTGAAGCGACAGTTCGCTGGAGAGCTCGAGCGGTTGAATGAGCTCAACGGATTACTCTCCAAGAAGAATATCGCTGTCGAGCGCTTCGTCCGGGTCGGCTGCCCCGCACGAGGCACGACGCTCGCCTCCGGTCGGCTGCACCGCTGGTCGAACCGCGCACTCAACGCCCTGGGCCTGATCAGCGGACAGACGCTCAACCCACTGTACCGGGCGTTCGAGAGCTTCACGCTCGGTATCCTCAAGGCAAACGCGAAGCCAGAAGTGCTGCCGGGGCTACAAGCGCAGATGCCGAGCAGCGCCTTGATTCATCTCCTTAATCACGACCTCGTGCCGGTTCCAGCCGATCTCGCGATCGTTGCCGGGGACATAGAGGCGAAGGGCGGGTTGAACTGGAAGCGAATTCCGATCTGGTTTACCGATCGCTTCTACGGCGGCGAGAACGATCTCGTTGTCAACACGGCCTCGATGGACGGCGGGAGCGATCGCGAGAATGGCATCCGAGCATTGAGTGTTCGGGGCGAGCACGTCAATCACTTTTCCTACTTCGCCAACGCGGACTCGAGCAAGCAGCTCGTCGGTTACCTGGTCGGCGATCGCGCCCCACGGTTTGAACGGATCGAACGCGTGGACGAGGTGCATATCGCTCGCGGCAAATCACGTGAGCACAAGGGGGGACGCCCCGTACTCGTGCTCGTGCCGGGAATCCTCGGCAGCGAGCTGAAGCAGGACGGCAAACGAATCTGGGCTCATCCGAACCGACTGCTCAGGGGTGGCATCGCGAAGTTGCACATCAAGGCTGCGGACGTCAGTGCAACTGGCGTCATGGAGCGCGCGTACGGGGCCTTCCTCGACGAGTTCTCGGCGACACACGACGTGCATCCCTGTCCCTACGACTGGCGCTACTCATTGAGCGCTTCGGCCGACACGCTCGCGAATCAGATCGAGAACATCCTCGACGCGCAGGTGATCGCGAACGATATCCAGCCTATCCGTATCGTTGCGCACTCGATGGGTGGGCTCGTCTGCCGGATGATGATCGCCCAGCACCCGAAGACGTGGAAGCGCGTGGCGGCGCTTCCAGGCTCACGCCTGTTGATGGCCGGTACGCCCACCAACGGCTCGTACGCCATCAACCGAATCGTGTCGGGCGAGCTCAAGCTCATCCGACTGCTTGCGCTGGCCGATCTCAAAAACAGTCGGCGAGACATCACTGAACTTGCCGCCCGGTTTCCAGGACTAGCGGCCATGCTCCCCGGCTTCGGTGAGCTCGAGTGGTTGCACGAAGGCACGTGGGACGACGTCGAGGCGAGTCCATCTGGCGGACACTGGAGCCGTATTCCAAAGGCACTTCTGAGTGCGGCACGGCTTGAGCGCCAGGCCCTGCTGAACGCGCCGCTGGATTCCACGCTCGTGAGCTACGTCGCCGGCTGGAGCGAGCGCACGCCCGCTGACGCGTTCTTCGACTCGACCCGCAACGGCCGGGTGTGTTTCCGCTATACCCGGGAGGGTGATGGGCAGGTGACCTGGAAGGACGGTGTGCCGAGCGGACTCCGAAACGTCTTCTATCAGCCGACAGTACACGGCTCGTTACTCGATGCGTCCGATCATTTCGACGCATGGAAGGAATTGCTCGAGTCTGGCCACACGGAGCGGCTCAGCAGGGAAGCGCTGAGTATCTCCACCTCTCGTGGTGTTGCGCCAACCACCTGGACGGAGTCAGAGCCTGAAGCCATCGACTACCTGCCCGATGAGACCTCGCTGCTGGAGCTTGCACTGGGCATGGAACCCTCGGCCAAGAACCCAGCAGCGCCTCCGGGGTCGATTGCCGTCAGCGTCGTGCACGGCGATCTTGCCTTCGCCGAGCATCCGGTAGCGGTCGGTCACTACGACGGCGACTCGATCGCCCGTGCCGAGGCGGCGCTGGATCGAACGCTCGAAGGACGACTCTCGGAGCGGCACCTCATCGGTCAGTATCCGGGCCCGATCGGTACGAGCGCCGTGGTGTTTTCGCGTTCTAACCCGGCCTTCCCCGAAGGCGGACTGGTCGTCGGCCTCGGCGAGTTCGGCGAGCTCTCTGCGGCGATGTTGGAGCGCGCGATGACCGCAGGCTTCGTCAACTACATCCTCGAGGTCAACGACTGGTGGGCAAGTCCCGGTCGTGACGAACCGGCACCAGGCGGCATTGGCGTGGCCACCTTGCTCATCGGCAGCGGTCTTGGGTTGATGTCGGTCCACGACAGCGTCGGCGTGCTGCTCCGCTCCGTTCGTTCGGCCAATGAAGCGTGTCGGCTGTCGAAGCTTTCGGACACCCGGCTCATCGACAAACTCGTACTCGTCGAGCTATGGCAGGACCTGGCGCTGCAAGCGATGGACTCAGCGACCCGTTGGTGCGAGACGCTAGACGGCGTCGAGGCTGACGGTGAGTTGCAAGAGGGTCAGGGGGGTCGCCGGCGTAGTCACTATGGCGTCAGTAGAGACTGGTGGCACTCGATCAGCATCCGCCAGGGCGAAAGCGAAAACGAAGTTATCTTTGACGACTATACCCGTCAAGCCCGGAACGAACTGACCCGCGAGCCGATCGACCGCCGATTCGTCGATCGCTTCATCGAGCAAGCGATCGGCACGACGACATTCGATCGCCGTGCCAAGGTCAGTCCGCAGCGAGCCTTGTTCGAATTGCTGCTGCCAGGAAGTATCAAGGAACGCTCACCGGATTCGGACCGACTGCGTTTGATTCTCGACGAGCACACAGCGCACGTCCCGTGGGAGATGTTGGTCGATGGCTGGGGGCCGAACAACGAGCCCCTGGTGATCTCCAAGATGGTGATCCGTCGCCTCTCGCTTGAGAACTTCCGCAGTCGCCCCGAGCCGGCCAGAGGGTTCGGCGTGCTGATTGTCGGAGACCCGCCGAGCGGCAAGGATCCGTACCCCGAGTTGTCGGGCGCGCGCGTCGAGGCGGGTCAAGTCGACGAGGCCTTTGCGAGGCACGTGAAGTACGACGTCCAGTCGTTCATCGCCAATCAGAACACGGCCAAGGATGGCGAGTCGATGGCGCTCGGAATCGTGGAGGCGCTGTATTCGGGAGAGTTCCGCATTCTTCACTTCGCGGGACACGGCTCTTACTATCGGGCGGGTACAGGGCAGGGTGGTGATCCGGAAGACGAAGGCATGATCATCGGCGAGGGGTTACGTCTGACACCGACGCTAGTGCGAAAGATGAGGAAGACGCCGGCACTGGTCTTTCTCAACTGCTGCCATCTAGGGCTCGTCGAGAACCGCACTAACGACGGTGTGGTCCGCTTCAACAAGATAGCGGCGAATCTGGCCACGCAGTTTATTCGGATGGGCGCACAAGCGGTCGTCGCCGCCGGCTGGGAGATCGAGGACAAACCGGCGGCGCACTTCGCGGCCGTGTTCTATGACTACATGTTGCGCAACGAGACGTTCTCAAGCGCGGTAGATGCGGCGCGGAAGAGCTCATACGACGCTTACAAGAACTGCAACACGTTCGGTGCCTACCAGTGCTGGGGAGACCCTGATTTTCTGCTCGATCCGACGAGCAGGGCAGCCGGGGCCCGTGGCGTGTCGCACCGTTACGCATCGCCGCAGGAGTACGAGATTGCTGCCTCCAACATCCGAAACGAAGCACTGTCGGCGGCGGAGTCACGGCGAATCGAGCTCAAGCGGGACACAGATCGGCTCCTCGACTCGATCAAGCACCAATACGGCGATCCGTGGCGCAGCCCCGAGACCCGCGGTTCGAGCTGGCAAGGAACCCGCGTGTCCGCCCTCGCAAGCCTCGGCCGAGCGTACGGTGAACTCGGCATACTTCCCATCGCGATCCGTCTTCTGCGGATCGCCTATCGACTCGACGCGTCGCGCCTGTCGGTCGAGGATCTCGAACAGCTGGCGAATTTCGAGTGTCGCTACGCTGTCGAGCTGTCGCGAATCAAAGACGCCGAGCGAGACGAGCTCGTGCGCGAGTTCGAGGCCCCGGTGCGGCTGCTTCGAGCCGGGCGAGACCGACTGGAGAGCCTACTCAAGCAGCATGCAGCGAGTGGACGTCTCTATGCTCAGCGGGAGATTCTCTGCCTCGTGGGCAGTGGCGCTAAACGCGATGCGATGCTGCGAAGCAAGACCGCGACCAGGCGTTTGAAGCGCGCGCTCGCCGAGATGCGGCTCTACTACGGTCTTGGCTGGACGGGCGGACACCTCGAACTGGACGAGGACTCGGGTGTCGAGACGTTCATCGACCAGGCTGCCCTGAATCAGGAGCCGCCGGACGACTACGCGTTCATCAACTTCGCGCTCGCCTCTATCATGCTCCGCTGGTATCAGGACGATGTGCAACCTTGGCCCGAGGCGTTCGTGGAGCTTGTCCGTCGCTACGCCGTGGACGCGGCGAGTGCCAGGAAACGAAGTACCGACTTCTGGGGCGCCACCGGTGAAGTCGGCGCGATGCTGCTGCCGTACCTCGATGAGGAGCTGGATGACCGCGTTGGCCTGAGCGGAACCGTGGACACTTTCGTGCCCTACGCTCAGGCGACCTTCACACGTGTGGGCAGACGATTCGGCAGCGTTCGGCAGTGGGACTCGGTAGCGGGTCATATGGATTTCGCCGCTGACATGCTGGCGAAGAAGCCCGACAGCGAGCGAAGTGAGAACGATGCTGCTTGCCTAACTGGAATAAAGGACGTTCAACGCACTGTCGATGACCTCATGCGACGTTGAACGGATCAGTCCAGTTCTCAGCGGCTCATACGTCGGCACCAACTCGGGTAGGTCAGAAATGCAAACCTGAGCCCGTGTTTAGCGAGGACACGTCGAGGCGTTGCAGGGCAGCTATAGACTGGCCGTTTTGTCGAATCGGGCCTCCGCCTGTCCGGTTGTACGGCTTACGCGGACTCATTAGAAAACGGAAGGCGTGTTCGATGGGACATCGGTACCGCCGAAAACGTGGCCAAGTGGTCTCAGCGATCCCTGCGGCTGACTCACTACTCGCTGCCCAAGGCGGAACCTGAAGGGAGGGGTGCACAGGCACCCGTTACAGACATCACCATGTGAAGCAAGCAGCCTGAATCTGGAGATAAGTAATACATGCCGAAACCCATGCTCTTTCTGTCCCACGCGGGCAGCGATACCGAGGCAGCCCGACGCCTTCAGGATGCGCTCTTGCGCACGGACGTGGCGAAGTCGGCAGGCTTGCAGGTGTGGTTCGACAAGGACGATATGCTCCCGGGCGAACCCTGGCAGCCGCAGCTCGAAAGGGCGATCGAGGAGGCGAGTGCGTTCGCGGTCTATGTCGGCGCTTCGGGTGTCATCAACTGGGTGGAGGCGGAAGTGCGTCTCGCGCAGTTGCGTGCGATCGGTGGTCGTCCACCGCTTCCCTTTATCCCGATACTGAGCCGTCACTCACTCGGGGTCGAGGCGCTCCCCGGCTTCACGCGACAGTTCCAGGCGGTGACGGATGTCGAGGCGAACGGCTTTGACAACGACGAGTTCCGGAAACTCCTTGCGGTGGTGGTGGGGACACAAGGCGATCCTGGAAAACTGGTGCTCGAAACCAAGCCCTTCTTCGGACTCGAGCCGATCAGCGAGAAGCGTAGCCACCTGTTCTTCGGTCGCGATGCTGAAGTCACCGAACTCGCTGCGCGACTTGTGAAGGAGCGGTTGCTGCTGATCGCGGGCGACAGCGGTTCGGGTAAATCTTCTCTCGTGCGTGCGGGACTCTTGTCTGCCTGGCGCGGCGGTGTGGTCGCTGAGCACGCGGGACGGGAGAGGAACGCCGAACTCTGGCACGTGATCACTTTTCGTCCGCGGAGCAACCCTCGCCGAGAGCTGCATCAGGCGGTGAGCCACACCGCACTCACGCTTGGGCGTACGCCAACGGAGGCGGCCGAGTTCGCCCGTCTGGTCAAGGACCGAGATTCCGACACGGTGCGGGCAGGCCTTCGCTGCGGCCTTGACCCTGAGACCACCCGAACGCTTGTGTTCGTTGATCAGTTTGAGGAACTGGTCATCCAGACTCCCGATCGCGATCGGCGGGATCTCGTCGAACTGCTGCTCGATCTCGCTGATCCCGAGGACCCCGCCTTCACCGTGGTCATGACCATGCGCTCGGACTACGCGAACCTCCTGTACGGGGAGGCGACGCGAGCGCTGCACGACGCGCTCAACAGTCGAGCGGAGGCCCGCTACACGTTACGCGGTGTGAGCGAGAGTGGTCTTGACGACATTGTGCGCGGGCCGCTGCGTCTGGCAGGTCGCCAGGACGAGGAGATTGATGCCGTCGCACAGCAGGTCGCGCAGGACGTCGGCGAGCGACCGGGGGATCTCGCACTGGTGCAATTTTCACTGACCCGGATGTGGGAGTCACGCAACCGCTTTGGAGATGATCTGGTCGAAGCCTATGTCGGAGTCGGGGGGGTACGGGGCGCGCTCGCACGAGAGGCCGAGCGCGTCTATCGCGACGAGCTCGGCGGTGATGACAACGAAGGTACGATCGCCGCAGCGCTAATCCGTGTCGGCCAACTTGGTGATGTCGGTGGCCTCACTCGACGGCTCGCGGCAAAGGGCGAGTTTTCGGACGTGGGCTGGGAACTGATGCAACGCCTCGCCAGCTGAGAGGGGAATCGGCTCGTGGTGCTCAGTACGGATGAGGAGGGAAACGAACGAGCGGAGATCGCACACGAAGCCCTGCTGACGCAGTGGAATCGGCTGCACAGCTGGCTCAACAAGGATCCGGAAAGCTTACGCGTGCTCTACCAGCTCGCCTCGATGGCCTCTGGTTGGGAGGCGAGTCGAGAGAGTGGCGGTGGGGCGGAAGAAAATCTTGCGACGGGAAGCTATTTGGAGTCGTTCACCCGGCTGCGGCAGAGTCACCCGGACTGGTTGGCCTCTACCGAAGTGGGGTACGTCGAGGCGTCGGAAAAATCGTATGCGAATCAGTTGGAAGAAAAGAAAAACCAAATTGATCGCGAGCGGAATCTCCGCAAGGAAGCGGAAGAAAACTCCAGTCGGGCCAAGCGGCGTGCTTTGGCCGCAGCACTCCTGGCGGCAGTTGGGATTTTGCTGGCTGGGTTAAGCGCTTTCCAAACGAGGAAAGCAAACGAGCAAGCCGAAATAGCCGACGACCGAGAGCTTGCGGCAATAAGAAACGAGTCCTCTGCGCTGACGGCCATGGCGAACATCAGTCTGGACCAAGGCTACTATCACGAAGCAAAACTATTGGCATTAAGTGCTTGGCCTCAAGACCTCGACGACAAACGACCAGGCGGATGGGGGATCACGTGGCGTACCTTGGCTCGCGCGGCTGTCAAGACCAGGCAAATGCTACCGAGCATGAGACACGAAGGCTCTGTCCTGGATGCGCAGTTCAACGCCGACGAGACGGCGATACTCTCGTGGTCGGCCGACAACACGTTGCGGCTGTGGGATGCAAGGAGCGGCGCGGCGCTGCTCGCTGAACCGATGCGACACGAAGACGCTGTCGGGGGTGCGCAGTTCAACGCCGACGAGACGGCGATACTCTCGTGGTCTTGGGATGGCACGGTGCGGCTGTGGGATGCAAGGAACGGCGCGGCGCTGCTCGCTGAACCGATGCGACACGATGTCCCTGTCCAGGGAGCGCAGTTCAACGCCGACGAGACGGCGATCCTCTCGTGGTCTTTGGACAACACGGTGCGGCTGTGGAACGTTTCGCACTTGGTCGGCATCGGAATATTGGATCTAGCATGCGCCGGTTTTGACTTGCGAACTGGTTTCTATCCAACCGTTGAAGATTACGGGAAGTCGCTATCTGCATATGACTTGGAAATTACCGATCCAATTTGCAAAGGGCTACCCCCGTTGCCAAACGCCAGTGCTCTGTCTCCTTGATCTGTAGTTCGGAATGATCGCGCTCAGTGTCAATTAGTTACAACAGACGAAGACGAAATTATTGGATCTCAAATCCGATCCCTGTTTTGGCAGTTGCGTCTGATCTCGCAGACAGTGCCAATTTGCAGCGCCCTCTTACCTGCTACGCTATCCCATAACACCTAAGCGTTTCATCTGGCGTGCGCGAGCATGCCGGATAAACGTTGTTGAACTGAGCCGCCCGTCATCGTGCCAGGCGGTATCTTCTATAGGGAATTTGCTTTGCGAGCGCTTGCACCGGGCTCGTCGCGCTCGGGAGAAGAGCGTCTATCGAGGCTCGTTCCTGGCTGTTCTGTCTGCTCTCGAGCACTGAATTCGTCCTCTCGGCGTCCATCGACAGCGCGTCGATGGCGCGATCTTTTTCGTCTGTCCACACGGTTGCCCAGACCACGACTCGCGCGGTCTGTCATTGTACAGGTACACACTCCTCGCAGCGGTCGTCAGCCCTCGGTCAAGCGTCTCAACGGCGAGCACATGCCAAGCCTGTGCACCGTTCGTAGACGACCTGCTCGGCATTTCGGGCACGGCTGATCCGCGTCCTCTCTGTTTCGCCGAGCGTCGGCACTCGCGCTTCGCGTCGTCGAATCGATCGGTGGCGCCTTGAGCGCGGAACGAATCTCTCCGAGGCGACGCTGCCGACAGCGGTTTGAGAGAAATCCGTAGTGGCGGACTCGCATCAAACCCTTCGGCAACACGTGCAGGAGATAGCGGCGTATAAATTCGTCGCTCTTGAGTGTCAGCGTTCGACGGGCCCCGTCATTCGCGTAGTCCTTGCAACGGAAGCTCACGTGCGTCGCGCTCGCCGCCACGATCCGCTCATCGCTGATCGCGATCCGGTGGCTGTAGCGTCCGAGATAGTCGACCACCGACTCCGCACGACCCGGACAGGGCTTCGAGTAGACGACCCATTCCTTCGCCATCAGCGCCGAGAGCAGTGAGTCGATCTCGCCCGGGCGAGTGATCCGATGCAGCTCCCCCGCTGTTGCCGCGGCACGCAGCGCGGCGACGATGTGACCGCGGAACCGCCGCGAGAGTGCGCGAACGGGAAAGAGGTAGTTCGAGCGCGCGGCATGCCATTGACCGTCCGCCCCGAGCGCCCCACCCGGAACGAGACAGTGAAGATGCACATGGCGCGTCAGCGCCTCACCCCAAGTATGCATTACCGCACTCATCCCCAGCTGTCCGTCGAGTCGCTTCGTGTCCTCGCCGAAGGCTTTGAGCGTTGCCCAGGTCGAACTGAAGAGGAGGCGGTAGATCAGTTCGGGGTGCAGTCCGATCCAGCCGTTCAGCGCACTCGGCAGAGTGAACACGAGATGGTGATAGGTCACCGGCAACACGGCTTCGCGCTGGCGCTCGCACCACGCGCGCGACAGCGCGCATTGGCAACGCGGACAGTGCCGGTCGCGGCAGCTGTGGTATTGCGTCTCACCGTGCTCACAGGCATCGCAAGCGAGATACCGTCCGCCAAGTGCGGCGGTGCGACAGCTCGTCACGTGCGAGACGACTTGGCGCTGACGCGGGTTGAGCACGCCAGGCTGGTTCCAGCGCGAATCGCGAGCGGCGAGGATCGAGCGAAGGTCGGCGCCGTGCCCGTTCATTGGGCGAGCTCGAGTTCGGCGACCAGATCGGCGTATTGATTTTCCGACGCCTGATAGTCGGACACCCAGTGCACATAGCGCATCGTGGTGTCGAGACGTCGATGCCCGAGGTAGTACTGGAGTTTGTGCACCGGTAGCCCCGCTTCGAGCTGATGGGTTGCGTAGGCATGGCGCAGAGCATGGATGCCACCGACCTTCTCTATTCCCGCTGTCTGCTTGCACTTGAGGAAGACAAGCTGGGCGGTCTTCCTGTGCAGCGGGCCGTCGGCGTCCCGGTTCGGAAACAGCCACTCGCGCGGTCGACACTGTCGCCAGTACGAGCGGAGGTGGGTAAGCATCGCAGCGGAGATCGCCACGTGACGATCCTTCGCCCCCTTGCCCTGTTCGACGCGCAATACCCGGCGCTCACCGTCGACATGGCGTACGAGCAGACCGACCAGCTCGCTCACACGGAGACCGCAGCCGTAGCACGTGCAGAGCATGGCTTGATGCTTGGGATTCGCCGTTGCACCAATTATCCGTCCGACCTCGGTGGCGCTTAACAACTCCGGAATGCGCTCGGGCTTCTTCGGCACGACCATCTTGCAATCGAGCAAAGGGTGACCGAGCACTTGCACGAACAGGAACCGGACGGCGGCGAGGTAGACCCTGCAGCTCGACGGTGCAAGCGTCCGCTCACGCGCGAGGTAGTCGAAGTAACGCTGCAAATCCGCCGTCGAGAGCTCGTCAGGCGAACGGTGGTGGAACCGTGCAAGATCGGCGATGACGCGCAGATAGCTCTCGTGCGTGTTGATCGAAAAGCCACGCTGACGCATGGCGTCGATCATCTTCTGACGTAATGGGGACATGACTGCACTCAACGGGACAGACCGACAGTGGTCTATCCGGCAGCAGGAACCCTCAGCACCGTCTGCGTACAGTCAGCGCCGCCAATACTCGACGAAAGTACAGCTGAGACGCAGCCCCGCGCAGCGGTTTAGTTCAACACCTTTTATGGGATACCAGTAGGGCGCCTCCATGAACCTCCCTGACACACCAGCGACCGCGTCGACGTCGTTGTCGACGACGGCCACGATTCTGTTGCCGAGCATCGTCACGACGGCCGGCGCCGACGCCGAGCACGAGTTCCTGACCTTCTTCGCCGGCACGATCCGGA
>ENA-ORXR01003190-ORXR01003190.1-marine-metagenome-genome-assembly--contig:-NODE-3190-length-14860-cov-8.927755_pt1 | contig 14860 bp, 13 predicted proteins | sample MGYA00237866_ERZ511479 | MGnify/ENA metagenome assembly ERZ511479 | reverse complement strand
GGGCGCCCCCGACAAGGACGGCCGCGGCCGCCGCCCGCGGACGGTGGTGTTTGATGAGCTGGTGGTGACGAGCAGGCCCTACCTCCGCAACGTCACCGCCGTGGAGGCGGCGTGGTTGGTCGAACACGGGGGCGACTACTACCAGACGGTGCGGGCGTGAGCGGGGCGGCCGCGCCGCCCACTTTCCCTAATTTTGGTGTGCTCGTTTTTGGGACCCGCCCCGTGGCCGACGGCACGGGGTTGGCGCGCCGGGCGCCCGCCATTGCCGCTGGCGCGCACCCGCCGCCGCCGCGGGCGTCGCCGCCGCCGGCGGGGGCGCCGACCGCCGCCCCCCGCACGTTGGCCCCTCGGACGCACGGCCCCGACGGGGGCGCCCGCCCCGCCGCCGCCCCCCCTGCTTGCGGTCGACGGTGGGGTGCGCCACGCCCCCGCACGGTCGTGGCCGCCCTCACGCGGCGGCCGCCTCGGCGGCGAGCCCCGTGACGACGCCCAGGCGTTGGAGGTAGGCGAAAAAGGCGGCGCAGCCGACCACCTCGACCGTCTGCTCGGGGGTCCACCCCGCCCGCGCCAGCCGCGCGAGCAGCGCGGGCGTCATGGCGCCGCCGCGCCCCGTCGCTGCCGCGTCCATCACCGCCCCGGCGAGCCGCAGGTCCGCCCCGTCGCCGTTGCCGTTGCCGTCGCCGCCGTCGACGCCGTTGCCGTCACCGCCGTCGCCGCTGCCGCCGTCGCCGCCGCCGCCGTCGCCGCCGTCGGTCGGCGGCGCCCGTGGCAGCGCCGCCGCCGGCGGGGCTGGACGTAGGCCCAACGCTGCCGCCACCGCCGCCGCCTCCCGCGCGAGCGCCGCGTGGCCGCCCGCCACCGCGTAGCGCGCCAGCAGCGCGACGCGGGTGGCTTGGGGCCACGCGTGGCGGCCCGCGGCGGGGGGCCCCACCGCCCCCGCGCCCCCACCGCCGCCGCCGCCGCCGAGGTGGTGCACCCACGCGGCCGCCACGGCGCGCGCGAGGGGCGCCTCGGCCACCCGGCCGGCCGCCAACACGGCCGGCACGTGGCCGCCCGTTGCGGCGGCGGCGACCGCCGCCGCGGCGGCCGCGTCGCGGGGGATGCCCGCCAACACCACCCGCTCCGTCGCGACGGCGGCGGCGGCGAGGGTGGGGAGCACCGCCACAAAGCCGGCGGCGGCGGCGGCGGCGGCGGCCGCCGCCGCCGCCCACCCGCCGCCCCCTGCTGCCGCGGGGTCGGGCGGCGGCGCCGCGCCGCCGCCGCCGCCGCCACCCCCCGCCGCGGCCACCGTCGGCGGCGGCGCCGCTGCCAGGGCCGACGCAGCCGCCCGCTCCACCGGCGTCCCCCACAAGTCGGGCGACGCGGCGACGCGGGCGGCAACGGCGGGCGCGAGGTCCGCCTCGAGGGGCACCCCGAGGAGGTCCATGGCCACGTTGAGGAAGCCCGTGTAGGCGACCGCCGCCCGCAGCGCCGCCGCCGCCGTTGCGTCGCCGCCGAGCGCGCGGTCGGCGGCGGTCGCGGCGGCGGCGACGGCCGCCGGTGGGCCCCCCACCACGGCGGTGGCGTAGGCCATGACCGCCGCCTCGGCGGGGTCCCCCCCCCCCCCCCCCCCCCCCCCCGCGCAGCGCCACCGGGGCGACCCCCCGGTGGGCGCCGCCGAGGACCCCCCCCACGCCCATACAGTGGGCGGTGCAGTAGCCGCAGCCGTGCGCGGCCGAGGCGGCGGTCATGGCCGCCCGCCGGAGGGCGGGCGTCAAGGCCGACAGCCCCGCGTCGACGAGCGGCACGCCGCCGGCGCGCGTCGGGCTGAGGCTCGGGCCGAGCAAACCCGTGTACGTGCGCATCGTTGGCGGCGACAGCGCGAGGCGGCTGTAGGCGGCGGGGCGGCCGCCGAGCACCCGCGTGGCAATGGCGATGAAGGGCGCGTAGGCGGCGACGCGGGCGTCGTGGAGGGGCACCGCGGCGGGCTCGAGGAGCTCAAAGAGCGTTGTTGGAGGGGGGGGGGGGGGGGGGGGGGGGGGGGGGGGGGGGGGGGGGGGGGGGGGGGGGGGGGGCCGGGGGGGTGGACCGCCCCCGCGTCGCCGGGCGGCGCCGGCCGACTGCCGTCGGTCGGGGTGGCCATGGCGGCCGCTGGGAGTGCGCGGCCGCCCCGACGCGCGCGACGACGGCGGCGGCGTGCGGTGAGCACGGTCGGGGCGGCCGGTGCTGCCCGTCTGCGCCGACGCGTCACGGGCGGGGGGGCAGGGGAGCAGGGGCCGCCGCACGGGCGCCGAGGGGGCGAGGGCACGCGGCGGTAGAGGCGCGACGGTGTCCAGTTCTCTGGCAGACGGCGTCACAGCGCAGCGTCGGGGTCTGGCCTCTGGCCCGGTGTCAGCGCACGAGTGCGTGTCGTTTGGCAATGGAGCCAGTGTGCGGCAATTCAGCCGCAGGTGCGTACTGTACTATGGCACCGGTGCGTTGCACCACTCGTAGTCATACGAGTTGATTGATGGGGCTCTTCCACTCAGACGCAGGCACGGCTCGTCTGAAAATCTAGCGAAGAAATGACGCACGGGCGGGCCAAGATGTAATCGTCAGTACAATTGTACAACCCCATGACTTGTGAGATAAGTTGGATACCGAAACATTAAATGGGAGGCCTTTTCATTCAGCAGAACCCAACCAAAGTTATACCCCGGTTGGGGCCGGTCTTGAGTAGGTGCCAAGAACTGTCGATATTTTAATTCTTATATATCAGTGGGAAACAATCGGATAGTTCGACGGTTTTCCCGAGGGAGCCTACACTCGCGATGGCCCTTGTCCCCTCAGCACAAGCACAGGTCGGAAAGGGGGCAGGCCACAGAGTGGCCAGCCCATACCGGGGGACGGAAAAACGACGGAGCCCCGGGGTGACAGGCCGGGGAAGGTGGGTGGTGAGGCCGGAAAGTGCTTGCCGGCGTCCTCCCCGCGGTGGTGACCGCCGGCGGCGGCGCTGATGAAGCGCCGCCGACGGCGCCGGCGGCCGGCGGCGGCGCGCGTGGCTGTTTGCCGGGGCGGGGTTTGCACCCTGCCTAGGTGTGGGGCCAAAAAGCCCCCAGGGTCACACGCGCCCGCCGCGACCCGTCGGCGCCCATGGGGTACTGAGCCCCCCGCGGGGTAACCCGTGGCTCCGCAGGCTCCAACTCCGTCATACCCCGGTGGGGGCCGGTCCCGAGTAGGTGCCACAAGCGGAGATGGCGCCGCTACCGCCGGTTGACCAGGTAGCGGTCGTACAGGTCCCGGGCGGCGTCGTCGGGGGCCGTGAGGGCGTCAACGAGACCGCCGTGACTGTCGTTGTGTCCTTGTTCCGCATCCCCATCAGCGTCGCAATGGCGTCGAGCACCAGCCCGATGGCGCGCGCGCTGGTGGCGGCGCACGACCGGAGGGAGTGCCCGCTGTAGGTGCAACCGTCGGGGGTCGGGATGTCCAGCAGGGTGAGTCCCTCGCGCATCCAGGACGTGGCCACCTCGATGGGAAGCGGCAGGAGGCCGCCGACTGGCGAGAAGAAAGGCTAGTCCGGCCGGGCGTCGACGAGCTGCATCGCGGCGACGTGGCTCCGGACCAGGTCATAGGCCGGGTCGGTGGTTGCGGCCGGACGGCGGGGCACGCGGATTGGCTCGCGCCCCGTGCTTGTATTTTGGCACCTGGATCAGCAGATGCGACGCCTTGAGGGTGACGTCCTGGCGGCGGAGATTGGCCCCTCCGCCTGGGCGGCAGAGAGTGAGCGCCGACAGGGCCAGCCCAGCCATGGGTCTTCTCAGCGCAGGGTCTGGGGTGGCCCGGCCGAGGCCCACCATCCGCATGAGCGCCGCCGCGGGCAGTGGCGTGCGCTTGTCCCGGAGCCCGTCGTGTGCGTCTGCGTACCGACGGGCGTACCCGTGCGTGACCGCGAGCAGGAGCGGGCCGACGGCGGGCTTGTCCATCCGATAGAGCGCGTTCACGGCGTTGATGGGGGTGAGGTAGTTCTGGAGTGTGCCCGGGGCGACCGTGCCCCGCTCGTAGAGCTCCCCCACCCGGCAGGCTACGACCTCCGTCGTGGTTGGGAGGAAGGGGTACCCGCTGGCCTTGCAGAAGCCGACAAAGTTGGCCCACTTGTTGGCGTAGGCGTCCTTGGTGGAGTCGGCCAGTTGGTCGTCCAACATTGCGGCGGCTTGGGCTCCGCCAAGGCCGGCCCCAAACTTGTGGCGACCGACTGTGGTGGCCGCGCGGGTCCAGGTGGCCGCCGCCGGTCCCGCCCTCCGCGTGTGAACCGGAGGGCGCAGAGTCTAGTGGGGCCGGGGCGCCTGCGCTCCGGCTGCGGCGCGGAAGAACAGGTCCGCCCGACGAGAGAGGCAGTAAACCTCGTCGGCCGCCGTCAGCGCCGGGGTCCACCACGGCTGCGTCCGCCACACTGGCAGCACGACCGTCGCCTTCGCCACGTCGGTCTTGATCTTGTCCAAGACCAACGGGATGCGGTCGAAGGGGGGGTTGATCCAGTTGTTGTGCCCCCCCCCCCACTGCTGGGATAACGCGTCGGCGGGCAGGTCGCTGAAGTCCTGAACGGGCGAGTTGTAGTGCGGCAGCAGCGTGTTTCACGCCGGCCCGAAGCGGTCGATTGTGTGGGGGCCGTACTTGAAATCCAGCGTGTCGAAGAAGGTCCGGTCCAACTGCCAGTCAGTGGACTCCTCGGCCCGGCTCAACTTGTCAGCTCACACGTTCTCGGCCGTCGGGATCCATTCGGCGTCGAGTGTGACGCCCAAGTCCTGCGCCACCGCGTGAAACCGACGCACCTCGGCGCACAACGTCGGGGAGCGGGACACCAACGCGTTGGTAGCATGGAGGGCCACCTGGGAGTCTGTGAAGATCCGAAGGCGGTCGCCGGTACTGACGCGGTTGCCCAGCGCCGTCAGAATGTGCCATATGGCAGCCACCTCCTTGATTTTGATGTGCCAGGCCGCCGGCTCGCCGGTAAAGAGGCCGCGTACCGGGGTGTCCCCGTCCAAAAAGCCTCCCCACCCGAAGGAGGAGGCGTTGGTGTGGAGGGTGTGCGACGCCGGCGCCGCCCAGATCGGCCGCACGTGGCCGTGCCGCCCAAAGTTGGCCCAGTATCGTAGGTCGCGGATGGACTGGTGGGACTGCTGGAAGTCACCGCCGGTGGGGTGCGCCGCCAGGTCGTCGTAGATCGACCGAGCGAATAATCTCGCCTCGGGAATTGCCAAAGACCCGGGGACAATTATTCCCGCCACGCTCTGCAACAACTTGCGCCGCATCCACCAGCGGTTCTTCCTCGCCGCTCCCAAAGCCGCAGCTGCACCGCCCCGTAGCTTGGCCACCCTGGAGTCGGGCAGGCTCACCAAGGTGGCCGCGGTGTCGATGTTGTACCCAAGAAGGGTGAGCTGCTGGGTGCCCTCGCGCTCCCCCTTGGCGGGGTGCAGCTTGAGCCCGAGCTTGTCGCAGAGCAGCGCCACCTGCCGGAACCCCACGGCCGCGTCGCGCTTGGAAACTGGCCGCCTTCCTGGCGCGAAGGCGCCATGGTCATCAAAGTAGCCGATAAGCTGGAAGTGGGCCACGCGGAGGGCGGCGAGCACCGGGCGCATAATCTTGGTCCACGCCCAGGGCGCTACGGACAGGACAAAGGCCATGGTGATGGCCTCGTAGGTATGGCCGCCGACCGTGAAGGTTATATACGGGCGGTCGTCCGGATAGATGAAAACATGGTGGTAAGCGTCCTTCATGTCCCAAGAGATAAGGTGGTCAAAGGGTACGAGGTCCCAGCTCACAAATGCAGGTGACACGCACGGCGCGGCGTCCACCTCGGCCGCCGTCATGCGCCGCACGAATCCCGCCCGCGTCCACCGCTTCAGCTCGTCGACGATGACAGCTCCGTCCCTGGAGCCCGTCGGACAGGGCCGGCACCGCCGGCGGGGGCGCCCCCGTGGCTTCAGCCACGGGAGGCGCAGCCCAAACTCCAGGGCCCGTCGCACCCAGCGGGAGGCTCCGATCTCCTGCCAGGCGGCCGCCGACTCGCGTACGCGTTGTTCGGGTGGAAAGGCCGCCCCAAAGTCACCCCTTGGTGTAGCTTCTCCCGCGCCGCGTCGATGGGCGGCGGAGGGGGCGGGTCAAGCCCCCGGGGCATATGCGCCGTCGATGGGCGGCGGAGGGGGCGGGTCAATCCCCCGGGGCAATATGCGCCCTACGCCTTGGCGGCGCCCGCCGCATCCCCGCCACCCTTCTTGCGCCGCCCCCCACCGCCACGCTTCCGGCCGCCCTGTTGGGTGGCCTTGACCTGGTTCGTGGCGGTTCCCTTCTTTAGGGCGAGGTCGCGGAGGGTGACCGTCTCGGCATGGAGGGCGCGCCGGGCCTTGGAGGCGTAGGTGTCCGACGGAGACAACAGGTGTTACTGCAGCTGGGCAGCGACCGCCCCGTCCACATCCGTGAGGACGTCGTAGCGGTCGGCGCGCAACTCCGCGAGCTGGTGGCCGAAGACCCGGCAGCGTAGGAGCATGCCCTGAAGGGCGTCCTTGTCTTCGTGCTCCGGGGTGGAGCCAAAGGCGACGAGCTCGTTGTGGAGGGCAGAGTTTAAGCACCTAAGGATGGTGAGGTGCCGGGCCTCCTCTGCCTCGGCCGTCGTCTCTCTCTCGGGGAAGTCTTCCCGGAAGCGCAGGGTTTCCATCCGGAATGAGGCCGGGAAGCTGGTGCGGGCGCAGAGGGGGAGCTTGAAGAACTCGAGCCGCTCGGGCTAGACGGCCACCTGCCGCGCCTTCCCGTCGGTGAAGAACGCCCCGCTGGGCCCGGCGTCGTCATTGTCGCTTGAACCGCCCCCAACTCGGCACTCCCGCGGATTGCGGTTAGCCTGGGCCATGTTCGCCGTGATGGCGGCCGCAATGTACCCCTCCGCGCAAGCGGGGCCGCCGGCTGGGGGGGGGGCGACGGCACCGGCCCCTGCGGGCCCGGCGCCCGGCGCCAGGCCAACCCCGGCTCCCTCAGCTCTCAGCTCCACGGCGGCGACCCGGTTTGTGAGCGAGGCGATTCCGGCCTGGATGCTGTCCAGGACTGTGAACCGCGCCAGAGACGCCGCCACGGGGTCGCCGCCGCCATCTCCTCCCGCCCCGCCAAGGAAGACGGCGACGTTGGAATTCTCAGCGGCTGCGGCGGCCGCGGCGGCAGCGCCGGCGGCGGCCGCCAACCCAGCGGCCGGGGCCGCGGAGAGGCTGACCATGGACAGTTCAGTGCAGGCACGGGCGGAGCCCGGGACCTAAACCGGTCCCACTAAGGGTGGAGCCGGAAATTGCTTGCCCGCGTTTTTCCCGCGGTGGTGACCGCCGGCGGCGGCGCTGATGAAGCGCCGCCCACGGCGCCGGCGGCCGGCGGCGGCGCGCGTGGCTGTTTGCCGTGGCGGTGTTTGCACCCTGCCTAGGTGTGGGGCCATAGAGGCCCCGAGGGTCACACGCGCCCGCCGCGACCCGTCGGCGCCCATGGGGTACTGAGCCCCCCGCGGGGTAACCCGTGGCTCCGCAGGCTCCAACTCCGTCACACCGTCTGCGAAGTGGGCCGCATACTAGACGTGTACTAAGTAAGACACGTACGAGAGCTTCTTTCATGTACTACAGGCCCGATTTCCATACTGGCATCAATTCGGAGGTGAACTGAATCTGAGGCCGAGCTACGGGTTCCGAACGCACGTCATCTGGTGCGGGGGGGGGCCAGAATGTGGCCTACATGTCCCTTTTGGTGTCCCTGGTGGGGTGTACCAGGCAAACCGGCCCAGACTTGTGCACTTGTAGCCGCTTCTGAAGCAGGCTACAAGTGACGCGGACACACGTAATTCGGGTGTGTCGTCGTCGTTTCGGATCTTTCCACGTCCGGTCAGGACGGTTTGTCCCACACCAGGTTAGGACGGGCGTCCGAAGACTGCCAGAACCCACCAGCGTCCAGCACGTAGAATCAACATCTCAGAGGGTCACACATCTACACTTGTGCCGCGGTCAGGCGGCCGAAAGTGCTCTACGAATACGCACCTGGATGACTCCTGACCATGCTCAGAGCTGTCAAGCATGCCGGGGCAGCGGTCTTCTTTGACTCAGCTGGGCCTGTCCACGGTCAGACACGGCCGCCGCTTGCCTCCGGCACCCCCTTTCTCACATCAGAGACATACATAAGGCCGGAGCACGGGCGCGGGGCGCCCGCTGGGGCGACGCGCCCCACTTTGTGGATCGGCGGGACGCACCCCCCCCCCCCCCCCCCCCCCCCCCCCCCCCCCCCCCCCCCTCCCACCCCGCACACGACGGCATGCTACCGCGGGCATCGGCACCTCGGCCGTCCCCACAGCGGCCTGAGTCAGGGCGGCGCTTCCATCGTCACCGTGGCAATCGCCACTGAGGTCGTCCACACCGCTAGTTTCGTCGCTGCGGCCATCATTGCACCACGGCCATAGTCACAACGGTCATCGTCTCCACCGCTATCGTCACGACGGCCATTGTCACCACGCCCACCGACCGTGAATCCATCGTCACCACGGCGCGGCGCGGCCACAGTCATCATGGCAATCGTCGGCCACCTCCACCGCGGTCATCGCCACAGCGGCCAACCCCACTGGCACCATTACGCTCCTATCACTTGTGCACGGGGAGTCTGCTGAATTCTTGGGTGCGAGTGTGAGGGCCATATTTCTTTTTGCGTGTGTCGCGGTATGTTACCTGGAGACTGACCGACCGGCACTCGCTAGTCGCAGATGGTCTCATGGAGGCATGTTGCTCTTGCACTGTTGCCTGTTTCATCACGCTTCCTGTCCTCATTTGCTCCTCTCTCAGATCATCACATGAAGAGACGCACGATGTCCCAAGAGCGTAGGGTGCAGGGCGGCGACCGTGCTCTGTGTGTGCGGAGGGCTCGTGGCGGGTAGGTATCTCAACAGCCATGATGGTGCCGCCAAGCTTGCAAGGACGCACCCTGCCCTTAGCGGCTCGTGTGCGGCCGCCCAACTGCACGCACATAGAGCTTTGCATCTGATGCCGCGTCATTTGACATATGTGTACGAGAATGTTCCTGTCGCGTGCTGGGTGGCGTTCTGACCCAAGCGGTCACCAAGTGCGGCTTAGGCGTCGCATGAGCGTGCTGAGAAAAGAGGCTATTCGTGACCCTCCTGATACAGACGATGAAGACATGAGATTGCTCGCCTCATGCTCTCTAGAACAATGACCTGGCTCTTTTTGGACGCGTCCGTAGGCCTCTAGGTGGCCGTCCAACACGTCGCCCACCATCCCGCTTACTTAGCGCGGGGGTGCCTCCGTCACAGCGACCCCTCCTGGACGAAGACGACGAAACTCCGGTGTTGCTATCTGCCTTTCGCGCCCACCTGCACTGCCAGGCTCAGCTGGCTGCTCAAACCGCACTGTCATGGCGAGCTGGCAGCTCAAACCGACCTCCTCGGCCTCGGCCATTTGTAGTGCTGCGGTGGACACCGCCTTGGCCGCGGCGGCCTTCCCATGGAGGCGGCCGCGAAAGCACCCTTGTCTTGTTGTTTCTGCACTTTCGTGTCCTGTTCGCTCTCTTTCCTGTGTGGGGTGTGGCGGGGTGGCGACTGTTGGGCGCTGGAATCGGCCGCACGGCCTGTCGGCCGACCGGTCTTTCTGTCCTCGTCGGAGCTTCGGCGCTTGTTGCCAGTGTCTCTCGAACGGTTTGCACCCCTGTCCCGCGTCTGCTGTCTCATGTTTCAAACTTTTTTTATGCTCCGGACGCGCACTGCCCGTCGGATCCCACCCCGTCCGGGGATCCTTAGTACGCAGTCCGCCGCCAGATTCTGTGCGCTCCCCCCTGTGAAGAACAGATGGTCATCGTTAAGGCTTCCGACCGCCGCGACGCTCCCAGAGCGTGACCGGCAATCTCTCAAGTCGACGATAAAGCATGGCGCATACCAGCGCCATGGCATCAAACACAAATAACTATACGATAAAAAGCGTTGAAACCCACCAGGGGAGGACAAGTGCAGTCGCATGCAGCAAGTGGGCGCGCAGCATTGCCTTCTGGGCTCAACTGCGCGAGTTGGACATAGCCCAGCGGTCACAGGCCGGCACCTGGGTTAAACGCATGTGGCCGAATTGATGACACACACTGCACAAGTTGTTGTAAGAGGAAGCGCCACGGGCGCCGCAGCGACAGCCGTCCTCGGCCAAAATCTCGGTGATCACCAGCCGAAAGCAGGGATGCTCGACTGGAAACCTGTGGCAACGAAGGAAATCCAAATGCGGGCTGCTCGACGCATGTTGCGCGAGTGCATGCGCTGGTTGCGGGCCGCGAGAAGAACATGGACCGTGAGCTTTGACTGACGAATCCAACGACATCAACACAGCGATATGGTGCAACCCCCTCTTGAGCGAACGTTACAATACTGCCGTATCTCACCAAACGGCAGCTCAAGCCTGTGCGGTAAGACGGGCTCCCGACACAGTGCAATGAGCTCGGCGTCATGTTCGTCAAAAATGCTCTCAGCGGTTGAATGCAGCAGGGGGAAATATACCTGCGGGAGAACCACTGGGGGGATCCCGACGAACATCCTGCACGGGTGAGCGACGCAGGCCAATAAATGATCAGGGCGGGCATCACGCCAGTGTTCTGGTCCATCCGCGGTGCGCACCACAACGATCACGGTACCGACATGACGCGAGAGACCAATCGGTTGAGATCTCCACAACAATCTCGTGGACATGGGCCACTATTGGAGAAAGTGGGCTACATCAGGACAATTTTTTCTAAAACGCCCGTATCGCACATCTGTTCGATCGACATGGACGAATGCGCACCAATCTGGGGGGCCGATTCTGGTCATGACCACTGGCACGAAGAATGCGGAGTTCAAAGATGCCGAAGGAGCTCAGCCTCCGGACTGATGGGCGCCATCAATTCGTTTTTCTTTGATCCAAGAAATGGCGGGGGCGCCATTAATGGTGGAGCAGCTGGCAGCGTCGCCTACGGCACTGGCCGCGCCACGAAAGCATGGCGCCACCTTTCAGGACCGAACCAACCCCAAGAGGGGGGTACGGCTCCCCCCGCCTCCAGAGACAGTCGGGGAAGCAGCAGCACATCGCCAACAGCGTCATAGGCAGGCAAGAAGTGTCACCTGTGCCGACAACGGTGTTGCAAATGAGCTTTTCGATCACGGCCGGCATTGTCTGGCACGCGGTGACAGGGTGCTTTCTGACGTGTGCTTTTCTGTTGCCAGTCCGTTGAGGGCTCCTCGTACTGGACACGAACACCAAAACCCGTTGTACGCGCATGCCCATCGTCCAGGCCTCGCTCCCATCCGATGCCGAGGTACTTCACCTCGAGCAGCCACTTCCTGCAGTTCCATCTGCGACGGACAAAAGCACCCATCTCATTGAGCAAGGCCGTACATGTCATGATGACCACGTCTTTCGTGCATACGCTCGAAGACATGTGTCGAAACTCTAACCATTGCCGAAAGACGCTTTCAATGTCGAGAATGGCGTCCTCCGACTGGTTGCATGAGGTTTTCGTGTCTGGAAGGAGTCTCGCTTGGCACGCAAGGTGCAAATGTGGAGGCGAGAATGGCCCATTTTGGAACTCACATCGTCCCGTCTGTGTTCAGTTCGTATGTGCACGTGCAGCCCATGTTGTCATTTTACTTCCCTGTACGACCGTTTCTTTTCAGGGCTGCAGTTGTCCCGTGGACATTGATTGTGGAGAACCCGCGAGAAAGATGCTTCTGCGTCTCCATGACGTGAAACACTTGCGAACGTGGCCCGCGAGTTGGATGATTCCAGCTGAAAAAGTACCACGATGGTTTCGTGGCCTGGTCCTGGGCTCCTGCCGGGGCCTGCTGTGCACGTAAGACTGAAGAATCTTGGCAGCAATGCCCGTAGGGTCGGCGTCGAAAGCAGATTTGGAAAACTTTGGTTCGTCATCATCGTGTGCCGGCCCACATGAGAGACAGGCGTGGTCGACGCTGGGCCTTGGCGACTTCACGTCTGGTGCTTCATTCAGAAGGGCTTTCCACGCCCGAAGCCGTGGGGCCCCATGAGCGCGGAGCCGCGCCCGTCGCTCCCGCCTGACCGGTCCCACCCGCTGCTGCGGCGGCGGCTAAACCGGCCGCTCGAGTTGAAGCCGTCGGGCCCACCGGCCCCATCCACATAACTTGATGTGCGGCGGTCGCACCCGTCGGCCACTTGATCGGGACCGCGGTCACAAACGCGGCCGACGGGTCGCCCGCCAAGGCGGTCGCATCCGTCGGCCCATCGGTCGGGGCCGTGGTCAGCAGCGCGGCCGACGGGTCGCCCGCCAAGGCGGTCGCATCCGTCGGAAAGTCGGTCAGGGCCGTTGTCAGCAGCGCGGCCGACGGGTCGCCCGCGAAGGCGGTCGCATCCGTCGGCCAGTCGGTCGGCGCCGTGGTCGGCAGCGCGGCCGACGGGTCGCCCGCCAGGGCGGTCGCATCCGTCGGCCAGTCGGTCGTGGCTGGTGTGCGCAGCGCGGCCGACGGGTCGCCCGCCAAGGGGGCCGCACCCGTCGGCCACTTGGTCGGGACCGTGGTCACAAACGCGGCCGACGGGTCGCCCGCCGAGGCAGTCGCATCCGTCGGCCAGTTCGTCGCGGCCGTGGTCGGCAACGCGGCCGACGGGTCGCCCGCCGATGCGATCGCATCCGTCGGCCAGTCGGTCGGCGCCGTGGTCGGCAGCGCGGCCGACGGGTCGCCCGCCAAGGCGGTCGCATCCGGCGGCCAGTCGGTCGCGGCTGTGGTGGGCAGCGGGGCCCACGGGTCGCCCGCCAAGGCGTTCGCATCCATGGGCCACTTTGCTCGCGCCATGGTGACCGACGCGGCCGACGGGTCGTCCGCCGAGGCGGTCGCATCCGTCAGCCACCTGGCCGTGGCGCTCTTCACCCACGTGGCCGACGGGTCGCAGCAGGGGCGGCCGCATCCAGCGCACATGTGCGTGGCCATGTGTGAAACCCCTATTCCGCCCCTTCCTGTTTCGTGTCTAAAGCCGTGTCGGCCACCGCAGGCGGTCTCATCTGTGGGTTGTGGCGTGCACGGCTCTGTCGCCTCACCCCCAGCTTTCGGAAGCGGTCTGGTCTGATGCGGTGTGCGCCCCCGACGGTCGCGAGCGCGTCTCCCGCCGCACCCTCTCGCGTGCCGGGGAGAGGGCATCGTCAGTTACGTCACCGTCTGCCCCCCCCCCCGCCTTTCTCCCTGCCTGGTAGGGGCCTGCAGGGACAGAAGCAGTGCTTACAAAATGACGCCGACCCGGCCGGGCGACGCGGAATTATTTACGGCCGCAGCAGGCACGTCGCACGCCGATCTAGTCCGCCATGGAATCCTCTGCTCTGGCTTTCGGCAGTGAATTGGCCACAGTACACAATTCTCGCATGCCATTGGACAGTGTGGGCAGTCAGCATCAGCTGCTCACCTGAGTGCCTCCCTTGAGGCTCCATTGGCATACAATTCTCGGGCCAAATGGCCAGTTTACTGCCGTGCTCGGACCCAAACCAAACTCATCACGCGTGGTCGTGGGCCGGGGAGACATGCATCGACCACCGTACAGATGCTGCGGCTACCCTTTCTTGCTGCATCCTTGCAAGGAAAGACGCCGGTGGCCCGCGATGCCAGCGGCGTGGCATGTGGAGCGGTCCAGAGCGATGCGCGGGAGTCAGACGCTTCTCTTATGCTTGCCCAAGCGCGCCTCGCGGCTGCCAGGGTCCCGGGTCACTGGCCCGTTTAGCCCGTCGCCACCCCCGTCCCCGTCGAAGTGACGACCATCCGGCGTAAGAGATCCCCCCCCTCCGCCCCCAGTGGCCCCCACATCCCGGCGGCTATGCCTGTCTCCACGTCCCCCCCGTCTCCGCCGCAGACGACGAGCCGCGGCTTCCGTCCCGGACGAAAGCGCGGCTCACGGGGGAGACTGCTGACAGGAAAGGCCGAGAAGCTGGCGGCTGCGGCTTCGAGGGCGAGCCGCGCCGCTGGAGCAAGTGCGGGCGGCCGCCCAGCAGTGGCGCTGGGTGGCGCCGCAGCGCCGCTGGCTGGTGGGGGTCCCGTTGCGTTCAACAGCGCGGCGCAGGGCACCGACGCGCCCTCGCAGGTCCGCGTGCCTGTCGGTCCGACAGCGGTCGACATGCGGAAGAATCTACTTCCCAGCGGTCCTGGGTTCCTCATCCACCGCTCGGCCGTACCGAGCGGCATGTGCGTGCGGGTGTTGCGCGCTATAGTTGGGCTGGAAAGTAGCCTGTACCACATCATTTTCAACCACAAGACCATCGATGACTTTGAGCGCACCGGAACTACGGTCGAGTCCATCATGGCACCCGGCGGTGGCGGTCGGCTAATGGCGAAGCTGGGGGGACTGGCTCCTCGGTGGCTCGGGGAGACCCGCAACGACACTGGGGCCTCCAAGGCGCGCATCCTCTCTGACGCGCAAGCCGAGCTTTGGGCCGACTTTTGCATGGTCGCTGTCGTTTTTATGGTGGTCGCCGGTGAAGCATTTGGCCACGGGGGCTATCAGTGTGTGTGGGCCGGAAAGGGAGGGCGAAGAAGCTGCTGCGCGCCAACCCAGATAAGCCCAACCTGTCGCTGCTGGTCGCTCTGCAAGACAACACTCGCGTCGTCGTCTTTCTACACTCGCACCTGTACCTCCCCGAGGAATCGGGTGGACGCCCTTCCACGACGATAAACCCCGTGATGGTCGTCCTCAATAGTGGGGACGCGCTGCTATTTCGACAGAACCTGGTCCACCACGGGGTGTCCGCGTCGGAGCCGCAGGGGAAGGGGGCGGCCCCCAACGCGGTAGCGACCGCCGCCGACGTGGCGGCGATCGCGGCGGCGTGGCGCACGTGGGAGGCGGCACGCGCGCCCGTCAGG
>ENA-ORXR01003189-ORXR01003189.1-marine-metagenome-genome-assembly--contig:-NODE-3189-length-14863-cov-119.776275_pt1 | contig 14863 bp, 9 predicted proteins | sample MGYA00237866_ERZ511479 | MGnify/ENA metagenome assembly ERZ511479 | reverse complement strand
TTCAATGGGCTTTAGCCTAAACCCTGACTTTCAGTCATTCCGCAAACTATGGATTTCTAATCCATAGTGGTTGATTTCCGCATCATTTTTAAAAGTTCTTGGTAAATTTCACCATTCTGGAAATTGACCTTTATCATTAGGGATATTATCTTTCCTATATTGTCTTTTCCTAAATCAAGGTTTCTTTTTTCTTGAATTGATAAGAGTTTTTTTATGCTAAAAGTATCTTGTTCTTTTACGCCATTTTCTAATCCAACGATGAGTACTTTGGCTAATTCCAAATTGCCAATGCTATCGGTTTTGTCATTGTTTAAAATTCTTTTAAGGATACTTAAATCGTTTCCTGAATTATTCTTCCTAACAACCAAGACAGTCATATCATCTTTCTGTTTGTCTTTGTATTTTTGATAAAACTGTTCCAAACTACTATTTAAGTTTTCTAATGAACTTAACATTTTTACCAGCTCTGTGTCAAGGTTGGAGGTTATCCCATGAAAGCCATCTGTAGAAAGGATGATTGCCTCTATGTCAAAATCTGGTTTTACTTTCACTTCAATAGATAAGCTATCACTTCCTATGACGTTTGTGATTCCTTCTGATAAAACCACTGTACCTGATACAATCAAAGGTGTTCCATCTTTGCTTCTAAGCGCAATTGATTTTACTTCATCTTTACTTAGTTGAGTGATTGTGTTATTTGAAAATTGAAAAATTCTGGAATCTCCTATACTGGAATAATAAAGTTGATTTGTATTAAAGTCCCATACAACTACACAAAATGTAGACTTCATTTTTTCACACAAACCTACCTCTGAAAGTATTTCTGCATTTATACTTTTTATCGAAGAAATTATTCTTTCAGAGATTTCTTTGTTTACTTTTTTTCCAAATACTTCTATGAATTTTTGGCAGCTAAGTTTTGATGCTTTCCAGTCACATGGTTTGCCCCCTAGACCATCTGCTACTGTGAGTACAGCTAAATTTTCATCTTGAAGAAGTTTGTATTCACAGAAATCCCCATTCTTTCTCTTCTTGGGATTCTGATGTGAGAACTTTGAAATTTCTAAATTCATTATTGGGGTTACTTTGTTGGTTTTTAGAGTTTGTAAATATAGCCATATATTTAATATTTAGTCAGATAATGATGTGTTTTCCTTTGACTTTTTATCTATAAATGTGGCTGAATGCCTTTGATAGTGGGAGCTAAATGCAACATAGACCTGATAGAAATGGTATGGCAAAATAGTTTCTGTGGTTTTTGTAGTTTCTGTGGTTGTTTTTTCTTGCAGACAGGTTGTTTTTGCCATAAGAATGGATAGCAGGGAGTTCCGTACCGACGAAGGAATGAACCATTCTCTCCTTATTGATTTTAAGATGCTGCCTTAGAGTTTTATTTTGATTGCAGAGATTAAAAAAAACTCTGCAATCAAAATAGATATTAGTGTACTACGCCTGCATAACTGATTCCTGTCAATCTGTGTAGGTCATAATCAAAAGTAGAAAGGTCATTGTGATTGAATTTTGAAACGGCATCATGTCCGCAGGCTCTGGCAACCACTTTTATCAAATCGTTGGTTGCTTCAAAGAAGTTATTTAGTTGTTTTGCAGACGCTTCAATAATTAAGCGTTCTCTTAAATAATTTTTTTGAGTTGCTATGCCAACAGGACAATTATTGGAACCACAAGCCCTCATACCCAAGCAGCCAATGGCTTGTAATGCTGAATTTGCAACAGCAACGGCGTCTGCTCCCAACATCATGGCTTTTGCAAAATCTTCTGCAACTCTAAGTCCACCAGTAACAATCAAAGTGATGTCTTTTGCCCCAATTTTGTCTAAATGCCTTCTGGCTCTTGCCAATGCAGGAATGGTTGGTACATTGATGTTGTCTCGAAGAATAGTGGGAGCGGAGCCTGTTGCACCACCACGACCATCCAATATGATATAATCAACGCCAACTTTTAAGGCAAAGTCAATATCTGCCTCAATGTGGCTGGCAGCGATTTTAAAGCCAACAGGAATGCCGCCTGTTTTTTCTCTCACTTCCTTCGCAACTTTGGCAAAGTCTTCAGGGGTAAATAGGTCAGGAAAAGCTGCTGGGGAAATAGCCGTTTCTCCAGCTTTGAGATCTCTTACTTTGGCAATTTCTTCGGTTACTTTGTTGCTTGGTAAATGCCCACCTGTTCCAGTTTTTGCGCCTTGTCCACCTTTGAAATGAAAGGCTTGTGCCTTCATTACTTTTTCCCATGAAAATCCGAATTTACCTGATGCCAATTCATAAAAATAACGGGAATTATTGGCTTGTTCTTCGGCAAGCATGCCGCCTTCACCACTACAAATTCCCGTTCCAGATAATTCTGCACCCATAGACAAAGCAATTTTTGCTTCTTTGGAAAGTGCGCCAAAACTCATATCAGAAACAAAAAGGGGAATGTCTAATTCCAATGGTTTTTTTGCATTTTTTCCAATGACTACTTTGGTGTCTACTTCTTCTTCATCCAGGAGTGGGCGAGAAGCTAATTGAGCAGGCAAAAACTGAATATTTTCCCACTTAGGTAAGGTATTTCTATCGACTCCCATCGCAGCAGAAGGCCCGTGATGCCCCCAGTTTTTTAGCCCATTCCGTGAAAGTTCCTTGATGTATTGAGTATAGGGTTCTGTATCTTGTGGATTAGTATCGGCGTATTGACCAAGATATTCTTCTCTATTGAAGGGCTGTGGATGTTCTGTCAAATAGTCATTGATCTCAGCTTCATCGACATACAAATCACCCTCTTTAATGACTGTCTGAAATTTATGCAAAGCCTCCGCATTATCGTATTCACTCACTCCTGTATCAATCCTGTAATCCCAATTATGGAGACCACATATTATGTTGTCACCATCTACATGTCCATCTGCCATCAATGCCCCACGATGCAAGCATCTACCATATAGGACAGATACCTCTTCACCATATTTGATAACGACAAGATCTAATCCATTGACTTGTTTGCCAACTGGCTTTTTCTCTTCCAATTCCTGAATGGAACAGAGTTTAAATTCTTTCATATTGTATTGTTGTTTAATTTATTATAATAATACTTTGTTTTCTCAATCCACTCATGATGTCACGAGAGGTATGTGAGATTTGCTGTGAAAGTAAGTGCTTCGTGAGTAAGATGTAGTCTTCTGACCGACTAAAATCCTTTCTTTGAGAGCTACACTATTTTGTAGCTTTTAGTATATGAATGCTTTTGTGAGTGATGGTAGATAGAATAAGTTAAGACCATGCAAGATAGACCTGATAGAAATGGTATCGTTTTTTGTAGGGCAAGTATAAGAAAGGCAAAACGATAAGAATGGATAGCAGGCCTGAGCGTCACGACGAAGCAATCCACCGTTCTCTCCTTATTTTTATTAAAAAAGAATTAACGCAATAAATTAAAAGCCCCTTGTTTATACAATTCTTGATTATTGACCAAAGAAATGGCTCTGGCGGTATATACATAGGTCTCGGCATTTTGCAATTGCCCCTCAAAAAATCCATCCCAACCTAATGTCAAATCATTGGACTCAAAGACCAGTTGTCCATAACGGTTATAAATTTTGAATTCGACTAATTCTTGAATGCCCCAGCCATCAACAAAAATCACATCATTGATGCCATCGCCATTAGGTGTAAAGGCGGTAGGAACATCTATAGAAGTTACTCGACGGACATCTACTCTGAATATACCATCAGAAGTATAACAAACTGCTGGGTCAAAAATATTGACATTATAAGTGACAGGGCCTTGTAAGGGAGCGATAAAAGGACTTGGACAGTCTGTACAACTCAAGCCTGTAGGAGGGCTCCAATTGTATAGTAAGCCTGGACCACCATAGGCATCTAATTGTAGGGAATCGCCAATAACCAAACTTGTGTCTACTTCAAAGTCTTCTATTGGGTAGTAAATGATGGCTTGTATAGAATCGGTGTCTGAACAACCTACAGCATCGGTGACGGTCACAGAATAAGTTGTGGTTGAATCAATGGCTGCAATTGGATTGGGAATGTTGGGATTGTCTAAGCCTGTTGATGGAGACCATTCATAGGTAACACCACCTGTTGCGACTAATTGGACAGAGTCGCCTTCACAAGCTCCATCTGAAAAAAGGTCTATGCCAGGTTTGTCGGTAATAATCATCAATTTGGAAATTTCATCTGTACAACCTGTTTCCTCATCTACAATGCTCAAGGTGACGGTATATTCGCCAGGAGTAGGATAAGTATGTGGAGGCGGATTGTTGCCTGAAAAAGTCGTTCCATCGCCAAAGTCCCACTCGGCATCATCGGCATTTAAAGAGGTGTTGGTAAAGACATCGGCAATGCCTGCACAGTGCATGGTGTCGCTCAAGATCAATTCGCCATTTCTATTGAAGTTGGCTATAACATTGTGAAAATTAATGGGCTTGGTCGTTTTGCCTGTACACACAGAATCTTCTGACCAATAAACTAAAGAGGCAAAAGTCGCCCCACTACTTGGATCAATATTGTAGGTGTGGGTAATGGTTGGAACGGCACCTGCGGTGTCTCCATCCCCAAAATCCCACGCATAGGTAACAACATCTACTTGATTGGTAATTGTAAAGGTAATATCTTGACCTGGGCAAATGACTTCGGGGTCTAATTCAAAATCGGCTAATGGGCCTTCCACCTCAATTGTTTTCGTAATCATATCAGAACAGCCAATAGAAGAAGTGATAATCATCGAAACTTCATAAGTACCAGGTGCGCTATAAATTGTACCAACGCTTTCATTGGGAACAACAGGATCACTATTGCCCAAATCCCATGACAAGGTATAGTTACTTGATAAATTAGAATTGTTGGTAAAGGTGATGAGTTCGCCCCAACAAACTGTTTCTAAGGTATCAGAAGATGCTAAGAAATCTGCAATAGGTATCGGCTGTACGGTTACATAATCCTCTAAGGTAAAAGTTCTTTCGCAGCCTAATGTATCTGTAACGCTTAGGGTAATATCATAAGTACCTGCTTCTGTAAAGGTGGCAGTTGGGTATTGGTCATTATCGGGTGAGCCATTGGCAAAGTCCCAATTATAGTCCACATGATTGAGGCTATCGGGCGCAAAACTCACGGTTTCTCCAATACAAATAGTATTTGGACTTGTCGCAATAAAACCTGCATGGGGAAGCGACGGAATAATATTAATGGCATAATTTCCTGGACAACCCAAGACATCTGTAACCGTCAAAATCGTTGAAAAAAGACTGTCTGCTGGTTCTATACCGTAAGTATAAGAGGGATTTTGTTCTTCTGACATGCCAATGCCATCACCAAAGTCCCACGCCCATGATGCAATGGTCGTATCGGCAGTACTCAAATCGGAAAAATTAGTCGTGAATGGATCTGGATTGATACAGCCCGTAATAGGGGAGGCTTCAAACAAAGCATCGACTCTAAAGGCTCTAACTACTAAAAAGTTTGTATCTCGACAACCGTTTATGTCTTCTGTAATCAGTCTTACTTCGTGGTCGCCACTTCCTCCAAAAGCGTATTGATAAATAGAAGTGTCTGTCCAAATAGGATGCTTGCCATCGTCAAAATACCACTGATAGCCTTTATAGCAATTTTCGTGAACATCTTGTGCCATAGAAGCGTCAAATGCGTGAGGAATCCCCACACAAGCAATTGTATCTGCTTCAAAATCTGCCGTTAAATTACGCACATTGAGCAAAACACTATCAACAAAAGGCGCACAAACAGAATCTTCTCTATACGAAATCAATTTGACCCAATAATCACCACTGGCGATATAATCATGACTTGGTGCTATATCGGTAGAATTAAATAAAGTATCGCCATCTCCAAAAATCCAATCCCAAGAATCGGCTAATTGAAAGTCGCCTTGAAAATCAAAATGATAAGGTTCACTGCAATCACAAGTATATTCAATTCGTCCCATTGGTCCCAATACTGTAATGGCATCAGCGACAATTGTGGTATCATAACAACCATTGTGTCCTGCAATTAAAGTAATATCTTGTGGGCCTGTTTGCCCAATAAAAGACCAAGTAACGATGCTATCATCAATACAATTTGTCAGTAAACCACCATCTGCCTCAAAATGCCATGTGTCTAAACTATCAGAAAGTGGTGTTATATCTGTAATTTGTACGGGTTGATTGGGACAAATTTGCGTTGTATCTAATTCAAATTCAGGAGTAGGCAAATTGCCCACTTGAATTGTTTGTATATAAGAGGTATCAAAACACCCCAATTCATTTGTAATAACTAAAAATACATCATAGTCCCCTGCTTCTGTGAATGTATGACTTATAGTACCATCAGTTGTAATATTCGCCGTATTACCATCATCAAAGTCATAATACCAATTCACAATAGGTTCATTAGAAGTACTCTTATCTTGAAATATGACTTCTAACGGAACACAACCTTGAGCAATAGTTGGAATAAAACGAGCCGTTGGTAAAAAGAGGGAGTCTGTTCCCAAAATTGTGTCAGTACAACCATAAACACTGGTTATAATCAAACTATTGGTAATCAAGCGAAGGTCATGAATGGTATAATCGAAAAAAGGATCTTCATCGGGGTTTTCTATAACAAGCGTTGGATTTTGTTCTGTTGAGGTGTCTCCATTCCCAAATTGCCACTGCCAAGAAGCAGCACTCGTTGATAAATCCGTAAATTGTATTTCGTAAGGAAGCGAACAACTATAAGTAGGGTTGGAGCTAAAATCAGCGGCAACATTGATGACCTCAATTGTCATAGTCGTATCTGATTGACAACCACCTGCACTCACAGTCAATGTCACATCATAAGTGCCTGTTGCCTCATAAATATGGGTTGGATTAGCACTTGTAGAAGTCATTCCATCACCAAAATCCCATACATATCCACCAGGACTAGACAAATTGTTAAAAACAACCTCTTGACAGGTGGTATCATTAATCGCATTGAGGACTGCAAAATCTACCAAAGGATTGCTGACAACGACTTGTTTCGTAGCAGTATGCGAACAACCATTGGGTTCGGCACTAACAGTTAAAGTGACATTGTAAATCCCCATTTCTGTAAAAGTAGCCGCAGGAGGATCAATTTCACTAGAGGTTTCTCCATTATCAAAATCCCAAGTATAACTAACATTGGCGGCACCTGCTTCATCAGAGTTATTGCCAAAAAAGGAGACTGTCAAAGGAGGAACACAAGCAATTGCTGTAAAAGGATCAGAGTTGATCACAGCCAAAGGCGTATTAGAAATATCTACCGCATCAACTATGGTAATCAACGAATCACAACCATTTACATCCGTTACTTGTAACGTAACATCATAAGTTCCTGCTGCTCCATAGGCATGGGTTGGATTTTGTTCATCATCCAACTGTCCATCTCCAAAAAGCCATTCCCATCCCACAACATCCACAAAACCACCACCCACAGACAAATCTGTAAAATTAATATCTTCACCCACACAAGCCGTAACAGGAGTCAATTCAAAGAAAGGATTGGGCTTACCATAGACCGAAATCGTCAGTTCTTCACTCGTCGGATTTCCATTGATGGTAGCCGTATATTCCACTGTATAAATTCCCTCATTGATATAGGTATGGGCTGGACTCGCAATCTCTGCGCTCGCACCATCCCCAAAAATCCAACTAATATTCGTCGCATTTGCAGGCGAATTAAACTGTACACCAACCAATGGCGCACAACCCTCCGTTACATCCGCACTAATTTGTGCCGAAAGGGTCTGAACAAAGAAAAATCCTATCAATAAAATAAAAATTGCTTTTTTCATAACAATATATCCAGTTTGCTTGGGGTTAAAACATAAATAAGGAATGGATAAATAGTTGTTTTATAGCATTCCTAAGAGCTTGTAAGGAGAGAACGGCAAGTCGCTTCGTCGTAACGCATAGTCCCGCTATCCGCTAATATGGCTAAATAACAACCTCTTTATAAAGGTGAAACAACCACAAAAACTACAAAAACGACTTGAACCACATAAACTAAAATAGCCATTCCGCTACTATCGGGTCTATCTTGCACTGCTTGAACGATGATAATTCGAGCAACAGTGTTCCAAAAGAAATTTTCTTTCTATCAGAAAAAGAACAGAACCAAAAACCATCTTTAAAAAACCAAAGATAACCATCTTTTATCGTATCTCAAACACCTACTGTTAGGAGCAATGAAAATAATGTATTAGTTTTACAGGTATAAGGAGTGATTTAAAGATAAATATGCGTTTTTTAACAAAGATATTTTTTGATAGAGGAAGCAAAAATAGCCTCGTAAGAAGGCTATGACAAGGCTTTTTAATAAAGTATATCAAAGGTAAAAACGAATATTTATTATTGTATCATTTCTCAAAGCATTCATCTTTATCAAAATCTGTTTTCCCATGTCTATACTCAAAAATATGACAGTTTTTTTACTGTTTTTTTGCATAAGTAGTGTTCTTATAGGGCAAAAACCTACATGTGGCACAAAAATTACAAAAGCCCATAAAAAATATCTTGAAAATCATGCTACCTTAAAAACAGCAGGTATGCAAAGATTAAACAAAACAATCTCTATTACGACGCATGTTGCTGTAAATAGTATGGGAGAAACGTCTTATACTGATGCCTTAATAGATTCTGCTATTGTTGAACTGAATGAATCTTTTTCGCCTATTGCGCTATCTTTTCAAGTTTGTAAGAGAAATTATATGGAGAATTACAATTATTATAATTGTACTGCTATAGATGAAATGGTCATAATGAATTACCAACCCAATACCATCAATCTATATTTGGTTAATTCGGCAGAGGATATAGATGGTGGAGAAATGGATGGATACACTTATTTACCAACAGATGAAGAGGGGGATGATGTGATTGTTGTGTCTACAGTTGAAGCGATTCCGCACCAAATGGGTCATTATTTGGGGCTTTATGATACCCATGAAACAGAATTTGGTATAGAATTTGTTAACGCTTCTAATTGTGCAGAAACAGGAGATTTGATTTGTGATACAGACGCAGACCCTTATGAAGAAAATATTCCAATGGATACCCAAGATCCCTGTAATATTCTTGAAAATCTACTAGACCCCAATGGCGAGTTTTATGTGCCACCCACCAACAATATGATGTCGCTGTATCCCTATGATTGTCGTTGTATCTTTACCAATGAACAGTACAACAAAATGGCAACTACTTATTTGGAATTTAGAGAATATTTGTGGTAATTTGTGTCTGGGGTTGAGACCATGAAAAATAGACCTGATAGTAGTGGTTGGATGCTTGTGTTGGCGAAGCGTTGGCTTTTCGCAGAATATATTGCGAAAAATGCAAGGCATCTTGGAGATGCCATCCATAAACGAATAGCAGGCCTTTCCGTCACGACAAAGCACCTTGCGTTCTCTCCAAAAAAAAATAAAACATGAAGATTTCATTTGATGAAAAAGTATACTGTAAACGAAAGAATTAACCAAGCAGAAACCCTCCCCGCCGATTTTTATCGAAACCCCGATACTTGGGAAACATGTAAAGAAAAAATATTTTGTAAAAACTATCTTTATCTTGGCGATAAACAAAGCCTTTTTAGTGGCTTAGAAAATGTATATCCACTTTGGCTATTAGAAAACTATTTGGATGAACCCGTTTTACTTTCCAAAAAAGACGACGAAATTCAGTGTATGACCAATGTTTGTACCCATCGAGGATTTTTGCTCGTCCAGCATCCTTTTTTTCAATTAAATGCGTGGGATGAACACCCATTAGATGAAATAATTTGTGGTGTAGAAGGGTATAAAACCAAAGCTCACTATTATATTAATTTTAAATATGAAACGAAGAAATTGGACAAGAGAAGAATTATACTTAAATGCTATTTAATTTCAGATTCTTAAAATTTTATTCAAAAAAGCTGAAAAATTTCTCTTCAGAATTATTTTATGAGAAAACTTTCAAGGAATTTGAAAATAATAAAATTAGATTGCCTATTAAATTTTTACCAAATAAAACTTTCTTGGATTATCATTATCATAAAATATTTGATGAAAAATAATGTGTAATGAGTTTATTATCAATATGCGAATTTGTCCTTTAAAAAAAAACCATTTGAAGTTGTTTTTGCTGTTGATAATGATTCTCACTGTGCTGCAATTTACAATAATAACTTAACGGAGGGTTACCTTGTAAATTCTTTTCTATAGTTGTTCAAAACTCTCCTAGACTTGAATATAAAGATGAAAATTATTCTTTAAAATTATACAAATTTACAGTTCGAGCAAGCCAATGCTGAAGAACAAAGTTAGTGTGTTTTTGAACAAAAACTTTGTTCTGTCCTTTCTCTCCAAAAAATGAATAATAAAAGGAATTAATTTGTCAATTTTTTTATTTTTTGTATCTTGCATGGGTTTGTTGGATTTTTCTTAAACAACACAAACTATTTTAATCATTAAAACCTCACATTATGGAATGGTATCTAACCGTTATTAAAGAAAGATATGCCCAATTTACGGGCAGGGCAGGACGTGCCGAATTTTGGACGTTTACCCTTGTCAATTTTGCAATTTCTATGGTCTTGAATTTCATAGGATTTTTGGGACTGGGCTTTATTAGCTCTATTGCTGCTGGAATTGGCAGTATTTATGGACTGGCGGTCTTAATTCCTGGAATTGCAGTCGCTATTAGAAGATTACATGACACTGACAAAAGTGGTTGGTATTTATTATTAGGACTTATTCCTGTGATTGGTACAATAGGCTTGATTTATTTGTTGGCACAAGAAAGTAACCCAGACGAAAATCAGTTCGGCCCTAATCCAGAAATTGCTCACTTTTTGGACTAAGATTTAAAAATAAATTAGGTGGCAAAGAAGCACTCATTTTTTGTCGCCTAATTTTATGTGCTATGCCCCTCCAAAAGTAGCCACCGCTTCATCAACCATCATATAGATTTCTGAACGCAAAGCTTTGCCTTCGGGTGTATCACTTTCTGCTGTACGTCCTTCACCAAAACGGGAAATAACCATATTTTGTTGGGGAAGTACAATCACGTATTGTCCCAGATGGCCTTGTAAGAAATAAAAAGGGTTTGTGTGTGCTAAATCCATCCAAAGCGAATAACCATATTCTGGCGATGCTGGAAAAACAGGCTTACGCATTTTTTCTGCAAAACTTCGAGTAATCAATTGCTGTCCATTCCACTGACCACCTTGTAAAAGCAATTGCCCAAACTTTGCAAAATCTCTGATATTGGCATTGACACAACAATATGATTTTTCGATGCCGCCTTCCATATCCAAAGACCACAAAGCATCGTGGCGCATGCCCATCGGTTTCCAAAACTTTTCAGAAAGGTAACTACTCAAATCTTTGCCTGTCGCTTTTTCTATGACCATTCCCAACAACTGAGTCGTTCCACTTTGATAATGAAATTTTTGTCCTGGTTTTTCGACCACATCCAACGTCAAAATCAAATCACTTAAATGTGTTTTGTAATAGCCTTTGGCGGTAATAGAGAAAGGACTATAATAGTGTTCATCCCAATTCAATCCAGAACTCATTCGAGACAAATCACCAACCGTCATTTCTGCTGCCAACCCTTTATTGTATTTTGGAAAAAAGTCGCCTACAGGTTGATTCAAACTTTTGATTTTACCATCTTGAATCGCACAATCCATTAATAACGTTACCAACGATTTTGCCATAGAAAACGAATTGGATTGGCTATCTTTGCCATAGTCATTCCAATAATTTTCATAAAGCAATTCCCCATTTTTTGCGACTAAAAACGCAATGGTATTGTACTTTTTATGGTGTTGCAAAAGCTTTTCAGAAAGCTCTTTTGTATTATAAGTTGGGGCTTCTTTCCAATATTGCGGTGTTCCTTTAGTAATGGTATTGTTATAAAAATATTCATAATCATTCAAAGAAGCCGTCGAATTTCCCCGTAAATAAGTCATTCTAAGTCCTTTAAATATAAAACCGTTGTCTGTCACCAAAAGCCCGATGACCAACAAAGCAATCAAGCCAAAAAATCCACCCAAAAGCCATTTTAATATACCCATTCCATTCAATTTTGTGAGAAGTACCTATACACAACTAATCGTCATTTTTGAGTCGTCTATTTTTTGGGTTTAGGTACTCAACTACAAGGTAAAGAAAATTTTCGTTATTTTTGTACAATCAATAAGAAACAAAACAACTGTTCATTTAGTCATTGAGCAGAGTCGAAATGAAACAATAAAACATGCCCACCCACAACTACGGCACCACAGCACCAAGAACCACAGCACTAAATTAACTAAAATGAACCTATCCCACATTCTAAATCACTTAGGCGAAGACAGAGCAAGTTACCACTATGCCGTATCGCCCCCAATTTTTCAAACAAGCAATTTCACCTTTGCCGATGTTGCCCATATGCGAGCGTCCATCAAAGACGAACTCAACAACTCCTTTTATACAAGAGGGTGTAATCCTACCGTTGCGATGCTGCGAAAAAAAGTAGCAGCCTTAGAAAAAGCCGAAGATGCTTTAATTTTTGGAAGTGGTGCTGCTGCGGCAACTGCGGCCATTATTTCTCAAGTGGAGGCAGGAAATCACATTGTATCTGTTGCAAAACCCTATAGTTGGACCTTCAAATTAATGAGCATTTTCCTAAAAAGATTTGGGGTAACGACCACTTTTATTGATGGCACAAAAACAGAGAATTATGAAAAGGCAATTCAAGACAATACAAAATTATTGTATTTAGAAAGCCCCAATTCCCTCACTTTTGAGTTGCAAGACATCGAAGCCGTCGCCAAGATTGCGAAAGCGCACAAGGTTGTCACCGTTTTAGACAATAGTTATGCATCGCCCATCAATCAAAATCCCATCGAAATGGGGATCGACATCGTATTTCATTCAGCGACAAAATATTTGGGCGGACACAGCGATACTGTTTGTGGCGTACTGTGTGCGAATGAAGCGATTATTCGACAAATTTTTGCGAATGAGTATATGACGTTTGGGGGAATTATTTCGCCCAATGACGCTGCCATGCTTTTAAGAAGCCTAAGAACGTTGCCCTTGAGAATGGAACGAATCGGACAAACAACGCTAAAAATCGTAGAATTCCTTGAAAACCATCCCAAAATCGAACAAGTTTATTTCCCACATTCGCCCTCATTTCCCCAATATGAATTAGCCCAAAAACAACACAAAGCCCCATCAGGGCTATTTTCCATTAAGCTCAAAGCCAAAAATCGAGACGATATAGACCGTTTTTGCGACAGTTTACAAGCCTTTCTTTTAGCCTGTTCGTGGGGCGGACACGAATCCCTCGTTTTCCCCATCTGCGGATTAGACGATTCCGAAAATTACAAAGAAAACGAACTCGCTTGGAATCTGATAAGGGTCAATATCGGTTTAGAAGATGCCGATTTTTTAATAGAAGATTTAAAGCAGGCTTTAGAAAAAATCTAAGGAGAGAAAGGGAGGAAGCTCCGTCGTGACGCATGCTCCCGCTATCCGCTACTATGCCAAGCCTTGCAAAACTCTTTGGCCCTACTTTTGGCATAACACTGCTATCGGGTCTATGTTAAAAGGACAGAACTACTTGTATCTGCTTTGGTCATTGAGCGGAGTTGAAATGATATGGTTGCCACTATCATTTACGTTCCATTTCTATTATTCCAATAAACTTCTTCGCCAAAGTTTTTGTCAAAATCATCGCTCCCTTATCATTCGTATGCGTTTCATCCCAATACTGATCAGCCTTATAAATTTCAGGAAATTTTTTAGAGTCAACCAAATTGACTTTATTTTTAGCAGGAAGTTTGTTGAAAACAGGTCTAATATTTTTATAGTCATTTCCTTTAAGCATTGGATGTGGAACAAAAATAATTCGAATACCTTTTGATTTTGCCATTTCAATAAGAATGTTCAGTTCATCAGCATAAGCATCATTGTTAAAAATGCCTGGCACTTTATTGGTAGGACTAAAAGCCTCATGACTTCTCTTGCGGTTACTATTCATAATATTGGTAGAATCACTTACATAGGCTTCATGTTGGTTTTTTATACCTATTAAATCTGCATCATCTTCTATTCGAATATACCCATCATTGCCCACAATACTCAAGTCCAAATCTTTCATTTCCTGTTTGCGAAGAGCCATATCCTTTACCACTCCAATATTTAGCTTGTTTTCAATATATTTTACAAAGAAGTAGAATGAAAATTTGACTTTCCTAAAAAAAGTATATTTCTCCTCTTTTAACCCCCAATACGCATTAATACCAAATTTCAACCCTCGCCAATCTTTCAACCACAATCGAGAACGCTTTGTATGAAGGTTTTTAACGAATTTTTTTTGTTGTGTAGATGTTTGAATAGACCTTAATTCATAAAATATATACTTTAAGTTGGGAAGATCATAATCAATGAGATTGCGACAAAGCCCATAAATTTGCCCTGCTGTTGCACCACCCAAGCCATAATTAAAAGAAGTTACTTTAAGGTTTGAGTTATTGCGTACATAACGATTAAATATATGCGGTTTCATCCCTCGAAAAGTCTTACTTGACCCTACAAAAATAGTATTGTATTGATTTGGCTTCTCTTGTAAAGTCATAGCCCTTGCCAATTCTGCATCAGTCGGCCAAGAATAGGGCAAATCAATAATAGAACGAATAGCCCAGCTCCCCAAAAAGAGCAGCCCCAATAACACCAAAGATTTTAAAAAAAGCTTAAACATAAACTTATATGGACTTATATGGTTTCAAAAAATAGACTAGAATCTAAAATAAATAAATTCACTGGAAGCAAACCTACCAAACGATAAAGTAGCCAAGCCAATCAAAAAATAAGCTGACCACCG
>ENA-ORXR01003188-ORXR01003188.1-marine-metagenome-genome-assembly--contig:-NODE-3188-length-14865-cov-18.484176_pt1 | contig 14865 bp, 16 predicted proteins | sample MGYA00237866_ERZ511479 | MGnify/ENA metagenome assembly ERZ511479 | reverse complement strand
CGACGGGCGGGCGGCAGGGGCGGGGCGTCGGCGGCAGCTGCCTCGGCCGCCGCCGCAGCGTCCCCGCTCGCCGCGTCAGCGGTGGCGCCCCTGACGGGCGCGGCGCTGACGCTCGTCTTTACAAAGTCGGTCGAGGCGGCGCACCGGCTCGGGCGGCTGCTCGAGTTGCTCGCCGCCGACGCGGCAGCGGCGGCGGCGGCCACCGCCGCCGCGGGGCGGGCGGCAGGCGGTGGGGGTACCTCGGACGCTGGTGGCGCGGCCGCCGCCGCGGCGCCCGCCGTGTCGGCGGCCAAGAAGCGGCGGCGGCGGGCCAAGAAGCGCCGCACCCGCCTGTCGGACGATGACGCGTCGAGCGACGGCAGCGACGATGCGGGTGGTGGCAACCAGACGCGTCGCGGCGGTGGAGCCACGCCAGCCGCCGCGGCGGACGTACCCCCACCCCCCATGCCCGCGGTCCACCCGATCCGCGTCGTCCACATGTCGTCTTCGCTGACGCCCGCGCAGCGGGCGGGGGCCCTCGCCTCCCTCACCGCCCCCACACCAACGCCCGTCGCGACGGTCATTGTTTGTTCCGACGTGCTCGCGCGGGGCCTCGACCTCCCCGCCGTCCAGGCGGTCGTCCACTATGACGCGCCGCCGCATGCCAAAACGTACGTGCACCGCGCGGGGCGCACCGCCCGCGGCGGCGCGCGGGGGGAGAGCGTGGCGCTCCTCCACGCGGGGCAGGCGCGACACTTCAAGGCGCTCCTCCGCCCGCTGACCGACACTGCCGCGGTCGCCGCCGCCGCCACCAACGGGGGGGGGGGGGGCGACCGCGGCGGCAGCGGCGGCGGCGGCGGCCGCGTCGAGTGGGTGCGCCTCGACCCGCGCCGGGAGCGGTGGGCCGAGGTGGAAACCCCGACCGTGCGGCTGGCGCTCGCCGGCCTGCGGCTGCTCCTGCGGCGGGAGCGGATGGGGTTGGTCGAGGCCGGGCGGCGCCTCGGTGCGTTTGCCGCCGCAGACGTGCTGCGGGTGGTGCGGGAGCAGCTCGATACGGGGGCAGGCGGGGAGGCTGCGGGTGGGGGTGGGGCGGGGTGGGTCAAAAAGCCCCGCATCGACCGGGTCTCTGGCAGCAGCGGCGACGGCGGCCGCGGGGCAGCCGGCGGCGGGGATGGCGGCGGCGGCGGGGATGGCGGCGGCGGCGGGGACGGTGGCGGCGGCAGCGGCGCTGCCGACCGGCCCGTCGGCGGGCATGGCAGTGTGGCGGGCGCGGCGGGCGCGTCTGGCGGGCGGCGCCCGGACCGCGTTTGGCGGCCGAGTCGCCGCCCGCCGCGGGCGCACTTTGCCGCGGGCGCGGGTGCCCCGCGCTCGTGGCGGGCGCACGGGCCGTTCCGGGGGGGGGGGCGCACGCGCGCCGCGTGCCCATTTGCGCGGGCCCCCCCGACTAATTCCACGGGGGCCCCGACCAGGGCGCCGAAAACAGCGGGTTTGCAGGTTGGCCGCCCCGCGAGCCGCAAAAGCGACAGGCCCGTCGACCCGGTTGGCCAATGAGCGCCGTTGGCGCTGGATTGCGCCACGGCGGCGGTGCCGGTGGGGCCCCGGCGGGCGGACCCCCGCTGACAGCGGACCTGGCGACGGCGCGAGCGCTGAGGGGAGGCTCTAACCAATCACAAAATGCCACCGCAACAGCCCCCCGTGGAGGAGGCACGTTGTGGGGCTCGCTGGGGGCCTGGAAGCTTCTGGAAGGCCCCCGTTTGTGGAACAGGCCAGCTGTCCGATTCGACCGAGGGGTCCGCGGCAGGAAGTAGCAAGTGGTCCTAGGAGACCACAACCAGAGCACGCGGAATCAGGCGCATGAATTGCGGTCAAGCGGCAACGGAGGGGCAGCCTCATGCTTGTCAAACATACGATTTGCACACCCGGTACGTTACAGCTGTTGACAGGTTGCGTGCAACGATACTGTGAGAGCCGACCAGATGTCCCCTAGACCCTTATTGTGGCTGCGTGCGTTGCAGCGGGATGTGTTGCATCACGTACTGACACCGGACACGTACCGCACATCGCTGTCTGAGACACGTATTCCAGGTGTCTGCTTGGACGAACGTCTTGAGAAACATCTTGCGCCGCCGTCCTGCTACGTTCAAGCCTCTTTGACGCCGTATTCGCAGGCATTCTGCTGCGACCTTCATTGAGGTATGCCCTGTGGTGTGTTCATTATTCGCAGTGTTTATTGGGGTATAGAGCTACGGCGCGGAGGAAGCTGCACAGTACGGACATGAGAGATATCCCTGGGTCGACCATGAATCTAGCATCCTTGACAGCATACGAAATAGCTCCCAATGTTCACGTGTTGAGAATCGAGCGGCACGTACGACCCCTGACTGCGAGGTACAGTCGCGAGTCACGTCGGGCGACTATTTCTCGCAGCACTCAAGATGGTCTTCCCTTCGTACCGCATTCAAGTGCGACCATTTGTCGGGCCACACCTTTTGTCAAAGACGCTACGTCGCACGCCTGTATCGTTGTCACCGAGATTCGTTTCCACTTCTTATGGATACGATGAGCTTGGCGCTGAACCGAGTGTGTCTCTTCTGCTGAAGTAATTTGGAAGACAAAGAATCACCGTATGTCAGCGGGTACGCGTCGAAGAATAAGATGTGATCCTGTGAGATGGACCATGCGCTTGATCAGTACCAGTACCGTTCCTAGGATCAATCCATCGTCGCTTTTCGCCACGATGTCCCTGCATCCCGGCCTCGATGCCCTTGTTACCATTCAGGAGGGGAGCGACGTCATTCTTACGCCGTTGTGTGCGCCACGAATCCGGCAGTCTCTCCGTCATCATCAGTCTAGCTCAAACAGTGGCTGCTGCCGAGTAGGTGCTGTCTCAATTCATGCGCCACACAATGTGGGTTGCGGTCCGTTTGGAAGCGATCGACAAGAACTTCTCGAACGGCCTGCGGCTCGAAACCAGAGCACTTGACATGCCCGTGCCCTCACGGCATCCTCTTAATCGCTTCTCTGACTGCCATCTATTCACGCAACCATGTAAGGGACGATACATCTTTGAGAGAACAGCACTCGGAGGCCAGGGACTCAGAGTGCCATCGTGCTCACTGGGCGACGTTGTGATTGATACGCTCAGGTTGTGGCAACACTTTCTGTCGCTGGTCACCGAGTTGACAATGACCGATTTCTCGGGAAATGGAGTCCTACCTTCATCGCCAAGTCAAGGACGCATGGTCTTTAGCGAGCTGCTTCTCGGAACAGGCTACGAAACTCTAGCCTTCCCGTGGGTTTGTCTCGCATCCGCATCTAGGTCGGAGGAAAAATGAATCTTACAACGTAGCTGGATGGATGTCACATCGCCCATATTGATGGAGCGAACAGGTCTGATTCTTCTTCACGAGTAAGTTGAGCGATCGCAGGAAACTCCACTCCGTGATGTGAAGATGTCAACGTCCTACCACGTGGCCCCTCCTTGTATATCTAAGAGGGGAAATTGGAATGAAGAGACGGTTCGTAGCGTCTTGTGACCCTGTGGGCGGTCTCTGAGCTGATATTGTGTTGAGATTTCTTTCATGGCACTGCAGACTCATCTGAGGCGCTGAAGGAATCATGCGCACACTCATTAGACGGCCCAAACTGATCACTGCTGATTGGTGAGGACGAGAGCCATGCAACGAGACCTGGGCGTGCCAGGCGTCCTAGTCACTGGTGTAAATTAGTCTGAAAGGAACGACGCACAGCATGGCCACGTCAAGGGAGCATTGAGATTGTTCAGGAGTCGTGACTATCGGAGTGAACTCCCACCCTGGCACGATGTCAAGCGGTAGGTGGTTCTGTGTGAACGTAATATTCTAGAGCGGGCTCCAAGGCCCGAGAAGGCCCGCCTCAAATCACTTGAGGAGCTTCTCTCAGGACGGCGTTCAAGGCATCTCCCCCCTTCCCAATGTACGCTGGGCGTGCAACTCATCCCCGAGGACAGCACTTCCGATAAGCTCAGTCACCACCATCCTCAGGTTCCCGAGGCCACCCGTGGCCCATCTCGCGGGAGCTCTTGCCTCAACGGATCCGCCTCTAGATAAGATCTAGCACGAACACAGGAAGATCTCAGCAAGAACCAAATGAGCGTGCCTTGCAACTGCCTCATTTTCTCCCGGTACCTCATGATGCTCGCAGCTTTGGGGATGGCCACCGGTGATGATTTTCTGTTTTCGGGAAGTCGCCACTTTGTGAATACAGGTGGTTGCGGCGGGGTGCACTAGTATGGCACAATGCTTCAATGACCACGCACTTCGGGACCCTATGGAGTTGTGCAGGTCGTCCATTGCTTCCGCATGGAAGCCTTCGGCATGGCCAGCATCGATTCTAATCGGTTGGAGGGTGGTCGCCACTTCGTGAATCGTCACCACTTCTTGGGCATGGTCACCGCTGATGAAGTTCCGAAGTCGGGCGGTCTCCACTTCGTGGATGCAAGCGGTTGCGGAGGGTTGAACTATTATGACGTCATACCGCAATGACCACACATTTCGGGACCTTTTGGTGTCGCGCAGGTCGTCCATTTATCCCGCGCGAAAGCTTTGGGGATGGTCACCATCGATGATTGTCGGCGTATGGGCGGCCGGCACTTCGTGGACGCAGATGGTTGCGGCGCGGTGCACTAGTATGGCGTAGTAATGCAAGAAATACGCGCCTTGGGACCCCATGGCGTGGTGCAAGTCGTGCACTGATCCCGTGAGGATGCCTTTGGGATGGCCGCCATCTATTCTAATCGGTTTGAGGGCGGTAGCCACTTCGTGAACGCACGTGGTTCCGGCGGAGTGCACTTGTATGGCACGATAATTCATTGCCCACGCCATTGGCGATCCCAAAGTGTGGTGCAGGTCGTCCATTTCTCCTGTGAGGGAGCTTTCGGGATGGCCACGATCTATTTTTCTCGAGTTTCGAGCTGTCTCCACTTCGTGGACGCCGGTTATTGGGGCGGCGTGCACTTGTATGGCACAATACTTCACTGAACACGCACTTCGGGATCCCATGGCGTTGTGCTGGTTCTCCATTGCTCCCGTGCGGAAGCTTAAGAGAAGGAAACAGTAGATGCTTCTCGGTTTGCGGGCGGTCGCTGCTTCGTGGACGCAGGTGGTTGCTGCGGGGTGCAAATTGAGCGCGCAATACTTAAATCAAGACGCAGTTGGGGACCCCATGGAGTTCTTCCCGTCGTCCACATTGCCCGCGCAGAAGCAGTCACGACACCGAATGGGTTGATATTCCACTATTTTGGGCCGATGGAGGGCGACAATCACGACATCACCATGTACCGGGAGGCTGGAATGGTCGAAGGGTTGGCTTCGGGCTTGTCCATCGATGGCATCCAGTACTGCCTGGAAGGAGACAAGGCCTACCTTCTACGCCCGCGGATGAGTACCAGGCCCTACCATACGTACATTGTGAGTAGGTGCCTTTGCGGGTGTGAGTGTCTGAACTCCCGTACCCTTAGGCAGCAAGGCGGCTGGTACCCACACCCAAATCAACAGATGAGTAGATGGCCGTGCGTATCGATCAATTCCGATCGCCAGCGGAGTTAAATCCAGAAGAGCTCGCCATTCTCATGCAATTATGGCGTTTCACCTGCGCGAAGTACCACTTGATTTTGGGCTTGATTTCAGGGCTGAATCGGATCTTGTCGGGGTAGAATCTCCGAACCCTGGCGTGCTCGTGGCGCCCGTTCTAATTCTCACGTTAGCCGGGAACAACGCGGCGAACAGGTTTACTAACGTGCAGGAACCGTTCCGACATGGTTGGGCAAAAAACGCGCTTGGCGCTCCTGAAGGTTGGCAGCTGATCCAAGTTGATCTATTTCGGAATTGATTCGTACACGTGTTTTTCAGGTATATTTCGCATTCATACCCATCAAAAGAGAGGTGGCCAGCACTCATCCTGTATCTCAATAATTTTTGGATACCGTACCCAAAGTTGAAAACGATACTTACGTCAGGGCCTATGGAGCGCTCCCGTGACCTTGGCCGGGAAGGGCCCCAGAACGGCCACGTTGCCCACCTTCTGACCGGAGTCCGTCCAAGCACTGGTGAAATCATACCTCTCCACTCGAGATGAGAGGGGGTGACCCACGAACCACGCACTAAATTCGGCAAACCACATCGCCGATGTAGTATATCTCCGTAATATTTGGATATTGGGCCCGGTAGCCCCCCTGACTGGTCAGTATTCATGTGGGGGATTGAACTGACTTGTGGGTCGCCCTTTGGGAGGTTACTTCCGTCTTGTATATCTGTCCTTTCTTTTGTCTTCTCTATTTTGGTGGTTATTCGATCTTTATGATCGCTCGGTCGATCGACCCCGCCCCTTTACCGTCTGATAATAAAAGCACCATGGGACCGGGGTTCGCCGTCGCCGGCACCCCCGGCTCCCCATCGGATGCTGCACGAACACTGCCCATGGTGGCGGATACTCCGCACAAAGACATCCGCCACCTCGGCGGCCCGTAGGGTCGCCAACATCAGGTGGTAGGGACCGCATAGGGACTCCCCCATGAGCGGGCTACCCTGGAGCGCCACCATCTGAGGCACCCGCGCGGCCAGGCCGCGGGGCACCTCAACCAGCTCCCACCACACTAGTGTTGTAGGGTATTTCCCCTGGCGACGTACCACAGGTACGTCGCGCACCTCACGCTGCTCAGGCAGCGTGATTAGACCAAAGGCGGTGCGATGGTCCATTCTCCCATGGCCCTCGGCACATAATATCCGCGGTCCTCCTCTCCCAACTTAGGGGGAGACCCCGGCTAATACTCCCAATAAAAGTGGGGATTGTCCCCCACCTCGGGAGGGAGCTCGCGTACCGCCAAGTGCCTAAGAACCTGGCAGACCAGCCATTCCTCCCGACTGCAGAGGAAGGGAAAGTCCGACACCTTCCCCTCGGGGACGGCGTAAAGGGGACCATACATACCCCGGATGGTGGTTCAGATGGAGACCATCCGGCGGCTGTCGACTGCGGAAAAGCGCTGTTCGACCAGAGACCCCCCCAGGGGGGTCCAAGAGTAACGCCCATACTTTTCTTCGACAACAGGTGGTGTCAGCCGAGAGGCCGCGAGAGGGTTAGGGAGAACAATGTCTTCGATGTTTTCTTCGGGGCCCAGAATGGCGCCCGTCCCCTCAGCTTCAAGACCGCCCGCCATGGCGGCCGCAGCGTCAGGAGCGTCGGCCGAAGCCATTCCGCCTCGAGAGGCGGGGAAGCGGGGAAGATGAAGAGGCCCCACCCTAGGGTGGGGTAAACGTCCACCTCGGGTTGCGGCGAGACCCTGGTCGCTTCCGACTGGGGACGTCTCTCCCGGGTGACGACACGAGTGCCGTCGAGAGACCCGGCACCCCCGGACACCGCTAGCGGTCACCGCCTTATGGGGCATTTCCGAGACTCACTCGGCTCGGTGAAATTGTGAGTCCAACGCCCTGAGCGGGCGTCCCGGCGCGGGCCCCCAGGGGCGCACTGAGAATGAGTCATGGGGAGATGGTGCCCCCCCGTGGCCTGTGGGGGTGGCGAGACACCGCTCCCGGTCCCGCGAGACGCGGGCCCTGAGTTGGGGGATATGCGGGGGAAAACCCCTGTCAGGGGTGACACGGGCCCCGGAATGAGCCGGGGACGGGTCGAGAACAACCACGTAACACCCCCCTAGGGGGGTAGCGTGTGAACCCCCCCCTTGGGCGGGTGTCCAGGGATCCCGAGGGCCACACACGAAACGACCCCTCTAGGGGGGCGTGGGGTGATGAGCACCCGATCGGGTCCCCCTGGAGGGACCTGACACTGCCGAGGGAGACACGCTTCTTCCCTAGTCCGGGCCCTCTGGAGGGACCGGGAAGCTTGTGGAAGCTTCCTCAATCCGAGCGTAAGCCGGGCCCAGATCAGATATCGACCAGGGATAAAATCCCACCGGAACTCTATCCGGAAAAAATGAGAAATCTTGGGTTAAGTCCTGAGGCACTGATCTTGCGTAAATCCTGAGATCTGGGAAGTCTTGGTGACTTTTCTCCTTCCGCCCCGAGACGGACGTGGGTCCTCTTCCAGTGGAAGGGTAGTCGAGGATGCTGGGCAGGGGCCACCGGAGGCCCGGGCCTGAGACCGTGGCCCGTTGGGTACCGGTCCCCCCATGGTGGCGTCCGGGGGTCGGGATTGTTCATGTCCTGCGTCTTGCTTCCGAGAGTATATGAGTGTACATTTTTGGGTCATCTTGCGTCTTCGAATAAATCAGCATTGCGTTTGCATTACTTCTGTCGTTCTGGTGCGCTCCGCGTTCTTTGATCCAGTCGTCTGTGTTGTTTCTGCTTTGCTCCGCTCCGCATCCGGTGCTGGGCTTTCCGACGGGGCTATACCCCGTCGGCTTTGAGATCAGGATCCACTACAGCAGTGCGGCTGTTGGGGTTGGTGCAGCGGACGAGGTGTGCGGGGTCAGCGTAGGTTGTGGCGCCGCCGATGGTGAGGGCGCCGGCGGCGGCCGCGCGGCAGCCGGAGGCGGTGCGGCTGTTGGGGTTGGTGCGGCGGAAGAGGTGGGAGGGGCAGGCGTTCCGGCTGGCGCCAGCGATGGAGCTGGCGAGGCCGGCTCCGGGGATGGTGCGGGCGTCGGCCGTGGATCCGGGGGTGGTACCGCGTTCTCAGAGGTTGGAGGCACCAATGGGGTGGATGGGGATGGCTGAGCGGCGGCCACCGCATTGCTTGCGCTTGACAGCGGCGGCAGAAGTTGATGTTGGCCGGCGGCGACCCCCACCGTCGACTGGAAGAACCGCCGCAGAGTGCCGTCGCGGATGCCATGGCTGCGTCGCGGCCGCCACCGAGCCCCTCTGCGCCTCCACCGGGAGCAGAGCGTGTTGTTGGTCTGCTGTGGCCGCCGTCGTGGGCCCTAGTGCCCCTCCGCGGCCTCCTCCCTGGATCTTGATGTGCGGCGGCCGCCCAAGGCGCCGTCGTACACGCAGAGGTTGGGTGGCGGCCGCCGTTGAGCACGGCCGCACACGCAGCCATTTTCAGTACAGTGACGACAGCGCGGTGAGGCCGTGTGCGCAGGTATGCCTGTTTGGCCCAGCCTACGTCTCCCGCAACGTCTGCCAAGGAGCCCCAGACACAGGTTCTCAGTGCTCTGCCCCCCCCTCCCCCCCACAGTGCCACTGAGTCACACACGCTAGGACCTATGCGTGTAGGCTCGGTTCCCCTCACTCAGTTGCACTGTCCGACCCCATCATTGTCTGGAGCCGCTCGCACTGTCGCCCGAGGCCCATGTGCTTAGCAACCTGACAATGCCTTCTGGAGCGATCCAGCTGCCATGGCTACAGAAAACCTCGCAGTCTGCCCCAGTACAGGGCCACTAGCACCAGCAACGAAACAGGCTCCAGGAAAGAGCATGGCAGGCAGACAACAATATGGCTCCTGTATGTAAGTCCGTGTATTCATATAAAAGACCAATAGTTTCCGTATGTGATGCCACCCCAGATTGATTCCTATTGAATAATCACTCAGATGAAGTAGCGCGCTGACGATTCGCCCCGACTGACGGCGCTCAATGGGAACGGATACAGTTTTGGGGAAGGAGCACATGCAAGAGGCACGGTTACGGATCGTTTCGTGGCATCAGTACATAGAGCCCCGTGACGAGAAGCCGCCGTATCTATCGCTGACCTCCAAACAATGGAGGTTCCAGAGTGGTTGCAATCATTCAACAGCGTACGTGGACCAAGGGAAAGGCTACGAATCATCTGAGTTCCTTACAGAGTCTCCCAATGCAGCTCTGCTCACTGGAAACGCACATTAGGATCTCAAGAAATCTGAAGAAATTTGTTGATCTCATGAGAAATCACAGGTCTGGCTCAGAACCCTCTCCATGCCCTCTTCAGGCCCAAGCAAGCGGCCCCAAAATCTCAGGAAGTCTCATAGAGGGTTGCAATGGCTCTGCGTGACTCCTGCAAGACGCGGTGATCGGCTTGCAAGATTACGGGCGGCAACTCTCAGCCAATAGGTCGCTCTTGGCTTGTCGAACAGCCAATCCGACTTCATTTCTACGCCCTGTCGTCGGCTCTGCCTCTCTTATCTCTGCAACCGCCATTTTTTGGAGATTTGCAATATCACTCGGTGATTTTTTTCACAAAATACTGGAAGAATACCAGGGGGCGGACGAGTGGTCTGAGCTTTCACGGCCTTGTCTTAGCGACAAGAACTATGTTCCCAGCGCAGCAGACCAATCCGGCAAGATCGAATGGTGTCGAGTGTTGGACCCTGGGGTCCGTCCAATTGCCGATTGCTGCTCAATCAGGACGAACTCAGAGCAAGAGTCTGGTCAGAGGTGTTCATTCAATGTTGAAACACGTTTTGGCCTCTTTGGTCGGATAATGGGATATCCGTCGTCTTTTCAATTTCTCTGTTTCTGAGAATTCCAAAACATAACCTTGGTTATGCGTAGGGTTGTTGAGTGCGCCCTGGGCCGCTCAAATCCGGCGCTTTTTGGGGGCTCAAAGGGCACACTTTGGGCGCTCGAGCGCCCAACGCCCCCGTTTTTCAAAGCGCTGTTGGGGCGCTCTCGATGAAATGTAGGAGGCCTCTTTTTGTTGAAGATATTGGCAAAAAAGGTGAATTTCCAGGCGCTTCAAAGATGTGGGGCACGTTGTTAAACTGTGCTGCGCGCTGGCTTTCTGAGGCGGTGCCCGTTTTATCTCTCTTTCATGAAGACGGCACGCGCTGCTCCCCACCCATACTGTACAGTCGGTACCCAATAATTATCCGCACACCAGAAAAGTCAATTTCGACGAACTATTGTGATCAGACGCAACCCTCGATTTTGTCACCGTGGTGTGGTCAGTACTTGGTGCTAGCACCGCCAACGGCGATCACATCACGGACCCGACGGGGCATGGACTCGACGAGACGCCGGAAAAAGAAAGCTGGAATGGCATCCCACTCCTCCGAAAGACCAGCAAACAGCTCGTCCTTGTTCTTGGGCGCCGTTGGACGCGCGCGCAGCCGCCCTTCGAGTTCCGCCCAGGTGTTATCGATAGGATTAAGGTCGGGGCTCTGCCCCACCCAGGGCAAAACCCGGAGCCCGAGCTGCTGCTTGACCGCTTTCGACGCCTTGGCAGCGTGACAGGATGCGAGGTCTTCTTTCAGCCACGCTGCATGAGGCGCCCCGTAGTCCGCACATATTTGGTGCACCACGTGATCGGTGAGCACCTCCGCGTACTTGGACGCGTTCATAGAGCCTTCGACCCGCAGCAGGGGTGTCCGGCAGCGGGTTGAAAGGCCCGCCCACACGATCACTGATGGCGGCCGCTCTTGAGGGTCGGACGCAGGCAGTGGGGCTCGAAGCGCTCGCCCGTCTGGCGCCACACGCGCCCTCCGGCCCTTGGGCGCACAAGGAAGGAGCTCTCGTCCGTGAAGAAGAACGAGGCCCACTCAGCATTCCAGCCCTGCCGCTCAGTAGACCAAGTGAGGCGCTTCTGCATGTTTGTAGCCGACAGGAAGGGCTTTTTGGCAGGGACCCTGGACGCACACACCATGTCCCAGAGGGCTCGCCGTACCGTAAAGGGTTGACACAGGACCGTTGTTGGGCCCGCCGCCGGCCTGGGCGCGCGTGACGTTGATGGTTTCTGTCAAGGCGACGACGGAAGTAAAGCGACTCGCGCCGACAACCCGCTTGAGGCTGCGGAGCTCGCGGTCTGTCAGCGCCTTAGAACGACCACGCTTGTCAACTGATGGGCTGGCTGCGGCTTGGCGAGCCATCGTGGCCGCGTAGGCGACGGTGCTTCGGCTACGGCCCAAAAGTGTACCAATGGCGCCGAGGGATTTTCCTTGTTCGAGCAAGGCGTCGACCGTGGTGCGCTCACCAGCATATAGAGGACGTCTCGGGGACCCCGCCATGGTGTTTGTTGACATTTTTGTCGTCACTCTGACTGATAGAGGGGGGTTCATATAGCGACCCTGCCCTGGCACTTGGTGCCATTCTGTGTGACGGATCCGGCAAATGGTGCCATTGAGCCGCATCGGGACCCAGGAGTGCCATGAGAATTTTCGGCCAAAAGTGTGCGGATAATATTGGGTACCGACTGTACATCTGCGAGTCCTTGGGACCAGACGGTGATTCCTCTGGGTGCACCACAAGTTGAATTGTCCGCGCTCGCGCGAAATGAAGTCCGGCCTCAGCTTCCTTCAAAATAGGGGGGGCTAGTGTTCTAATTGATGGGTGCTACTAAGGGCGCTTTGGGGGCGCTCAGGGCACTCTGGGTGCTCAAAGAGCGTTCAGGACAGTCTCTAATACCAACCTTGATTCAAGGCTCCAGCCTCGGACCCGGCCCGGCACTGGCCGCGTTCGAATTTCGGAATCGGCCGGTTGGTTGGGTCACAGAAGGCTACTTCTCCATTATCCGTTGATCTCATGTTTAGTGATTTTAGACTTTCGCATCCTTCACTGGCACCGGATGGCGTCTGTTCAATCACTCAATCTACTCATCACGGCGCTTCGATCGTAGTCTGCTCGATCTCTGCGGTGATCCTTCGATGGGTCGGCTCGTCAGTTCGGGAATGGATGCCCATCGATCACAACGCCTGCGCCTCTGGCGTGCTCGCATAACCGCGCGCCCACGGCACGCGTTGTCTTTGCTCTCCCCTTCCTCGCCGTCACGACCGCGACGCGTGCGCCTGGTTTGCTTTCTGTGCACCCACCCCACTCTTCGTGGCCCCTTCCTCTTTTGAGGCACCCTCTCCTCCTTTCCATCCCCCCCCCACGTGAACACTCCCGACGAGCCACACCACCCCTCCCTTACGTTGCCAGGTCGTGCCTCCGGGTGGCGCCGGTGCGGGCTGTCGTCTCAATGGAGGAAGACCCGCCCGTTCTTCCCCCCCCTCCCGAGCCTGTCGTCCCCCATCGCGTCGCGGCCTACGTCGAGGCCGCACAACACTTTTGTCGATGTGCAAGCATCGAGGGCCCCGACGACTTTGCGGTCGCCTTCCTCGTTCGGCGAGTCGGTCGGCCTCCCCTCGTTGTCTTTGGAACGGGGCTGGGCCCAAACAGCGACACCACGACGCGGAAGAGGCTGAAGTCAGCGGCGACCAAGCTTTTTGCGGCTCTGCCGCACGACCGCACCAACAATGTGGCGCTCCCCCGCAACCCCGTCACCGGGCTCCTCTGGGACGCCGCTGACCCCGTCAACCCGGAGCAGACGGCCGTTGCCGACGGCGCTCGTGGTGCTTCGTCGGGCGGTGCTTCTGCGCGGTCGGCTGGGGGAAGTGGAGCCAATGTAGGCTCTGCGAGTGCTCGGGCGGGCGGTGCGGTCGGGGCGACTGGTCGGGGCTCGGGGGAGGCCGGCGCTGGTACAACCAGCAGAAGAACACGACGCTGTGCCTCATCATGTTTATGCTCTTCGACCAACACGACGACGCGTACGACTGGATCCTGCAGCGGTACCTCGAAGGGATGCGGGCTCCCGCGCCAGTTCAAACGGGGCAGCCGCGGTCCTCGAGGACAAAGAAGACAGTTGAGGGTGACGGGGGAGGCCTTGTGGGGAACGGTGGTGGTGGAGGTGGTGGCGGTGGCGGTGGTGGTGACGGTGGCGGTAACGGCGGTGGAGGTGGTCGTGGTGGCGGCAGGGGTAGTGGCAGTGCCGCCGCTGTGGGTGCTACTGGTGGTTCCGCCGGTGTCGCAAATCGCGTGTCTGGAGATGGGCGTCATCGGCGGGCACTATGCTATTCGTCGCCAGCTCCAACTCTTCCACCTGAGAGCACTTCGCTGTTCATCAGGGGGCGGAAAGTTGGCACCTGCACCGTGCACTTGGAGTTTGACATGCACCACAGCAACGCGCTTCCCAATGACCACGTGGCTGTCTTTCTTGTCTCCCACGAGCCGAGCGCCTCGGATGCACGCTACCCTCTTGACCTGCACCCATCTTTCTGCGTGGAGCGCGGCTATCCGTCGGAGTCGCTGTTGAGTGCATGCCATCATCAACGCCGGGTTTGGCCTGTTGCAGATCTCGGGTACGTCTTATTCCTGTTGTTTACTCTGCTCTTTGCATCTGCACGTGTGTAGGAGCAGGTGTCAGTTGCTTGGCTCTGGTACACGATGCTTGAACGAAGCAGAGAACTGATTCTCGTTTTTCTCTTCCTGCCATGGCCATGTGTGTGAGGAGCCGCCGCCACCGCCGATGCCGGCAGCGCGGTCACCCGCCCCCCCCGCCGCGCCGCGACGCCGTCGGCCAGCCGCCCGCCCGTCGCCCCCCCCGCCGCCGCCATTGTCGTCAGACGATGTAAAGCCGCCGCCGCCGGCGCCGTCGCCCTCGCCGCCGGCGCCGACAGCGTCCCCCTCCCCCTTCTCCTCTGCTTCCGCGTAAATGATGCGGGTGGTGGCCCGCGGCCGCGCCGCGGCGGCGGCGCCGCGCCGCCGCTTGGCCGGCGGCGGCGGGGAGCGGGCACCCGGCCGGTGGCGGGGAGCCCCCCCCCCCCCCCCCCCCCCCCCCCGGCGGCGCGTTGGCCAACGCCGCCCGCACCGCGGCGCCAGCCGCCACCGCCTGCGCGCGTAGGCGCGCCCGAACGGTGCCGCACAGGGCGCGCACGAGGGAGAGGAGGAGGGCGTCCACCTCCTCCTTCCGCTCCACACCCCCGTCGGCGGCGGCGGCGGGGCTCCCGCAGGCGACCGGCTGCACGCAGGCAGCGTACATGCGCACGGCCGCGCCGAGGCCGACCGCCGCCGCCGTTGACGCTGCCGCCACCGCCGCCCCGTCGGCGGCGGCGGCGACGAAAGAAGGACGGGAAGCAGCCCCCGCCGGCGCAGGGACAGCACCAACACCCCCCGCCGCACCAACGCCAGCAGCACCCCCGCGCCGACACGCGCACCAACACCCGCCGCACCCC
>ENA-ORXR01003187-ORXR01003187.1-marine-metagenome-genome-assembly--contig:-NODE-3187-length-14865-cov-87.776102_pt1 | contig 14865 bp, 5 predicted proteins | sample MGYA00237866_ERZ511479 | MGnify/ENA metagenome assembly ERZ511479 | reverse complement strand
TAGCCCGACCCCCGACTGGTAAGGAGGGGGATACGCCCAAATTTTCATTCACTTCACTGGATTTGTCAAAGAACCATAATTTGTAAGCAGCTAAGGGAAGACGAAAAAAATAATCTACCCGTCTGAATTGTTTTTCATCCCTTGACTGACTACTTAGGTACTCTTGACGAGATACCATTATTTTTAAACCAAAGGGCTTTATCTTTTCCATCTACATCGGCATCCAAATTGAAATCGGGAGAGAGATAATAATCGAACACACCGTTATTTTCAACCCAAATTATTTTATCCGTTGCTTGTATGTCAAAACTTGGCAAATCGGATTGGTCGGCATCGCCTGCGAACATCGCCCATTCGCCTGTTGGGAGTTGTTTTTGTCCAAAACTCGTAGCGTTTCTGTAGCTGTCTGAAATACGGAAGTCGTAAGTAAATGTATTGTTGACAATATTGACGGGCGTAGGCGACATGATACCAATGTGGTTGCGATGCTCAATGACTACGTATAATGGATCTCCCAAAGAAGACAAAGCGCAACGGTTGGGGAAGTCAATGCTGCCATCTTTATGAAGTAATGCGGCAGTGATAGCCACTTCTGTATTTTTGACTGTGCCTGTACGGAAAGATACCAAAACCCAGTCAACTTCATTGCCTGTGTAATTGGCATTGGTCCAGATTGCACCTTCTATGCCTGAGTAGTTCCACGGAGCGATGCTGTATGGTTGTCCGGCAGGAGTTGGGGAGGCGAGGTTGTTGACGGGTGTTTGTCCGGGAAGGAGTTGGCGGTCAGCACTTAAGACAGTCCTCATTTCGCTAAGTTCGGGCATATACGCGCCTTCGAGGTAGGCATGTAACTTTATATCCACGCAGCTGGGAAGGACGACGATTTGCTTGTTATATACTTTCGTACATTCAAAATAACTGGTAATTAATTGGATGTTATAAGTGCCGGGATTCGCCCAATTGACGGTAGTAGAAGCACTTGTTGGGTCGCTTGATGTTGCTTCGCTGGTTATCCAATTATACGCTACATTTTCATCCGAAATATCAACGCTTAATAGTGTATCAATGCCCGAATATACAGTATCGGGTATGATGATTTGTTGGGTGGGACAAGGCTCGTTGGCACGTCCGGGTGTGCCGTAGGCTGAGTTGATATTGGAGGAGGATTCCCACGATTGTGCTAATTCATTATCGGATAGTGGAGTGATTAAAGATAGCGTTGGTCCATTTCCGTCGGGAGTGGTATCCCACGGAATTCTATCGTTATAAATGACATAATCCGAGAGGCATTTATTTTTGTTGAATAAAGAAATACGCTCGCCTGAGTTACTTAGTCCGAAAGTAAAATCTCCGATATATTGACTTGTATTTAAATGGGGAAATATGGCGGTGAGCATAGTTGTATTTTCTGCCAAAACGAGAAATTCACCTGCGTTTATTGTCGTTCCCGAAGGGAATGTAAATTCATTATTATTGTCATAAAAAATCCAATCAGTAATGTCTATCGCGTTGGCGGTGGGATTGTGAAGTTCTACCCAATCACCGGGGTCGGTTACGCCGTTGTCTGAATTATAATTAATTTCGTTGATGATAATTTGTGCGGCTATGCCTGTGCATATACGCGAGTTTTCGGCGTTGGGTGTGCCGCAGGTGTTATCGGAACGAAACCAGTTGAGTGGGTCGTTATTATCCATTGAAGGATTGAGTAATTCGAGGGAAGGTCCGCCGCCGTCGGGGGCTTCGTCCCAGGGGTTGGCATCGTTGTAAGTCAGGGAGTCAATGATGTTGCCGTAGGGGTCGGAGAGTTCGAGTCTTTCACCGTCATTTGAAAGGCTGCCTTTGTACTGACCGTCGGGGGCGAAGCCATAAACGGTTTGAAATTCGTCAGTGTTTTCGGCTAAAACGACAAAATCGCCAGGCTGTACAATCGTCGGGTAAGGGAAGGTGTATTGCAGCCCATCGGTAAATACGCAGTTGCCGATATTGAAAGCTTCTGTGCCTGCATTTTTGAGTTCGATATAGTCCAATTCGGTAGAATCGGTGGCGGAAATCGTACACAAGCTATCGGGGTGATACATGATTTCATTGATGACGAAGTATGGTGCAGCAATTTCTGTGAAATGGGCGGTCAGCACGTCATTTCGGGAGGTGGTGACTTGGATGTTTGGGTCATTTGGATTGGAAATACTTGTACCGTTTTGGGTTGTCCAGTGCGAAAATTCGTAGTAAAAACTCTCTTGTGCTTTGAGTTCGAGGGGCAATGAGGCGTAGTAATCGCCAGTCATCGGAGTTTGAGGTAGTACTACGGTATTGGTTTGTATTTTTGCGAGGGCATCGGCAGGTTCTGTTCGAATGGTAAGCTGGTATTTTGTTCCCAGATTAAGACAAGATTTGAGCCTGCTGTCAATCACATCGCAGCGTGCGTTCATAAAGTTGCGGATGTCTTGAACGTGATTTTGCCATTCGGTATAAGTACCATTGTTATTGCCTTGATTACCGCCACCGAGAGAGACGGGCCATCTGCTGAGTTGGCGTTGCATTTCAGGTTCTTTTTCTATGGTCATTTTATCTAATAAAGAAATTGCATAGTCGCAACTCCAGTAGGTATTCAGCATGTCATTGTAGCGATTGGCAACAAAGTCTTTGAAGTCTGGATTTTGGTCTAATATTTTTTCAAAAGAACTCAATAATCGTTCGGGATCCTCAATCGGCGAATTATTCAAAACATCACAAGGCGAAGCATTTGGGTTGGTATTAGGCACATTACTGTAATTGATGTAATGTCCGAAAGAGGCATCCATATCCCAGAGTATAAACTGCCATTTTTGTGCGCCACCTTCGGGATTTCTGCCGCGCCACCAAGCCGAATTATAGTTATTCCAATCTTTGGATACGATGTAGTTATTGAATAATACGTAATCCGTCCAACTGGTCAGATTGACTTCATTATCGACATAATTGAAGTTGGACGCATTGCCCATATTGTTGCTATTGATAAAGTTGATGAGTGCGTCCCAATCGGCATCGTTGCCATATCTTTGTGTTCTTTCTCCCCAGTAACTGATGTAATCAAGGTCGTCTTCATCTTGGTCATAATAGTGTTTCGTATAGCTTTTATGTACTATTTTTTCTCGGATTTCGTATACGCCCCAATACCTGCCATTGACATAAACGACACAGGGGCGATAGCTTCTGTGGTCCATTGCAAGACCAGATTCATGACCCCAAGTTTGTATAAAAGCATCTCTGATATGTGCGCCGCCGCCTTCGTAAGGATAATTGTCGTCGCCAGCAGCTCTTATGATAAATCTGTCGAATTCATCTCTATCTCTTTGGTCATAAAATTTATGTTTCATCTGACCTCCATAGCCCGCTTCATCTCTTGCAAAAATATCGAATCCGCGCTGCGGATATACCCAACTATCTTGACCATGTTTGTTGAGATTTCCGGCAACTTCGGTGACGAGTTCGCCCGTTTCGTCAAAAAATTCCCAATGTGCTGTCGGATAGAGGTCTACGCTTCCTTTTAAAAGCGCGATTATGTTGTTTTTTCCCGAAACAGAAAGCGTGTATATACCATGATTTTCATTAATCAAATAGGTATTCGTTTCGATAAATCCGGGTAATAATTGTCCTGCATTATCGTATAATCTGACCTTTAAGACGGTGGTATTAGTGAAAGTCAAAGGCGAAGTGTATGCAGTGCTGTTGATACTTGGGTCTTTTACTTTGGCGGTGTTGTTGTTGCCCGTATTTACTTCGTAACGTGCTGTAAATCCGGTCGGTACATTCACTGTGACCGTCACTGCGCCCGGATGTGCGCCCGAAGGAATATCTATTTCGGGATAGGGTGCGTATTCTGTGGCGGTATTATTAGGAGCATTTCTAGTCGGATTGGCAAAGACCCCCCAAGTCGCGGCACCGTCGGTGGTTCTGCCTCGGCTGTGTCCGATTTGAGTGGAGTTTCTTATTTTATAAATATCAACAATATTTCCCAAAGGGTCGGAAAGGACAACTTCTTCGTCGAGTTCGCTTTGGTCTATCTTAAAATTGGTGTTTGTATTGGAATTATCCAAGCCATTCGCATTAAAAACTCTGTGGTCATTTGTAGCGATTACACCGCTGGGAATCTGCCATTTTTTCAGGTCTTTTTGGTCATCGCTCAAATACCAACCTGCCAAATTGATGCTCGAACCGGACGCATTATACAGCTCTATCCAATCATCAACTTTGAAGCCGTGGTCGTTCACCTCGCTATTATTGAAGCCCGATAAAAAGACTTCATTAATTAAAATTTGTTCCGTTCCTTCGCAGTTGCAGTTGCTTTGCCAAGCATCATTTACTGTGCTGATATTGTTGTCATCGCAAGGCGTTCCTATCAAGGTATCATCAAAGTTTGGGCATTGGTCAGCTGCATTGCATACGCTGTCATTATCATCGTCGGCGGTATCGGGCGTACCTATGCAATTGCAACTATTGTCCCACACGTCATTGATAGTACAAACTACATTATCATTACATGCCGTACCCGCTGCCCCACAAGTGGTATATGTGACGCATAAAGTAATGGGCGAATTTTCGGCAGTTCGCGTACCTGTACCCGTGATGATGAATGAAATGGCATTGCCATTATTAAAGGCTGGGTTGGAGATGATTTCGGTGAGAATATTCGATATATCAGGCGTTTTTTGGGCTGTACCTGCCGAACCTATGATAGACCATTGAGCAGGTTGCCAATTGACGGAGGCAGAAGTTTGGCTTCGGCTGCTTATATTAAAATTGGTCGCAGCGTAGGCAAGTGCGTTGGCGGTAGCTTCGCCTTTTATAGTCAGATTAGCCGTTGTATTTGACACTTCATCGGTGGTAAATTGAATATCTGCAGAGCTAATCGTTGCGTTGGCGGGCAGGTTAAAATTGGTGTATCTTATACCTGCCACTTGATTTTTAGGCATACCAAATTCTCTATCAGCACCAAGCTCAAAATCGCTGCTGCTCAGGTTTGTAGCTCCCGTAGTTACTGCTTCTTCTGCTTCGCTTTCTATGCTAAAACAAACGGTCGTTTGTGCTATTATAGAATAGGTAAAACAGCATAAAAATATAGTTAGTATTGCCGTACTTATGGTATTTTTCTGGACTGTCCTAAAAGTAGATAGTGTGTTCATTTTTTGCTCTGTTTGTTAACGAATAGTTCACATTTCGCATAAATGGAAATAAGAAAATCAAATTTAAACGAAATTATATTTTTAAATTATTGCCACAAAAAGCATTGAGCAAAATTTAAGTCGATTTAAATAAAATAAAATACGTAAAGTGGTATTTATTTTCATTTACAATGAGTAGAAAAAAATATTTTAAATATTAAATGTATTTAAAATTCTGAATTACACCTTATTTTTAACTAAAACCAGAATATAATTCTGTTTAAATTCATTTTCTTGATCGCATTTACGCGAAATGTGAAGAATAGTACAAATATAGTTAGTTGTTTTAATCAGTTGTTTGTTTTTTATAAAATTTATATTTTTAAAAAAAATAAATTAAAAATGTTTCAATCTGTTTTCACTTTGGAATCAAAATACCTAAGTAGTGGGACAAAAATAGGCTTACAATTTTGACGTGGTTATTTTTTCGATATTTTTTCTTACAAAAACCGCACATAGCCTACGCTACGTAGGGATTTTTGTAGGGAAAAATAGCGGCAAAAAAAACCATCAAAAAGTAAGTGAAAGAAATTAAATAACTTCTTCATTTGGGGTAGATTATTTTCTTCCTCTTCCCTTAATACCTCAATTTATACATTTAATTTACAGACTCACTATATTTGTTATATAAAAATGAAATAATCAAAAGCAAAACGCCAAGCGAAACGAAGACGATTGTTTTGGAAATCGTATTGAGGTGTGTGATGTCGTAGAAAAACAATTTAACTAAAGTAAGTCCAAATAAAGCAATCGCCGCTACACGCAAATGTTTCTTCTTTTTCCAAATACCCAACGAAATGACTGACAAAGAATAAATCCCCCAAAAGATACTTAATCCGAGCTTGTAAGATTGAGTAGAATGTGCCATATCCATCCAATGAATCAACTCACTACTCAATATCCACACGATACATATATGCAGTAGAATTTCGAATGGTACATCGAATTTTGTGACTATTTCCTTTCGCATAAGAAGGTAAAAAACATACATAAAAATCGCAAAAATCACTAACGAAATATACCGAATTGCGATGTAATATATGCTGATATTATAAAACTCCGCTAAAGCCTGACTTTGGTAGCTATCTCGTAATTGACTCACCATTAGTAAGCCAAGTGTAAGAAAGGCACCAACAGCAAAAACATTCAAACCAAGATTGATTAATCCGAGTTGTTTGCTCTTCCAAATCTTAATATTTAGAAACGATAAAACGCTTAAAAATAGTAGTGTATAATTTATTTGCCAAATAGATTTAAAGCTAGTAATATTATGATTTACCGGGCGATAGGCTTCGCCTGGCTTGCTATAAATACTTCCGGCTTTGTGATTGAAATGGTCGGAGAGTTCCAAAAACATAGAGACGTAAATTACAAATAATAAAACACCTAATATAAGGTATTTTATAAGATTAGATGAATCCTCATTTGTAACTATTGTAGAGGAGTATTTCTTATTAGAATTTAAATAAGAAATAAATCCGAAAGCCGCAATAAACAACACAGAAGATAAGAATTTTATATTAAAGACAGGTATCGAATTTTGTTGTTCCGCGTAATAAGCCGGATACATAATACTCCAATCCTGTATCAAACTCGCAAAGGCTAAAAACATCAAAGGATAGGACAACATTTCATAGATTTTTACACCTTTCGTTCTGCCAATCCAAAAGAGTAAAGCCGCCTCCGCCCCCCAAAGCAATGTCACCCAATTTCCATCCAATTGAATCGGAATCGCCATCGTGATAAACACCAAAACCAAACCCGACACAATGTAAAATAAGTTCTTATCTACCAGTTCTTTACGATAAATAACGACACTGACTCCAAAGTGTATCAAGGCATTAAGCAAGGCGAATAATCCCAAGTATTTTTGCCACACATTATGCCCGTCCAATATCATGTATCCCAAGCCAAAAAAGAGGAAAGAATTGGTCAGCAAAAGTATAATGTCACTCGCATCAAATTTTTCATTTTTCAGCAATTTATACGCTAAAAATGTCGTATAAAAAATCGCATAAAACACCGTCAAAAAAGTCAGTGCCAAGCTAAAATCTATAGCTTGCTGATAATCAGCCGCATACCATCCAATGTAGATCAACCATGTCATTACAAAGGCAGCATAAAATACTGGTTTCCAATATCGAAACACAGCTACGGCAAGAATTCCGGCATTAATCATCGCCATATAACTGTATAAAGTCGCCATATCGCCCGACCCCGTACTCAACAAAAACGGCACAGCATACGCCCCCACCAAACCAATTATCGCAATCACCTGACGGTCATAACTCACCGCCGCAATCACTGTAAATACCGTAAATACGACCATCATCGCAAAGGCAAGTAATTGCGGAATCAGCCCGTAAAAGCTATACGCCGCAAAGGTCAGGAAATACATAATCGCCATGGCACCACTGACCAAAACTGCGCTATAGTTCGCGTATTTTCCCTTCAATTTTATCCCAAAACCCAATAAGCTCAAGCCAACCAAGTAACCCAAAATAATCCGCGTCAAAGGGCTTATCAAATCATTATCAATCGTATATTTCGCGCCAATCGCCACGCCGATAACCGTAATCACAATCCCGATTTTATTAATCAAATTTTCGCCGATAAATTTCTCTAAATCTGATTTTCCTTTCGGATGTGTAGCCTCTGGCGTGGGCGTATGACCGGGCGTTTGCGCTTGTTCGATAGCAGGCGTACTGACCTCAGACGTTTCGACCACCGCCGCAGCATCTATAAATGCTTCCTCTATGATTACAGATTGCTCAACAGCCTGATTATCAGCTCCTTTTAAGTGACTAATTTGCTTCCGCAAATCGCCCAACTCTCTCGAAAAAGAATTGTGCTTGACTAAAAGGTGGTCTAATTTTGCTTCCAGTAGTTTGATTTGCTCTTGATTATCGTCCATTTTTGGTTATTTTATGGTTGTAAATGTCTGACAAACATACTTTAAAAGAAATCATTAACCAAATCACTTAAAAACGTGGCAAAATAACTTTACCATTTGGCTGCTTTTTTGCACTTATTTTCCGCCTTGATATCAGTTAGGGAAGACGAAAAAAATAATCTACCCGTCTGAATTGTTCTTTTTCTTATATGTTTCACTTAGTGAAAGAAAAAAAATAACTTCTTCATTTGGGGTAGATTATTTTCTTCCTCTTCCCTTATCCGAAAGCATTCGGAACGCTTGCTTTCAAGACGATCTCGGTAGCTATGAAATGTAAATTATTCTTAATTTATATTATATTAATTAGTATTGTATTATAACGTTTTTTCTCTCTTTTTTGAATAATAAATTCTATCAAAAGAAATCATTGTCAAAAATTTATCCACGAGGAAAAAAATAATACTTGAATTATTTTATAAAATAATTAGAAAATTTCGTTCAAATACTTCGTTGTAAGTTATTGATTATCAAATTTTTATTCATTGACAAAAACTAATCCTGACGCTGATCCGATAGCTATCGGAAAAGCATAAAATAACCTACACAAGATGGTAGGGTAAAACGAAAAAAGAGCCACCCAAATGGGCAGCTCTTCCTCAAAATAAAAGATGAGTTTTTAAGATGGGAGCATCTTACTAAATCAACATGAACATCATTTGATTAGGGAAGACGAAAAAATAATCTACCCGTCTGAATTGTTCTTTTTCTTATATGTTTCACTAAATCTTCCTTACGTAGCTCGGCTATGCGCGTCAAATTTAGCTAAACATATAAAAAAAATAACTTCTCCATTTGGGGTAGATTATTTTCTTCCCCTTCCCTTATTTTGGTACATTGGAGAATATACCGTTGTTTTCAGACCAGAGTGCTTTGTCACCACCGTTGACGTCGCCATCTAAGTTGAAATCACCGGGGAAGTAGTTGTCAAACTTACCGTTATCTGCATTCCAAGCACTTTTATCGTTGCCATTGATATCATAGCCGTCAGCATCGGTGATTTTGGAAGCATCACCTGCGGGCATTGCCCATACGTTTTCCATGATTTTTGATTGACCGATGCCTGTCAGTGTAGAATAGCTATCTGCATTGCGGAGGTCAAGTGCCATTTCTGCGCGCGCTGTCATGTTAACTGCGACAGGAGACATAACGCCCATATGGTTGCGGTGGTCGATGACCATATAAAGGTTGGCAGTAAGTAAGCCATCAAGAGACAGTGCATTATTTTCCGGGAAGATAACGCGACCATCGTTGAGCAACAATCCTGCTGCTTGTCCGACGGCTGTATTTTCTTCAATTCCTGTACGGAATGTGACCAATACCCAATCAACAACGGTAGCACCTTCGGCAGCTTCGATAGTTTCGTAGTCAGTATCTGTCCATCCCAAGCCTTCTGTGCCGTTGTAGTTCCATGGAGCTACGTTGTACGGTTGCCCGGCGGGTGTAGGAGTTGCTAAGTTGCTGGTTGGTGTTTGTCCGGGTAATAGCCCTCTGTCATTGATGCCTGTATTCATGCTTGTAGCATCTGCAAGTGCGCCTGCGAGGAATACATTTAAATTAACTTTTGCATGTGTACGTCTTACGAAGATGTTGGCTGTTGCTTTGTGTGTCTTGCCTGTATCATCGGTGATCGTGTAGCAGAAGGCGTCTGCGCCAATATAGCCTGCTTCGGGCGTGTAGGTGAATGTGCCATCGGCATTGAGCGTGACAGTAGCTCCTTTTTCAGTAGTCATCGTATTTTCAGTCGTATTGTCAGCCGTATTTATTAGTGTGAATGTACAGGTGCCGCCGTCTGTATCGTAGTCATTGCTTGCAATGTTTCCAAAGTAATTGTCATCATTTTCATTGACAACAAAGAAGTCGTCACCTGCGAATGGTGCACCGTTCATGTCTTCTACTATGGTAATGTACATTTTTGCTGTACCACAAACAGGTGTTATTTCGTCAGTACATACTTCATATTCAAATTCGTCATCACCAATATAATCTGCATTTGGTGTGTATTCGTAGCTACCATCGGCATACAATATAAGCGTGCCATTAGTCGGGTGCGTGACGGGTGTAGTGTTCATAATCAAGTCAACACTATTGGTAGCAATATCATTGACCATGAGGTTTCCAGTCCATGCTTGATTGGCGGATTTGTATACAAGTTGAGTGTTTCCGCTTATCAGGTTGTTTGAACCTGCGTTTGAATCGCCCATCACATCGTCATTATTCAGAACGAGGGCATTCATCATACCAGGCATGACGTTAATTCTAACACGACCTATGGCACAAAATTGGGGGGAGCCGCTGTCACAAATTTCATAGGCAAAGCCGTCTGTTCCTGTAAAGCCTTCATCTGGAATGTAGAAGTAAGTACCCGATGGGTATATTTGTACGGAGCCGTTGGAAGGTGGAAGGATGGCTGTAGTATTGATGGTTAAATCATCTCCATCAGGGTCAGTGTCGTTGTTTAATACATTACCAAAAATTGGGTCTTCTCTGAAAGTGACATTATCATCGTTGATGGCGATTGGTGATCGGTTGCTGAATGTGGTACATACTTTCAATGGCACTCCTTCGCTCAACTCGAAACAACTACCGGTTACATTGGCGATATTTTCGCCAATAAATATGGTTTGTCCATCTATACCGCCTATTGCAAAATTGAGTGAATATGCTGTGTAGCTTCCTGCATTCAAGATGTCGAATATGGGTTCTGTATTTGCATCAATGATATTGCCAATAGAATCTACTAAGAGGTAGCTAGTGATGTACTCTTCGGTATTATTGCCTCCTGTTGAGTTGATTGAGGTTTCTCCTGGATAAGTATCACAATCTGATTCTATTGATCGAATGGAGATATCTGGTGCACTAGGTGCACAACATCCTGTTTCGACATTAATTGTCACCTCGTCGATAGCAGTACAAATATTATCACAATCTGTAATAGTGACGGTGTATGTGGTCGTAGATGTTGGAGAGACTACTTGTGTTGGTGAGTTAATACCATTAGACCATAGGTAGCTTGGTCCTGCACTTCCGCATATAGCGAAGTTTTCTGCTGTTGCTGTAATGGTAGTAGATTCTCCCTCGCAGATGATTTGGTCAAGTCCGGCATCTGCGGTGAGCGGGCAACATTCTTCTACATTGATCACAAACACATCGGTATCTGTACAAACATTATCGCAGTCAGTGATAGTTACACTGTATTCGGTAGTTACGTCAGGCGAAACAGTGATGGTCTGGGTGATTTCACCACTAGACCATATATAGCCTGGTCCTTGGCTTACATTACATATTATAGCATTTTCTACATTTGGTGTAATGGTAATGTTTTCGCCTCGGCAAATGGTGGTATCTTCTACATTGATAGTGAGTTCACAACATTCTTCAACGACGATTTCTATCACATCAGAATCGGTACAATCTGCATTTGATATACCAATTACGGTATATGTGCTTGTATTGGTGGGAGAAACAGTGATACATTGGGTGTTGCTGCCATTGCTCCATGAGTAAGCACTGGCACCGCTGGCGCAAATTTGCACGGATTCGCCTTCACAGATTCTCTGGTCTGGTCCTGCACTAACATTTGGCGCATTTTGAACTGTAACTGTCACGTTATCTACGTCATTACATCCATCGGCTCTTCCTGTGACAGTGTATGTAGTTGTGCTATTTGGTGATACGGTGATACATTGGTTGTTGCTGCCATTGTTCCACAGGTAAGTAATTGCACCACTGGCACAAAGTTGCACGGATTCGCCTTGACAGATGTTTTTATTAGGCCCTGCACTAACATTGGGCGGATTGCCTCCTGAAACGTTGACGGTTAAGGTAGTGGTGCAAGAAGGTTCGTTGGGATTGGATGAAATATTGAAGGTCCAACTTCCCGGAGCTAGATTGGTAAAGTTATAGGCATCAAAAGGTCCGTCATAATTGCCACCTGCAAAAGCATAATAGTGCATATTGGAACCGCCTCCAAAACCATCTATATATACATTTCCATTGTTTTGTCCGCAATCTGCGTTGGTTACGTCGTAAGTGATTTGTGGCGGGCTACAAGTAGGTCCGCAATCTTCTTCGGGTACATTGACGGTAAAGGATTTTTGGCATGAGGCATTATTGGGATCGGATGAAATATAGAAAGTCCAGTTTCCCGGAGCTAGACTGGTAAAGTTATAGGCATCATAAGGTCCGTCATAATTACCACCTGCAAAAGCATAGTAGTGCATATTGGAACCGCCTCCATAGGCATCTACATAAATGTTACCGTTATTTTGTCCGCATTCGGATGCGGTGATTGTGTAGTTAGCTCCCGGCACACTACAGGTAGGTCCACAGTCTATAGGTGTACCATAGGCAGTTTGATAGTAGTTATTTTGTGGGTAAAAATAATTCCCCGAATCATAGTATGAATGTCCGTTTGGCGGTAGGGCTTTGTTTGGATCCATACATTGTACGGTTGTATAATAGTTGCAATCGTTGGCTTGGAGGTTGAAGTAGCCTGTGCCATTGGAGACCCATGAGCTAGTAACGTAGTACCAACTGGCAGTCGCACTATTGTTTGCCAACATTATTAGCATGGTCACTAGTGCTATATTTATTAATTTTATTTTGCTTACTTTTTTCATTTTTATATAAGTTTATACTTAAGACAATGTTATGTTAATTGCAAGTTGGGGATACACAACTTAATTGATAGTTTTGAGTACGAAATTTTGTATTTTCTATCGAATAAATGTTGTGGCGATACCCATTTCGAATTATTTATCAGAAACCGAAGAGGTAGTGATAGAACTCTTTGTATTGATTTGAATTAATTGATCACCGTTTTCCACTTCGCCTATTCTTGCGCGTTCTACGACACCTATCATGGAAATATAGGTATCTGAAATGCTTTCTTGTGTTGTACTGATAATATTGCCGTTTACACTTTTTTCAAGTGTATAATCATAGCTGACTGCATACGCAAGTAGTTCAAAACCTCCTACATCGATGGTTTCAACTCCATTGACTATTCTGTTGGTGATATTTACTTGGTAAGTAAAATCAATAGGTCTGCTTATATGATTGAGTGTATATATACCAGAGACATCCGGTAATGTATTGCCTACCATCATATTTAAGGGAAATAATAGGTCACTGCCTTCATACGTCATTTCGATATTTTCATCGATTCTCATATCAAGGTGGTCAAAAACTGTATAGGGTTCGAGTACATGATTACTGCCTATTATTTTGACATCGTAATTAAAATTGACGGTATAAGGGTTGGGGAGTGCATCTTTTTCAAAAGAGTAATTGACGCGCACGGTCTGTGCATCAACGATGTCGATGGATAATGTGCCTTCTCCCGTGCTGCCATCGAATGTATTTTCATTAAAAGTGATGGACGAAGGGAGGTCTTGAGCGTTCATTTGAAGGCTCGTAATTATGCAAAATGCTAATAAATAAAGTATTCTTTTCATTTTTTTACTTAATTTTGTAGAATTGGTATCTGACATCAGATGCCTGATTGTGCCTGTCTGCAAAAGATATTTCGGTTCCTAATTCGTAGTATCTTATCGGACAGGCTTTTTTATTTTTCGATACCAAAACAGTTGATAATGTGTGATTGAATTATTTTAAAACAATGATTGATTGTGTTTTTGAAGTCCATTCGGCAGCTTCGATTTTCATCCAATACGTACCTGCTGCGATTTCTGCGAATGTAAATTCATAGTTCTGCATACCTCGCTCTACAAAAACAGGTGTTTGAGCTACTGTTTTACCAAGTGCATCAATGAGGATGATACTGGCATTGCCATGTGCTTTTTCGGCATTTAGAGAAAGGGAAACAGAACCATTGTTAGTTGCTGGGTTAGGGAATACTTGTAGTCCTCCATCTTGTTGGAGTACATCTTCGATGCCTACGCTTAGAGAAGTCATATCGCTGTAATCGCCTTCTTCGGCACGTAAGAGTTGGTTATTGTATTTTTGGGTGATATAGGTCGTCGGGAAGTCAGCCATTCTGTGCCAAGTGAGTTGGAGCTCAGCGTTGGGCGAAGTGAGTTGAAAAGCTAATCTGCCTACCTTTATCCACTCATTTGCTGTGATATAATATCCCTCTCCGCCGAGCAATTCGACACTGTAAGATATCGTATTGTTGAGTGAGCCATTGAGGTGATGTGGTGCATAAAAGCTGTTTCCTACCTGACCGGAAAGCACAAATTCTTCGTGTATGCTCACTGGAGGATTGGCTTCGGTGTAAGGCATCACTGCATTTTCGTTGAACGAAAAACGGAAGTTTTGCTCGGCAAGGTAAAACTCCTTGTTCATTGCATGTGCTTTAATTTCCACATCAACGAGCGCAATGCCCGCCTGTGATTCGGCTTTTACAAATCGAACATCATACTGCCCTTGTTGTGCCTGAGCCGCCCATGCGGTCAACAACATGAGTACGAGGCTCAACATTGCTTTGACTTTTGTCATAATTACTGAATTTAAATGTTAGAAAAATATAATGAATCATAGATAAATCATTCTCTATCAGTTTTTATCTGATAGAAATATCTATTTACATTAATAGAAAAAGTATTAATTACTTTAAATTGAAAAAAATGTATGGAATCTGACTTTTTGGACAGGAGTAAATTTTAAACTAAACACATTGTTTATTAAATTTCTTATCGTTTTTGACGTTTATTTTGAAATGAATCGACCCAAAAATGACGCGAATACTTA
>ENA-ORXR01003186-ORXR01003186.1-marine-metagenome-genome-assembly--contig:-NODE-3186-length-14866-cov-4.947258_pt1 | contig 14866 bp, 14 predicted proteins | sample MGYA00237866_ERZ511479 | MGnify/ENA metagenome assembly ERZ511479 | reverse complement strand
AGATTCGAGGCCCGCAGTCGTTCGATCCCAGAGGGATCGCATTATTTTCTGAAGAGCAAGTTATCAAATGAATTTATTTATCTAATTGAAATAAATTATCATAAAAATGCAGAGGTTTTTTCAGCTGATTGAACACCCTAATTATTAGCTTCTCCCAAATTTTCCATGGCGGCAATCAGCTCCGTAAGTTCCCAGGCATTTTCTAGTTTATAGTCACCAATTTTTGTCCGGCAAAGTTCCGTAAGGTAAGCGCCACTATTGACGGCTTCACCAAAATCATTTACCAAAGACCGGATATAGGTACCTTTGGTGCAGTGTACTCGAAAGCCAACTTCCGGTAATTGGGCGGCGTCCACATCGAAATCAAAAATTTCTACTGATCTGGGTTTCCTTTCTTTGGTTTTACCTTCCCGAGCGAGTTTGTTAAGCGGAACACCATCCATTTTTACAGCAGAATACATCGGAGGCAATTGGGTAATATTTCCCATAAACTTTTGTCGGGCCGTCTCCAGTAATTCCGGGGTGATGTGATCCGTCGGAAATTCTTTGTCCACTTCCGTTTCGGCATCAAAAGAAGGGGTGGTTTTACCGAGCATTAGTTTACCTGTATAGACTTTAGGTTGGCCCTGAAAACTGTCAATCTGTTTGGTCATTTTACCTGTGCATATAATCAGCAATCCCGTGGCGAGTGGATCAAGTGTACCTGCGTGGCCTACCTTGATTTTTTTAATATTGAGTAATCGTTTAAGTTGGTACCTTACTTTATTAACGACATCAAAAGAAGTCCAGGTGAGCGGCTTATTGATCAGTAATACTTGTCCGGTCAAAAACGCTTGTGGGTCGGCGGGGAGCATGTTAATTTATTTAATGTTGTCCTAAACGTAAAAAAAGCTGTAGGCAATTGCCAGCGAACCGACAATAAAACAGTAAATTGAAAAGTAAGATAATTTACTGTTTTTTACGAGCGAAATCATCCAGGTACAAGCCACCAGTCCAGTTAGAAATGCCGCAGCAAATCCTGCTAAAATAGGTACCAGCTGACCATCAGAATAAGTAAGATCTCCGCTGAGTAAATCTTTGGCAATTTTTCCAAAAATCAGGGGAACCACCATCAAAAACGAGAATCGCGCGGCTCGTTCCCGGTCAATTCCCAGGAGTACAGAAGTAGAAATCGTGGCGCCCGAGCGGCTGATGCCCGGAAGAATCGCAATGGCTTGTGCAATACCAATCAGAATGGCGTGTCCAAACCCTACTTTTTTATCGGTATTCTTTGCCCGATCGGCCAGGAGTAAAAGCAATCCGGTAAGCAGGAGCATGGTGCCCACCAACAAAATTTGTCTTTCAAAAAGCGCTTCCATTTGTTCTTCGAATAGCAATCCAACGAGTGCCGCCGGAATCATCGATAGAATTATTTTAGCGGAAAACGCACTCGCTTCGTTGCGTTTGAATTGAAAAAGGCCCTTGAATATTTCTATAATTTCATTTCTGAAAATAATAATGGTACTCAATGCCGTAGCACCGTGTAGCATAATAGTCATCAGCATAGACTGTTTGGCAACGCTCTGGTCTCCCATAATTACTTTTGCCAACTCGATGTGGCCACTACTGCTGACGGGTAAAAACTCGGTCAGACCCTGAACAATGCCCAGGACAATGGCACGAAAAATTTCTTCCATGAGAATGAATTAGTTCTTTTTAAATATAGCAACTATTTCAATAATGAGGCCAGCGATGATGACCACCGGAGCAAGGAGGGTAATTCTTTTGCTATAAATAATATCCGGGTCCCAAGTATTGGGGTCTGGTTGTGCACCGCCCGTCATGAGGAGCATCCCGACGATGATCAGGCCAGCCCCGATCAACATTAGAAGGTAGTTCTGTCGATTAAAAATAAGTGCTGTGGAACCAGACTCTTCCAATATAGCACTGCGACGTGCTACGGTCGGAGTGGCTAGTACCGTTTTTTTTGCAGAAACAACTTTTTTCTTTTTACTCATGCTAGGTGGTTTTGGCGCAAATCTACCATTTTTCGATCAATTTTTACTCATCTGTTACCCTTGTATGGAAAAATGGTTCACATCGAAGGCTTAAAATAAACGTATTTGGTTATACGTTTTATAGAAAAGCTACATACTACTGGAGATTTGCGGGTTTGAACGCCAGTTTTTGCCAAAATACACTACTTTTACGTCACTATATCTACAACAAATGATAAAACTACCTATTTACTTATCGCTTATTTTTTTGATCTTCACCGACTCGCTCGTGGGTCAGATTACCCTTAATAATGGCAGTTTTGAAGGTGAACCACAGGATGCGATTGTTCCGATGGGGTGGCAGGGCTGTGAAAAGGGCAGTACCCCGGATATTTTGCCCGGTTCCTGGGGGGTTTACAACGAGCCTTCCGATGGAGAAACTTATATGGGACTTATTACCCGGCAGGATGGTAGCTGGGAGTCGGTAGGCCAAAAACTTTCTAAAGCGATCCAAAAAGGCGATTGTTACGAATTTGGGTTGGATCTTTCTCATTCTAAAACCTACGCTAATTACAATAAGCCTGTGAAGATTCAGATCTGGGGTGGTACGGGAAGTTGCTCTAAAGATATCCTGCTAGGAACCTCAAAAGCTATCTCACACACTGCCTGGAAACGTTATTTTTTTAGATTGGAACCGACCGATAATATTCAGTACCTAATCATTGAGGCACGATCCATGGATGGCATATATTTTAGTTATAACGGAAATATTTTACTTGATAATATTTCGGTACTTAAGCCTTGTTATCGGGCGGAGCATAATGGAAAAGGAACGTTGGAAGATTCTGCTGCGGAAGGTATTTTATAACAGGATGACTCAACTTGTTTTTAATTTTTCACTAATCAGAAATCAAAATAGTTTTTGATTGATCCAGTGGAATATAAGATTTTTGATAAATGGTCCAGGGTGTATTTTTATAATGATTGTCGCCGTAGTAGGTCATCATCATTTCAAAAGTTTTAGGATCTTTATAACCAGAAATAGGTTGTAACACGCGAAAATTTTCATCTAAAAATACCGTACTCGGTAACGTAAGCCTTCCCATGGTCAATGCTACGGCCAGTTGATGAAATCCTTTTTCTTTACCTGTTCCTTTTTCATATTTATAAACCTTTTCCGGTGTTACAATATCCGCTTTCTGTTCCGCGTCAAGTTTAACGGCATAAAATTTTTTATTGATAAACTTAATAATATGGGGATCTTTAAAAGTCGTTTTATCCATATGTTTGCACCAGCTACACCATTCTGTGTGAACACTAATCAGGACTTTTCGCTTTTCGACTTTTACAGCTTCCATGGCTTCTTCAAAAGTCATCCAGGAGATAGTTACGTCGTTTTGCAGGGGAGTAGATACGACTTTAGAAGCTGTTCGAAAACTGAAAAGCACAAATAAAGTCAGTACGATAACAGGTAGTAAAAATCCTAGCCTTCTCATTATTATTTTTGATTTTCCTTTTTTAATCAGTTTTAAGTTTCGATAATGAACGCAACAAATTTAGTAACATTCAACTTAAAAGTACAATAAACCATCCGCTACAAGGCGAGTTTAATAAAACCTTAACGCTTATGATCGCTTAAAAATAAGGAATGCGAATGCATGGCGATGTATAAAAACAAAAAGGCCCGAATCTACACGATTCGGGCCTCCTGTTCCCAAGGAATGTTGATAAAATTTTTTTTAAAGCAATTTCTTTATTTCCTCTTCCAGGTTAAAAGTCGGACTAAGCGGATTAATGCCTGCCTTGGCGATTTTTCCCTCCCGATCAATCAAGTACGTATTAGGTATTCCTTTTACGTTATACCGTTTTGCAACGGGAGAGTTCCAGTGTTTTAAATCACTTACGTGTGTTTCCCAAAGTAATTGATCTCTTTTAATGGCTGCTACCCACTTATTTTTAGCGGATTCCATTTGAGCATCGATCTTGCTTTGATCGTTACCAAGATTTGGCAACATTCTCGGATGAATACCATCCAGCGATACACTAAATACCGTAAATCCTTTATCCTTATATTTTTTATATGTTTCTACCACGTGTGGATTGGATTTCCGACAAGGTCCACACCAGCTGGCCCAAAAATCCAATAAAACAACTTTTCCTTTTAGATCACTGAGTTTATAATTTTTTCCGTCCGGGCTCGGCAGGTTAATTTCCGGAGCTACCTGACCTACTTCCAAAGAAGCATTGGCTTTCCGAACAGCGATTCTTTGCTCTATGCCCGCAACATAATTATTAAAATCCAAAGCATATTTGGAATTTTTATCCGTTCGCTGCAACTTGGCATTTACTTCCTTATAACTGCTGAGAAGTGCCTCATTCTCCCGGTAAAAAATCATGGCTAAATAACCACCTACAACCGGATTGGCTGCGTTTTCGGCAGCGGTCCGTATGGATTCCGTGTTACTCGGGTCGGCGATCGCTTTTTGTAATTGTGTTTTTAATTGATTGGCAGAATTGGACCCTTTTATTTCATATCCGAATTTATCAAAGTCCGCCAAGTTTCCGGTCACCTCAACACTTTTTTCACTACCATCGAAAGCCAGAAAAGCTTTCTTGACACCGATTCGCATTCGGTAAATTCCCATTTTAAGTCCTTTTTCGAGCGGTAATTCAAAAGAACCATCTGGTTTTATTTCGGCAGAACCGAGGACATTAGTGGTATTGTCAAAATGCCATTCGTCCAAAAACATTTTCACATCGCCAACATCGGCAATTTTGCCGTACAGCACTGCACCATTCTCCGGAGCTTTAACGGCAGAAGCACCGTCACCACAATTCCAACTGGACATGGCCAGCAGTAGAAATAAAAAAAGGAAACTTGAATTTTTAATCATGAGTTTGAATTTTAAAAGCAAAGATAACGAAAACCGCTCTTTTGTGAAAGGCTTGTTGTCATTTAGGAAATTAAGTAATTCAAATAGAAGAAAACCACCAGGTATATCCATAGTATATCCAGAAAATGCCAGTAAGAGGTGAGCAGCTTTAGCTTTATTTTCTTTTCAGGATCAGAAAAATAGACCAAAACACTTACCGGATCTTTCATTCTTGTTTTGGCCGCACGAATAAAAAGCAGCAAGAACGGAATTCCGGCAATTACGTGCGCAAAGTGTAGAAAGGAAATGACGTACAGATAAGAGGCCGTCGTACTGTAAGCAATCGGAATATTGTTTTTAAACAACATCGTCCACGCAACGCCCTGCGAAAGCATAAATACAAGACTCAAGGCAATTGTGTATACCAGCGATTGTATATACTTTTCCGTGTTATCTGCCTTGTAAGCATCGTTAGCCAGTTTCATGGTATAACTACTTGCCACTAAAATAATGGTATTGATAATAAATAACGGAGGCAATTCAATCGGCGGAATTTCCATCTGAATCCTCGTGTAAATATAGGAGGCTGTTAAGGCTAAAAACAACATCGTGATGCCTGCCAAAAAGAGGGTCAGAAACACATTATAAGGATGAAGAACGGTCGGTCTGCCTTTATGATCGTACTGAACGGGTTTGCTCATTTTATTGTGATTTGCTTAGGAAACAACAATATTTCTTTTGGGTTTAGAATTTTGGGTAGTTGTTTGATAATCTGACGGGATTTTATAAAAATTTTCGTGCGATCATCTTCGAGTTCGGGTTAGATTACCATCACAATACCTGTGATAGAATACTGGATTTTGACACATCTTAACAAAAATATCCGTCGCCCTCAATAAGAGAACGACGGATACTTTTAGAAAAATCAGGCGTTTAATGAGCATCGAAAAGAAACAGTCAAAAACGTAAATTTATTATTAACTCATTCCTTAAATCGGAGCCAACCCACCTCTTTCTTTACGGCTTAATAATATCACCTCGCTTAATCGCCTTTTGCATCGGGTTAAGTTGCTTCTCCGAACGGTGCTTCTTGAATACCTGAAACCGCGTTGGCAACTCCTTTACTGGCCATAGATTATTTGACTCATCCACATCCGCCGTCTCTTTGTAAGGATCCAGAATAATGGAAGTTGCTTCTTTTTCCTTGACAAAAACCTTGGTTACATTATTTTCGTTTTTACGCCAGATTTCCGCAGGAATCCGATCCACTTCTTTTGTACCATCTTTAAAAGTCCATTCGATGATCAAAGGCGTCACCAGTCCACCGACGTTGGTAAAGTTAAGTTCGTAATAATTTTTGGTACCGAACATCTTCTCTTTCTCCTCTTTGGTAAAGGTCTCATCGTACAGATAAGTCTTGCTGGTAACCACAGAATCTTCCGACTCCCACTGTTTGTAGTTTGTGTAGTAATCGACCAGTTCCGGGTCCTTTTCTACCTCAAACTTCATTCCCGCAGCTTTATTTCGCTTCTTGGAAATATGGTCAAAAGGCGTGTTGACTGTTCTGCTGTTTTCTTTTTCCTTTTTTTCAGGATCATTGACTAGATCGGCTTTGTACCATTTGATGCTGTCCAGTGAAACATCCACCGCATCAATTCCATAAAACCAGCCTTTCCAGAACCAATCCAAATCGACCCCGCTGGCTTCTTCCATCGTTCGGAAAAAGTCACTTGGCGTAGGGTGTTTAAATGCCCAACGGCGTCCGTATTCTGCGAAAGCAAAATCGAATAACTCGCGTCCCATCACGGTTTCCCGTAAAATATTCAGCGCCGTAGCGGGTTTCATGTAGGCATTGGCACCAAATCCAATGATATTATCGCTATTGGTCATAATTGGTTCGAGACGATTTTTGTCCTGTTTCATATAATTGACCGCACCTTCGGCGGGTCCACGACGGGATTTGTAGTTATTGTCAAACTCCTGCTCCGCAATAAACTGTACAAATGTGTTCAACCCTTCATCCATCCAGGACCATTTTCGCTCGTCACTATTGATAATCATCGGGTAATAATTATGGCCTACTTCGTGGATAACCACCGAGATACAAGCTTGTTTAGCACGTTCGGTGTAAGTTCCATCTTCTTCCGCACGACCTGGATTGAACGAAATCATCGGATATTCCATTCCATTGGCCGCTTCTACCGAAATAGCTACGGGGTAAGGATAAGGAATAGCGTAGCGATCATAAATCTTTAAAGTGTGTGCCACTGCTTTGGTAGAGTAGCGGTTGTAAATTGGATAAGCTTCTTTGCCATAATAACTCATACAAAGCACATCTTCTCCCGCACCATTGCGGTAATTCTGCGCATCCCAGGCAAATTTTGTACTGGCTCCCCACGCAAAATCACGTACATTTTCTGCTTTAAAATGCCAGGTTATATTTTTAGTCGAACGCGTAGCAGTTTCTACTTTTAGCGCTTCGTCCAGTGTTACAATTTGTACGGGCTTGTCAGATTTTTTGGCCGAAGTCAATCGTCTTGCTTCCGAAGCAGTTAGTACGTCTCCGTAATTTTGACAACTACCCGTAGAAGCAACTACGTAGTCATCCGGCAAAGTCATTTTTACATCATAATCACCAAATTGTAACGCAAATTCTCCCCGTCCGGTAAACTGCTTATTCTGCCATCCTTCTACGTCGTTATAAACGCAAAGCCTTGGAAACCACTGGGTTATGGTATACAGATAGTTTTTGTTGTCCTCAAAATATTCAAAACCTCCACGTCCCCAACTCGGCGTATTCATCCGATCGATCAGGTAGTAATTCCAGTCAATATTGAAAACGAATTTCTCGCCCGGTTTCAATGGCTTTGGAAGATCGACGCGCATCATGGTTTTATTAATGGTATACTTTAACTTGCTACCTGTAGCAGAAGTAATTTTTGTTATATTGACGCCAAATTTTTCCAGATACTTGTTATTTTCGAGTCGGATCAACGAACCTTCGTCCATGGTTTCCCGCATACTGCTACCATTAAAGATATGGTTGTCTGCGTCGGCAGCGTGCTGATTTTCATCCAGCTGCAACCAAAAGTAACGGAGTGAATTGGGCGAATTGTTATGATACGTAATGGTTTCGCTACCCGTCAGTTTATTTTCTTTGGTATCGAGCGAACATTCTATTTTATAATCCACTTTTTGTTGCCAGTAATCAGGGCCGGGCGCACCATCCGCTCCTCGATAAGTGTTTGGGGGCCACATCAGATTGTCAATTTGTTCAAATTTATTTCCGTGATTAGACGCCGGGTTTTGTGCACTGATTATGTTGCTGGTCAGTAAAAAAGTGAAGACCAACAAAGAACTAAATATGATTTTACTCAATTTCATCATAATAATTTAAAGTTTAAATACGGGAATTTCCCATAGACTGCGAAGATACACAAGAAAAAGCTTTTTTTGAAACCATTGCAAGTCAATTTGTAAAATGATCCTGTACCAAGGATCAATAAAAGAATAATTAAGTACTTTTGTTGCTTGAAAAAACCAAGACAATGAACCTGCTGGAGAAATTACAGGAAAAATATATTGAGGAATTTACCGCCAATATTCCTTTAGATGAATTTTTACTCAACATACTGATTGTGTCCATTCTGGTGTCCATTCTTCGATGGTACTACGTTCGTTTTGGCTGGTCGGTCGCTAATCGCGCCAAGTTTGGGAGTAATTTTATGCCTATTGCATTAGGCACACTGATGATTATTACGATTGTCAAAAGTTCTCTGGCACTTTCTTTAGGACTGGTAGGTGCTTTATCTATTGTTCGTTTCCGAGCTGCCATCAAGGATCCCGAAGAGCTTTCTTTTTTATTTATCGCTATTGCCATCGGTTTAGCCGGAGGAGCCAATCAGCCGATTTTAGCGGTGGTCGCTTTCTTCATTATTCTACTATTACTGTATGTCAATCGTTCTTTGGGAGGCAAGGTAAAATTTCGCCAGGAAGATAAAATGTTTATCAATATTACCACCGAGGAGGAAGACCTTGAGCAGATAACGAATATACTGACGGGAGTCTTTACCTATGTAGAATTAAAACGAATGGACAGTTTGACGCCGGGCATGGACTTATCTTATATTTGTAAAGCCGATTCGATTGCACAGATAAGTAAAGTAAAAAAAAATCTGTTAGAACTTGCTGGTAAAACAAGTATTTCTATTGTAGATCAACCCGATTTGATGATATGATTTTAAAGGATCATTCTCCCGCAATGCGGCGATTTCCCCGACAACTAGGTATATTTTTTTTAATACTGTTCGTTGGGTCCGCTGCTTTTTATATTCTAGGAATATTGGCAAAACAGTCGGTTAGCGATCCTCTGAATGCTATGGTTTTTGCCGATGCAGAAAAATTGCGGGACAGCATGCTGGTTTTCGGGGACCAGGAATTTGGTAACGGTCATTTACAAACCGATAAAAGAGCGTTCAACGGAAATTATAGTATTGGAATTGCACAAAACGCTCCTGCCAGAGATCACCGGGGCTTTATCTGGCAGCAAGAAAATCCGGTACCGGAAAAACATTATCGCGCCACGGTCTGGATTTACTCGGATTATAAGATACCCGTCGTAAACTTACGAGCCGAATTTTCCGGTGAGGAATTTAATAAATCTTACGAGGCCTATTTGCCCATCAAGCGTTCCCGTGGTTGGTACCAGGTCGAACTATATTTTTCGACGCCTACGGCAGAAAAAAAAGTAAAGTTGCTAACCGTTAGTGTGGGTACAGACGGCACCATTGCCGCTTGGTTTGATGACTTGATAATTGAAGAAATTACACCGATTGCCTACCAAAATTATCTTAGTCCCAAACAACTCAACCTGGATTTTTCCAAAAAAAGTCAGAAGAAACTCAACAAAAAAAAGTACGATGCCCAGCGGGTTGGCATTCTTGTTTCGCAGCAAGACGATTGGGTCAACGCCAAGATAAAAGCACCAGATGGAACCACCGCACAAAAAGTAGCTTTACGACTCAAAGGTGATTGGTTAGATCATCTGGGAAAAAAAACGGGTTACCGAATCAAAGTTAGAAAAGGAGATACCTGGGAGCGCATGCGCATTTTTTCCATTCATCACCCCAAATCCCGTTCTTACCTGAACGAATATGTATTGCATAAATTCTGGGAACAGGCTGATGTGCTAACTACCCGATACGATTTTTTAAAGGTTTCGATCAATGGAGAAAATCAGGGTATTTATGCACTGGAAGAACATTTTGACAAGATTTTACTGGAATACCAAAAGCGCCGCGAAGGACCGATTGTAAAATACGCGGAAGATACGTTTTGGCAATATATTCAAAAACAAAACGAATACCGACTGCCGATGAATGGTGAGTTGGCAGGTCCTGGTAAAGACCTGGCGACGGCTCCAGTAGAATCTTTTCAGATGGAAAAAACGGCCGCTACCCCCAAGCTCCGTACGCAATTTGAACTGGCACATAACCTGCTCGATAAATACCGTACGGGGGAATTGTCAGCTGACGAAGTTTTTGACCTGAAGCGGATGGCGAAGTATTATGCGATCCTGGAAATTATGCAGGCTTACCATTCTTTACACTGGAATAACCAGCGATTTTACTATAATCCTGTTACCGGAAAAATGGAGCCGGTTGGATACGATGGTTTTGCGACGGGTCCAGTCATACTGGATCGTCTGGTAGGAGAGGGCGCCTTAAATTCACAAAATCAGGATGCGGACAAGATTGAATATCGGATTTTTAAATCTCCGGCATTCGTAAAACTTTATTTACAATATTTAGAAAAATACAGCAACCTGACTTTCATCAATAAATTTTTGGCGAGTGTTCGACCCGATACCGAACGGCTACAGGACTTGATCCAAATTGACGAGCCTGCCTATTATTTTGATGAAAAAAAGATCGTCTACCGCGCTCAGAAAATTCATGCCAAGATTCATCCTTTTCCAGAGACAGCACTGCGTAGTTTTACCCAATCAAAAGACGGGGATACGCAGAATTTAGGATTGGTAAATATGCATTCTTTTCCCGTGGAGGTCATCGGTTATAGTATGTTGGCGGGTACGTGTTCCGAAAATGTGACAACCCCTGTAATTCTCGCAGGTTTTCACCATCGCACCCTCCTCAACACGCCCGTAAAAATCGAAAAACCCCTCGGTATTGATGCGAAAAATAAACTTTTTCAAACCTCGTTAATTGAACCAGATCAGCAAAGTATTACTGCGCTCACCGTTCCGGAAGGAGCAAAATATATCTGTTTTCGAACGTTGGGGATGGATTCTGTTTTTCAAACTAAAATAAAAAATTTTCCCGCGCCCACCGCAAATTTTCCTACGATCACGATACGAGAAAAGATGGATTTAGATACGGTTTCCTTTTTACAGATAGAAGGGGCATTTATCAATGTCTTACCTGGTACGCATCAAGTGGCCAACCATCTGGTCATTCCCGCTGCATATACTTTGCGGATTGGTGAAGGAACGACGCTGGATTTTGTCAAGCGTGCGGGGCTGGTAAGTTATGGACCCGTAGAAATTTATGGAAAAGAAGAAACGCCTGTGTTATTTACTTCTTCTGATAAGACGGCAAATGGTTTTAGTGTGCTGCAGGCGGGACAGAAAGAATCGAAATTGCGCTATGTTATTTTTGACAATTTTAATACCCTGGATTATAATGGCTGGACCCTGACGGGGGCCGTAAACTTTTACGAATCTCCCGTAAATATCGACCATTGTATTTTTAGAAATAATCACTGTGAAGATGGTCTAAACATAGTACGGTCTAATTTTGAATTAAAAAATTCTGCTGTTATCAATACGCCCTTTGATGGTCTTGATGTTGATTTTTCTGAAGGTCTGATCCGCAATTGTAGTTTTCGAGATACCGATAATGACGGGATGGATTTTTCTGGTAGTGAAATTGTTATCGAAAAGGCAACGGTAGATAATGCGGGCGATAAAGGACTGAGTGTTGGAGAAGAAACGGATGTTGTTGTGAAGTGGCTATACATTAACGGTGCCACGATTGGTGTGGCTGCGAAAGATTTATCGACTGTACTTATTCAACAAATTACCCTGGATAATTGTGAGCAGGGTTTTGCAGCGTACCAAAAAAAGGCAGAGTATGGTGGTAGTAAAATTGTTGTTAACAAGGTTCATTTTAAAAACTTGCGTCGACAGTATAACATTCAACGGGGTTGTGTGTTACAAATTGGGGATAAGGTAATTGAGGGGGAATAGTCAGGTCGGGCAGGGTTGATGAAAAACGCATTATGCTACGGCATAAATCGCATTTCACCGCCTCGATTATAAGCAAATTAACCGACCCAAACCTTTATAACTTGTTTTTTAAACGATCCATTAATCATTAGCATAAAATGTCGAAAAAAAATCCTGGTTCGTTGCCAACAGTAAATGTTCAGCATTTAGGCGTAATGTCTTACGCGGAGGCTTGGGCTTATCAGCAAAAATTGCAGCAGGAAGGGGTAAATGCACGCAGTCACAATCGAAAAATTACCGAGGATTTTGAACGAATTCAGTTAAAAAACTATCTATTGTTTTGTCAGCATCCACACGTTTATACCCTGGGGAAGAGTGGTTCGGTAGATCATCTATTGCTCAACGAAGCCGAAATGACCGAGCGAAATGTGGAGTATTTCAAGATCAATCGGGGCGGTGATATCACTTACCACGGGCCGGGACAAATTGTGGCCTATCCCATCTTTGATTTAGAACAATTCTTTACGGATGTACATCGTTATGTGCGGAGTCTGGAGGAGGTAGTAATAGCCACCCTGGCAGAATATGGCGTGGTAGCTAGCCGAATTAAGGGTTTTACAGGCGTGTGGATAGAAGGAACCCCAAACAGAAAAATCTGTGCGATTGGCGTACACATGAGCCGTTGGGTGACCTTGCATGGATTTGCCTTCAATATCAATACCGATCTGAATTATTTTAAACATATTGTTCCTTGTGGAATTGATGATGCGGATAAAACAGTCACTAGTCTGGCGGCAGAATTGGGTAATACGGTGGAAATTGAAGAAGTAAAAACAAAACTTCTGCACCATTTTTCTCGTATATTTAATTTTAAGGCTACTGGCTATTAGTAGCGACCAATGGCAATAGCTTTTTAAAAAATATTTTGATGAAAAAGGATATTCCACAAAAAAAAGTACAAGATCTGGCCATTGCGGTAATACCGCAGGACGGAGATCTTTGGGATGTATACGTTATTAACCTGAAGGATGAGCCAATAACAAACGTGCTGATTAATTCTAAAGGATATGGAAGTGTCAATAACGAAGTGGTAGAAACTACCATTTTGCGGCATTTTTTTCCAAGTATCGGCCCTTTACAATTGTATAAAATCGAGCCGATTACCAAGGAAGTCCTCGTTTTAACCAACGAATATTGGGTAAGCTTTAGTCATGATGGATATATGTATGACAAGAAATACGTTTTTGTCAAGGGTAGTATCGACCCCATGAATTTTACACTGATTCCTTTTCTTAACAAACAGGGGGTAATGATTAGATAGCGCATCTGTATTCTCTTCCAATAAACTAACCGGAATCAATAAACGTTATGGATAATATACATTTATAATAGGCTTATCTGCTTACCAAACGGTAAGCTGCTCCGCCTCATTTTTAACTTAAAAGTAAATACAATGTCCGATAATCTATTAGTTCGGTTTCTGGGTGTTTTGGCCATTTACCTGGCCCTGGTTTTTCTGGGTGGTGAAGTTGGACAGCAAATTCTTTATCCGATTCATTTATTGGTTACTTTTCTGCATGAACTTGGTCACGCTTTGGGTGCCTTGATTACTGGTGGAGACGTACTTGCGCTACAAGTTAACAACGATGGTAGCGGCTGGACGAAGACCCAGGGAGGAAATCTCAGTATTATACTCATGGGAGGTTATTTAGGAAGTGCACTATTGGGAAATATATTGTTTTATATTGGTGCCAACGGTGGTAAAATTGCTAAAGGAACCTTGTTCGTGCTTATGGGCTTCATGATTTTTGCGGGGATCATGTGGTTTAACTCGCTATGGACCACTGGATTTTTATTGGCATTTTCTTTGGTACTATATTTTTTGACGACCAAGACGAATTTGCACCGAGAGATTCTTATGTTTTTGGGATTGGCAACGATTCTTTATATTATTCAGGATTTTAACGTTGGCCCCAGTTCTGATTTAAAAAAATACGCCGAATTATTTGTCGTTATTCCGGCCAATATCTGGATGTATATCTGGTTGATTATTGCGCTGTCCCTAACCGCTTTGAATATTTACGCAATTATAAAAATGAGTTCCCGAAAAAACCTTAATTAATGGAAATAGATTTTACAGAAACCACAGAAAACATTATAACGGCCTTGTTTAAGGATATTGAACGTGCAACGGTAGATCACAAACATCCTTTTCGTTTTTGTTATTTGGCTACTACAGAAGTAGACAATGTACCCGCTCAACGAACGATCATTTTGCGCAGTATTCTGCCTTCCAAAGAAATGCTGATCTTTACCGATTACCGCACTCCAAAAGTGCAAGAGATCAAACAACAGCCGCAAGTATCGCTTTTATTTTATCATCCTCGTCGAAAATTACAAATTCGATTTAAAGCCATCGCGACTATTCACCATCAGGACGCGCTCTGTTTGCAGGAATGGAGTAAGCTCAGCGATCATGGAAAAAAAGATTATCAAACCACCTTGCCACCCGGTTCGGATCTACCACAGAAAAGGCTGGAAGAAATTCACAATACTGAAATCGGATCAAATTTCTTTTCCATTATTTCTCTTCAACCAATCAGTATTGATGCGCTCCAACTGAGCCGTTCCGGACACCAACGTATGATCGGTCAGATGGAAAACGGGGAATGGACGGGGAGTAAAGTAATGCCTTAGTGCCTTCGGCACTAAGTTGTTGATTAGTTAGTCGGTGGATCAGTCACATAGTACGCAATGCGAACGTAACCATC
>ENA-ORXR01003185-ORXR01003185.1-marine-metagenome-genome-assembly--contig:-NODE-3185-length-14867-cov-17.314402_pt1 | contig 14867 bp, 22 predicted proteins | sample MGYA00237866_ERZ511479 | MGnify/ENA metagenome assembly ERZ511479 | reverse complement strand
GGTGGCCGAGACCGTAGGCCAGCCTGCCTCCCCCCCCCCCCCGCCCCCCCCACCACTGTTCGGTTCCTTCATCCCCCATTATACCACTCCAGCAGACTAAGAGACCCTTCTTCCACCGATTTGTGTCCCTGTGCTGAGCGCCGCCGCCCCAGAGTACCCTGGTAGGTCGCTCTTGTCATTGAGGACGAGTCGCCACGAAGCGCCGCAAGAAGCAGGGGTGACAGCCAAAGGCGCAGGCTGCCCCGACCCTGAGCTTTTTCTACACTTTTCCCCGGCCCCTCGGTCGCTGGGCAGCGCCAAATGATGTGTAGACATCCACGCACCCCCCCCTCTCTGATGACGTCTGGGGCGTGGAAAACGTTGGCGCTACTACCCTTCCTGAAGAAAACTTGCACGGAATTAAAGCATCTTCTGTTGACCCAAGACCAAACGGACACCGCTGGACTCACTTCTGCTGTCAGAATTGAAACCCAACGAGCTATTTGGTGAGCAGAGCTGGTCCAAAAACGGCATGAATTGATGCTCTGGGCATCAATTGATGCCATTGGTAGAATAGACACTAGTCAGGGCGTATCCAGCCGGCTACGCCGCCGACGCCACACCGCACAGCGGCGTCGAAGAGCTCAAACAAACCAACAGCGACAAATGCCGCCTCAGGAGCCCGAGCTGCCAGGGACGGGGGTGGGGGCGGACGTGCTGGGGGGGTGAGCGGTGTTGGCGGCGGCGGCGGCAAGACGCGGCGGTGTCGGGCGTTGCGGCGGCGTCGGACGCCGCCGCCACGCGTCGCCGCCACCGCCGCCATTGAGAAAGTGGCGGCGGCGGAAGGGGGCGGCGGCGATGCGGCGGTCGGCGGCCGCAGCGGCCGCGTGGTCGACGCGGGGGTTGGGGCGGACGTGCGGGGGTTGTGCGCGGTGTTGGCGGCGGCGGCGGCAAGTCGCGGCGGTGTCGGGCGTTGCGGCGGCGTCCGACGTCGCCGCCACGCGTTGCCGCTGCCGCCGCCGTTAAGAACGTGGCGGCGGCGGCAGGGGGCGGCGGCAAGGCGCCGGTCGGCGGCCTCGGCTGCCGTGCTGTCGGCGCGGGGGGGGGGGGCGGGCGGGGGGGGGGGGGGCGGAGGTGTGGGGGGTGTGCGTAGTGTTGGTGGCGGCGGCGGAACGCCGAGGCGATGATGAGCGTTGCGGCGGCCTCGGCCGCCGCCACCACGCGTCGCCGCCGCCACCGCCATTAAAAAAGTGGCAGCGGCGGAAGGAGGCGGCGGCGTTGTGGCGGTCGGCGTCCGCGGCTGCCTTGTGGTCGGCGCGGTGGTCGGGGCGGACGTGCGGGGGTGGTGCGAGGTGTTGCCGGCGGCAGCAGGAAGCTGTGGTGATGTCGGGCGTTGCGGCGGCGTCGGACGCCGTCGCCGCGCGTCGCCGCCGCTGCCGCCATTCGAAAGGCGGCGGCGGCGGCAAGGGCCGGCGGCGACGCGGCGGTCGGCGGCCGCAGCTGCCGTGCTGTCGGAGCGCGGGGGGGGATGAATGTCCGGCGGGGGGGCGCCGTGATAGCAGCGGCGGCGGCAAGTCGTGGCGGTGTCCGGCGGTGCGGCGGCGTCGGACGCCGCCGCCACGCGTCGCCGCCGCCGCTGCCAATGCACAAGGCGGCGGCGGCGGCAAGGGGCGGCGACGATGCAGCGATCGACGGCCGCGGTTGCCTTGTTGTCGGCGCGGGGGGGGAGGCGGACGTGCGGGGGGGGTGCGTGGTGCTGGCGGCGGTGGCGACAAGCCGCGGCGGTGTCGGGCGTTGCGGCGGCGTCGGCCGCCGCCGCCACGCGTCGCCGCCGCCGGCGCCAATGCGCAAGGCGGCGGCGGCGGCAAGGCGCGACTAGGCGTGCGTTTGTTTGAGTGTTTTGCCTCTTAGTTTTTTTGTTTGTTTGCGGGGCATGTTGAGTCGTTGTTGTACTAATTTTGCATTTTGTCAAGACATGTTATAACGATGCGTCTGGACGAGCATCCCGAACATGCTGAATGAGGTCCCTCTTGAGCTGCAGGTGGTCTGCCTTGCTTTTCACTCTTGCATGTGCCGCTAAGATCGCTTCCGGGCCCAGCGGGGGAGCGTAGGCTTGCTCGTGAGCGTCTGGCGCAGCGCAAGCGGCTGCACCGGCCGTATCCTCTGTTGACCCTGGCGGTCACGGTTCCGTGCTCCTCACTGCACGGAACAAGTAGAACACAAGCGCAGAAGTAAGAGGGGTGAAGAAAGTGGAGAGTCCGCCGCGGTAATACGCGCATGTAGGAGCGACGGTCAGAATGACGAGAATGAAGCGAGAAGACATGGAATCACATCATGCGATTAGACATACCAAAAAGAGCAGGAGGCGGCGAGAATGGGCTGGAACGTACCGGAATCGGGCTTGGGCCTCCTTACGACGATGCGTGACGATCATGTTGTGCAGGATAGCACAGCAGGTGCCTACCTCCACCAACGTCTGGACGCTGTGGAAGCGCGCCGGCCTGTCGAGTACTTGCCACTCTTGGTAGAGGACACCGTACACCCTCTCCGCATCTTTGCGCCGCCCTTCTTGTTGTCCAGCAAAGTACTTTTCTTCTTCAATGTCCCCCTCGGAAGTGTTGATCAACACGGGGTGCTGCGGGTAGATGCCGTCACACAAATAGTATGGCAATGTGCGCTCGACGCCGTTAACTGTATAAGAGATGGGCCGAGGAAAAGAACCAGAAAGCATAGACTGGAAAAGTGGGGAAAAGGCCAAAACGTTGAGGTCATTCATTGCTCCAGGTAAGCCAATATAAACGTGCCAAAGATACAAATCTGTGTCCGCCGCCGTCTCCATCACGATGGGTTTCTTCATAGATTTCCCCTGGTATTGACCATACAGAGACATCGGACAGTTCTTCCATACCCAGTGAGAGCAATCAACGCACCCCATGCACCCCCGGAAACCAGCATTCTCGTAGTCACTCAATACGCGCTGCAGATCTGAGAGAGTGGGCTTGCGAAGATATACAGGCTGGTACTTGTCAACCACAAAGCGAGCTCAACGATCCACAGTCTCGCTCACAGCTGATTCGGACAAGCGAACATACTCATCCACACTGTCATACGCAACACCAAAAGCCAACACGCGCAAAGCGGCAGTCAGTTTCTGCAAGTTCGAAGCCTGAGGCTCGCCTGTTGCGTTCAAACGCTGCTGAAAGTAGGGCTCAGACAACAAGTCACGGTACACACGGTCAAAAACAATTCGGGGAAGACGAAAGCGGCGGGTAAAGTCTTTTTCAGCATACACCAGCGGATCCCCGTCCACTCCGAAGAAGTCCCTCAGCAGTCCCCTCTCCCCCGATGTGAAATTGCGCTGCTACTTGTTGGGTGCCTTCCCCGGAAGCGATCCCCCACGGCGCGCATCAAAGTCACCGAGCATATGGTCTAGCAGTCCGAGGTGATGCTCGGCAGCCAACACGGCTGAAGCCACGTCGTCGTCATCATCTTTGGCGAAAGCCGCGACAAAGACACACATGGCCTGGTCATCGTCCGAGTCACACATAACAGCAGTGGGAGAGTTTTCAGAAGAGAGGCACAGGGAAAAATGTACGGAGGATGACGGAGTGTGTTCGCCAGGTCGCTGCGGCGCAACGGTTTACCGCCAGATCGACGCTGCATCATCCGTTGGCCGACAACTCTGGAATTTCTCGATAATTGCTGGATCGACCTGGTTATATGCTCGTCATTTCCACCGATTAGGGGCGATCATCACTAAAGGTTCCTCTGGTTTCTTTGTCCATCTTTTTGATCAAAACCGGTTTTGCTGACGAAGCCGTTCGAAGCAGTCTCCCGATCGGAATCGCGCCACCCCGACCTAATGGTGCCGTCTCGCGACTTTAAGCCTGCCTGCCCATGCTTGAGAGGTGATGCCGTTAGATTTGGAGGAGGCTTCGCAGAGTTCACGGTAGGGCCACAAGTCGCGAAAACGTGGCTGTTGGCCTTGGCGGTTGGCTGTATTGGTGGAGATGCTCTTAGGGCGTATCCAGCAATCGAGCCAACGGCCCAACCCAACGGCCACGTGTGGGAAACGTGTGGCCTTGATACTGGCTCTCCAAGCGCCAAGCCAAATTTAGGCAAGTCATATCGCAAGCTCGGGCTCGGGCAAGGCTATCCCCGGACTATCCGTCATCAGCGTCAGTGTTATGGCCTGCCGGCCCTCCGCGCCGAAGAATTTGTTGAAGGTGTCTCACTCCGTGGTGTCTGCATGCCACGGGTCACGCATCCTATTGGCGTTGGATCGCCACGCTCGAAACCATGTCTTGGAGGAGCGGTTTGGAGCGCCGCCGAACAGGCCTGTTTGGATCTCGGTCCCGTTTCGCTGCCGTTAAAGCTCCAAAACTAAGCGATCGCGCGGGCGCCACACGAGACCGATTCTAAGACTTCAATATGTGAGGAAGGGCTACTTTCGGACCGTCACACCCTTGTTTTGGAGCTCGACCTAGCCACCAATGCCCGGTTGGCCAAACGGTGCCACGTTTAGCCAGTCTTCGAGTTTTGGGCGGTTGGCTGCATTGCTGGACACGCCCTTAGTATGGGAGCAAGGGTTGGGTTAGGATCACACTCACACCAATTATGACGGAGGTGGGCATTGTGACGGCCGCTTGTTGTGGCGTGCGCACTATGAGCGCCTCCGATTTTGTGGGGCTAGGGGGCGGCGCGTCAATTGACGCGGACGCCTCCGTGCGGACTACGCACGAGGAGGAAGAAGGGCATCCAGGCGACGAAGCGGCCGATGGTGGGCAACAACCCGGTGCTTTTAACAAGAACAAGCAGAAGCATCGCTGTTGAAGGAGTCCGACGACGTCAGAGCTGTCCACGCCGTCCGTTCGGTCAAGGCACGCGTGGCTCTTCGTGGCAAGCGCAACCAGCTGTTTGAGGAAACGGCAATTGTTTTCAATGAACATCCTCAAGCGCTGTTTTGTGCGACCGGTAGTACTCTTCATGACCCATTCAACGCTCACACCCCTCAAAACTACAGCGTCCTCCCAAGTCATCCTGACTCCAACCAACCAGGATGGAACAAGAAAGCGTCGGTCCTCCGCAAAAGTCATGTCGGCGGCTAAAAATTCCCACCGACGCGCAGCCCACTACAACACTTCTTTGACGCGCACATGCAACACTCCGCCACCGCCAGACACGAGGACACGCGTCACTGCAATGAGACCGCTCTCCACAATGTCAGTACCAAGCCTATGGACCAAAGAAAATCCGAAGGAGACCGCCGCCGGAAAATACAGCGGTAATGCGGAGATGACGTGGTGCATGCGCAAGACCGCGGGAGGGTTCAGACTAAGGTGGTTTGATGCGCAGACACCCCGACCTCCCCGCTGCCCACGCATCCGACCAAAAAACAACCAATGTACGCAGTCTCGCATAATCGGAGAACCTCAGGGCTACGCCCATAAGGTGCGTGCAAGCGGGTCGACAGAGAACACCGCACGCACCCACATGCGGCCTTACCCAATCTCCCATCGCAGATCACCAAGCCTCAGGCGCAGATAGAGGCTCAACAGGTTGCTGCCTCCACGACATCATGGAGTGCATCCAGTGCAGGACGGTGCCGCCCTTCTGTCAGCAGTCTCACTGCGAGGTTCTGTAAGCGTCCCACTGCTCTTTTTCTCCCTGCTTTCTTAAATCAGACGGAGGCTGACGGGTGCGCCACGACAGCTGATCGAAGTTGGTTCCCGTTTGTTTTGGAGGGCCACGAAAAATTCTCCTCTGAAAAGCTAGCAAGCTCCAACAAACCTCATCCAGGAGAACTGTTGGAGTCCCAAGAGAGGAAGCCACCGGGCGCACACTTTCGTTAGGACCTAGATCCGCACCCGCTCGTAAGGTGGTTTGAGTGGGATGCCAAAGACTACCGAGCGTTTTGGGCTACCTCACCTCCACTCGCGCCACTCATAACCCTGCGCTATTAGGACCGTCCCCCGGAACTCCTGTCCCCACAGGCGCACGCACCCGATAGCGTCCGTCGGCTTGAAAAAGGCAGGGAGAAAGAGAGCAATGGGAGGCTTACAGACTCTCGCCGTGAGACTGCTGAGAAAAGGGCGGCAGGATGCCGCGCTGGATGCACTCTGTTTCGAAAGTGAGACCAAGCTCCGAGGCCACATGTGCGCTCTTTTTCGGTTTTCCCTCCCTCGGTTCCCCGTCAGCCACGACTGGATGTTTTTGCTCGCCTGTGTCCTGCTGGCTGCGAGAGGCGAGCTTGCGACTTTTTGCATGCCTTTTTGACGTGTGCTGATGACTTCGGGGTGTCGTGTTCCGCCTGGTCGTCTTCTCTCTTTGTGCTGTGACGTCTCGTGCACGAGGGCTCTGCACCTGCAGATACTTCGGCACCCGAGGGCTTCTCGGCATGAGTAGCCGGAAGTGGGTGCTTGCAAAGTGCAAGTTTTGTGGTTACCAGTTGCAGGAGGGCGGTGCCAAGCGCGATGCGCGCAACTGCGACATGGTCGCCATAGAGTGTCCTTGCCTGGTGAGCCCAAAGAGCCCCCTGTTTGAGACGCCCCCGCGCCACATCAAGTTTTGAAAGATTCAACAAAGTGGTCCTCCTACGCCGCACTGTGACCTTGGCGTCCAGGAGGGGCACACGGCCATGACGATCAAATACGACTCGCTCCACGAAAACGTTAGCGTGGACGCCCCTTCTATTCCGGAGAAGACGAGCGGAGAGCGTGTGGACTGGAATGGATCCCGTTGCTGTTTCTGACTTCATTTGAACATGCGACCTAGTTTCGTTTTCCTTTCTTTCTCTTCTGGCACTCCTGTGTCTGGATTGCGGATGGCCGGCCTTCCGTCATGATTTTCTCTTTCAGGTCACGGAGAAAGAAGAAGTCGTTTCCCGCCACAAACGGAACTGCTTCATGTCTGCCTCGGTGATGGTTTGCAAGGCGGCCACTATGACGGACGAGTACGTCAAGTGCGCGCGGGAGGCCGCTCAGAAGCGGCATACGGAGAAGGACAACAACCACCGCAAAGAGAAGGCCGCCAACAAGGCGTACCACATTGCCCGATCTTTAATTTTGTGCTCTGTGACTGTGTCGTTTTGTTGAAACATTTGGCCCGCTCCCGTTGTCCTGCATTGGCGGTGGTGAACATGGTGTGGAATCAGCCTGTATACTATGATTGAGTTCTCACTGTCACCCGCCCATCTCTTTTTGAGTCTTCCGTCCACATAAGCGTGTTTGGACAAGGTGGGGCATTCTGGTCGCCGCTGAGTAGGGCGTTCTGGCAGGCAGCATATACGGCGGCGGTGAAGGGGGGACGGCGTCAAGAGTCAGATCTGCTTTTGGATCGCACTAAAAAATAACCCAGGCAGAAGCGCCGTCGTTTTCTTCACTCTATAGTCACTCTCTCCTTACGTGGGCAGTCTTTTCCACTATATTTCCGCGGCGTGAACAAGGAACCAAATTGTGGCTCCACTTTGCGGGAGGGGACAGCGGTGCGGCGAAGAAGAAGACGACAACACGCAAGCAGCAACAGACAGCCGATCAGCGACCGAATCTCATGTTCAAGGATTTTTCGCTGCAGCCAATCAGCACGTGAGGCGCTGTAAGGAGGTCCCTTTCCGAGAGATTGCGTGTCCAGCGGCCCGACGAACGTGGTTCGCGCCCTCTTGCCGTCCGGTCGTTTCCCTTCGCTTCTCTTCGCTTCTCGTCGCTTCTCGGGCGTTATGCCTCGGACCCGCATTAGATGCGGGCTCCGAGGACCCGCAGTCGTGCACGACTGGCCCGATCCAGGCAGAATCGCCTCGTAGACATGCATCGCAACAAGCTTGCGGTGCACCTTGTGCAACCTTGAAATCTTTTCGAGTCATTCTCGGACCAAATCGCTCGTGGCAGGGCAGCCACGGCAGCCCCCTGTTCATCAAATCTCTGGCAGCTCCATTCCCACTCAGATGTTTCCAAGACCAGAGCCTCAGATGTAGTGATATTTGGTCCTTAAAGGCTGTCAGTCCGTACTTTGCACTCTTGTTCTCGTCCCCTCGTGCTTGTGTACCTGTTCGGATCGGCCAAAATTGGGCAGTCTGCAATATATACGTCGGCCGCACATTGGGAAGGGTCAGCTCGACTGTGTGCCGAGAAGTTCTCTGCTTGGAGTCGGCCTCTGGCGCCCCATTCCACAAAGCAACGCTAGAGAGCTGAAAGTGGCAAGAAGTTGCGGCACCGATACAGAGCGAGCTGAATTTTTGGAATGAGTTTCTAGTCTCTGGACGCAAGTGCCTGCGGTTTCAGCAAACGTCCGGAGGCCGGCCGACTCATGAAGGATCGTATTCTAGGTGCGGCCACTGGGCCACCTGAACTGGAGCGGGATGGTCCGCATGCGATACATGGGTGCCTTGTGCCCTCCATAACGTACTATTCGTACTGGCTTGCTTGTCTGCCTGGACGGAGAACGAAGGAAACCGAATTTGACGATCAGTGTGTGCGGCGTCTGTGCGCCTAGCGCATGCTTTAAAACTCGTACACATACCATACCGACGTTTCCTAATCGAACAGTACATAGTCAATATCGATTATCGCAAGGGATATCGGCTCCTACGGACTTCGTGTATCCAGATATCTTAACAACATGCAATCGGTGCAGTGATCAACTGATGCACCAGTTGATCCAGCGCACTTGATTCCATAACTTTGTTACAAACTACAGAAAACAAGTTGATTGTCTTAAAACAAAAAGCAAAAAGATGCGCGCTGACAAAACGGAAAGTGCTGTAATCCAGCGCTGCCTCGCCACCGGCCGCCACCCACGCCCCTGGACGCCGCCCCCGCCGCTGACCGCCATGCACCCTGCTGTCGCCGCCCCCGCCGCTAGCGCCGCCCCCGCGCCTGGCCGCGGTTTCCGCCGCTGGTGCCGCCCCCGCTTCTGATTGCCTCCCTTTCCGCTTTCCGCCGCCTCCGCCTCTGGCGACGCCCCCACCGCTGGACGCCGCCCCTGCCGGCGGTCGGTGGGGGCGACCCCGACGCGTACGCGGTCGGCAGGAGCGCGGGCCGTCGGTGTCGGGCGGCGGGTGGCGGGTGTTGGGGTGGGCGGTCCGCGGCCTTCGGATCTGTGTGGGACGGCTGGCTGTGGTGGCTCGCCGTGGGGGCGGCCGGCGGAGTGGAGATGAACCAGGAAGCATCGATACCGGGGGGCAGTGACGCGGAACGGGGGAAGGAGGGAGATGGACCTCTCTGATAGCATGTCGGACACATTGTGATCGACCGAAAGGCACTGAAGACTGCAGTCGTAGCCGTCTTGACATCTAGCTGAGGCGGGCACGGAGGCAGATGATTCTGGAGACATCTGCTCCAAGCAGTGTAAATGGACGCCCTCTGACAGTGTTTAAGGTCCAGTGTACTCGGCAGATCGAGACCGACACTGTCCAATTCAGTGAATCATGCATTCTCTCTGACACTGTTCAATCCAGTAGGTTGCGACCCTGCGCTTCTGTTGCTGCCCATTACAGTTCTGCATCTTTTCTTGACAAAACCAACACTGCATACGTCCTAAAGCACTCTTTGCCAATTTTATCAACTTTGGTGGGAGACGGTATGGTCTCGTCACCGCCGCGTTACGCGCTTCCATGTGGTCCATGCAGGAGGATCATACGGAATGTCGCCAGAAAACTTGACCAAAACCCCACTTTTTCAGAGAAAATCGTTTCTGGTGCATCGAAGGTTCCTAGGAACGGAGACGTAGGTCGCAAAGTTTACAAACGGCTCCTTCCCACTGTTTTCGCCCCTCCAAGTTCACACCGGCGAGACGTGCCGCTACCTCCCCATGGGGCCCTGTCTGTCTGCTGGCCAACTTTCTGTGTGTTTCGTCTCTTTTACATCCCATAAACGTAACAGAGTCTAAAAAGCCACACCAGGACAGTCGTAGGATACCCACGGCACGTAGTATCCTTTAGCCAACCCAGCCACCCTATTATCGTGCGTATGAGTCGCCAGTGGAAGCGCCATGCAGCCAGCAGACTCCAAAGGTCCATCCCATATAGCTTGACATATAAGAAATAACACTGTACGAGACGGGAGGCAGTCGGATGGGGCCGAGACTATGAGCGCGAGGTCAGCAGTGAGCCACGACTCAGCTCTAAAAGCATCAGGCACGAAACCGCTTGCCTTCCACCGGAGGTGCCGAGAGGAAGCGACAAGGTGCATGACTGCACCACCATGGACGCCCATTCTGTGTCTCCAATCCGATTGTCCTGCTGGCCCGAATCAAATGAATTCAGACATCGGCAGAATGAGGTCCACGAAGATACATGTTGCCTCGGAAAAGGCGATTTTTGTGGTTAACATCCGCCTAAATGTGTCAATGGAAAGCGTGACTTAGCCGATAGCGCACACACATAGCAGTGCACGGCTCTGATTGGATCCACTCCCCACCCCCCAGTGTTCGCCCACCACAAAGGCTACCGACGTGTTCTCGCCTCCTGGTCGTACCAAGAGAAAGAAAACAACAAGGAAAAACGTGTACGTACAGCAAGCAGAGAGCATCTCACTCCTCCATGTCGGAACTGACGTCGCTCTCTTCACCAGACGAGCCAATCACACCCTCCTCCCCCCTAGACTCCACCTCTAGCTGCGCTTCCCCAAATGCTTCTTCCACCGCCACGCTCACCTCGCCCACCGCCCGATAGTTGTCCTCCATCTTAATCGCATGCAGCTCGTACTTGAGGCACTCCTCAGCGGAAATCTTGGCAAACTGCTCCGCGGCCAGCGCCTTCAACGCCGTCAGCATAAAGTCAATGTTGGCCCGCTTCAGCGCCATCTTGACGGTGCCCCAGACCATTTCGATAGTGTTGAGCTCAGGGTGGGCCACTGGCGAAATAAGGATGGGTATCCCAATGTATTTCGCCAGGTCTTGTACAAGGTACCTGGGGGCGGGGCGGTGCTTGGCCGCTTGTTCAAACAGCTCCTTCTTGACCTTGTTCTTCTCCCAAAGGTTTCTCTCCCACTCCTGTGGGACGCAGTCGTGGGGCCTGCGCCACGCCGCCACCTCCATGTTGCGCATTTTGGTGTTGGCGGGGCGCGTGTTCTCCGTGCGTACGAGGTGATACGGGGCGCGGTCGATCACCAACACGCCGCTGTGGATCTTGGGGAAGACGTCGTCTTTCAGCCACTCCAGCCAGCGGCCAGAATTCATCTCGTAGTGGTAGTCCCCGGTTTTTTTCTTTCCAATGAAGACGAGGCTGGCGCCTTCCACAAGGCCCGTCTCGCGGGAGCCCATGTGAGCAACAATAATCCTGCCCCCCTTTCCCGACGGAACCTTGATCCTGGAATTTAGCGACCCGCCGTTCCAGCTCCGATACACCGACATGTTCCTATTCTCCCAGGTTTCGTCGGTGTAGTATATTGTGCGCCCCGCCTGACGGTACTGCCGCACCGTGTCGATGTAGTTTGTCCTCTGGGCCTTGATCGCCGGGTCTTCGCGCCACATCGTAATGATTGGGCCCTCGGAAAAAGTAGAACCCTGCCTCCTTCATAGCGAGGGCCAGCTTGGTCCGTGTCCAAACAAAGGAAGAGGCCAAACCGATGCCCGTCGCGCTGTGCACCAAGTTGTCCGTCTTGAGGTACTCAAGCGTTGAGTCCAGAGAGGAGAGAGAGCGGTTGCGGTACTGAGAGTACACCGCCTCACGCAAACGGCCTCTATCGGAGTCGGGAATCCGCGGGACGCGCTCACGCCTCTCTTGCTCCCCCGACTCGGGCAGTCCATCAAAAAAGTCGTCAGAGCGCACTCGGCTCACCGTGCTCAGGCTCACACCGGTGGCCCACGCCGCACGCTGCACGGGGTTGCGCAACCCACGGGATCGTCCCGCCGTCCGCTCTCGAACAAAAAAACGGTGGACGTTACGCAAAATCGTGGCGCTGTCCGTCGTCAGTCGGTAAAACTGCCGACTCCGAGGTGACCCCGTGGCGGGGACCACCCCGGCAGATGACGACATGACAGGCAAACCGTCGGGTGGAACAAAAAACCGAGGCCGGTGGGGGTGGGGGGAGGGTGCAGGGTGTGCGGCGCGTGCGGCGGGCACGGTATGAGCGACGACTGCGTTGCGTGCAGAGTGTGTGGGGCGAGCGACGCGCCGCCAAGAGAGGCCGTGGACAACTGGTACAGTGACGCTTCACTTATTCGGAAGAGCTTGAAAACAAATTAAATCGACAAAGAAGAAATTAAAAGTAGCATCCATGGTAGAAAACCCCCCTCTTCCTCTTGCAACAGCGGAGAGGAGGCGCTACAAGAGGCGTCCTTCCCCGGCCATTCATGGCAGCGCCGTAGGTCCTTTTGTAAGGGAGAAAGCACGAACATGGCGTATGTACACCATGTACACGTTCTGGAACGTGGCCACGTCGCGACCTTGTGCTGTACGAACTCACGGGCGTTTCTTGTAACTTACTTCTTTTTATTTTCTTTTCTCGATCGCAGTGTACTCTTTTCTCCCATCAACATGCACGTCAGACTCGTGATTTCTTCACAGAAAATGAACACTACTGAGTACTGTGCCCTTGCAAAAGACACGGCTTCTTGGTTGGTGCAGCCGCTCGCCGGTGCGGTGGGCTCAAAGTGGGGTGTCTCGCATCAGTCTACCTATATGGGATGGACCTTTAGTCACCCACGAATTGTCGTCGCGCGTCAACTTATCGCTGTGGGGCACGTGCGTCGTGGACGCCTGCATGTTGTACGTGGGGACCCGCGGGGCAGTGGCGGAGCTCACCCAGAACCAGTTCCACGAAGACCTCGCCGCGCAGCTGATCCACAACACCTAAGACGCTGTTGGTCTGCGGCAGTGTGGAGTGCCTGACGGGGTGGCTGGCTCCGATGGAACGCCGCTGGGGCGCTTCGGCGTCGGGGTGCACCCTACCTCAACGCTCAAGCGTCGGAAGGGGGACGCTGACCACCGCGCCCAGCGCGACTGCCGAGTGTGCAAGAGCGGTCGGACCACGCTGGTATGCTCTTCTTGCCGTGACGGTACCGGCGTAGACCTGTTCTTTTGTGGTCCCAAGACAGGGCGGGGATGCTTCAACGAGCACCTGCGGGACGTGCATGAAATCGATGTGTCAGTACTTTTCAATTATGCTGTTGCAATTGTCCCTTGTTCTCTTATGTTTCAAATACATTTTCAATTGAATAGGCTAAGTCAATTTCTCGACTGTGGAGTCGTGGCCCGTGCTCCTCACCAGACGCTCGCTGCGTTTCCTGCCGCGGGAAAGGACGGGCTCCTCCCCACGCCCCGTCCCTCTGGGCGGGCCTTTCATCCGGGCGACACCCCCTCTATCGCCACTGTGGCTCTTATGCTGCCACCTGACACGACTTGGGAGTCGCTCGGCACCGGCGCAGAGCAAAACCACACTGTAAACAGTTTCGGAAAAACAGCGATTGGGAGGATGAAGCACAAGATGGTGGGGCGGGTGACACACCATGGATAGCGTAGATCAACCGCCCTAGTGTGGTTTTTCCGGGGCATCTGAGTGGGAAATCGGGCTGTTTGGCGCCTATGAGTGGGCTTTAGTGCATTTTTCGCTCGTACGACAAGACTCGGGCAGTACAAGAACACCCCATCACGAAGAGGATACGTTTTGGATTACCCCTGTAGCAACAGATGATTACAAAGACTTTCAGAAAGACGCTGTAGAAGGGTCCAATACGACCACCCGCTCCGTCTGATGGGTGCCTCTTCCACCGACCATTCCATTGCGCACGCCTTCCCGCGCCCCGTTACGCAACGTCACTGCCGTCACGAAATTCATCCCGTGTAGAGCTGGCGGACGCGACGCCGCCATCCGACTCCAGGCGGCAGGCAGCGAGCCCGCCGCGCAACGTGGCCATTGCGGCCGCGGCGCGCCGCCGCCGTGGCACGGGCCGCCACTCCCTCCGCTCCCCGCCGCCGTGTCGGCGGCCACCACAGCCGTGTCGCCCATGCTTGGCGGCGGCAGCGGCCTATGGGGCGGCGCGGTATTCGGCGGCGAAGTGCGCCACTCCCCCGGTCCCCCACCCCTCCTCCGTCGGCCTCTGGGCTGAGTGTCCGCTCCCCCGCGCCGAAAAAAGAGCGGCGCGTCCGCACCGCCGCCACGTGCCGCCGCCGTCACCGCCACGCCCGCCGAAACTGCCCAAGGCGCTGATAGGCGGTGCTGCGGCTCCGGCAGCGCCTGTCGCCAGCCCAAAGAGCCACAGGGGCTGCTTCTGGGAGGATGGAGACGCCCTCTCTGCGGGATAGCAAACCGGGCGGCCTCTGCGGTAGCGGCGGCGACGGCGGCGGCGGCTGCGGCTGCGGATGTGGAGCAGTGGTGCCTGTGGTGGCCGCCAAGTATCCCGGCGACAGCGGCGGCGGCGGCTGCGGCGGGTGGGCGCGCGCCGCCGCGGCGCGCGCGCGGCGGCGTACGGTGCGGGAGCTCGGATGCTTCGCCGCCACAGCCTCCTTCTCCCTTCCCACCGTCGCCGGCGCGGGGCGCCCGCGGCGGTCGGCTGCGGTCGCTGCCATTGGCGGCGGCGTCGGCGGGGTTGGTGGCAGGGGGGATGTACGCGCGGGCGCGGCCGCCACCACCGGCGACACCGTGTCCGCGACCCTCGCCGTTGTCACCGTCGACCCAGCCGCGACCGTGTGGGGTGCGTGGCGGTCGCTTTTGCTGCATGAGACGGTGAGCGGCTGCTGCCGGCCGAGGTGGATCTCCGCGCGCTCATCGGCCGCTCCTCGGCGGCCACGTGGTGGGGGGATCGTCAGATAGGACCACAATCTGCGTCGAGGCCCCACCGAGGGGCGTCGAGGCCAATCGGCGATCGAAATCGGTTATCGGTAGCCCCGTCCGAGGGGCCTCGATGGGCCGATCGAGACCCCGGGTTCGATCGCCTTACAGCTGTGACTGGAA
>ENA-ORXR01003184-ORXR01003184.1-marine-metagenome-genome-assembly--contig:-NODE-3184-length-14877-cov-15.573784_pt1 | contig 14877 bp, 15 predicted proteins | sample MGYA00237866_ERZ511479 | MGnify/ENA metagenome assembly ERZ511479 | reverse complement strand
GACGTTTGTGTGTGGTGCCAAGACGGGGCGCACATGCTTTGCAACCCATTTGCTTTCTGTGCATGATACGGTTGGGTGATATCGGGTGGAGGGGGTGCGGGCGGGCTGGTCACTGTTACCTTTGCAGGCACGGTGTGTCGGAAGCGCACGGTGGGGTGTTGGTTGGTCGGGTTAGTCGAGAGGGGGCGAGCGGTATGTGAGTTTGTGGATGCCAAAACGCAATGTTCTCTTCCTTTTCCTTCAATGCGCCCACTCAGGATCCTTCTCGAGGTTGGATCCATCACACTTGAGCTGAGCTGTCCGGCAACGCTTCTCCGGGGGTCGCTCAGCGACCGCCGGAAGCGCAGGACACGCCTGATATTGGGGAATCTTATGTGTGGGAAGGCCGTAATCGACGATTTCCGAATGGGATCATATGATCCCATTCCTGTGATCATTTGATCCCCGAGGCCGGTAGAATAGACATTAGCGTTCGGCAGTCGTCCGGTGAGACGAGTGGCCGAATGAAAGGCCTTTCGTCCAGTGAGACGAGCGGCCGAACGAAAGGCATTTCGTCCGGACAAACGTTGGCGCCCAAAACACAGCTCGGCATCCTCCTGACAGTACTTCTTCCGGTGCTACAATTTCTCTATTAATGATGACGACTAAGACTGCTAAGCTAAGGACACCGGTCCTCTGCCTCTCCACCTTGTCCAGCGTCCCATGTGTTGGGAAGATAACTGGTGCTACCAGCCAATGGGAGCGTCCCCTTATCTCTATTAGCGCCAGCTAATAGAAACGGTTCGTTTCATGCGCATCGGTGTTTGATTGGACGGGATGACGTCGCACCAGAGCCGCACATGAAAAACACCTATGCGAGACGTAGCCCCCATTGAGCATGAGTTTAATCACTAGTGGCTTCCAAATTGAACCACAACCACTCATAATATGATTCGTTGGGCAGATCTCACCCAAAGGAAACTGGCGCCCGTGAGAATGGCTCGGCTGGACGAAAGTGCAGCGCGAAGGAACGTCTCAGTGCACGTCTATCGGTGCCCCAAATCGCCAGATTACTGTTCTTGACACTGGTACCAGCTCTCATCAACTCCGTCGTGTGTGGGAAGTCCACAGTGTTTACATATGAAATCGGGTTCCTGGGGATGCTCCAGAACCGCCTATAGCGCAGTTCACGCGTTATTCATAAAACAAACAAAGAGTTCTTGAGCAGTCTGAGTCAAACCACTGAACTCATGAGCTCATCGGCTGTCCCACGACGCTTTGTGCACCTCAAACGGAGCACTCCTGGACCAGAAAAGCCCATTTTTTACCCCGGGAAAAAAGGAGCGAAAAGTACATGGCTGGATGGCTGCAATTCGGTGTTCACAAAGTCTTTGGGGACTGATTCCGAGCGGATCGTCTTGCTCCCCGGTCACCACCAGGATCGCGGACAAGAGGGCACCCCGACGCATCCGGAACCCCGTAGTTGCCGTGTGGGTCGGTTTCTCGGGCAAGGTCGACAAAGAGGTGTGATCAGCACATATGCAGATGCCTTAGGCTATAGAGCATCTCAGTTGAGATGCTCCATAGCCCGAGGTTCGCGGTCGCGTTGTTCTGTGCGGGGTTTTTAGGGCTATCCATCGCCCCCCGCACCCCCCGGCCTTGAAGCCATCACAGCGCAAGTCTGTACCAGTGCCGTAGGTACCAGCACAGCCTTACACATAATATTTTCATCCAGCTGATAGACCCTGCACCCCCCTGCAGCCATCCACTCCCCTCCCATCCGCCCCCCTTTCATCTACACGCGTTCACCCTCCGTTCCATCGGCTGTCCTCGGCCTGCAGTCTTTCCCCCCCCCCCGCCCTCCTGCTCTGTCCTGGCCCGCTGCTCACATGCTGGTTTTCAGCAACACTCTGTGTCTCCTGACGCTACCAGAGGTACTCCAACAACTCATGTGCCCCTCCTCTGCGAAGCGTCCTGTGCTGCACAGGCTCCTTGCGCGGTCCACAAGCACCTTCGTGTGGTGGAAGGCGACACCAGGATGGAAGTCGGGGCTCCCAGATGGCCAAACACTACCTTCTCAAATAAGCATAATTGCTGTAATGTGCGATTCCGACCCGTTCTTGTATAGGACATCATTGTGTCAGGCGCACCACGGCCGGGTGACAGCAGCGGCTGCAGCGGGCCCACTGTCTATTCGTCCGTCAGGGTTGTCAGCGTTTGGTTTGGTTTACTAAACCGGAACCGAATTCTACCCGATTCACATGAGCGCTGGATGATTCTGGTAGAATATAACATGCACGTTCTGTACTTATCTCAAATTGAGAAGTATTCGGCAGAGACTGTGCTGTAGTTCTCGGCTTGCCAGCGCACCTTCCGCCAGACACCGAGGTCGTCCTCCGCTGCACACCGGGTGGCCTGCTCATGCGCGAGACGGGCTGCCGCTTTTGCAGCAGCTTCGGCCGAAGGCACTCTCTTTGACTCAACCCTCCCCAACCTCCGTCCGCCCCCGTCCCCTCCCGCACCGTTGCATTCCTCTCCGCGACGTTCATCGCCACTACGTACCAGTGGCCCGCTTTGTGTTTTTCTTCCCCGCATTTTGGTCTGTCTCACCCTCGGCCCGACTCAAGGGCGTCTTGCCTAAGAGCGTCTCCACCAATGGCTCCAACCGTCCAAACAGCCAGGCGTGGCACCGTTTGGCCGTTGGGACAGTTGGAGCACTGTTGGCTGGTATCTGCTCCAAAACTAGGGTGTGAAGGGGCTGTGACAACCCATAAATAGACCTGCTCACATTTTCTCATCCCTCAATGCATCTCGTGGTCGTCTCGAGGGATCACCCTTCTTTTGGAGCTTGAACGGCAGCGCCACTCCAAACAGGCCTGTTTGGAGACGCCCCGAGTCGTTGGGCGAACCCCTGGTTCCCTGTTCGGACCACGAAAGCCAATGGAAAGCGTGACCCGTGGCTTGCAGACAGTTGCGTGACGATCTGACAGTCATGGAGATTCTGTGTAGCGCGTCTGTGGGAATCACGCCCAGTTAAGGTGTCTCTTACGGCTTCGAGCATTACAGACAGCTTCGAAAGTAATGTCGCGACGTGGAGAAATCTGAATGGGGCACGGGGTCGCAGCCGCGACCCCGTAGTTTCGAGGTCTGCGCCACTGTGAGAGGGGTGCGACCCCGTGCGATTGGGAGCAGCTGAGAGGGGTAGCGAATCAATTCGATACCCATGTGATCGATTTCAGGCCATCGCCGTCGCCGCGATTCCATCCCATCCCCTTCCGCGCTGTGATCGTGGTTTCAACGACAAACAGCAGCCTGCCGCGCTTCGTTCCCCGGCTCTCTTCACGTCTCTCGTATCAACCGCTTCGTGATTGGTTGGCTTAACCACGGTAAGTCGATCGCATGGACAGTTGGCGCAAGGCCGCTTTGCCCCGTGGTTCCATATGCCACGGGCAGTAGCCTCGACGCCGGCTGCGAGGTTCCCCATTCGATGCACCTTCTTTCCTTCATTGTGTCTCACACGCCCATTACATGCTTCGCACTTGTTTTCTCTGTGACTCCTGTCGTGCTTGAAGCGCAGATATATGAAGCCGGTTTGCGGAACCACTGCCCCGTGTGGAAATGGGCACAAAGAGAGCCCTGCCGAGGTATGACAAACGAACACTGCGATGCTGCTAATCGACTGCCTTACCAGAAACAGGCAAGTCTGTCTGAGGTAAGACTAGCTACGTTCGGGCCCAATTCTGACTGCAGTCGCCCACTCGTTGCTCTTTTTTCACTGTTCTCTGTCTCCGTGCCACTGCTGTCTTGCATTGTCTCCAGTCCAGACTTGAGAATGGCCTTTCCGCACGAGATATTGGCCTTCCGTTGCACTGAGTGCGCTCAGGCATTCCTCAAACCTGGCGCCGGGTTACAACGCTGGCGTGAGTCCGCTGCCTGTATCATTGGCCAATCCCTCTATGCACAGGTGAGCAGCCTACCAGAGCTGTGTTGCAAGCGCTCGGCGGGCATGGACGCCCTCTGTGTGCCGCTGGGCATGTGCGACCGGTGCTATTGCCGGACAAAGCGTGCGAGACACGGCAACGGAGGACGCTCGGTGCGAGGCGCCGGTGCTCCGCCCCACCTGTCGGCAGGGATGTTCTCCGCGGCGCGCCCACCTCTACTCGTGCCCGTTAACACGGGGCTGCATGCCACGCATCCGGGCAATGATGCCTCCTCCGAGTCTGTCGCTCGTGTGTGCAATCCTTGCCAACTCGCTCGAGACCGGATCTCGCGACTCGAGACCATAGTCGCGCGAGCCACGCAGCGCGCAGCTCTCGAGAGGTCAAAGGCAGACGACCTGCGCCTTCGACTGCTAATGGCCCTTACGGCGCCGTTGTCTACACCGGAGGAGCCGCCCGCACCGGAGATGCCACCCACACCGCTTTCCTGTGCTGACTTTTCGGAGAAGTTGCGCCGAGGTGCATTTCGGAATGACCAGGATGCGCCTGTGCTGCAGGCAATTGCTGCCACCATTTTGCTACCCGGCAGACCTCCGGAAATTCGGCTGAAGTGGGGCAACGGGGTCGAACTTGTCTACAAGCGACAGGTTTCCCCGCAAGCCGGCTGTGAAACGCAGTCAGCGCTACAAGCGCTTGGCTTCTGGCATTAAGCTGCTCACCGATGCCGTGGGGGGTGAAGTTAAGGCCGCTGTGGTTGCTGGAGCGCTGACCGTAACTGGCGTTGCACCTGTCTGCGCGGGGAGCCGACGGCTGCCGGGGGCACCACCTATCTCGCTCACACCCGAAAGGCAGCTAGGGATAATTGCGGCCTCGGGGGTGAGCTTGTCGGCCTTCAATCGTATTCGCAGGGGTATTGGAGGGTCTCGGCTCGGTCTCGCGAGCCTGCCTGTCCTACGGGCCGCTCGGCTGCGATTGGCTGGGCTCCCGGCAAAGCAGGTGGCCGTGACGGCTTCTGGGGCGCACCTTGTGAGCCTCAAGGACGCTGTCAAGGAGAAGCTCGACGCCCTGTGGGAGTCAAACGGCTTCGTGGAGCGGCTCCTGCGAGACCGGGACCTGAAGCCCATCCCCCAGACCGAGGCGTACCAGGTACCCGCTGCCGGGGACATCGGCTCAATGGCGGCCTCTCCGCCAGCCAATGTCAAAGACGTGCACATGACGCTCGGACTGGACAAGGGCGGCTCGCCCAGCTCCGTCAAGATCGTGGCGGGGCTGGCAAATCAGCGCCGTCCCCACAGGTTGACCAACACGATCTTAGTGGGCGTTTGCCCCGCCGACAAGGACAAGTATGATGAGGTGTCCGCCATGCTGGGAGAGCACTTGGACCAGGTGGCGGAGCTTGTCCGCGACGGCATCGTGGTCGGTGGTGTGCGGCGCGCTGTGAGGCTGATGCTGTCTGGGGACTACGAGGCCCTGTGCACTGTGCACGGCCACAAAGGGCCAAGTGCTACCATGCCGTGTTTGATGTGCTATAGCACAAGGGCACCGACCGCGACGCACGCTGGTCTTGACCTGATCTTCGGTACGCTACAAGATGTGGACGTACCCTCCCCGACGCACCCCCGCACATCCGCTCATCTTGTTGAGATGGCATCGTCACGAGCCTCTGGTGATCCACCGGGCGCGCTGATTGACGGCACGTCTCAAGCCACCCTTCGCTCTATTGAGCGACCGCCTTTGTTTACAATCGATCCTCGGCAGATCGTGCCCATCCCGCTGCATATTTTGTTGGGAATTACACTGCGGTTGCTGCGATTGGCCATGGAGCTGATCATCTCTTGCCGTGGGGGCGCCGCCGGGCTGGCGTTTGCATATGGGCTGGCGGAGACGCTTCGTTGCACCGTGCGTGTGCGCCCCACGCACTACCACGGCGGTGTCTTCATCGGCAGGGACTGCCACACCATCGCGGAGGCAAGCGATGCCGTGTGCCGCACTCTCCTCGGCCTAGTCCCTGAGAGAGACCACGTGGCGTACAAACGCTTGTGGTTCCTGTGGAAAGGCCTGGCCAGGACGATGAGCCGGGCCGCTGAGGTGGACGCGGCCGAGGCCCGTGCGTTCCGCGCCAACGCTCTGCTTTTTGTGCGGCACATGAAGCGTAGCTTCCCTTGGGTGAACATTTCCCCCAAGTTGCACATGCTGATGTACCATGCCCCCGACTTCCTAGACCGCTTTGGCAGCATTGGACTATATGGCGAGCAGTCCATTGAGGCCTGGCACGGGTTTTACACTCAAAATTCCGCTAAGTATGCGGCGGGGACGGAGGTGGAGGCGTGTGCCAACCTAGTGCGCGTGATGGCCGTTGCACGCGAGGCGAACAACACGCATTTGTCGTCGGATACAAGGAGGTCGGCCAAAGTGGGGGCGAGGAGGGCGCGAAGGAGTGGGGACAGGCGCAAGAGGGAGAACAAAGCCGGGTCTGTCGAGTGCAGGGCTACTCGAGAGAAGGCTATTAGGGAGGGGAGGAAGTGGGCGAGGAAGGTCTTTAAGGTTGGCGATCGGACCTTCGAGACTTTCCTGACGCGTCTAGCATCTGGTGGGGAATGAAAAGATGCAGGCCGATTGTTCAACTTTGCCCACTGCGCTTCTATCAATCAACAGATCAGAGGGGAAAATGGGGAGCCACCTGACCAATGCGAACAGCTATTTTGAGCCTGTTCCCCTCCTCGAGGCCCATCCCGCTGCAACCTCTAGCCAGTACCTCGCCAATGGACCAATGCCGCCCCCCCTTCCACTGGTGAGCTAGAGTGCGGGCGCGGCCACGCACCTTAGTGAGATCACAGCCAGCTGCCCCTCGCGGGGGAAGCACACAATCAGCACCTCGCCTAATGTTGTGTCCGGCGCCCTCCATACGGCGGCGCGCCCCCATCTCCCCCCCAGTACTGACAAACACAGCGCACAACAGGGACGCCAACGACCCGTGCCAGCCCGCAATTTCCCGCGCAGGTCATCCTTCCTGCCACGATTGCAGCAGTTGTTCGCCGCCCAAGCGTCTATAGTGGCCACACGCCCTCATGAACCCCGGACTCTTCTTTTCGCCCCCCCTAGACCGGCATCGAGCACGGTCAACTCTGCGCCGTGCTCACCTAGGGCGCACCGCCACATTCTTTTACACTCGGTCAAACGCTGCAGAACTCAATGAAAGTGCTGAATCAGACAGAGGGAAGAAGGCGTGTACCAACGCTGTGGATGGATGCCCTCGAAGGGGGAGCGCGGCCGCATAGAAACACGGACGGCAAAATGAACAGACTGAGCGGACAGTTGTGGGAGGCGCACAAGGCCAGGACGTGGTCGGACGGGACACCGAACAATCTCCAGCTCGGTCAGGGTGTCGACAACGGGTCGCGTCGACCTTGCCCGGAGCGTCGCTTGTCACGACGAGTGTGCGATTCAAAATCTATTGACTTGCGCCGGATCATTTTCATGCCACGTCTGCGGGAAGCACCCCTCATGCCCTCGTCCGGGTCCCTCGGCACAACGTACGAGAATCTGGTCCCGAATGACTGTGGAACTATTGACACAGTGCCATCCAGCCAATGGGAACTCGAATTGAGAAGGTCGAGCCAATCAGCAGGTAGATTTTCTCTTGAAACCCGTACGATACGGACCGCCCACTGCTAACTGGGCGTGCGCAAGGCCGGTTCGGGATTGCGGCCTACGGATGAGGCGGGCACAGAATTTTCTGCGACACAAGCGAAATCGACTGACACAAAGAGCAACAAGTACAATACTTAGTCGGCATGCACACAAAGAACAACAAGTAAAATATTTATTCGGCATGCCTGCCACAGCTCGCAGCACCGAACGGCTCCGGAATTAGGCCTTCGTGTGAGGCGGCGGCCACTTCGCAGCAGTCACGCCTGCGCGCCTTCTCCACGTTCTTATTTGAATCCTATTAGCAAACAAGACTTTCTCGAGAAATGTCATACAACTGCATACGCTAAAGTTTATGGTAATTGATTAAAAAACAAGCTCGTAAGAGAACATTTTGTCACGAAGCAAATTGAAAATGGAGTTACAACACCCATGTTTTTTAACTTCAACGAGCCTGAAATAAAGCGAGCTTTATTTAATGAAAGCATAAAGTGTGATCGCCATGTTAAACAACATCAATTGTTTTTAGATTTAATAAAAAGGAAAGACAAACCACGTATTATTTTTTTTAGCAAAGACGCATTAAAAAACCATGCTACAAATGTTCTATCGGAATCAGCAATTCAGCTCTGATCAAAACATTCTGATGTACTTAACAGTAATATTAACCCAACTTTTCGCTACTATAAAAAAGCCCAACTACATCTGTGAAGTAAAGAACCCAACATGGAAAAGAGCGCCTTACTAAATCTTATGAAAACAACGACTGCTTGTTACATGTGACCACAGGATAAATGATGGGATCATTACGAAAAACATTTGTATCATTTTATTTTATGAGACGAAATTAATCTCATGGGAGAACAAGTTGAATGTTTGAATCACTTTCTGGCCGGAGACAACATGCGATTAGCCCTGAAAGGTAATTTCACTTAAAACTTGCTGATATTAGCATATTATCGGGCAATACTCCCAGGCCTAAATTTCTATGACTGTCTGTGAATCATGACCAACTTATATATCTTTGTACCTCGGTGATGAGAGGATTGGTTAATTATTATTCATTTGTTGATAATTACAGCCAGTTTGTCACTTGATTCAAGTGGGTTATATATACATCTGCAGCTAAACGTTTTGCGAGGAAGTTTGATCTTTCTTCAACAAAGGCTTTTAGAAAGTTTGGTCCAAATCCAAGTTCCAAATCCAAACTCAGGCAAACTTGCTTCATACGATCCTCAACAAATAGCTCAAGAACCTAAGTTTAAAATTGCTCAAGAACCTCAGTTTAATTTTGATATAACGCCAGTAGTCCCAATTTTATGTTCGAAATGTAAATCCACGGCGTTGTTATATAAACTTATGTGTGCTAAATGTGGATCGGACTATAGAGTGGAAATGCACCATGTTAGAGCAACTAAAAATCTGAATCGTAAAATCTCAGAAGTGGATCGCCTAATGGTTCGAGCCAATAGAAAACAAGTTCCACTTTGTAGAGAATGTCATATGAAATACCATCACAACCAAATATGGATTGAATGGAGAGCCGTATGATGGGAAACTATCACGTACGGTTCGGGAAAGGGGCCTAGATTGCCTCAGGGGGTGAAGGTTCTAGTTCATAGTTGGGTAGCAACTATGTGAGAAGGCTCTTTTTTTTTAAAAACTCCGATGTTATTTGCTGTAGGGTTTATCTTCTTGTTTACAATTGGAGGACTTACAGGAACCATTTTAGCAAACTCTGGGTTGGATATTTCACTTCACGATACTTATTATGTTGTAGCACACTTTCACTACGGTGCGCCGTTTAACTGCGTTTATCGCTGCTTACTCCAGTGAGCATGTATTATCGTTCTTTAATTATATAATAATATGTTATCATTTATACATTAAAACAATCAACTCACTTACTTCTGGTCGCTTCAATGGTCAGAGCAGGTAGGTGTTAACTACAAGGTTATAGGTTCAAGTCCTATCCAGAAAGAGTCAAAAGTGTATCAAGATGTAGCGTAATGGTACGCCAGCCCCCCGGAAGCCAGCCAGAGACCTCGGCTTGCGCTTCCGCCCGGTACGGGGCCCTCCCTGCTTGTACCTGTACACCGACTCCTCGGCGGTCTCCCTCCGCTCGTCGGCCGCCCAGTCTGGGTGGGCCATCTTCCTCGGCTCCACCGGCGGCTCTACTCGGCCGTCGTCTTCCACGGCCGTCCCAGCCGGGGTGGTTGGTGACCTGCTTGCGTGGGGTAGCCACCGGCAGCGTCGCGTTACCCACAGCTCCTTCGCCGCCGAGGCGTTTAGCCTGCTCCAGGGGCTCCATGCGGCGCTTGGAGTCGCGGACGTCGCCCGCCTTCTTCTGTCCGGTCCCGGCGGAGACGCCCTTCGGGTGCACGCGTTTATCGACTCCCGTTCTCTCTAGGACGCCCTGACCTCCTCGGCCACCACGGGCTCCAAGGAGGTCCGTGCCGCCGTCGCGGACCTCCGCGACCACTACCGCCTGGGGTCCCTCTCGTCGGTCTCGTGGCTGCCCGGCTCCCACCAGCTGGCCGATGGCCTCACCAAGCCCACCGGCGGCCGGGCGCTGCGCGCCGCCGTGGCCTCTGGCTGGCTTCCGCTTCCCCGGGACCTCGTCACCAAGTTCGCCCCTTCGGGCGGCGCCCCGGCTTGGGCGTCGACGGCGACGGTGGTGGCCGCCCCGGCGCCGGACAACTGGCGCCTATGAGGGGCGCCCTTCCCGCCCCATTCCCAACCGTCTTTTTGCCTTCTCGACGCACCTGCCGTCCGCCCGAGAGTATGGGCTCTCGATGCGGGGCGCGCCTCTTGCGCTCGTCCGGTGGGTCGCGGATGAGGGTATGGGGAGTACGGGGGAGTGTGAAATGGGTTCTGTAAGCCGCGGCTTACAGACCCCATCTAACAAGAGCTGGTCGGACACCGAGTCGGAGTATGTGGCGCAGTGGGCTCCATGATCATGGCCCTTCATATGAAGGGCCAGGAGAGGGACGGGAGACGAACGGGGGAGGGATGGGAGATGCGCGCGGGGCGAACGGACCAGTGCGCAGGGGTGGCCGGGCTCAGGCGCGCGAGCGTCGTGGGTCTGCGCGCGGCTGGGAGTGAGGTGGTCGTGGGCCGGAGTGACCCTCGACGGGGGATAAGAGGCGGTCCCGTCGTGTCGGCAGGGACGACGACGTGGGTAGGAAGAAAGAGCATTTTATCTCACATGGTAGCACCAGGTGGTAGCATTTTTATCTCACACTGCCAACTGCCGCCACCGCCGTCGCCGCCGCCGACACCGCGGTCACCCGTTGCGCCGCTCCATACGAGGCCGCCACGCGTCGCCAACAGCGCCGCTGCTACCTCCATCGGAACGGTAGACGTGGCGGCTACCACGCCGTCTCTGCCGTTGCCGGTTGCCACGCCGCCCCAGCCCATGCCACCGCCGTCTGTCCAAAGCGGGCAGGCGGGAAGGTTGGCAGAGACACCCGCCGCCGCCCCCGCCAACAGCCGTGGTGGTCCTGCACAGTCTACCAGAGGGCGGATCGGTTACAACCGCCACGGCAGGACTACCAATAACCAACGCCCGCCGCCTGATGACGCTGGAGACGTCCACTGGGCCGCCGCCGCTGCAGTGCCGTGCTACTCATGGACTGCTACGTGGCTGCGGTCACCTCGGTCGGTCCCGGTTCTTGACGTGGGTCGAAGGGCCTCCTTAGCCATAAATGGGATGGAAAAGTGGGTCGAAGGCTTAACGTGGCGTGAAACGTGTCCCCGACCTGCGCCGTCGACCCACATTTGACATGCCGAAGGTCTCTAGTGAAACGAGAACGTCTCGACGTGGTGCGCCGTGAGAATTCATCGCTGGAACAAGGGCTACAAAGTGCGCAAGGGTACTACAACACCGGATGTTGACTGGGCCGAAAAGACATGGGTGAGACGGATAGGATTTGTGTGACGTCGACGATTGATGGCGGTCGTGCCGCTGTGCCCGGTGAGCTGGTGAAAGGCTGGTGTCGCTTGACAAATGACCAAAAGCAACTGGTCTGATGCTCACTTCCCTGCTGTTCGGAATTTGATCGGTGTGCGTGGCAGCTCGTCAGAAATAACATACAGCGTGTCCACAGATTCGCAGCGGCGGGTCCATTGACAGACTCTTCCTCCAGCGTGTGGTCTCAGGATGTCCGACCATGGCAACGCAAGCACAATGCGTCGTGCGAGCTGCATGACGCGGCAACTGGCATGCGGGCCCGTCTCTGTGCCGCCGCGGGCAGAGGGGGCGGCGCGAGTCCCCTCCAGGCGGCAGCCCATGCGCCGCACATCTTCAGAGTCGTGATAATTCTCATCGCGAGCCCCGATACTGGTTCGATGTGCCGAAGTCGCTCGGCGCAGAGCGTTGCCTCATGCCGTCGCCATCGCCACGTATATAGCCGGTCGTACGGCAGCCGCAAACCTGTGCGCTCCCACTGCTCCGCGCTGCCGCTCCCCGCGCCTGCTCCGGCTGCTGCCGCAGGCGCTCGCAACCCAGGTGGCTCTGTTTATTTCTGACGTGTTTGCGGCGGCACCGGCCGTACATGGCCATCCTGCCCGCTCTCCGGCCCGCACCCCGTTTTCGACGATGGAGCCATTGTTGGTCGATGCGCGCCGCGTGCGTGGGTGCATCCGCAGCTGCGGCTGCAGTTGCAAGAGCAGCATTGACAGCCGCTGCAGCAGCCGCGGAGAACGGAGGTGCACACTTGCCGGTCGAGCCCGTCGCTACTGCCCGGCCTTCACCGTCCGTTTTAGCCTTCCCTGTGGGCGACGGAATGCCTGAGGGCCGCTGGGCATCAGCGTGCTCCTTAAACTGCATCCTTCCGGGCGTCACCGAGACGCGGAAGATCCTGGACGAGCCATTCAAGATTGGCGCAGACGTCTGCGTCGCGCACGTTGACGACGCTGCTGCGACGATGGGGCCAGGAAATGCAACCCAGCTCGCCAAAGATGCGATCCAGGGAGCATTGTCAACCTTGGACACAGCACGGCTCCAGAGTGCCAGCCGCTGGCCTCTCCCTGTCATCAAGTACGAGCCCCATGCGGCACAAGAGGGAGCCCAACCACACTGCCCAATGGGCAGCCGTCTCGTCGATGGGCGGCCATGGTGGCCGGCGCACCCCAACCTCCTCTCCGTCGCCAAGGACGATGTTGCCGACGAACACCGGCAGCTGGTAGCGGACGAAGCGATGGTTTTTGGGGCGCTTGCAATGGGGCGCAACGTGCTCGGCGGCAACGTGCAACGCCAGGTCGGTGTGTATGATCTGCTAGCCGTCTCGGTCCAGCGGCTTGGTGTCTGTATCGATGAGTGGTGTACCTCGGTGGTGGCGGTTGATACTACTCGTCCGTCTGTGCCGATCACCAGCTGCAACAGTGCCTCTACAATGGACGGGGGCAATGGCACCAGGAGCAGCAATGGCACTCCGTCGGATGATTGTTCAACGACCAATGTACCCATCATCACGCACGTGGGGCCCGATGGCGTTGAGCGGCCAGTGCACATGGCGAGCTCGGAGCTATTGGCACTCGGTCGTGGGATGATGGGTTCCCCCAGCTGGTTTAGGCGCGCCTCAGCGACCTTCCACCTCGGTGGACAGCTGACGTTGCGTGGTCCAACCCTGCTCGTGCCGCAAGCATCCAACAAGGGATTGCTCTCCATCCAAAATGGAGAAGAGACGACGCAATGGGACCTCAACGGCACTGTGTTGGGCGGACCCTTCAGCTCGGACAGCGGCTCCCTCCCCGCGACCCCGACAAGTACTCCGTTTCTGGCCCATCTTGCGACGCTCTTGTGTGCCGGAAGTTTGCACTCTTTCCTCATCTCCCCGTCGGCCTGTGATGGCATCCGCCCGTGGGGCCGAGTCCGACGAGCGTCGGGCCTTGTTGAGGTCGAAGGCAACATCATGGATGCAGGAGTTTGGGCTGGATCCGGCAAGTTGGAATGGAAAATCACTCCGTCGATGGTGACACCAGTCACGGCCGACGATGCACCGGAGTCGGGTCCCTCCCTTCCGTACCTGCGACCCGCTTGGAAGTCGGGAGAATTGCCTTTTGATACGGTCACGGTGCTGGGTACCGAGAACGCTTCCAACGTACAAGTAGTACCACACGAGCTGGTCGGTCGCTCCTCTCGAGAAGTGAATCCACTATCTGTGGAGGAAGCGGATCTGGCCGCTTCACTTTTTCAACGACAATTGGTGGTGCCGACATCGATCGTGGCCGCCGCGCGGTCTTCTTCCTCTGTATCTACTGACCTGGACATGGATGCGGCGTCGACGGTGAACAACTTGGTCAGAACGCCAGGCGCTACCATCGAGCTGACCCGTGAGCTCGACCGCCTCTCTCACGCGTACGACCGTCGCGTCTTTCAAGAAGAGCATCCCGCCCCACCCGTGTCGACGGCGGACCTCGTCCTGGCCATCATTGTGGTTGTCCCAGAGCTTGGCGCCCTCCTGGTCTTACTGCTAACGACCGAGCGGTGGGGACGCGCCGCGTTGTTGGGCTTTTCCACCATCGTTGTTTTAGGGGCCGTGTCCATTTCGGGCGTCCTTGCGCTAGCGTCTCAAGAGGCGGCAGGGGCCGCGTGGCGGGCACGAAGCACACGCACGGCCACCCACGCCGCCTTTGCCTCTGGAGACGCAGTCAATGAGTGGGGTAATCCCACCCTGGCTGGGACGCTGGTCGTCGTCGACAAGTCGTTCTTGCTCCTCGGGCCGACCATGTACCGACCGGTGCAGATATGGCGGGTGGCTGCGGTCGTGTGTGGTGCATACATTGTCTCAGCGGCAGCGATGGCGGCGCGGGTGCTCTTTCTGGCCTGGCAGCAGCGGCGCGTCTGGCGTATTGACGTCGAGGCGCCATCGCCCGGTGCTCAGAGAGAAGCACCGCGTGGGACTCGACGGTGATGGCAATCTCGCATCCAAGACGCACCCGTGCAGTTGATGAGCGTAGCGGCTGCGACGAAAATAGGGGCGGCAACCGTGGCACGGTCATGGTAGGGGTGCGGCGTAGCAGGGAGTTCGGCGCCGCCTTCTCTCGGGGAGGTGTGTGTTGCCCTGACCGGCTTCCGCGGGGCCTTTTTCTACCCGTCGCGGTTGAGTGGCAACAGAGGGGGGTGGCTGGGCGTGACGGGTAGCGGCTCGGTGGCACCACCTTGAAAGGGTGGCGTGGCACCCTTGTTGGGCGGCTTGCTGGTCTCTAGCTGTGCTATTTGTTGATGAATGGACTAGTGCCCGGTGGCCGGCTAGCGCCTGGAGGGCACTTTGAATTGTAAGACCGGCCACTATTCAATAACATGGCA
>ENA-ORXR01003183-ORXR01003183.1-marine-metagenome-genome-assembly--contig:-NODE-3183-length-14881-cov-5.158944_pt1 | contig 14881 bp, 7 predicted proteins | sample MGYA00237866_ERZ511479 | MGnify/ENA metagenome assembly ERZ511479 | reverse complement strand
GTTACGGTAATATCGGCGACGGAAGTACAGTTATCCGAAACGGTTACGTTGGCCGGATCAGCGGCTGGAATATTATCGCATTCTGCGGTTATATTAGCGGGCACACCCGCGATGACCGGATCCGTAGTATCTTGAACAGTAATGGTTTGACTGGCGGTAGTGGTATTGTTACACTCATCGGTTGCCGTCCATGTTCTGGTGATGGTATAAGTATTTGCGCAAGTAGCCGCAGACTGTACGTCAGCGACGGTTACGGTAATATCGGCGACGGAAGTACAGTTATCCGAAACGGTTACGTTGGCCGGATCAGCGGCTGGAATATTATCACATTCTGCGGTTATATTTGCCGGAACGTTACTAATAGTTGGGTTTGTAGTATCTTGAACAGTAATGGTTTGACTGGCGGTAGTCGTATTGTTACACTCATCGGTTGCGGTCCAGGTTCTGGTAATGGTATAGTTATTACTACAGGTTATTGGGGCAGTTGATACATCGTTAACCGTCAATACAATATCTCCATTGAGCGTGCAATTATCCGTTACGGTAACTGCGCTTGGACTGGCAGGAGGGATATTATCACATTCCACCGTTGTATTCGCAGGAATATTTGTAAAAACCGGCGCAGTAGTATCCTCAACTGTTATAGATTGTGAGTCTCTGGTGATTTGGCCGTTATCATCTACGGCAGTCCAAACACGTAACAAAGTGTAAGCATTTGGACAAGTCTGATTCAGGGTAGATTCAGTAAGTGTCAAAGTAACATTGTAGCATTCGCTAATTGCGGTTATTTGAGTTCCGATGGCTGGAGCCATTGGGATATTACTACATTCAACAATAGTATCATTTGGTGTACCATCAATAACTGGAGGGAGACAAGTTCTAAACCCAAAATCATAATTATGAACACTTTCACCGGGATTTCCAGTAGTGATTCTAATGAATGGATAATTTTGTGTCCAGGCAGGATTTGTGTTATTGCCAATAAGGGCATCGCTATCATTGATGTCAGCATTAGGAGCCTGTCCTGTATCAGGTGTTGTCAGACTTAAACTATCCATTAAGATCTGATCCGCAGGATCGTAGTTTGCTCCGTTAATAACGAGGTAGTACACTTCATTATCTCGGAGGGTGGAATCCCCCAGAATAAATTCATTAAAGTAATATTCACCTAGTGCATCCGTCACCTGTGTACCAACTATTTCGCCAGCAGCGTTAATAAGTGAAATATTTACATTTGAAATACCATTTTCAGTTACATCCTGAATACCATTGTTATTTGTGTCAAGCCAGACTCGATTACCGATTTCAACTGGTGGTTCCCCACAGCCGAATTCTAAATCTCCCAAGCCATTGGCTTTACCAAAACCACCAAAATTGTTAGTATTCGTTGCTAGTTGGTAATTATTTTGTCGGGTACCATCATTATTATTATAAGCTGCAATTCCAAAATCGAATAAGTCTATTAAATCGTATGCGGTACTATAAACAGGACCATTCGGTACTTGAAATAAGCCACCTAAACTAATTTGAGATTGTCCATTCGGTGCTAAATCCTGATAATAATAAGAACTCTCATCGACCGAACCCGGTAGTCCATAGCCGATCGCATTACCTCCGGTGGTGATACCACCACAGCTGGCATCATATTCCAGATCGTAACCCGAAACACTCTTGCACGCACGCAAAACATCTCCACTGGAAATATAGCCAAGTAAACCACATACCCTGTTTGGTTTTCCAGTTTGTGCACCAAAACGATCACCCGATAAATCCCGAATTCCCAAAACCATATCTTCTCCGTCAAATTCGATACCCGTTAGAAGGGGATGACTACTATTGACTGGAGTATTTGTTCCGTTTGAAAAAAGGGTAAAAGGAGACCAGGATCGATATCTTCTGGAATTAGCAGTTCCACTACCTCTTTGATAATTGACTTCGAGTACTCGTGTCCAGGAAGCGGTAGCGAGATCAAGCTGATAAACATAGCCCATAGCCGTAGTAGAATTTACCTGATCGCAAATAGCTCCAACGTATACCTGGCTGTTGTGATATTTAACCGCAAAAGGTCTTACTTGTCCACCTGGCATACAAGTAATATCCCCTTCGGGAAAAGGATATCTATTTATATTCGTAGGGTTATCGATATCGATTTGGTAAAGCATTTTATCTGCCAAATTCATGACAAACAATTCTTCACCATCGGTACTAATATCCAAATCACCTAAACTCATTCTTCCGACGGGATCCCATGATAGGGTATCATATTGCCAGCAGTTAAAATTATTAAAAGGAGCAGGAGCGTCTTCACAGCCAGGGCAAAGTTCCGTTGTTCCATATGGATGCGGGTCCACCCCCGTCGTATTTGCTCCAAAAACAGCATTTAAATCTACTAAAACAGTGGCACCGGGAGCATTATTATCTGGATCAATCTCATAAATAGCACCTGTACCTCCTGGCCCAAAACCAACGTGTCTTTTCATAAAAGCAGAAGTGTAAAGTTTATTCTTCGAATCGCTGTAGGCCATTCCATAAGTCGAACCTACATGTTCCGCGTTGGCCAAATGTCGAACCGAGCCGCTAATTGTGGCATTTGAAGTATTATTCATCAAAGGGTTCGTTGGTAGACCGATAATAGCATCTGTGCTATTATTAGCCGACGCTCCAAAACTATAACAAGATAAATACATATAGGGTTGAACCTTACAATAATCCAATGGATTTGCCAATCCTACATCTACTGAACAAGATGGTGCGGTCACAAATTGTACATTTGTTCCGTTGTCAGGACCATGTTTAGTAAATTGTTCGACCATTCCACTGGGGCGGACAAACTCAATTCGATAAGAGTCACCATTGGTGATACCCGTGGTAAAAGAATAATGTCCTTGTGCATCAGTAGTTGTCTGATCCAGGAGTATACTATTTCCACCATTACTACGGTATATAAAAACATTTAAGCCGGCAATTCCATCCAGTTCATCGTCTTCTACACCATTGTTATTATCATCCATGAATGCGGTTCCTCCGATCACCGGAGAAGTAGCACAACTATTAGTCTGGTCTTCTATCGTTATTGTTTGAGATACGAAGGTAGAATTTCCACAAACATCCGTGGCCGTCCATTTTCGGAAAATCTGGTAATCATACTGACTACATAAATCTCCTGTTTGGTTGTTTATTTCTTCGAATGTTACGGTAGGACTTTGACAATTATCGGTTACCGTTAGTGTTGGAGCAGGAGGTACTGTGGCGGCGCAGTTGATGGTAGTATCTCTGGGTATGGGTGATGTGAATATAGGAGGAACACCTCCATCACAATCAAGACAATCAAAACAGTCAACTAGTCCATCCGCATCATCGTCTATTCCATTATCACATATTTCACCTGAACAGGGTCCAGCTAATGGATTTTGCCAATAGTTGTCAGGTGGTGTAGTGTAAGTATTAGTGGTAACCAGTCCATTAGCGTCTACACTCGGTGTACCGGTTCCCGCAATACCATCACTATCTCCATCCGTTACATTTTCCTCTTGAGCATCAAAGCAAGTATCGCCATCGGCGTCCAGTTCATAAGCATCATAAATTTCGTCGGGCGTAGCTTCGCTGTTGGCAATAGGATAATTCAGCATACCATTATCCGCAGATGTTTCGAGCGCATCGAATAATCCATTATTTCCAGAAGCGGTAGTAGCACCGGAGATTCTTCCGTCAGCCCCTACTGCGAGACCATGGCCCGCTTCGTGAGCATCCAGGATTCCGTCGTTGTCCGAGTCTAAATCAAAGCGATTATCCACGCCATCTCCATCGTTGTCACATCCTAATATTTCATCCAATACTACAAATTCATCCACGGTAAAACAGTCCCAACCGGACCTGGCTTGTAGTTTGATGGTAGCAGTAGTTGCCGTAGCGACAAATTCTATTTTATGAATAAACCAGTGTGGATCAATAGTTGGATAGGAAGAATAGACCCCACTTGGGTCATAGGGAGGTAGACTGGTAGGAAAGTCTGCCAGCGTATACATATTGGGAAAATCGTATAGGACATCATATTCGTAGTATGGCAGGGTAGAAGAAGGATTGCCCGCAAGGTCAATCTGATCTCCCATTGACGTGTATCCAGGGGCTGGTGCAGCACCTGTAACGGCACCAATGCGAATTTCACCGCCATAGCTAGAAACCGTACCAGCATCCGGGTCTATTCCTGGTGTTCCATCAACATCCTTATTATTTTCAAAATAGGAAGGCATAATTCCCATCCATAATTCAATCGTGTATTTTTTGCCAACCTCTACCGGAATTTCCTGTTCAATGGTTTCATCATTCGTTGAGAATATAGCAAAACCTCCGCCAGCGGGACTGGGTGTGATCATCGCTGGAGTTTCTGTATGAGAAAAATCATTACTATATATTATGTATTGACCTTCTGTCCAGTCAACAGAAGTCCCACCCGGACGGTTCCAGTTAAGAAAATTTAATCCAGTGGCATTGTTGACTCCGTCTTTATATCTGGTTACCCCATCTACTGCCGTTTTATATACAATTGGTGTACCTGGCCCCGGAGGTGTACCCATATAATTGTCCTCCGCATTAAAGCCCGAAGAGCTTGCCACGTTTAGAGAAACACATTCTTCCAAATCTGGAATACCGTCGTTGTCATCATCCAGGTCGCATAAATCTCCTATCCCGTCATTGTCATTATCATTGCAAAGTGTTGAAGTTGCGCAATCATCGCAATCGGCACAATCTATTAGACCATCTCCATCGTCATCAATTCCATTATCGCAAATTTCAGGACAAGGTACGCTTTGAATAAATTCATATCGAGTAGATAAACCACCTATCGTACCACAAGTGTTGGAAAGATTATAAGCAACTGAGACCGAGAAATCGTTTTTATCCACTTCATACAAAATACTATTTTCATCTCCAATAATTAGATTTCCATCCGAGTCATTCACTACAGCATCCACATTTGTCAAATTATTTCCCGAACCATCAACCAAAGGATGAATAGTATAAGTCCCTGTCTGAATATTAATTTCAACTAATTGAGCTGGAGAAGAAGTATTATTTGAAATTGTAGCGGACCAATATAAAAGCCCATTACTCCAAGCAAGATCACCATCCCCTACTAATCCTGTAGCAGTAAGATCTAAAACAAGAGTCAAATCATCACAGTTACCATCAGAGTTTATATCACTTGGTTTATATTTATAAAGTGCAGTAGTAGTTCCATCTCCAAGTATAGTATATAAATACCCATCAGTATCTGAAACTAATTCCCATTGTGTCACATATGGATCAGTACCATCAATCTGGCAAATGTAATTGATATATCTTCCTGATAAAGGGTCAAGACTATATAGTTCCATATTGTCATCGTTTGGTGTCCAGTTGGCATATAATTGTCCATCTGGTGTAAACGCAATATCTGACCATCCATAGCCAGATACATCTTGTCCTAGATTTTGTTCATTGGTAGCGATAGTTGTTCCTGATTCCCAATCTAGTACCAATACATCATCTCCACATGATGATGGTCCATATTTACTGATATAAAATTTTTCACTAGAAAAACTGGTACTACATAAATTACAGTCTGTATCATCAAAATCTGTATCACCGTCGCTGTCATTATCAATTCCATCACCACAAATTTCTACTCCACAAGCTACAACATAACAATCAGGACCTAAGATAGGAACAATAGTAATGTCATCAACGTACACAGGCGGATATGGATCATTACCTGTTGGATTAATCGAAATTATAATTGCGTTAGAAACAGGAGGAATAGAATCTGGATGAATATTAATACATGTTTTTTCCCAGTTCCATAAAGTTGATCCTGTTCGACTTTCGCTTCCAACTATTTTGCTATCGTTTAAGGAAATTAAGTTAGGTGCACTTTCTACCCTTATCAAAATACCAGCAGTTGAAGTAGTCTGTAAGCAAACTTCAAATCCACACCGTCCAAAAGAAGCTGTTGTATCAACAAAGCAAATGCTGCCATCATAGATTCCGGCAAAATAATCTCCTTCGGGATGTCCAGAGTTATTGGCAGGATCGTGGAATATTTTAAGTGTTTGACTACCTGTTTGTCCCCAGTTAAATATTCCTCCTCCAATTGGTCGTCCATAGAAAGTATTAGATCCCAAGGAATCATATTGATAGGTGTCTCCTAATATTACTTCTGTATTGTCAAAAGACCAATTTCCGTCACCGTTTTCAAAAATATTGCTTTTATCAAAAACGTATTCACAACTATCGACACAATATTCGTCGATAAATCCATCAAAATCGTCATCAATGTTGTTACCGCAAGTCTCGGCTCCTGGAAATACTATTCCCGCATCCCAGCCAAGGTCAATATTATTGGCAGAAACGGCAAATGCTTCTGTTGAATTACCAGTGTTTGGATCTGGATCTGAATCATTAGTATCGTCGCTGCCAGATGCATTTCTTACCGTGAGCATAGCACCCGGTGGCAGTACAAAACTTAAGTAATATACCGCTGGTGGCAACAAATCAAAATAATAATAACCCGGGTTTCCGCTACCGTCATTAGCAGTTACGGTAGTAGCGTATACGTTGTTCGGATCATTAGCATCAAACAAGTTTATTCTTACACCATTGATACCATTGGAAGGAGGTTCATTTTGAATACCGTCCCGATTAATGTCTTCCCAGACATAATCACCAACTGCACCTACCGTAGCTGAAAATTGTAAAAATGACGGAGTAGTAGAATTACCAGTCTTACTATTTGTTGTGCTAAAACTATTTCTTTGAAGGTAGAACGGCAGATGCGCATCGTTAACGAATTGTTTATTTACATTTAAAGGGTTTAATAGCGTATTTGATTTTGTAAAACTGGAGGGAGTTTTGTAGTTTCCATGTAACAGACTGCTACTTACGTTTTTTAAGTTTTTCCAATCTGTATTTTTAAAAAAAAAAGGGTATAGCCCTAGCCATAGAACAAGGCAGGACAGCAAAATATAGAAGTGATTTCTCAACTTCCTTTTTGTTGGACGAAGATTATTTTTCATTTGCAGAAATAGTATTCATTTGTAAGGTTATGGTATTCAGGCATTTAATTTTGTTTTTTACTTTTTCAAACTAATTTATTGCATCTGTTTTATGGAATATTTCAAATAATTACTTCTAAATAATTTATATAAGCAAAACATATACCAAAAGTTAACATTCGTAATTTGCTATTAGTCAAATACTTTTTGAAAAAATTATTGGCTTTACGGAACATTTTTACATAATCTATTGATTGTATAGACATATAAATTCGCAAAAGGGGATGTTAAAGTCTGTAAAAGCGTACGTAAGTTAATCTTCCAAATAAAAAATTGGATAAATTCAGATTTTGAAGACGTATGGGATAATGGGCGTGCCAGGGTCGGTGTTGAATAACGAGAAAACTGAAATTTGCGGAGATGATAACTCAGAAAAATGCTAAGGAATATTGACAAAATAAATGACGATTTTATGTTCTTGATTAGTAAAAAAATAGTTCGCTTAGCACCTCCTTTTATTTAATCGCCATTCCTAAAATGGATGCTTTTGGAAGCAACTGTTCTTTTCTTGCCATAATTTTTGTTCCTTTGAAACGAAGTACATAGATGTCCAGACTTTTCAAATTTTGTCCTTTATGCTCAACCTCGTCCTTATTTCCGATACACACGGATTACACGATCAACTCCAATTGCCGCCGGGTGATGTGATCTTACACGCCGGGGATGTTTCGAGCCGTGGTACGGAAAAAGAAATTATGAAATTTTTAGATTGGTTTGGAAATTTAGATTATCAACACAGAGTATTCATTGCCGGTAATCACGATTTTTTCTTCGAAAATAAGACACCAGAAGAAATAGCGAAAATTATTCCTCCCAATATTACCTATCTCAACGATTCGGGAACTGACATTGCAGGCGTAAAAATTTGGGGTTCACCCATCACTCCATGGTTTTTTGACTGGGCTTTTAATCGACAGCGGGGAGCGGAAATTAAAAAGCACTGGGATTTAATTCCCGACGACACGGATATCCTGATGACCCACGGACCCGCTCACGGAATCCTTGATAAGACCACCACCGGTGTAGCGGCAGGCTGCAAAGAATTATTAAAAAAAATAAACGAAACAGATATTCAACTCCATCTTTCCGGACACATTCACGAAGGCTACGGCGAACGAATGGTCAACGGTGTACGCTATATCAATGCGAGTGTATTAGATGTGCGCTATCGCCAAATAAACGCGCCAGTAACCCTAAATTTTAAAACAAAAAATGACGATTAAAAGAATTTTTAATCGTCATTTTCACTGACTATTTTCAACGATTCAACACCTCAACAAGCAAAGCGATTCAACAAGCAAAATGCTATTTCACCTTCAACACCTTGATCTCCACCCGTTGATTTTTCTTACGGCCCGCTGCGGTACGATTAGAGACCAATTTCTTTCGTTTTCCGTAACCTTTGTAAGTAAGTTGTTCCGTGGGAATTCCCTTGTTTACTAAATAATCCACCACCGATTTTGCCCTTGCTTTGGAAAGCGCATCACAATAATCATGAGCTGGAATATCATTGGTATGTCCACCAATCTCAACGGTAATCTGAGGATAAGCCCGCAAAAAATCGTACATCTCATCCATCACCGGAATTGAAGTAGACTTCATATTCGTACTATCCGCATCAAAAAATAATTGTTCAATTTGAATTGTCTGTCCGGTCTGTAATTTCTTAACATCCAGCGCCGCAATAATTCGTTTTTTAATATTGACAGACGTTGTTGTTTTACATCCTTTAGCATCAGAAACACTAACGGTGTGATTCCCGGATTTTAGTTTAGAAGCTTGTGCACCATCTTCTCCGTTGTCCCAGAGAATCAGATAGTTACCCGTTCCACCCGTTACCTTGGCAGTTGCTTTTCCATTGCGAATATTGTCATCTGTCGCCGGTTCGTCCATGGTTGCCGTTGCTACGATTGGAGCGGGCGCCTTAATGGAAAAGTTCTGCGCATTGGTATTTCCCTGATCGTCGGTAATGGTGAGCGTATAATCTCCGGCCGGTAGGGTAGCGGTCGCTTTGTTTTTTTCCGGAGCAGACCAGCTGTAAGTGTAAGGAGCGGCACCTCCTGTAATTTTTGTACTGACGGTTGTTTGATCATCCGGACAATCAAGTATGGTCTGATAACTGATTTTCACATCCAATGGCGTCAGTGGAACTGGTGCTGGTTCCGGCGTTTGAGCGACTTCCGGTTTTGGCGCTGGAGTAACTGCTACCTCCAAGGGAGGAAGCGACGTAATTTCTACCGTTGCCAAACCGTGGCAATTATTGGCATCGGTTATTTTTATCACGTGTTTTCCTGGTGTAAGTTTTACTGCTGTTGTTTCCGTTTCTCCGTTGTCCCATTCATATTGATAAGGTTCCGTTCCTCCGATTGCCTGGATAGAAGCGCTTCCATCGTCTGTGTCTTTTCGGGCGGCGGGTTGAAGGAGGGTAGTGGTCGCGCGGATATTGGGTGCCGCTACGTTAGCGCTGGCTTTACGAGTTTGTCCGGTCGCATCGGTGATGGTCACCTCGTACAGTCCGGCACCTAAATTTTTTCCTTCTGCTCCAGTGATACTTCTTTTACTCCAGGTGTAAGAAAATGGAGCTGTTCCTCCAATGACTTTGGCTTGTACCGCCGCCGCCGCTTTTCCATCGCAACTTAACGGGGAAGTTACTTCCGCAGAAACGGTCATTTTTGCAGTAGGTTCGATCAGAAAAACACCCTGATCTTGTGTACCTACCCAAAGTGCGTCCTCCTGGTCTACGCGAATAACACGGACATTTTTACTGGTGAAACCATTACTGGAATCAAAACGTTCTACCTTGTTTTTAACTACATCGTAGCGGGTGATAATATCGGAAGCGACCCAAAGCCGCCCTTCACTGTCGTACTGAATGTCCCGTACTTTTCCTTGATAATAACGACTATCTACGTCTCCCGGAATCCAGCGATTGCGGTCGTCAGCCATCCATAAAATGCCTTCACCCAAAATCCACACGTCCGGACCGAGAGCGGTAAGATCTACAATTTTCTCCCGTTTTTCATAGAGCTTAAAATCACCATCTGTTTTCTCTCGCAAGAGCACACCTGCATTTGTACCTGCCCAGACTCTATCATATTTATCGACCAACAGCGCGTTTATTTTGTTGGATTTTAGTTTGGAATTGCCGGTATGATAATTTCGTACAAGGGTTGCCTGATCATTGCTAACGAGTAGTTCGAATAATCCTTTTTCAGCAGTTCCAATCCAGAGGGTTTTATTTTTTTCTTCAAAAAAAGTTGTTTGCACGGTTGGTGTTTCGCCGGTATTGGTGTTTAGAATGGTTTCAATGGTTTCTAATGGAAAATTTCGCAGTGCGTTTCCTCCCGATTGTAGTAAAAGGTGCCATTGATCTTTGGACGTGTTCAGGGGCGTGGCGTTATCTACCGAAAAGAGCTGATAAATCTGGCCATCTCCGGCCACGTATTTTTTGTTGTCGGCACTAATGTGAATATTATTAATTATAACATTGGCTGGAATCGCTGTACCTTTTACAACTCTCATTGGTGTATTTTCTTGTCCATTGGTAATGGTAGAAAAAAGGGATAACAAAATAAAAAGGGACAGTAGTTGGAACTTCATATTACAAATTTTGGGCGAATATAGTAATTTTGGACAAGTGATATGGACGGCGTAGCCCAACTCTATTATTTCCGTAACCATCACTCTGCTTTCACCTTACCATTACCACTGACAACGAAAAGGCATGTTTCATCAAAGTTAAAACGGTACATTCGAAAAATATAGTATATCACTGTATTTTTCGAAGCTGAAAAAGCCGTTTTTTCTGACGGAATAATGGCAACCCTTGGAGCATTTATTGCGTATATTTGCAGTATGAAGAATATCAGAAATTTCTGTGTAATTGCACATATTGATCACGGTAAAAGTACCTTGTCAGATCGATTGCTGGAATTTACAAAAACGATCTCCGAACGGAATATGCAAAATCAGGCCCTCGATGATATGGATATCGAGCGCGAACGGGGGATTACTATTAAAAGTCATGCTATTCAGTTGTATTATAACCATACGGATGGAGAAAAATATACTTTCAATCTGATTGATACGCCCGGTCACGTGGATTTCTCTTACGAGGTGTCCCGATCAATTGCTGCTTGTGAAGGAGCTTTGCTATTAGTGGATGCTTCGCAGGGAATTCAGGCACAAACAATTTCTAACCTTTATTTAGCCATCGAAAATGATCTGGAAATTATTCCAGTACTAAATAAAGTGGATATGGAAAGTGCCATGATCGAAGAAGTATCGGATCAGGTAATTGATTTGATTGGTTGTGAAAAAGAAGATATTGTACTGGCTAGTGGAAAAACCGGAATTGGTATTCAGGATATTATGAATGCCATCGTGGATCGGGTTCCTGCACCGGAAGGAGACATCAAAGCACCGTTGGAAGCGATGATCTTTGACTCTGTTTTTAATGCTTACCGTGGGGTGATTGCCTATTTTAGAATTTTAAATGGTACGCTGAGAAAAGGAGAACAAGTACTCTTTATGAATGCGGGTAATCAATATACGGCGGATGAAATTGGAATCCTTCAAATCGGTCAGATACCGAAAAAAGAATTACGTGCGGGTGATGTTGGATATATTATTACCGGTATTAAAGTCTCCAAAGAAGTAAAAGTAGGAGATACGATTACCAATGCACTCAATCCGGCTGCAGAGGCCATCAAGGGTTTTGAAGATGTAAAACCAATGGTATTTGCAGGTATCTTTCCGATTGATAATGATGATTTTGAAGATCTTCGGGACAGTCTGGAAAAGCTACAGTTAAACGATGCTTCTCTGGTTTTCGAACCAGAATCCTCTGCCGCTTTGGGTTTTGGATTTAGATGTGGATTTTTGGGAATGTTGCATCTGGAAATTATTCAGGAACGTTTATCCCGGGAGTTTAATCAGGAGGTCATCACAACGATTCCTAACGTAACGTATTACGCCAAGACTCGGAAAGCCGATAGTGAAAAATTTCTAGTTAAAACGCCCGTAGATTTACCAGATCCGGCGATTTTGGATTGGGTAGAAGAACCGTTTATCGAAGCGCAGATCATCACCAAACCCGATTATATTGGTACGATTATGAAACTGTGTATGGATAAAAGAGGAACGCTTAGCAAGCAAATATATTTATCGACAAGCAGGGTAGAATTGACTTTTGAAATGCCTTTGGCTGAAATTGTTTTTGATTTTTACGATCGGTTAAAATCTATTTCCAGAGGATATGCTTCCTTCGATTATACGCCGTTGAATTTCCGACAATCAAATTTGGTTAAGCTGGATTTACTCCTCAACGGGGAAGCCGTCGATGCTTTATCCGCCCTTGTACATCGTACGAAAGCGGAAGCTTTTGGTCGACGAATCTGTAAAAGATTAAAAGATCTCTTGCCACGTCAGCAATTTAAGATTGCCATTCAAGCTTCCATTGGAGCCAAAGTGGTAGCGCGGGAAACTATCTCGGCTTTACGTAAGGATGTTACTGCAAAATGTTATGGTGGTGATATTTCCCGTAAGCGAAAATTACTGGAAAAGCAGAAAAAAGGTAAGAAGAAAATGCGCCAGATCGGTAACGTAGAAGTACCACAAAAAGCATTTATTCAGGTCTTGAAACTGGATGATTAAAGAAAAACAGGTCGTCGTAGAGACAAGCTATGCCTTGTCTCTACGACGACCTGTTTTTCTTACAAACTATCTCTGTTTAAATAATCCAAAAGAGTTACTGCCAACCCTTCTTCTGAGGGCGTCTTTGCTACCTCGAAATCCACAATTCCGTGCGTATCTAACTCCGCTCCGGTCGTTTTTCCAATTACAATAATTTTTTGGTTTTTTGCTAATTTATAATGATCAAAATAAGCCTTTACATTTAATGGACTCGTAAAGACTAAAAAGGTGGCAGTACTCACTTCAATATTTTTGCGGGGTACATTATCATATACCACCAATGGGAAAGTTTTAATTTGATCCCCTGCTAAATTTTCGACGGTTCGACGGGAATGCAGCGCTTGTGGAAAGAGAACGGTTGGCTGGTGGCCAGCAATTTTTGTAAACGCAGCAAAGGTAGAAATCCCTTCACCTGTTCCGACAAAATCCGGTGTTACTTTATAAATTTTGAGCGCCTCAGCCGTTCCCGATCCGTAGGCCGCAATCTTTAAATCGGTTGGCAGATTCTGAATTTGAGTGAGAAAAAATTCCACTGCTTTACGACTATAAAAAAAGATCCAGTCGGTACTTGGAAAATCAGTAAAGGGAATCGCTTTAAAATCGAGTAAGGAACGTCCCGTTACCATAAAATCAGCCGCTTCCAATTGAATACGAAAAAGACTATCCGGACTTAAATTTCGACTAATAAAGACCGATTTCTCCATCTTATTATAAATTTAAAGCCTTGATGGTCAGTAATTTAAAAAAGCACCGTGCGGTAGCTTCGGCATCTGCGATGGCGTTGTGCGCATCGTCAAAATTTTTACTAAACAACTTAAAATGCAACTCGGCCAGCGAAGGCCATTTGTAACCATATTTGCCCGGGAGTTGACAATAATCGGTAGACTTTTTCATCGTACAAATTCGGGTAGTTTCAAATAACTGATTGGGAATCCCCGTTCGTATAAATTCTGCGCCCGTTACATTTTCATCGAAGCTAATATTATGACCAATTAGGTAATCTACGTTATCAATCGCTTGCGCAAATTTTTCTAAAACTAACTTTAAAGATTTTCCTTCTTTTTTTGCCCGTTCGGTACTGATACCATGAATTTTTACAACCGCAGCGGGGATGGTAAATCCTTCTGGAAAAATGATGTGATCCTGGCGGTCCGTTTCTCCATGATTTTCATCAAATACCAACCAGGAAAGCTGAACCATTCGTGGCCAGTTGTTGGTGTCCGTGTGTGGAAGATTCCATTTTTTTGGTCTGCCAGCGGTTTCCGTATCAAAGATTAAGTACATAGGTTGTTTTTTATAAAATTAACATACTGTAATTCTTTATCTTTTACATGTTTTTACAAACTTTTATTATCTGCTACTTCCTGATCAATAATCTTCAGATGCCCCAGATGATGTCGACTGTGCCAGCTGTAGAGCGCAAGATTTTGGGTGAGCTTTAGTTCCCGTTTTAAGCCAGGGTGAAAAAAGCATTTACTAAAATCTTCGGCAGACATATTTTTCAAACAAGTTGTCCAACGTTGGTGAACACCTGCCAGCATTTGTAAAGAAGGTGCTGCGTCAAAATTATACCCGTCGGGTAGTGCTGCCCAAGCCGCTTCGTCGTATGGTTTTACCGTCGGTACATTTTCCGTGAGGGCTAATTTAAATCGAATGTACGCATTGGCGTGGCTATCCGCTAAATGGTGGATTACTTGTGCCCCGGTCCAACCGTCAGGACGATAAATTTTTCGGAACATCTCAGGCGACCAATCTTTGATAAGCTCATTAATCTGCTGAGGCAGCTGCTGAATATCTTTGATCCAATTAGGAATTTCCGCTGCATCCGCCGGAGCACCAAAAATAAATTTACCAATGGGAAAACGTAAAGAGTCAGTCATGGTTTTGCTGTTTTGCTGGTTGGTTGGCTTCCCCGCCGGACAGATTGTCAGATCGGGCAGGGTTACCAAAATGGTTATTATGCGGTGCATAACGCCCATTTCAGCGCCTTGATTGATGAAAAAATATTTCGCCTTTTATTTCAATCTACACTGTGTAAGCTAAAAATTTCTTATGCAGTTTTTATTACGTTTTTTCGGATTGATCCCAGAGGGATC
>ENA-ORXR01003182-ORXR01003182.1-marine-metagenome-genome-assembly--contig:-NODE-3182-length-14883-cov-10.097866_pt1 | contig 14883 bp, 18 predicted proteins | sample MGYA00237866_ERZ511479 | MGnify/ENA metagenome assembly ERZ511479 | reverse complement strand
GGGGGGGTGGGCTGGGGCGGTGGGGGTGGCGTGGGGGTGGCGCGGCGGCGGCGGGGGCACGGCGCCAGGGGAGGGGCATGGGGCCGCGCGGCGGGCGCAGCTCGACTTCGCGTGTGGCGCGCGAACGCGTGGCGTGCGTGCGGCGTGAACGGAGGCGGTTCTCCCAGGCTGACCTTTTAGGGGCGCAAGGCGCTGTCGCGTGGTCCGCTGTATCCCGTGACATCGCCGATCTCGCGAGAGTCGCTTCCTGGAATACATCAACCAATTTGGCACGGCCAATAAGACGAATGATGAAATTCAAGCTGATCATTAAACATGGCGAGCAAACAAATGCGCAACGTGGCTTCGTTTTTGTTTGGCCAGGTGCTTTTTTCGCACGCTCGTCTGATCTTCAAAGTAGCCCTCGTTGGCGACTTCGTGGCGACACGCGCTGTGTGGGGGTCGCCACGAAATCGCCAAGAAGTAACCAAAAAGCGCTGGCGGGCATATCAACCGACGATTTCGTCGTCAAAGACGCGGCACAGGGGTCCGCCGTCAACGACGGCGGCGGTGGTCGCCGCCGCCGACGGCGGCGGCGGCGCAGGAAGCCATGGCGCCGCCCCCACAGCGGCGGCCAGGACTCCAACCTCGAACACCACGCACACGTGCACCTGCTCGACGAACCCATGGCACGCCGCCTCGTCCGCGTCGACGGCGGCGGCGGCCACGGCAGACAGCAGGGTTGTCACGAGACCCGCGTTCCGCGCGTGGGTCACCCGCACGGAGGCGAGGCCCGACCTGGTGGCGGCGGCGCCAGCCGCCGCCGCAGACGCCGCCCCGCGGTCAAACGCAACGGCGGCGGAGAAGTAGGCGCCACCCGCGCGGTGCAGCACCTCGGCGGCGAGCAGCACCCGCCACCGCCGCACGTCCGTGACGCTGCGCAAGAGGGCGAGCGCGCCGTGCACGGCGGTGGTGGCAAACAGGAGGGTGACTCAGGGGCGCCGCGACGCCGTCAGCGCGCACGTGCGGGCTCGGAGGGCGCTCACCGAGCGGCGGCCGCCAGTCAAGCCGTCGCTCGGCGAGCGTGGAGGTGGCCGCCGCGGGCGCGGAGGAGGCCGCCGCTTCCGCTGCCGCCGCTGCAGCCACTGCCGACGCCGCCGCCGCCGCTGCCGCCGCCGCCGCCGCCGCCTGTGAACCCCTCCTCTTCCGCGGCTGGGCGCCCGATCGCCACCACCGGGGCGCCCTGCGTGGCCGCCACCGCTGACATCGCCGTCCTTCTCGCTTCCGACACGACTTGATTGGCGCCCAACCCCCCCCCCCCCCCCCCCCCCCCCCGACCGTGGCCAGCGCCGCCTGCGGACTTCGCGCCAAGGCCGGAAGAGGCATGCACGGAATCGCCTCCCACGACACAGGGTCCGCATCATACACGCCCATGGCCGCGTCGTCCAACGCCGCACACTCGGCGATCAGCGGAGAGCCTCCCCCCCCCGGTCCGCCTCGTCGGCGAGGAGTACGTGCGACCAAAACCAGGCCGCGACGGCGCGCCCGCAGGCCGTCCGCACGGGCACGTCCGACGTGGTGCCGAGGCCTCCGTCACCGTCAGCCAGGAGCTCAACGCGCGCCGGCAGGATGTGGGCGCAGAGCTCTCGCGTACCGTTGGCGCGCGCCACCTCCGCGTGAACGTCCAAGCCCGAGAGCAGCGCGTCGAGGGCGCCGGCAGCGGGAGCGGCACCTGGCGGCGGGCCCGTCCCACAGCGGGTGGGCGGCGGCCCCCATACGTGCGCAGGGCCGACTGCCTCCGGGGCCGGCAATGAAAGCGCCGCCATCGACCATGCAGCGCCTGATGCGTGCAGCTGCTCAGCAAGTACACGCGGGGGCCGCTAACGCTCTGACGCCACACCTCTAGTACTTCTGAAGAAGTGGAATGGCAGCTGGACAGCTGCCAGGTGGCGCCGATGCAGGCAATTAACGGGGTCCTAAACACCTCCAGGAGCGCGTTGCCACGATGGAACTCGCGGTGGTTTCCAGAACCAGATGAGGATCCAGTTCGGGCCTGTCGGCCTTGGCACCTGCTGCCAGCGGTGCTAGAATCTGACTCTCGCAATGTCCGCAGGCGCCGCCTCCGGCCACGAACCCGCTACGTTGTGGACGGCGCAGTGCCCGCTCCGAGTCCGCGGCGGGCGACATCGCCTCTCCTTCCTCGGGCGCTGCTTTGTGGGCGATGCGGCCCTCCACAGCAGCGCTGCGCTGGGCCGTTGCGAGGTTCATCTGGGCCTGCAATGAGGGGCTCGCGGGACCTCATTAACTGCTGCGGACCCGCTGAATAGGGCTCGGTCAGACCTCCGGAGGTACGAGTCAGCCATCATGTGGGTCTCAAATCAAGGCTCGAGTAGGCCTTAGCAGCGGTCGAGCTCGAGAATATAGCAGCCTTGCCGGATCTCTCGGCCGCGGCCGATCAGGTCTGTTGGGGCCGGTTTTCCGGGATCCAAAGGGGCGGCAGAGGCGCAGTGATCAGTTTTCGGGCGACTGGAACAAGTGCTATTTTAGGGCAGAGAGGCGAGAATGGTATCCCCAGATGACGGCTATTCTCGGCCCCAGTCCCCTGGACTTAGGCGCCAGATGGCTGCTATTACCTGCGTTTTTATCCGATGGAGGCTCTGGGCTGGCTCCTGTTGCACTGCCAGAAATCATGTTTTAGGAGGAAGAATCGTGCATGTGCACGGAAACCGGACACTTTCTCGGCACCAAAGACTCCGTACAGGTCCTAAGGACAAAGCGCAGTGGTTCCCGACATTGGCATCGATGCACACAGATATGAAAAACAGGATAAAGCAGAAGAACATGCGATTTTACCAGTGTAGACGACTCCGTAAGGCGCCGCGTCAGCCGGAATAAGCCAATTCCTTGTCAGACGGTTCTGCAGGCACTCCGCGAGAAGTCTTCTAGGGTCTACGTGCATCCCTCCCATGAGTTGGCATAGGTCGTATTGTGGAGAAATTACTGCCTACTCCATACATGAAGCTTATTAGAATTCCATAGCATTGTAGCCCGGTCCGACGCGAGGTAGATGTGCGCCAACGGAAAGCATGGACGGAGAAACTGGCGGCGATAGTCTTGATGTCTCCAGGAGGTGAGGCACCAATACTCCGCCTGATTTTCTCCCCTACTACAACAGCTGCGACGCCCTCCGCCTCCTCATTTTGTGTCCTCTGTGGTTTCTGCAGCCTACACCGTTGCCGTATGTGAACGAACGTACAGGGGCAGCGGGCTCCCCTCCCGGAACGGGCCTGACAACCTGGACCCACAGAGACGCGCTCCCTGTACAGCTGTTCTCTCAAAACTCCCGCACTCCAACTGTTGCCGAAGAGATTCAAATCGGCCTCTACGACCCCGCGGAGGCCTATTTGGAACACTCTCTCGCAACACTTGGGAGTGCGGGATTTTTCAGAGAGCGACTGCACGAATATATGTCTTTTCTGTCGCAGATGATATCCTGGGCGGAAGGCCTGACACCTCGTACGCGTGCTCCACCTGCCGACAGCGACCGCGGTCAGGGCAGACGATGTTTCGATCCCCAGAAACACTTCCAGCTTCACCCCACCGCCTACAGCCGTTCTCCCAAAACTCCCGCACTCCAACTGCTGCAAAAGAGTGCCAAATCGGCCTCTGCGGGGTCGTACAGGCCGATTTGGAGCTCTTGTGCAACTGTTGGAGTGGGGAATTTTGGGAGAACAGCTGTATTGTCACTCAAAATAATCAAAAACCCCTGTCGGCCATCATGAATGTGGCTTGAGCTGGGATCGTAGGAGTAGCGGGCGCATTAGTCCCGCCCCTGCTGGGCGGAGAGTGGCGAGGCATGTGGGGAGGTGAGAGTTGAGGGCCGCAAGCAAGGTGACAGGCTTCTTTTCCTACGGTCTTGTGTCAAGAATAACTACGAATGCGCGAGGGCGAGGTACCTCTGCGGTGGGGCAGCCGGATTCAGGGCCAGTCCCGGGGGGCTGATCGGGAAGCAGTCTTGATCAAGGTGATGAATTGTGCGTAGTCCATGGGCCCTGCGCGGCGCACAAGACCCGCAACCGCAGGTGCACATCCCGCCCGAGCATTTCTGACACGCTCGACTACGTCGAGTCGAGCACCCACTGGATGACCCCCCCCGGCGCCAACGGCCATTGGCACGAGGTTCTTGGCCGACACCTGGATTTCATACTCGGCGCCCACGGTCCCCAGCATGCCGAGTTCCCCCTCCCCCCGCCACTCAAACTGCGTCCTCATCCCACAGCTTTTTGCTGCGCAGGATGCCGGCCCCCCCCCCTGCGCAGCCCCCCCCAGCGCAGCAGCCACTATTGCCGCGCAGTGCTTTCCCAAGAGCCGCATTTGTTCGCTGCCTAGTACAGCAGCCTCAGCTAAATCGCCTGTCAGAACCGGCACCATCTCGGCTGTTCCATTGCCACTGGCCCTGTCGGACCTGGCACATGCCAAATTGTTTTCTTGGAATGAGCATCTATCATCGGTCCTGTGTGGATTCACAAGGCCGTGGAAGATATACAAGTGGGAAAAATGGGGTGGACGGGGCACAGCGAGCCCAGCCGTTCTCGTTGCGAGAGACTGGGTGGCGCATGTAAACCCCACGTATCTATGCTTTGATTTATCGGTTATTGACTCCCCTTATGGGCGTCGCCGACTTGCGTGATAGTTAATAGACGGAAGACTTAGGGCGCTGGGTGATCCCCCGGGATCACCCGGAGCTGCTGGGGGGCGCCTTTAGGGCCGCACAGGCCCTGAAGCGCTGGTGGCCACACGCCACCGCCGACGCGGACGCCACACCGCGGCGGTGCCCTGCGCTTCCCCGCACCCCAACACGCCATAAGAGGCGACGCCGGCGCGTCCCTCCACTGACTGCCTGGGCGCAGCACGTCCGCTGTTTTTCCGTCCCCCGCCCACCTCCCTGGTGCGTTCCACGTGTTGTGCGCCACGTGCACAACCGTTGTTTTTCGGACCGACTAACGTCTGTCCGTTTGTGTGTGTGTGAGTGTGTGTGTTTCTTTTTCTTTTACTGGGGGCTCGCTTAGTAAATCAAACACGTCTATGGCATACGCGGCTCCTGTCTGTGTAACCACACAGAGGTAGCCTCGTCGGGAGTCGGCCGTACTGAAGTGAGTAACAAGAACAAGCGCGGCACGGCGAGCCGACCAGGCGTTGTCCCCCATCATATTTATGGAGCAGGCGAGTTGAAGTCCAGCAGGATACTTTGCTCTTGTGAACGGATTTGTACGGATTTAGATTCTCACATAAGCAACCCCCGTCCAGTGCCTGGAAACGCGGTTCACACAAACACAAACCCAGACACAAATCTACGGGAACTGTGAATAGGCCTCTGCGCTGCACACACCGGCCACCGTAGACTGGCCCGGACTGGGAACTGAGCCTCCCATTGGTCGCCGTCATGTTGATTTATTGCAAATCTGGCGAAACTGGCGGACAACCAACACGGATTGAAAATGCGAGACTTACTACCACAAGGGCTGAGAGGGAGCGCGCCAAGATTTTCGAGGCGTGCGGTTCCCGCGGGCGGTTTCTCACGAGGGCGTACGCCTCGCGTCCCGCTCGTGGTTGCCCCTCTCCACACCAGCCGCATTGGGCATTGCCTCCTCCCTTCCTTTGCGTGCTATCGCGCGCTCCCCATCCATCCCCGGCGGCCATTCCTTCTGGCCCCAATCATTACACCATGCCCCCTCCTCCCGGACCCGCTCGCCCGGTTGCCGCTCGCCGGGCGGCATCTTCCTCCTCCCCCGCTGCCGAGGTGACAGACCGCCCCTTTCATGCCGACATGATGCGGAGCAATGACGTCTGGACTGAGGAGGCGGCTACCCAGGATGCCGTTGTCGGGCGGTCACCCTACGAGGGCCCTGTGCCCTCCGCTGTCCTCAGCAGCTCTGATGTGACGCGTGACGACCTCATGCAGATGTGTGACAAACGGGCCATCACGTACGGCGAGGCCGACTCGATCGCGGCTCTGAAGGCCTCCCTCATCAAGTTCAACCAATCTCACAACGTGCTTTGGACGGCTCGCATGATGCAATTGGCGCTTCACGTGAGTCGGGACGCGCAAGTCGGGCGAGGACACCTTTTGGGATTCCAGGCGGCCACGGCGTACCGCATCCCTCCTCCTCAGGACTACACCGCTCCCACTCTTGTCTCCGAGGACGTCCCGCTGCTGTGTGCCGTCGGCGGACCCGCCGCAGCCCGCCGCACCGGCTCGATGGCGGCGCTGCCTATGACCTCCAACGCCGTGGGGTGCGATGGCGGCGCTTTCTCTGCCAGTGTGGGTTCTGAAGCGAGCCCATTCGTCGCTGGCTCGGGTGGGGCAGCCGAGAATTCGGCCGCCGGGCAGCGTGCCTGTGCAGCCGACGACGTGCCCAGCGGAGCCGGGCGTGGGCGCGCCGCCGTGGCAGCACGAGATCACCCAGCCGGCGGTGAGGGGCAACGGCCCTCGGATATTGCGTTTGAGCTGGCCTCAACGCTGCGCGCACGGGAAGAGGCCAGCGACGGCGCCACACGCAAATTGGAGAACAAGATTGACACCCTGATGGGCATGGTGTCGGACGTCCAGGAGACCGTCCAGGCGAACACCCAGTGCACCACCGCTTACCACGCGCGTATGGAAGGCTCAGTCGGCGCTCTCCTGTGTCGTGGTCCTGACCAACGTGTGACCCCTCAGGCGCTTGTCAACCGCCCCCGCAAACGCGCCAAGACTGCCGGCGCCCCGCCCTTCTCGAACATCATGGCCTCTTCCTCCGCGGGCAACACAGGGAGAAGCGGCGGCGGATTGACGGCCGCTGCTGGGTCAGCGACGGGCCAAACGCCGTTCTACCTGGAGCTGCTGCACGGCGTCGGAATGGAGCCCGAGCTCATAACAGCCACAATGAAGAGAACGGGCTTCATGTCGCAATTGATCTACATTGTGCGCCTGTGTCACGTGTCTGCGGGGAAGCCGGGAGTATTCGGCACCCTTGTGGTGCGAGGGCTGTACACGCAGGCGCTGCGTAAGGCGCGCGACGCCGCCGACGAAGGCCGGCCCGTGGCGCAGATCAACATCAAGAAGGCGGAGAAGGTGAAGAGCATCGCCGAAAACAAGGCGGAGGACTACTTGCGCGTTGCCAACTGGCTGTACATGGTCGCACCAGAGGTGATGGGCGAGTCGGCAACGGAGGCGACGGCCAGCAAGCTGGGCTCCACCAACTGGGACATCCAGGCCAAGGTCAACGCCGGCATCAGCGCGCATGCCTCGCCAACGCACGCCCTGCGCGACGGCAAGAAAGCCAAGTACGGCTTGCTGCGGACGTTCATCTCGGGGCTGGCGACCCGCAAGGTGCTCGATAACGGCGTGGAGGTCATTCTGTCTCGGTCTCCGTTCAAGGAACGCCTGGCTAAGGCGAAGAGGAACATTGGAGAGATGTACCTCGTGGAGCGTTCCTCTATTGGCATGACCTCTTGAATTGTTTGCTTTTTCTCGACTCCCTGAACATCATAGAAACGACCACCAGCACACTCTCCGCCTCCGCCCCCTTCTCCACCTCCGCCCACACCATTGTTCCAAAGCGCCCGCCGGCGGCCCCCGCCCATTCTGCCTCATCAGCCACCTCAGCAGAGCGGCAACCAACACCCCCCCATGATGAGAGCGCCGAGACGACCGAGCCGCCCGCCACCGAGGGGCCGACGCCCCCGTCCACGCACCGGCCGCCCTCAATCACCCGGTCGTCGTCGCCGCCCGCATTCGTCGATCTGCGGACATCACCGCCCGGCCCCGCTCTTCTGTGCCGCCGCCGCCGCGGCCGTGGCCGCCGGTGCCGGCACGCGGCTCTCCGCGACAGCTCATGGAAGCGGTCGTCCCCGGCGCCCTGGCGCCGCCGCTCCGCATTTCCCTCCGCCGTCCCCCGCAGGCGCTCGGTGAGCCCCCCGCCCGCCAATGCTGCCGGGCGGCGTGTCGGGGGGCCGCTCGCCGGGTCCGCATGGTGCGGCGGGCACGCTCGACGGCCGATAGGGGCCGCGCCGGGCGCGGCGTGCAAACTCCCCGTCGCCTGGGCGGTCGGAACTGGCGACGGCTCGCCTCCGCGGCCGCATCCCTGCTCCCCCCCCCTGCCGGCACGCCGCCGGCGCTGCGTCGCCGATCTCGACGACGTGCTGGCGGAGTCTCTCGGCGCGGGGGAAGGCCCGCTGACACGCCGGGAGCCGCCGGCGACGCCCGCCTGTCGCCGATCCGTTCCCCCCAGAGCTACTGCGCGTCGCCGAAGTGCGAGCGCGTCGCCGCGGCGGGGTGGTCGGGGCCGCCCCAGCGGCATCCGTGCTGATAGACGGGCGGCGGGTGGCGGCTCGCCCATCAGTTGCGGCCGGTGCGTGGCCACCTCACGCGGAAGAGGGATGTCCACTACGTGTGGGCGGGGGGTGGCGATGACCAGCGGGCATATGCGACTACAACGGGTGGGCAGTGGGAGGCGTCGACGTGTGTGCGGTGCGTCCCTTGGTTGCGGGCTGAGGGTGGCGATCACCTGCGGGGGCTGGCCAGTACCGACGGGCGGGGGGTGGTGACACCCCGCGGGCTGGGCGACTACAACTTGTGGGTGTGGGGTGGCGACGACCTGGGGGCCGGGGCCGCGACGACCTGTGGGCCGGGGGCGCTTGTACCTGTGTTGAACGTGCTCAAAGAACGGTTTTACCATATGATGAGCGAGTCAGATGAAGATGGCTTTCTCAAACAAGTCCGGCGGATCTGACCCCATACCTGACTCTGGCGAGTCAAAAACTCATATCATATCTCAAGACTGTCGTGTATTCTTTGGTTCTGATCAAGCATTATTATTCCCCGACAGGGACCATTTGACGGAGTGCTGTGTCTCGGCTGCCCAGCTTCCGGACCGACAGGGCCCGTGTCCCCCCGCAGAGAGGCAGCGAGACGGCCACACCGTGCATCCCGGCGGCATTACCGGTCGGCCCGTCCCGGTGTGGCACCTGCCGGGACCGCCGTCCCTGCGAGCATCTCCGCCGGGGGGCCGTCTTAATCAGCCCCCCCCCCCCCGGTGGACTCCGCTCCAACAGGGGTTGCGCCCCCGTAACTCCCCCTCGGCGGGCGGCCGGGCACCGACACCCTGCTCGTCGCTGTTCCGCCGTCCACCGGACGACCTCCGGCGGCCACCGCGGTGCACCCGCCGGCGCGACCGCGGCGGCACCCGCGTCCGGCGGTGGGCCCGAACCTCTTGCCACCCTAGTCCCCCGCCGTCCCTGCGCGGCGCCAACCCCTTGCCACCCCCGTCCGTCGATAGGCTGAGGTCGCCGGCGAGTGCCACTACCCCGGCCTCGCTGTCGCCTCCCGCCGCGGCCAGGGGGTCCCTCACCCTGGGCTCGCCGCCGCGGGCGGCGCGGCTGATGTTCGGCAGCTCGCCGGCGCCGCCGAGCCCGCCCGGCCCGCGACAGTCGCCGCCGTCGTCGCCGCTGGGCGCCGGTCGGCCAACGGTGGCGTCTACCGCCGCCTGTACCGGCGCGCCAGGGCATCACGCGCCCACGCCCGCCGGCCCCCGCCTCGTGCCGCCGCCGTCAGCCGGCTGTCCGGGCTCGGCCGGGGAGTCGCGCGACGGAAGCGGCACCGAGTGGGCGACCCGGTCGGTCCTGTCGCCGTCGTGGGCGGGCGCAGCCGTCGGTCACGACCCACGGGCGCCGCTGCCGCGGGTGCCCCCACTCGCCGTGCTGATTGGGGCGGCGGCCAAGAGCAGCACGCCGCCGCCGTCAAGCCCTGCGCTGCCGCCGCCTCCCCGCCGTCGCACTTGTCGCGCGCGGCGGACCACCGACGTGGCTTTCCTCCCCCCCCTGCCAGATACCAACACGTCGCTTTCCGGGAGGGGGCTGAGGTCGCCTCCAAAGGCCGCCAAAGGCCACACAACCGCCGTTGGGCCCGCCTGAAGTCGCCGCGCAGGCGCCGCCTCTCTGCACATCCACGCACGTGAGGTCGCCACCCGCTTGCGCCGCCGCCACCTCTGCGCTGACCGCGCGGGCGCTGCCGAAGACGTTGAGGGTTGTCCGGATGGCTGCGCCCGACATGGCAGGCCTCACCTCGTCGCTGATGGCCGAAAATACGTCCCCGGCCCCCGGCCCGTTGCCCAACGCCGAGCCGCCGCACGCGGTTTCCCCGCCGCCGTCGGAGGCGCCCCCTCAGGTAGAGGCGTCGACCAGGGAGAGCAGGCGCGGCGGGGCTTTGCCGCACAGGCGGGGGGCACATGTCGATCCTCCGCCGCTGGGGGAATCACCACTCGGCGGGGGCGAGCACGGCTCGGCTTTGGCAGCGGAGGGGAGGGGCGACGCTGGTGGCCCGTTGCTCACCGGGTCTGCGGCTGCGAGGTCTGTCGTCGCGGAACCCCCACCCTTGGCCGGCACGCCAATGGCCACCCCGCCGCCCCCCGATTCGGCCGTCTTGCCGTCGGGGGCCGTCGTGGCCGTCCCGTGGGCGCCCGTGCCCGGCTCGGCCCGGCCGGCGGGGCCCGCCTCGGCGGCGCTGCAGACCGGCACCACGGCGGCTGTGGCGTCAGCGCCCATCTCGGCGGTCGCCACCTCGGCGCCGCTGCCGACAACGGCGACGGCGGGCGCCGACCGTCGCCCACCGCCGTTGCAGTCGGCGCTGGGCGGGGGCAAGCGCCACTCGCCCCTTGCGACAGGGAGGAAGGGCGACGCGAGGCGCCCCGCGGTTCGGGGGATCCGCTCGAGGGAGGCGGCTCGCCCGGACGTCGTCGGCCCCTCGGCCCGGGCCGCCCGCAACGCGACCGATGGCTCGCGCCCCTTGGCCGCCGCCGCGCCGCCACCCCCGCCTATTGGCTCGCGGCCTGGGGGGGGCGCGAGCGGCTCGACCGTGACGGCCGGAGCGGGGAGAAGCACCGACCGTCCGACGGTGCTTGGGGTCGCGGACACCACCGCGCCCCCGCCCCGCCCCACCCCACCAGCTCGCCGCCGCCGCCGTCGACCCCACCGTCGCCGACCGCCTCGTCGTCTTCGCTGTCGGCATGGCGACTCCGCAGCCGGGTGTCCCCCGAAGCCGCCCTTTCTGCCGTCGCCGACGGCCCGTTTGTGGTCGCCGCCGTCGTTGGCGTGGACGCAGCAGGCGCCGTCGTCAGCCACGACGACGGCCGTCTTACCCTCTTCTTCGTCGCTCCCGTCGTCGCCGCGGCGGGTATCGACACCCGCCTTGGTCTCCTCGTCAACCGTCTTCGCGCGGGAGGTGGCGTCCGCCCCCGGCGCGTCGGGGCTCCGACCACATCCAAGCACCACCCGCCCACCGAAGCTTGCAAAACGCAAAAGGAACTTTTTACCGTGTATTTAAATTGATATATTTCTCGTAGAATTGTATCAACACAATTCCAGGGCACATATGATTGCTCGTATGTCCAATGTAATAATTGCCTGGCGGGAGACCCTGACAGGCACATCCACGCAACCACGTATCTGACCTCTCCATCCGTCCCACCCAATGCCCGGCCTCGTCGCTGGATTCGCGCCAGCCGCTCTGCGGACCGTTTCCTGCCGCAACTCAATGCGTCCCGCAAGCCACTGCTGCCGTCCGTGCGCCCGATAGCACCAGGCGGCGGCCGCCTTATGACCACCCACCCGCCCGTGAGCTCATGTGAGCTGCTGCTGAGAAATGGGGGTTTCTCTCCGTGGCTTCTCGGCCTGGCCGATAAATAGGCGTCCACTCACGTCACCTGGCGGAGGCGACCTACTCACACGCAGCCTGCGCCTGCCACACCGACCGCGCGCTCATCGCCGGTGGTGGCACCGTCCCCTTTGACGGCACTGCCGCTGCCGAGGGGCGGCCATGGGGACGGTCGTCATTGACCCTGTGGCACGTGCTGCCCTTCGTGTCGCAGCTGTAGAGCTTGCCGGTGGCGCTCTCGGGTCCCCGGCGCCCACGGCCACGGCACTTGCATTGGACCGCGCGCGATTGGATGAGAGTCTGGAGGAGGAAGAGGGGGAGGATGAGGACGAAGAGGGCGAGGGGGACGGTGGTGGTGGGGGGGAGATGGAGGTGGTGCGCTTGGGCGGTGTTGACGCTGGGGATACGGGACGGGACCTGGGCACGAGGTCCCATGGAGCCGGTGCGGAGGTCTCAGATGTTGAGCAGCTGGTGTACTACACGTCACCTACTGCAGCACGGCTTGTCGGGTTGGAGTTGGGTTTTGACTTCGCTCTGGCACCGACAGTCGCTCAGATGAAGATAAATGCCTCCTCCTTCGTCAGCATTTGGATGCTCGCCGTGACAGCCACTTGGCCGCAGCGCGTCACCGCGTGCAGGCGGAAGCACCTGGCCAAGTTGGGTATCGGGATCACTGGCGGCTCGATTGAGGCGTCGCAGTCAGACGTCAGCGCCAAGACGTGGAGCAGCCGCATCATGGTGGCTTGCGCCTTTGCCAACTTCGTTGGCCGCACCATCTGCATGGACCCGAGCGAGTCGGACGTGAGCCAGGAGGAGATGGACCGGCGCGTCAAGGCCTTCTTCACGCGCCTGACGCTGCAAACACGCGACGTCATCACGGCGTTTTTGGACGCACGCCGCCACGGCATTGCCGTCTGTGGTTCAACAAGGCCTGTCAAGATGCTGACCATGGAGGCCTACTCGTCCGCACTGTCCTTCATGTTCGAGTCTGCGCACACCATCGGAGTCAGGCAGGGCGTCAAGATTGTGCCCGACTGCGAGGAGAAGGACACACCGTGGCAGCTCAAGGCGCACCAGGACTGGCAGACGGAGAAAACTGTCCGCGAGTGCCCGGGCACCCACCGCGGCAACCCGATGGCAACGGCTACGGTGAAGAGCTTCAAGACCGCCGCCAGCAAGGACGCCCGCCTCAAGGGGGAGCAGTCCGTGCAGTCGGCGCCCGTGACGCCGGAGATTGTCGATCAGCTGTACAACTGGCTGTTCATGCGTCACCTGCCGGCAGATGCAGGCCGCGGCGAGGGCGGAGGCACCCCTTCCAGGGAGCCAGCTACACCGTCAAACCCCGTGACCGAACCGACGTCTCTGCAGCCCGTGCCACATCCCCTTCCACCTGTTGACACCAGCTCCATGGCCAAGACCGACTTCATGGTGTACTTTTTCTACGTCATGCTGTGGACGACGCTGGCGCGGCCTATACCCCTGCTGAGTATGAAGTTTGGCGATGTATCGCTGCCCGACCTGACGGTGCCCCGCAACTTGCACTTCTTCAACCGGTACTGTGCCTGCCACCTACTCAAAGAACTTGCTCATCTTCAGTTTGTCGTAGGTTTTTCGCGTGCCTGGTCTCGCTCACTTGTCCTCAGACGCTAACCTGGGCCATTTTCCCTTTCTCGGGTCGCAGTGCTGAACTTTGTCGTACCTGTGTTTGTTTGTCCCCTCTTCCAACTTCTTCCCTTTCACTCCCTACAGACACGGCCATCATCGATACATCAACATCCTGCAGCGGGTCACGAAGCGCGGCACGAAGACGACCGACGTCAAGACCTTGCGGCTGTACAGCTGCTTTGCGAATGTGTCTGAGGCCGAGTGTGACGCGATTGGGCACTCCAACGTGCTGCGCTGCACGAGCCACCGCCTCAACATCCCGCTTCTATTCCAGGGAATATTACACCTCGCCATCAACCACCCAGCAGTGGGTATGGACACCGTCGCCCTCTTTGACAAGCCACTATTTTTTGCGTTGTCCGTGCGCTCCAGCACCGGCGTCATCTCCTTCCCTCGGCCAATGTCGGCCAATGAGGTCAACTCTCGCTTTGCAGCGGACCTGGCGGCCATCGGTGAGCAGCGGGTGGGCGGCGAGCGGCCCTGTAGGCTCTATGGCTTTCGTCGCGGCGGTGCCCAAGACCTGCTCAACCGCACCGGAAAGTTCGAGCTGGTTATGAGGATTGGAGATTGGAAGGCCAACTCGGACAGCTTCCTTGTGTACCTGACCAACATGAACTCTCGGGCGACCCTGAGGTCGACGCTGCGGACCTACAAGCAGGACGAGATTGTGCAGGTCGTATCGCAGATAACACACGCCCACACCAAGTGGGTCATCGAGCAGGTTAAGAAGCTGGTGAGGTGGTGCGCCGGCAAGGAGACGGTCAAGTCGCACTCGGAGCTGGTGGCATTCGAGAAAGAGGCCGTGTCCGGGCTGTCGCGTATCCTGTGTGAGGTCATCTTGGAGCTGCGGAACGGTACAGCGGGGAAGGGCGGGGGGGTGGCCGGGCCAAGTGGGGCCGAGCCGGGCGGCACGAAAGATGGCGTCGACTCGGACTCAGACTCAGACGCAGTCGCCGAGTCGTAGAGCAGGTGCACTTTAGATTTTTAGTTTTTCCGTTTCGAATGACATCGGCTGAGAATTGTGCCCCGAACCAACCAGAAGGCTCGGCGCGAGCATGCCTCTCTGATTCCCGCCACCCCTCTCCGCTGCCCTTCGCTTCTCGTCCACGAGGCGACGGCCGCACACTGCCCCTTCCCACTCTCCAGCAGGACGCGCTCCCTCCCTTCCCGTGAAACCCATTGCTCCCTCCGACGCGACAAAAACAGCCTTACCGTCCACCTGTCAAGGCCCGCAGGTTTCGGTTTGGATGGCCACAAAATTTTGCATGTGCACGCCAGTCTCGCCGCCATTGCTGTCCCCAACCCCCCACCCACTTCTCTGCCTCCGCCACCTCCACATCGCTAAAACCGCGTCACCGCCCTCCGCCATGAAACCCGCCCCCCACGTCGCTTCCGTTGGTGCTGTCGCTCTCTGCTGCCTCCGCCACCTCCGCCGCCACCGCTCGCTCTGTCTACGGTGCAACCACCGCCGCCGTTTCGGCCGCCGCGGCCACGCCGTCTCCCCCGCCACGGGCGCATTTGCCCCCCCCCCCCCCCCCCCCCCCCCCCCC
>ENA-ORXR01003180-ORXR01003180.1-marine-metagenome-genome-assembly--contig:-NODE-3180-length-14888-cov-8.662751_pt1 | contig 14888 bp, 14 predicted proteins | sample MGYA00237866_ERZ511479 | MGnify/ENA metagenome assembly ERZ511479 | reverse complement strand
CGCGTCATTTTTGATTCGATTCATTTCAAAATAAACGTCAAAAAATGTAAATAAATTTATAAAACAGTGTATTAAGTTAAGCAATTTTTTATAAATGTTATTTTAAATTAAAATATGTAGGGAGCGTAAAACGATTTTGCAAATCGTTATGGAATACTGAACGGAATCTTAATTGTATAGAATAGTATAGGTAGATTTTAGGGATTGAACAGATTTTTATATATTTGAAAAGACCCTACCATTTTTTATTCCATAAGAAAACATGAAAAACTCAAACAAATTTTAATCCTACTATGAATTACCTACCTTTGCGATAGCTGACCAACAGGCAGCCGATTTTTCATGCAACTACTCCGCGATATTTTTGTTTTATTAAAAAAAGAAGCCATACTCGAATGGCGGCAAAAGTACGCCATTGGCGGTATCTTACTATATGTGATATCGACGGTGTTTGTTGTCTATATTGCCTTCGTACAGGTTGATACCCGTTCGTGGAATGTCTTATTTTGGATTATCATATTATTTGCGTCGGTCAATGCGGTTGTGAAAAGTTTTGTGCAAGAGAATAGTCGGAGACAATTGTATTTTTACACCCTCTCCCACCCTACTGCGATTATATTATCCAAGATATTATACAATACATTGCTATTGGGGTTGATTAGTGTGTTGACTTTTGCCTGTATGTCTTTTTTCACTGGAAATCTGGTGAAAGAAACTGGACTTTTTGCCTTAATTTTGTTTTTGGGTAGTGTGGGTTTTTCGATTGCTTTTACCTTTATTTCGGCGATAGCTGCTAAGGCAAACAATAGTGCAACACTTATGGCTATCATGGGTTTTCCGGTGGTGATACCGATACTACTCACATTGGTCAAACTCTCTGCAAATGCCCTCAGATTGATACAGGATACGGGCTACTGGCGAGACATCAGCATACTCCTCGCCATCGACGTGATTTTATTGACATTAGTAATTATACTCTTTCCATATTTGTGGAGGGATTAGTGGTGGTTGATTTAGTTTACGGAGTTTATTTAGTTTATAAAGCGTATAGAGTTATGAATTTCGCTACGCGAAATATTTTAATTAATACAATATTTTGCAAAGTAAAACCTATACTAATCACTCTATAAACTCTATACACCCTATAAACTCTATACACCTTATAAACTCTATAAACTAACTGACATGACTTGGTGGAAAATACTTGGTGCTATTTTGATGCTTTATACCATTGTGGCGGGTATGCTTGTACCACTTTCTCCGGCTACATCCTATATTGAAGGTAATAAAGCAAGGACTGGCACAACGCTCAATATGACCGTACATGGCTATAATACACATTATACTAATACCGATGATGTTCGGGCGTGGTTGCGACGCGATTCGGCTTATACCTTGTGTGCGAGTGAGGTCAAAACTGTCTCCGACCGTGAACTTGCAGTGACTTTCAATATACCCGAAAAGGTGTCTGATAGCTTGGGTAATATCGACTTTTCATTGATTGTAGATGCTCAAAAAGACGGTTATTCGGTACTGCCCGGTGGAGTGAGTATTGTCCAACAAGTAAGCTCTGCCCCACTTGCTTCCGACTGTGCAATTAATGGATTGAATCAACGAACAGGGATGACTTTTCCGTTTCGGAATATTTTAGAAGAGTCGATTCGGAGCTTGTATTTTCATGTGCCACTTTGGTTTGCGATGATGTTGTTGATGTTGATTTCGGTTATTTTCAGTGTACGCTATTTGAGTACTAATGATTTGATTTTCAGTGTAAAAGCTGCCGCTTATGCGCGTGTGGGTGTTTTGTTTGGGATATTGGGTTTGGTGACGGGCGCGATATGGGCGAAGCATACTTGGGGCGCGTATTGGAATTGGGATGTGAAACAAAATACTGCCGCCGTGGCGGTCTTGATTTATATGGCGTATTTCGTAGTACGCGATTCTTTTGACGATTTGGATAAGCAAGCACGGATTTCTTCGGTCTATAATATTTTTGCTTTTGCTGCGCTAATTCCTTTACTGTTTGTCATTCCGCGCTTGACGGATAGTCTGCATCCGGGCAATGGTGGCAACCCCGCACTCGGCAGCAATGACCTTGATAATACGATGCGAATGGTTTTTTATCCGGGTGTGATTGCGATGATGCTTATCGGAGCATGGTTGGCAAATTTATTGTGGCGAATTGAATGGCTGGATTGGCGGAAGCGATTGTAAAAGATGGGGTGTACAAAATATTCCAACTAATTCTATTAAATGATACAAGCCGTATCTTTTCAATCTAAAGTCATTATAAATGTAGTCTTTCCGTTTTGATTTACACTTCGCCTCAAGCCGGCTGGGCTCTTACTTTTTGCATTGCCAAAAAAGTAAGCAAAAACGCTATAAAATTTAAACTCGCTCCGCTCAAACACTAAATCTTAGGGCTCACCCGCCTTATTATTTTTAGACGCTTTTTTTCAAAAAGTGTAATTCGTTATACATTCTAAAGGTAAACTTCAATTAAATTTTCAATATATCTTTATAAGCGGTATTTACTAAGGTTGCGGAGGCATCTAATTTGCCTGTATCCGGTGAAAAACAACTATATGAAATATGGTATTTATCAATATAGGTCAATACTATTTTGTTGTTATTAGTACAATTATCTCGTCCTTGCCATATCACCTCAATGAACTCCGCTCGATGGCGGTTATTATAATTCATTTTCAATTCACCACTACAATTTAAGGTCGGATACCGAACGCCGAATTCAGCATTTTCTACCTCCAATACCAAAGTCCACGATTGCGGATAATCCAACTGCAATCCCACGCCCTTCCATTCTCCCTGCAACCAATACAAACCCGACAAAGGCATTTTGTGAAAAGGTGTACAACTGGAGATTGAAGAAACAAACAGCGTAAAAACACTTAGATATATGTATTTCAGTTTCAATATTCCACAGATAGTAAATGTAGAAAACACTTAACTGGGTTCAAATATTGTGCCTTCTAAATACATTCGACTTTGGACAAATGTACAAAACAAGACAAAGATAAAAACAACTTTTGTGAACAATAAACACAAACTTACATTATCTTTGTAAGATAGAAACATCAATTTACTTTGACATGAATGAAGATACATCAAAACCCACATGGGCAGATAGATTTAAAAAGATGGGCATAGTCGCTTTCTTATTTTTCTTTATAAAAGGCTTGGTATGGCTTGCCATCTTCTTCGGACTGGGAAAATGGTTGAAGCAATTTTTTTCATAGAAAATTCATCATTCTCTATCCTTCATTTTTAAATTTAAATCCGTATCTTTATCAGCAAATCACCAATTTAAGAGCGAAAATTCGCATAATTGACAAACAATGAGTTTATTCACTCATTCATTCTTTTAACAATTCACTCATTATATATAAATGGCACAAGCAGAAGTTACGACGACATTTAGCAAAAAAACCTATTTGGAATGGTACGAAATCATGTTGCGTATCCGCAGATTTGAGGAACGCGCAGGTATGCTTTACCAACAACGCAAGATACGAGGTTTTTGTCACCTATATATAGGTCAAGAGGCAGTAGCTGCGGGTATTCAGAGTGCTTGTAAAGCCGATGATATTGTCCTGACGGCTTATCGCGATCACGGGTTGGCATTGGCGCGAGGCATCACATCTAACGCATGTATGGCAGAGATGTACGGCAAAACAACCGGCTGCACAAAAGGCAAAGGTGGCTCGATGCACTTCTTCGATGCCTCCAAGAAATTTTACGGCGGACATGGCATCGTCGGCAATCAAATTGGACTCGGCGCAGGTATCGGTTTTGCAGAAATGTATAAAGGAACGAAAAACGTTGCAGTCTGCCTTTTTGGTGACGGCGCAGCGCGTCAAGGCATCCTGCATGAAGTCTTCAATATGGCGATGACCTGGAAAATTCCAGTCATTTTTATTTGTGAAAATAATTACTATGCGATGGGTACATCCGTAAAACGCACCAGTAATATCACAGATATATACAAACTTGGTTTGGCCTATGATATGCCGAGTGAAGTGGTCGATGGAATGAGTTGTGAAGCTGTACACGAAGTAATGGATCGCTCCCTCAAACGCGCTCGTAAAGGCGATGGTCCGACTTTCTTAGAAATCAGAACTTACCGCTTTAAGGGACACTCCATGTCTGACCCTCAAAAATATCGCACTAAAGACGAAGTTAATGATTATAAAGAACGCGACCCCATAAAAGATGTAGAACGAACCATACTCGAAAACGGTATGGCTACTGAACGTAAAATCAAAAATATTCAGACGAAAATAAAAGAGGAAATAGATGCCTGTGTGAAATTTGCAGAGGACTCACCATTTCCAGATGTTTCTGAATTATACACCGATAATTACATGCAAAAGGATTATCCTTTTATTATGGATTAAAATTGATTGATTGTTGAATTGCTTGATTGTCAGATTGTTATTGTGTTTTTTGCTTCGCAAAAAAACATTTCATTATAATGATTAACAATCAAGCAATTTAACAATCAAACCATCCTCCGAATCACAAAAAATTCTTCCACATCATAGATTCCATCGGCTTATCTGAGCGTTGATTGTATTTGGCGTTTTTCTTTTTATTATAATAATTCTCAATATCACCGTCCACATTGAAATAAATGAGTTGACCGATAGGCATACTCGCGTATATACGCACAGGATGTATGCACGAAATCTCAAGCGTCCACTTGTTACAAAACCCTACATCACCTTTACCCGCCGTAGCATGTATATCAATACCAAGCCTGCCGATACTTGATTTGCCCTCAAGAAAAGGAACGGAATTGTGCGTCTCCGTATATTCCTCTGTCACACCGAGATACAAAATGCCCGGACGTACCACATAACCTTCCTCCGGTATCACAATTTCTTCAATTTGATTGTGTTTTTTAGCATCCAAAATCTTATCCTTATACACAGCGAGGTACCTCCCCAGATGTACATCGTAAGAATTCGTACCAAGACATTCTCGACGAAAAGGCTCAATCACAATGCTGCCTACCTCAATAGCACTAAGTATTTTTTTATCAGATAAAATCATATTAATTGGAAACAATATTGCTTTAAAACAGTTACAATAATACATTAAAAAAGCAAGATACGAAATACTTTTAAAGCGTTTTAAAGCAAAACATAATACTACTAAAAATGTGAGTAACAACTAGTACATTTTGTATAATAATGATGTCACTAATAAGTTCAAACTAAGTAATGAGCTTTTTTTTCTTTATTTATTTTCATGAAATAATTTATTCCATAAATTATTTTTAAACTAAATAAAAAACTGATAATCAATTTTTTACAAAACAAACTAAAATTAAACAAGTTTTTTTTGAAACATCTGTAAATAAGATACCGTATAATTGTGACATCAAAAGTGGATTATTTAAAATTTTTATAGTAACTTTGAATGGCTAAATGAAGATAAAATGTTATGAAAAATTTAATAGAGATTTCAAAAATTGTTACGAAGAAAAAGGTCAGAAAAATAGAAATATTCGACGACCACTCCTTAAAACACAAAAACAGCAAGTTCAATGAGTTCTATGAAGCATTGATGGCGAATAAATTTAAAAATGACCGTGATGCTGCTAACTTTTTATACAGTTGTGCACCAACAGATGACAAATATCGCCAACTCAAATCCCGTTTCCGAAAACGCCTCCTCAATACGCTTTTCTTCTTAGATGTCAACAAACCCTCTGCCTCTGGCTACGACAGAGCTTATTACTCCTGCAACAAAGACTGGACACTGGTAAAAATCCTACTTTCCAACGAGGCTTATCTAACCGCCTCCGCCCTTGCAAGACAAATTCTGACAACAGCTCTAAAATTCAAATTCGCAGATGTCATTGTCAACTGCTCACGTATTCTTCGCGAACATTGCGCCCGAACAGGTGACGAAAAAAATTACGAAATTTATGACCAACACAGTAAACAATATCAAAATGTATTGGATGCTGAAATACGTTCAGAAGAACTGTATCAGCGTGTCATCATGAATTACCACAAACCACCTTCAAAAAACTTCGATCTCGCTGAAAAAATTGACGTTTATTGCGAAGCTCTTGTAGGTCTTTCGGAAACATTTGATTCACCTATAATTATTTACAACATGTATTTGGTCTGGGCGTATCGCTATGAGATGCTCGGAGATTATAATAGTACACTTGAAATATGTGAACGCGCAGAAGAGTATATAGAGAAAAACCCGTTATACTATCAAGATGACAAACTGGCGACCTTCCAATTGAAGAAAATGTCAGCACATCTACACATGCGCGACTTTGCAAGAGGGCAAAAGAATGCGGAAAAGGCTTTGCAGTCATTTCCTGATGGTAGTCCTAATTGGTTTGACTTTATGGAGTACTACCTGCTCATTGCTTTGCATACCGAGAACTACATTCAAGCTGCTGCTATATACAATCGAACAACTGGTAATTCTAAATTTAGAAAAATAACAGGTATCCAACGTGAAAAATGGAAAATATACGAAGTATATTTGAACTATATCATTGAAAGTCAGTCAGCTACAAGTTCAGTACTCCGTGCTCAACGCCGTAAGAATTTCCGTCTTTCCCGCTTTCTTAATGACCCGATTTTGTATCCAAAAGACCAACGTATCTTTACGGTTTTACAGGTTGTGGCACAGTTGTTATTTTTGCTCGAAAAACGAAGTTTTAATGCCGTTGCCGAGCGCATCGACCGTTTGAAAGGCTATGCAAATCGTCAATTAAAACGTGAGGAATTTACACGAGTGATTAGTTTTATTCGTTTGTTGCAACAATTGATGCGAGCAGATTTTGTACCCGAAAACATGACCAATACAGACAAATATTATAATAAATTAAAAGAAACATCTTTCACATATCGTGGTTTGATTACGGAATTAGAGGTCATTCCTTATGAGAAGTTGTGGGAGATGATTTTGGATAGATTAAGAAAAAATTAAACAAAACTATACATAAACAAATCCTTAAATAAACACAAATAAAATATGAATATCAACTTAGCCGTACTAATTGACGGCGACAACATACCTTCGGCTCATGTAAAAGAGATGATGGAAGAGATAGCGAAGTATGGCAACCCAACTATTAAAAGAATTTATGGAGATTGGACGAAACCCAACCTCTCGAAATGGAAACATCTACTCCTCGAAAACGCCATTACGCCAATACAACAATATGGATATACGAGTGGCAAAAACGCTACGGATTCTGCCATGATTATTGATGCGATGGATGTTTTGTATTCTGGAAAAGTTGGTGGTTTTTGCTTGGTTTCGAGCGATAGCGATTTTACTCGATTAGCAACTCGACTACGAGAGGCAGGAATGCAAGTTATTGGTATTGGCGAGAAAAAAACGCCGAATCCTTTTATTGTGGCTTGCGATAAATTTATCTATATCGAAATCCTAAAAAACCAAGACGAGCAAGAGAGTAATAGCGGTGAAAAAGATACCAAAGAATACAATATTGATAAAATTACCCGTAAGGAAATTACCTTAATTCGTACAACTATCTCCGACTTGTCAGACGATGACGGCTGGGCATTTTTGGGCGATGTGGGTAGCTTGTTACAAAAGAAACAACCAAATTTTGATTCTCGAAATTATGGCTTCGAAAAACTCACGCCATTGATTAAATCCATTGGTCAATTTGAACTAGAACGACGCGAAGCACCCAAAAGTCGCCACAAACTCATCTATGTAAAAAATAAACCCAAAGCAAAACGCAGAGGGAGAGCTAAGAAATCTTAGTTTATGAAGTTTACGAGCTAATCACTCCATAAACACTTTGTAAACTCTATAAACCTTATAAACTTATAACTTCCTCACAAACCGAAAATATACCCGTCTTTCGCGTCAAAATCGCCTTTAAGCATATTGAGATAGACCTTTTTCAATTCGTCTGCACCTGATAATTCTTTGACATTCAACCAATTACCAGCGCTCACAATAAATTCCTTCCATGCGAGTTCCCATTTACGATTAAACTCTTCCCTACCCCACTCTTTCTGTTTTTCTTGTGCAAAAGTCGGCGCGAAGAAAAAATCACCTTTTTGTGGTAGCTTTTCTTCACCTTTCATCTCCTCCCAATGCACCAACCCCACCAAGCAATTGTGCCGTAGTGAATCACCCAAATGTGTTTGAAGTTGATACTGCAATTTGTGGTTTCCGGCAAATTCTACGATAGCCGAAGGTACACTTGCGTCAAGTTGCTCATAGTTTGGATAGGTCAGCACCTCGTCATAGTATCCTCTGTCCGTTACAAATTTTTGATTCTTCGGAGAAGTCAATCCAATTAATTTGATTGGATTATCCTGCGTCTGATTACGACGATGAACGAAGTACGCCAGTGCCAAGGCAGTCTTACTTGATGCACTTGTCAGTATGATTTGCCGGCTACCGAAAAAGTCCTTATCCGCAAAAAAAACATCTATCAAAAAGGAGGTCGTGAACAAAGGTCCTAACAAACATTGTAGGTTTTCGTTCTCTTTGGTATATACGCTATCCTTCGCAGTCCGCACATAATAATTATAAATCGTAGATAGTTTTTGCCGATGTTCTGCACCATCCATGAATCCATAATCCGAATTTTTCGCAGGTGTCACTTTCAAATAATTTGCCATAGGATAATACCCATAAAATCGCTCTCCTACTTTCACATCACTACATTTACTGTCGGCTACTGTTGCGAAACCCCATACAGGAATCCTTCCCATTCCTTCCTCCGCAGGAAAAAAATTCCAATAGCCCATCATATCACCCACCACTGCATACGTAATATTATTTGAAGTTAAAGCAAATTTATCAATATGCAATAATACCTCTCCTTCTCGGAGTTCCTCTACTATTGTTGTTTCAATATTGCAGTCCGCAAATTTAGACTTATTGACAAGGAGTGATTGTTGGTCTCTCATGATTTTAATTTATAAAAGTGAAATTACCACTTCACATAATCGCCTTTTTTGATACCATATTTATCACAATAGCCTGCATTAACCTCTATAATAAACTGTGCATTTTGCGAGGAAGGCAGGCTTTTTTCTGAAAATGGTGTGGTGTTTTTTTGAATCGTTACAATCTGCCGATTGCGATTAATGAAAATAATATCCAAAGGAATGTAAGTATTTTTCATCCAAAAAGATTGCGGTCCCATCTGTGGCATGACGAATAACATCCCTTTGTTTTCGTCCATAGATTTACGATACATCAAGCCTTGTTGGATAGCCGTTTCATCTTTTACTATCTCAATATCAATCTTTTGTAATGTATCTTTTCTGTCACTACTCAAAAAACTGAGTTCACCATCCTTACGAAATTGCGGTTCGGGAATATTTGGGTCTGGGCGATTATTGGCTGTCACGGTAGTATTTGGTTTGTTAGTTGTTTTACCTGAATTGATATTGCGAATATAAGGTCCAAGAATAAACGCCAACATCGCCAAAGCAATCGCACCGAATATGAATATTTGTTTGACATTCATATTCTTAAATCTCATGTCACTTTTTTTCTTCCTTCCCTGTCTTCCGCTTGTTTGCGTTCTACCGCTTTGGTTCATTGTGGATTTAGTCGATTCTAATCGTTTTGCTTTTTTCTTTTTTGCCATTATTTATTTTTTTCACCCACAACTTTTGAAAGGCGCAATTAATCGCGTATCAAAAATTAATGTTGATAATAAATGAGTTGGAATATTCAAAATTCACTCATTCACAATTCAAAATTAAGTCTATTTTGTCGTAAAAATTCCGTCAGAAACATTAATCATTTTGTCCTCCACTTCGTGTACCAATTCTACAAAACGCGGGTCGCGTTTTGTATAGCGATTGCGTTCGAGCGGGAGGTCGATGTGGATGTGTTCGACGAATTTTGAAGGGGCATATTTCATAATATAAATGTCGTCTGCCAAATAAACGGCTTCGGGAACATCGTGGGTCACAAAGATAATCGTCGGATGAAATTTATTCCAAATATCTTGCAATAAATCCTGCATTTGGAGGCGAGTTTTCACATCCAACGCACCAAAGGGTTCGTCCATCAGCAAGACTTCCGAATTGGCGAGTAAGCTGCGTGCGATAGCTACCCGTTGGAGTTGTCCGCCAGAGAGTGTCGGGTATTGCGCGTATTTTTTTTCATGCCCTGCCAAGCCAACCATTTCTATGATTTCCATCGCTTTGATGTCGCGTTCTTTTTTAGAAACGCCTTTAAAACGCAAGGCAAGACCGACATTATCCAAAACGGTCATCCACGGTAGTGAGGAGTATTGTTGGAAAACCATACTCACGCGATTGTCGTCAGAGACAGGTTTGCCATTAACCATCACCGTACCTTCGGTGGGTTTTTGCAAGCCCGCAATGTAGCGCAACAGTGTAGATTTTCCACAACCGGACATGCCCAAAATGCAAATAAATTCGCCTTGTTCGGGCTTGTCTTGTATCAAAAAATCAAGATTTTCTATAATCATGGTTTTGCCGCCATCGTAGCTTTGCTTGATGTCGCGTAGTTCGACGATATTGCGGTAGCCTTCCTTTTCTTTAAATTTCAGCATGTTTTTTAGTCGTTGTTGAAGTAATTATCAAATACTTCATTAAGAAAAAATAAGTGCATTTCTGCAATTGCTTTTTGGGAATTTTCTTGGTCATATTCGCCCAGTTTTTGGGCATTTTTAATGGCATCTTGAAGTTTCGGTTTTAATTTGAGGTAAATATCTTGGTCTTGTTTGGTGTAAAATTGCTCACTCTTTTTGTAATCGGGGATATGTTTTTTGAGTTGCTTTATAGCTTTATCACATTTGTCGAAATATCTTGATGTAGGCTCAAAATGCAACAGCAACCAAAATTCAAGGCATGGATTATTGACGATAACGACCACATTTTTATATTCTTCGACAATCTTACGACGGTAATTATTGAATTTTTCAAGTGGCGTAGATATACCTTTTTTTGCTGTCCTTGTCTCCGCTAAAATGGTATCAAAGTCAACTATCCAAAATACCTTTGTATAATCTTCCGCCAAACTGATAACGTGCCTGTATTGTTGTTCAAGCGTTTTTTTGACATTCAATTCGGGTTTGATATTAATGGACAACTTGCGCTCATTTCTTTTGAGCATACTGATATACCACTTTTCCGTTTCTCCTTCTACGATGACGGCAACGGTCTTCTTTCTTGGTGGTGTCTTTCTTCTACGTCCCATTAGTTTGTATTATTTGGTAATATAGATATCACCTAAATTTGGAATACCACCGAGTTTTCCACTTTTATAGGCGTTAAATCGGTTGGTGGTATCTCTGATTACAGAGGTATCAAAATCGGCGAGTGAATATAATTTTGTAGCGCAATCTGTATCAGATTTATCTGTTATCCAAACAGCATCATCTCTGAAAATATCTTTTTCATTTAATATTTCCCGATTATGTGTGGTAACAATAAGTTGTGATTTTTCATTATTTTGTAAGAACAGTAAAATAAAATGTCTGTACAAATCGGGATGTAAAGAGGTTTCTAGCTCGTCTATTGAAAAGGCAACAGATTTGTCAATAAGTAAACTTAATAATCCTGCAAAACCATAGTATCTTTTTGTGCCTTGTGATTCTAAATTAAAGGGTAAGTTATATGATGTACTATTGACGGTATGCTCAAATTGCAAATCAAGGCTAGTGATTTTTCCTTGTGATTTTAGTTTGTCTAATTCCTCTTGTGCAGTCTGAGTTTCTAAAAACTCCATTAAACTTGAAGGAATATCTTCTTCATTCTTCTCAATAATTATATCTGTAATATTGAAGTCTGCCCGATTCAAAATATTGATAACATCTTTTTTAGAAATTTTAGATTCATACAATAACGAGGTAATAAATAGTTTTAAATTAGAATTGGGAAGAATTACCGGACTTAAATAACTTTGGAACCATTCTGTTACTTCTTTTAATTCATTAATATCAATATTAGTTTTAGTGAAGCCCCCCAACACTATATTATTCCATAAAGTATTAGCTTCTAATATTTTATGAAAAGTTTTATCTACTTCTATCTTCCCCCCAAATTCGATTTCTGTAAATTGATGTCCTAGGTTAGTAGTGCGTTTAAAAACATTAGCTTTTCTAGGACTATAAAAATCTAATTGCTCTCTGAGGATTGCTTTTTTATTAAATTCAACTTCGTAATAATATTTAATATTATTTTGCAAGAATTCAATTGATAGGAGTGAGTTTGATGTTGGTGTTTTAGTATCAAAAAGGAATGGCTCAAAATCAAGTACATCGTTTTTCTTTTCTTTTGGTTCAAGGACTAACTCCCTCAAAAAATCCAATGCCTTCAAGATAGTTGTTTTGCCCGAAGCATTCGTACCATAAATCAAAGCAACTTTCAACAAACGCACTCCATTCTTTTCAATGACGTAGTTATCTTCAAGGTGTGTACTTTTGTCCGCTTCAAAGGATAAAGTTTGTTTGTCTTTAATAGGACCAAAATTAGTTATGCTAAAATTAATTATCATTTGCGTGTTATTTTTGTAAATGAATTACAAATTTAATGCAAAAAAAATTTAAATCAAAGATTTTAGGTATTTAATTTTGCAATTCATTTACGAAAAATAATTGTAGCGTGACACTTCCAGTTCGCGTTCCATGTTTATTTTGCTAATGCGGAACGAGCTGGAAGCATCGTTCTACGGTGGCGCAAGCCGGAGGCATTACGCTACGGCGGGTTGTACCTCCGTTTGATCTGCCTTGCTTTATACCAAGTCCAGCCTTCAATAGCAAGGTAAATAATTGACAACAACATTAGCACATAAAAGCCATCGCCGATATATTCCATCACAATATCTTTGATAAAAATACTCAACAAAAACAGCCCTGCAAGTATCGTCATCACAAATCGAATGAGGTTGCTAATAAGCGATTCTTGTTTGACATTATCCGCATTATATTTGTATGGAAATAATTTTTTATCTAAATAAACAAAATATCTATCTTGTATTAATCCGATTAAAATAATGACGAGTAATATCGCAAACACCTTTTCCATTTGTGAGAAACGACTTTTGATAAATATCATCGCACCTACACCACCTTCGGAGCTATTCACTAATTCGGCAACGATAATATACGTCCACGAAATAGCGGTCAGTACGCGAATGTCATCCCACACCCGCGACATGACGGAAGGGATGTAAACACTACGGATGGTTTGTATAGGATTCGCGCCAATCGTAAAGACGGTTTTGAGATATACATCTTTGACTTCATTAATACGTTGTACGATGACGGGCAGCAAATAGACCAAAATACCGAAGGCAAGAAAGGCGACTTTCATGGTATCGCTCGTACCAAACCATGCCATAAAAACGCCGGTCAGTGCTGTCAAAGGCAGGTATCGAAGTGCCTCAACGGGGCGATTGAACATGCCGCGAAAAACAGGCAGCAAGCCTATCAAAAAACCTATCGGAATGGCGAGAGCCAATGCCCAAAGGTAGCCTTTGATATTGAGCCACAGCGACTTAAAAGCGTTTTTGATAAGACCGTCATTTTGCACCAAATCGGGGTAGGAAAAGAAAACCTCCTGCGGTGGCGGCAATATCGGATAAACCCACTCGTACTCAGTAGCGTTTGCCATAGCGATAGAATCGGCGCGTTCTTGTGCATCAATGATGGAGTCGCGCTGCTGTTTGGGCATATCCATTGGCGGTAGCGTGGTGGTGCTGCGTTCAAAGACGGGTTGTTTGGTGGCTTTGCCGTAGGCAAGGGCTGTCCACACCGCCAATATCAAGATAATACCAAGTATGCCAAGTATGGTTTTTTGTGCGGTGGTGAGTTCGCCTCTGAGTTTGAATAATGATGAAAACATAGTTGTGGTTTTAAGGGTTTTCGTTGATGATTTGTTCTATTTTTCTGAAGAAAACACTATACTTTAATAAAAGATTTTAAACATACTCTAATCTTATTTGTAGAAGCTTTTTAAAAACCATCTCATTGTTGGATTAGCTCATTGTATTGAATATCAATATTTAAAATTATCTTCACTGTCGGCTCAAAGATAGAGAAAAATGCTTACATTCACAACGACAAAAACAAACCGTATTTACAAGTACAAAGGCTGATCATTCTTAGAAATACAGACTTGTTTACTTCGTACAAGTTTATCGGTCATATAAGTATCCTTTGTCCAATAAGATAAGATAAATTGATATAAAATGAACATCCATCGCGCCACCCTCGACGACCTCAGCCCCCTCTCCCACCTATTTGACCAATATCGCATTTTTTATAAGCAAAAAAGCAATCCAACGGCTGCCGAATCGTTTATTCAGAAACGCTTGTCGCTCAATGAGAGTGTTATTTTTATTGCAAAAATAGATGGCAAATATGCCGGATTTACTCAATTGTATCCGTCTTTTACTTCCGTTGGAATGAAGCGAATTTGGGTATTGAATGATTTGTATGTGCATCAGGATTTTCGGAAGAAAGGTGTTGGTGAGGCTTTGATACGACATACATTCGAGTATGCACGCAAGACGGGACGCACAAAGGTCATGCTCGAAACGGGCAAGGACAATATTCAAGCACAAAAGCTGTACGAAAAAATTGGTTTTGAACGCAGTATAAGCATGATTTATCAATATTCAGTGTGAGGCAATATTGATGTTATAAAAACGTTAAATCTCCCGTAGCGACTACATTATTGTCGCATTTGATATGACAACTAAACAGACAAAACGAACATTCGTAATGACTGCTTTAGCTGTCAAGTAATATAGAATAATATTTGTAACTCACTGTTTTAGTACACTGTTTTATAAATTTATTTACATTTTTTGACGTTTATTTTGAAATGAATCGAATCAAAAATGACGCG
>ENA-ORXR01003179-ORXR01003179.1-marine-metagenome-genome-assembly--contig:-NODE-3179-length-14888-cov-10.481466_pt1 | contig 14888 bp, 7 predicted proteins | sample MGYA00237866_ERZ511479 | MGnify/ENA metagenome assembly ERZ511479 | reverse complement strand
TACAAAATACTCACCCTCCTTTAGTGTACTTACATCTAGCTGCTGCTCAGTACGATCACCCGTAAAAGCAATCCGTTTAATCAACTGTCCCCGCACATTATAAATAGCAACCTGCTTAATATTTTCTTGTGCAGATATCATCAACACATCAGAAATAGGATTGGGCATCAATTGCAATTCCAAGATGTTGCCTACTTCACCAACACCACTCTGTAGATCAACCGTCGTCTTAGCTGTATTCGTAACAATAGGAAAATTAAAATCAAAAAAGATCTCCGCTGTATTTTCTAATACATCACCGATCACTAAATCAGGTAAGGTCTTAATCTTAAAAGCGACATAGCCATCATTACTATCGTCCTCAAAAGGCAGTAAGATATTCTCAAAAATAAACTCTACAACGTTACCATCTCTGATTCGCATGACAGGATCATGGCTACTGTCTATTATTTGCAAAGAGCGGATATTAAAAGTAGAAAGATCTATAGAATCCTTGACAACAATATTAATGGCCTCCGCGGTCCCAGTGTTCTCAAAACGGATGAGGTAGTGTACATATTCACCCACCATTTCTGGCGTGATGTATTTACCGTCAAGACAAGTCTTGTCATTAGGATCGAAGGAATTGACAACTTCTTGTTCTAGGCAAGCAAGATTATCAGCTCTAGTAATATCTATATCCATAGGAGAGATAGTAGCCTTAAAACTCAGGAGATCACCATCATTTAGAGGAGGATTTTCCATAGGAGAATTAAGATTAAAATCTATTATAATGCTACGAGAATCGAAAGGTAAAAGGTCGCTATAGGACCAGGAAATAGTGTTTCCATTTATAGCTTCTTGTGCTGGTTCAGCTTGAAGGAAATCTAAAAACTCATCTAAAAATTTCAACTCTATTTTACCAGAAACAATTTGTGTGCCTTTGTTAGAATATATGATTTTATAAGAAGCATCAAAGCCAGGTCTAGCAATATCTAAGGGTATAATAAAAACTTCTACATCTGTAAAAGGATTAATGGCTTGAACACAGAAATCTTGTATAACAGGAGAGGTATCATCAGGAAAAGAAACAGAAATAGAGGAGGGTGTTATTTGGAATTGATCTTCATTTTCGAAAGAAGGAGTCAAAGTATAATTTCCTTCATTGACAAGAACAGCATAATTACCATTTATTGCTGAGGAAATTATTGTGGACGCTGTTCCGTCAGAAATATCTATCTTTACAACTGGAAGTACAAAACCCGTGTTATCGCAGGTGAGATTATCGGAGACGAACTTTGTTTGACCATTAATTTCAAAAACATTCCCTCCAGGATCAAAGGAACAGTAAGAATTTGTATGGCAATCAAGATCTAATTCTTCTATAAGTTCTAAGTAACGCTCTATCTCAAAATCATTAACACAGATAAATTTGAGCGCATCAGACCCTTCTAGAAATGAATAAAAGAAATCAGAACCAGTCTTAATATTTAAAACTTTTAAGTCCATGTTATCTCTACAGGTGAATAAGTTTAAATTATGTAATCTTTCTAAATTGAGCTCTTTGAATTTATTGTTAGAGATATCTAGACTGTAAAGAAGTAATAATTCTTCTATTGGAAGATTCGTAAGCTTATTAGACCTACAAGAGAAAGCAGTTAAAGCAGTTAAGTTTGATAGATCCAATTGTTCGATAGTGTTGAAAGAACAATTTAAGTCCGTTAGGTTTACTAAGTCCTTTACAGAAAGACTAGATAAATTATTATTAGATAGATTTAAATCAGTCAAAGCAGACAAATTATCGAAATTTGCAGCAGACAAATTATTTTCAGCAAGATCTAAAGTTTCTAAAGAGGGTAAGTTATAAAGTGATAAGTTTTCTATTTCGTTACTAGAAAAATCCATATAACTTAACTTAGGTAAATCATGAATGTCTAAACTTGGTAGGTTGCAAAAATCAAAAATTATAAGATCTAATTCCGGTAAGTTAGTCAAAGAGAGCAATGATAAATCACTGTAGGTAGATTTAATCTGTTTAAGTTGGGGCAAATCATGAATATTGAGTTGGTTCATATTTAGACTCCCGCAAGATATTTCTGTTAAACTAGGAAAACCCGTCAGTTCAAGGGAAGGTATATTGTGGCCATTTAGGGACAGCTTTTCTAGATTGCTTAGTTCTGTTAAACTTAATTCTTCTATAGGACCATTGGTAGATATTTGTATTAGATTCGGTAGATTCTGCAGGGAGAGTTTTAAGAGGTCATTATTATTACAACGCAAAAATTGTAAATAAGGTAAGTCGCGAACCACTAATTCAGAAATGTTATTGTAAGCACAGTCAAGATATTGCAAAGAAGTAATAGGATTAACGTCTAGTGTTGTAAGCATGTTTGATGTGCATACTATTTCTACTAAATTATTAGCTGAGCTTAAATCGAGATCACTTAGCAAGTTGTCACGGCAGTCTATAATTGTCAAAGAAGTAAGATCAACTAAATTCAAAGTTTGTAATTTGTTTTCTTGACATTCAATTTTATTTAGATTAGAAAAGTTTTCTAATGTCAATTCGGTTAATGAGTTAACACTACAATTTAGACTTCCAAGTCGTGGTAAACCTGACAATTCTAAGCTTTCTAATTCGTTTGCTTCTACATCTATACTACGAAGCTCAGGTAAGTCAGTTATGGTTAACGCTGTAAGATCATTACCATAACAATTCAAAATACGTAAAGCTTTAAAATAAGATATCCCTGTAAGATCTTGGATCCCCTTTATGTCTATATTTAGAAATTCGTGAACCTCTGCCTCTTGGATACTTATCTGTCCATCCCCATCATTATCCACCCCGTCTTCTAAAAGTGCTGCTTTAAAATTAGGATCAGGAAAATCTATATTCTGGCCATAAGAAAATATAGGAATCAAGAATAGAAGTAATGTTGCTAATGTTTTCATAGTATACTTTGTAAATCAAATATAGAAAGAATTGGTCAAAGCGAATTTATATTTATTGATTAAGATTTGAGACCTATTGTCAAGAAAAGTTGTAAGTTACTCGATTTCAGGATAGGACACACTTATTTTTTCCATTTTTAGACAAAACCTTCACGATGTAATTTCCTACTTCTAATTTGTAAATATCCAAAGCATATTTTTTCTGCTCTCCTGTTAGTTGAACTTGCTGCACTAATTGACCTAAGGTATTAGAAATAGAAATCAAAGCAATATTTTCCTCGGCAGTTATATGTAGAATGTCGAATAATTATCTAGAGCATCATTTTTCATAATGAATTTAAGGCTTGGCTCTTTAGCGAAAACTAAATATTTTCCATCATCATCCTTGATTTTTTCTAACTCATTATAATTATAGTAGGTTTCATGTTTTTCTAACGCAGGTGGAACAATTTCTAATATAAATGGTCCCTCTTTAATACCTCCTTCTTCTAGCATAATCGAGAAATAACAAGCACCTGGTTCCAAGCCGTTGTCACTGGTCGCTTCCAGTATATTTAGCTGACCTGTTTTACTGGCTTAAGAAGCCAGTAACTAATAGTAGCCAAAGTTTACACTTCATCTAATTATATTTATTTGTTCTTTGTAGACTTTTACCTTTCTTAAAGATGAAGAAAATTACTTATCTTTTACAATAGCAAAACATCCCCCATTTTCACAATTGTTCTTCCCTCTGCATCAACATATTCCAATTGATAAATATATACACCTGTACTACAACTCTGGCTATTACATTGTCCATTCCACCCAGTAGTTACATCGTTTAATTCTATTTTATTTGTATTGAAAATTTCATTTCCCCATCGATCAAAAACACTTAAATTCTTGAGGACTATTTTTGATTCACTTGATCCGAAAACTGAGAAATAATTATTTCTATTCTGACTATTAGGGTTAAATATATTTGGGATATATAGTTCATTAGATTCCTGAAAAGGAATGGATATTTCATCGGCTTCTATCCATATACTGTCCTTGTGAAAACAATTATATATAGACTGTTCGAAATGTATATACTGACTTTGATTAATTAGCACACTGTAAGATGTACACGAATCATTTAAACAAATAGCTGCATCTATATTAATTAGGGTTACAGTACTTGACCAATTACTTTCGAATTCTATTATAAATGGTTCGTTTTGTATAATATAATTGGGGAAAACAACATCAACTATAGGAGGTTCTATAGTTTCAATTTCAAAGTTTATTATAACGGAATCACATCCGGAAATAATAGTTTGAAGCGTATCTGTAAAAAAAAGTATATCTTCTGAAATTTCATTTTCATTATAATATATTGTCTCATTATAACATCTATAAAGAATAGAGTCGTGTTCTGAAAGTTCTATTAATTCTAAAATTACAGTATGTATTGAATCGCAACCATTTTCATCTTGAAGAAGTAAATCATAGGTATCTGGTTCAGTCAAGATTTGTCCATTTAAAACTATGGTATCTCCGTGACATATTTTGATATTCTCTAGAGATGAAACATTCTCAGGAAATACATTTATTTCAACAGGATAAAACTCTTCACATAAGCCTAACTCTTTCTGTATTACTAAATAAAAGGAACTGTCTGAATAAAAAGGACCCAAGACAACTTCCTCGTTTGTTAATGCGGAATACAATAAAGATTGATATTCGTCTACTAAAAGAAATCTATTAATTCCTTCCGGAAGTAAAAATACTACTGAGTCTCCGTAACACAATTCAGAGGGTATAACTGCGAGATCAAATGATAAAGCACTCTGTACTTCAATACAAAAATGAATGAGACTATCACAATCACCTTTGAAGAGCTGTAAAGTATGGCAATCATTATTTTCAGAATTTTCTATTTCAATATAGGAATATACATTTTCTTGATATATTCCATCCAAAAAGATAGAATCAGCATCTGTTTGGAATTGTAAAGTGGCTTGTTGTCCTTCACATATTGTTGTGTCTATCTCTGTCCAGATAAAGTCTAATGCACAATCCGTTTCGCATTCAACAATATTTATTAGCAATGTGTCAGAATAGATGCTACAGGCTGTTCTTCTATTTAATAAGAGAGTATCTACGCCAGGCTTGTTAGGTACAATCTTTATAGAGTCATTAGGTAATAATATAACTTGACTAGAGCCTTTAAGCTCCCAGTTTAGATCAAGACTATTACAGTGCTGTCTAGTACTGTATACTTGCGGAATGTCGCATAGTAAAATACTATTACTTCCTAATATTTGGGGCGTATTAAGGTTATAGTGATTGTTTACATGATTTCCGAAAGAATGTATAAAACTAAAATCAGGGAATTCATGAATACCTTGTACTAAATCAATATTTTCTACTGATTCATTAGGTTTATTAATTACATGAAAGGAAATAGTATTGGTGTTGAAATAAATTTTATTATCAGGGGCTAGTTTTAATCTTAAAGAAGATTGATGATCAATTTCGAATATATTATTGATTGAGTTTTGAATGTTTTCTTCAATAAAAACAGATATATCTGCTTGGTTAAAACCTGAAAAGTATAACTTGCTTTCATCTGGAGAAAACTCTACACTATAATTCCAATCTAATGAATCTGTAACCATGATAGGGTTATAGATTATTCCAGTGGAGTTATCAAATTTGAATACTTCTATAAACCCCTTATCAATAACTTCTAAATTATCATCGTACAATTGGATACATGCTTGAGCCAAAAAATTTCCCTGTGGTGAAAATTTCATTTCTCCTTGCTTGTTAGCATTTCCATAAATAAATTTTCCTACAGTACTTATTACTGGCTGATTTATAAAACCATTAGAAGTAATTGGGTAAGTGTAAAAATCAGAACTATTTCCAGTATGCGTAGTAAGCCAGAAATCAACATTGTTACAATGGGCAGTAATGGCAACTTTTTCAGTTACATCAGTTAATATTAGACTGTCTTGGAAAATAATAGAACCTAGACCATTATCTAGCGACATATCAATTAAAGCCATATATAAATTTGTATTATCATTCCAATAGGGGGTATTCTCTTGCCACATATATAAAATTGTATTCATATAAAATACATAATAGAAATTATTATCTCCAGGATGTTTTATGGAAACTATTTGTGTTCCAGACACATCACTAGCAAGCGAAAAACTATTATTCATGATCTCAAAATTCTTATTATATATATTTCTACCGTTACACATAAACAATGGGTTTCCCAGATGATCTAATTCAAATACCATAGCTTCATTAAATAAAATATTCAAATTATGACCTGTTTGAAGAATTTCACTTTCTTCATTTATGCTTAAAATATAATCGCTTGTGAGCCATTTTATAATAGATGGATCTAATGGACATTCTCCTATTGTGACATGTTGATAGCTCATTGCATTGCAGCAATCATCACTGCACACTTCAAGCGCGATACTAACATTGCCAGAATAATTGTTTTCAAAATCACAAAAATCTGATGTACTCAATAAAGAATCTCCAAAGTACCAATTATAGGATAGATTTAAGTCTGGATTAATAACTTCAAATGTAATAATATCTCCTAGTGCAGGATTTTCAGGTGTCATGAGAACTTCTGGTCGTTCGATACACAATATTTCTATTTGAAAGCTTGTATCTCTTTGACAATTCCCGTCTATTGAAAAAGCTGATAATTCTATTTGATAATTCCCTAGCTCTTGAAATGTAAAAGATATTGAATTGCCAGTAAAAGTATCGCCATTTATATTCCAAGAAATATTATAATCATTGATAGTTGCAGATAAAAGTATAGAATTATCTATTAAACCAAACTCAGGAGTAATTAACTCCCATAAGAATTCTGAATCATCACAAGGCGATTTACATCCATCAGAATAGACAAGACTTTTTCTGTCATTGTGTAAATGATTAATGATTTTATCTGTTTGATCTTCTGTTATATTATGGAGACAAGCAGCGTCACCATAAGTCATTATATTGTATACAGGATCATTTTCATCTATGATGAATTCATTATTTGGATCTGATAGATTAACATCTGTATCACATGAGTTGATAGCTAAGCCATTACAGTTTCCGTTAGAATTTATGATAAACTCTAAATGTTGAGGAGGTGTATCGCAGACTTGATCACCATCGATTAGACAGCTTTCATTTTCACAAGCATTATGGAAAGTATGATATAACCCAAGATAATGATATAGTTCATGTAAGAAAGTTTTTATGCCTTTGCATCCATCCTCAAGCAGTGTCTTCTCAACAACTATCCCATCAAGAATACTTCCATGCATAATCGGTAGCGTAGCGTAACCCAAAGAATAACATCCTATCGGCTGACAACTATCACATATTTCATCAACTAAATAGATATTAAGGTATTCTGTAGTAGGAAATCGATCTTGAGGTAAATGTATAGAGGATTTGAAATCATATTCCTCCGTACATAAATCCACTATATTGTATATCGAACTTACCACCTCCAGACCATTTGAAGGAATATTAAAAATATCTCTTTGAGCAAGACATAACTCAATATCAGAGTTAGGATTACTCATTTTAGAATCGCAATTTATAAACCCTGAAAGTCCATTATTTATTTCCTGAACAAAAGTATTTATAGATTCATTAGTAATTTCTTGTTCTGATGTGTTCTCAACTAAATAAAATACTGTTGGGATCGTCTGGGCATATGAAACCTTAAAGAATATCCATAAGCAAATGGATAATAGTATTCTAATGTAAAGAAAGTTCATCTACTAAAGATAGTTCAAAACTAACTTAAATGTAACTTAAGTATCAATAACTATTTTAAGTAATCTTTTTAGCGATATGCTTCTTCTATATTGGGATACGCTTTTGACACGTTGGCACCATTTTATTTGCACTTCCGTAAACTTGCTATGGTCACTATAACGTAGAAAAAATATAATGCCCGATCAGATGACTAGCCATAAATATAGATTTGATTTACTTTCCTATTTCAGCTCCCAAGTATTGATATATACTTTCGAGAACCACAGGTTTTATTTTTAAAACATAAGTAAATAATTTATCAAAGCCTTGCGTTATGGATAGTAGGTAATGGACGGAATGGAATGGAGTACATGTGCGTAGCACCGAAGCGAACGCGGAGTACTGAATAGCCAGACCCCGAAGTATGAGGGGGAACGCCCAAATCAAATGGATAAGCTTCCCAATAATTAGCACCACCTGGTACTTCTCTAAAAATTAATGATTATAGTTCCTTTTCTATCTATACCTTGTTATTTTAGCAGTATGAAAATAATTTACTTGCGTTATCTATCGTTGTGTCTGATTTTTTGTAATCTACATTTTTGTGTGTTTGCTCAGGAGGAAAAGAAAGAGTGGGATGTCAATAATCCAGAGGGAGACTGGAACTGGAAAGATGTAAAATTTACTACTGATGAAGGTACTTGGCTGAATCTAGATGTCAGTCCAGATGGAAAAAATATTGTCTTCGATATGCTAGGAGATATTTATCAGATGCCTGTTGCAGGTGGTAAAGCTGTAGCCTTGCGTCAAGGTATTGCGTGGGAAGTGCAACCGAGATACAGTCCAGATGGGGAGAAAATATTGTTCACCTCAGATGCGGGTGGCGCAGATAATTGCTGGACCATGGATAAGGATTCAGAAAATGCTAAGCAAATTACTAAGGAAGATTTTCGTCTGCTAAACAATGGCGTGTGGATGCCGGATGGGGATTATATTGTTGCTAGAAAACACTTTACATCAGGACGCTCACTAGGGGCAGGGGAAATGTGGATGTATCACATAACAGGTGGGTCGGGGATACAACTGACCAAGAAAAAAAATGATCAACAGGATGTCAATGAGCCATGTGTTTCTCCTGATGGAAAATATTTGTACTATAGTGAGGACATGTACCCAGGTGGCTATTTTCAGTATAACAAGGATCCTAACAGTCAGATCTATGTGATCAAGCGTTATGATTTTGAGAAGGGGGAAACGAAGACGATTGTCTCTGGACCAGGCGGTGCCTTCCGCCCACAGATTTCTAATGACGGAACTAAACTAGCTTTTATAAAACGTATACGCACGAACACCGTTCTATGTATATACGATCTTACAAACGGAAAAGAATATGCTATCTATGACCAGTTGAGTAAGGATCAGCAAGAGGCCTGGGCGATCTTTGGAGTATATCCTGGTTTTGACTGGATGCCTGGAGATGAGGAAATTGTGATTTATGGATTAGGAAAAATATCAAGGGTCAATATAAGTACTAAAGAAGCTACGAATATTCCCTTTTCTGTAGACGTGGATATGAAAGTTGCAGAAACGATACAGGTGAAAAATAATGCGTACGAGGAGGACTTAGAAGTAAAGGTTATAAGAAATGCAGTTACCTCTCCTGATGAAAAAACACTGGTGTTTAACGCGCTAGGTCATCTATGGAAAATGAATTTGCCTAATGGAAAACCTGAGCGATTAAGTAAGACAAATGCCTTTGAGTTCGAGCCAGCTTTCTCTCCTGATGGCAGCTCTATAGTATATGTATCTTGGGAAGATGAAGCGATGGGTAAGATCCACAGCATGAACCTAAGAAGTAAAAAAAGTTCAGTTCTGCTGGATGAGCCAGGGATATACAGAAGTCCCCGATACAGTCCTGACGGAAAAACGATCGTATATAGAAAGGATGGAGGTAACGCTCATCAGGGATACGTGCATTGCCAAGAGCCGGGTATCTATACGATTCCGAATGCAGCGAATGCTAAACCTAAACTGGTGAGTACACTAGGAGAGTATCCTCTTTTTTCTAAAGATGGGAAAAGAATATTTTACCAGAAGGGCGGCTATCTTTTTGGTAGTTTGACTAAGAGTTTTGAAAGTGTAAACCTAGAGGGTGAAAATAAAAGAGAGCACTTTGATGGAAAATATACGCAGAAATATAGCATCAGTCCCGATAACAAATGGGTGGCTTGGTCAGAATTATTTAAAGTATATATTGCGCCTTTTCCAGCGATGGGAAAAAAGGTAGGTATAACAAGTAAAACGAAAGCTGTGCCTGTCGCTCAAGTAGCAGCAGATGCAGGTATCAATATACACTGGTCTAAGAATAGTAAAAAATTATTCTGGACATTAGGTAACACTTATTACAGTGACGAACTTACGGAACGATTTCTTTTTTTAGAGGGTGCCGTAGATAGTATTCCACCTATGGACAGCCTAGGTGTACACATTGCTCTTGTAGAAAAGATGGATAAGCCATCTGGTGATATCGTTTTTTCTAATGCCCGGATTATTACTATGGAAGGGGATGAGGTAATTGAAAATGGGATGGTCATCGTTTCAGAAAATAAAATAGTGTATGTAGGTAAAGGTAAGGGTGTCCCTAGCGGTGGAAAAATTATCGATTGTTCTGGTAAAACCATTATGCCTGGTATTATGGATGTACATGCGCACAGTGGGAATTTCCGTTATGGCTTATCTCCACAAAAGCAATGGGAGTATTATGCTAACCTTGCTTACGGTGTTACTACCTCACACGATCCATCTGCTAATACGGAGATGGTGTTTGCGCAAAGTGAATTGATCAAGGCTGGTAAAATGGTAGGTCCTAGATTATTCAGTACGGGTACGATACTTTACGGCGCTGACGGCGACTTTAAAGCGCTAGTGAATAATCTTGACGATGCAAGATCAGCGATAAAAAGAACAAAGGCTTATGGTGCTTTTTCTGTCAAAAGTTATAACCAGCCAAGAAGAAATCAGAGACAGCAAGTTATACAAGCTTCCAGAGAACAGGATATTCTAGTTATGCCAGAAGGGGGGTCTTTTTTCTATCATAATATGAGCATGATTGCGGATGGACATACGGGTGTAGAACACAATATTCCTGTGGTACCTTTATATGAGGATGTTGTCAATTTTTGGAAAGCTACGGATGCGCATAATACACCTACCCTTATTGTAAATTATGCGAGTGTCAATGGAGAGTATTACTGGTACCAGCATACCAATGTATGGGAGAAAGAAAGGCTTCTAAATTTTACGCCCCGAGGAATTATCGATAGTAGATCTAGGCATCGTGTTATGTTGCCAGAAGAGGAATATGTCAATGGGCATATCTTAACTTCTCAGTCTCTGAATAAGTTGCAATCTGCAGGTGTTGATGTCAATTTAGGGGCACACGGACAGCTACAAGGTCTAGGGGCACACTGGGAATTATGGATGCTCCAGCAAGGAGGGATGTCTAACCATCAGGCACTGAAATGTGCTACTATAAATGGTGCAAATTATCTAGGAATGGATCATCAATTAGGGTCTATTAAGACAGGTAAGTTAGCTGATCTTATCGTCATAGATGGTAATCCATTACAAGATATCAGAGTCACAGAAAACGTAGTTTATACGATGGTAAATGGTAGACTCTATGATGCCGCTACTATGAATGAGATAGGCAATAGAGATAAAAAAAGAACGATGTTTTATTTTGAGCAAGAAGGGTCGGGGAATGCTTACCCTTACTATCTAGAAACAAACAGTCATATGATGCCGATGTGCTGTCAGAGAAACTAATAGTCAAATGAGCACAGTATAAAATAATTATAAAAACGAAATCGAATAAGAAAAAATGTAGGTATTTATGCTGCCAAAGAGGATATGTAGGTGGATCGATTTTTTATAGAGAGAAAAATTTTAACTTTTTATTTGAACCATAACTAGAATAATCACGTTTTATTTGTGCTAATGGAAGTTGTTCTATAATGATTGGGGCCTCGTCAATTTATTGATGAGGCCTTTTTTTTGTTGATATCTAGCTTTTATAAATATTTGATTTATAAAAAGTAAGATAAAATTTAAAGTATTTCTACTGCCTCATAGCGATCCAAGAACAAGATCCACCTGTAGCATAACTAACGGTGAAGTTCAATTCGTTACCATCAAGACCCCCTTCATAGGTATCTGCTAAAGAAGTGCTAATTACTGTTCCACCCACGATACTACAATTGTCAAATATAAAAATCTGGTCATCTATGGTTATAGTATTTTGTGAAGTTTGTCCTACAACACCTATGTTTGAGGAACCTATAGCAAAACCATAATTTGTTTCTACAACGCCATTACAGTTTTTCGTTCCTACATAGGTCCCTTCCCAATCTTCTAAGGTACAGGTGTCATCAGAACAAAAAGTAAATAGAAATGATAGACTTAGGAGTAGTATTAATTTTTCCATACAGAGTTGTTTTTTTAATGTAAGACAAAGCTAGTATAATAATCTCAATCGTAAATCTCATACGTGTCTTATGTCAGATTGTGTTGACCCTATGTACATACTTTTCTATTTCCTATTAGAAGAAGAATATTCATTACCCAAGCAATTGACAATACACAAATTCGCTAGACTAATTTGCTAAGCTACCTAGCTTCTTCTTATTGATATCTTCTACAAGGTTCAGGATATCATCCATCTCTACATTCTTACCTTTTGCACTAACCAGAAAACGATCGCTCATCAGTACACTAACTTCTCCTCGCTTAGATCTGGAATCATATTTTTCATAGGCTTTATCTCCGTCTATAAGACTGGTTCTCTCATATCCGTTTGCTGTCTCCTTATCTACCTTTATCATAGTCCATGCTGCTAGGGCAAGTTTAGCAGCAGAAACACCTCCTCCATCACTGACAGAAAGTGTTATATTTCCCTTATCACCCATCTTATATTCCGCCTTGACGGTAGATATTTTAAAGCCCATCACTTCTGTATTTTCTCCACTCTTAAATAGTCGTTCTGCGCCATTAAACTCATTAGGTAATACTTCCTTAAGATCTCTGAAGCCTACAATTTCTACATTATCTTTATGCTCTACATCTTTGCCGATTCCCTCTAGTGCTTCGCTTGCTTTTTTAAGTCCCCCTAAGAGGCCTTCTTTTTCTTTTTCGAATTGTTTGCTTATTTCCTCCGCCTGCTTTTGTTCCTTAGAGGAGCAGGAAAAAATAAGACAGCCTGAAAAAAGTAATAAGAATATTTGTATTGTTTTTCGCATCACTGGTTAGTTTGATTTTTAATAATTAAATTCCAATTATCTTAACGTAAGAATAATTACTAATGGTTCTAAGATATAGTTTTTTTCTACAAACTACACTTTTCCTCTAGATAACCACCACCCTAACCATAGACCGACTAAACCAAACTGAGCTATGGTATCAAGCAAATATCCTAATGTATGTGTCTCAAACCAGATACTATGTATGTAGGTAATAACAGTATACCCAATAAATCCTATAAATAGACTGGTCATTAAACCTGATACAAGACTTAGGTCTTTCATCCTAACAAGAATCCAACATAGCAGAAATGCAACCAATAGATTAGCTACAAACCCTCTAAACATATTCATACCCATAGTGTCTTCGTAGGCATCATGATAAACAACGGTAGCCCACGGTTTTCCTATTACAGATTGCATCATCTCTGCCTTTTCTTCTGGACTAGCGCCTGGTGCCATAGTAGGCATAAAATAGGCTCCCTCTTCTAAGTTCTGTTCTAAGAAATTTATGATCTTATCTTGATTAGGAGTATAAGTGTTTTCTGCCCCATGAATGTTCAGCAAACTCCAAGACAAGAACTGCCAAATAAAGAGAATGAGTGCAGCAACGATGGTTCCGAAAAGTATATTTTTCATTTTGTTTCATTTGTTGATTAGATAATGGTATTAAAATAAGCAAAAGAACTGTCATCTCATAACCTAAATACTATAGTAATAGAATCTGTAAAATAAAAAAGAGCACCTCGGACTAGAAGTGCTCTTAAATAATAATAGTATTTTATTTTCTATTGGGCTATCAAGATCTTATGTTTCATAACAATATTATCCTTACTTAATTCTACGAAGTAATAGCCAGAATGCAATCCACTAGTTGACAGCTGATGCTTTGTGCCTGATAGCTGAAAAGTTTTTACGACGGCTCCGTTTTGCGTGTACACTTTTCCTGAGCCTTCACTCATTGTTTCTGGCACTTCTATACTCAGCTCTTCACCTGCGCTTACAGGATTAGGATATGCTTTCATATCTAGTACGCCTGTAGATTGGATTTTGTCAAACTGCTCTAATCCATTATTAGAAATTTTCTGCGTCATCTCACCTACTTTTTCTAGATCCATCTCTCCGTATAAAGACATAACTATAAATTCGTTATCTGATACCGCTATACCGACCAGCTCTGTAACAATACCATCCTGCTCATCTATATAGAAAGAAACCTTATCTGTCTTATCGCTTATACGTAATAATTCTTCATGTGTCTTAGATACTTTTTTCACACCATCCTTATACCTAGATATAGGGTTTGCTATATCATTAGCTACGATAAGATTAAACGATTCTATAGTGCTTACAAATTCTTGTATTTCTTTTAGCTCTCCATCAGCTTGTATATGTTGAGCTATGTCAAATAATTTGCTGGATACATAGATAGAGGTTGTGTTTTCCTTTTCTTGTAGCTCGTAGAAATGTTTGTCTATTATGTTTTGCGCCATTACACTCACGCTAAAAAATAAGCAGGTAGTTAGTAAAATAATTTGTTTCATTTTTCTGAATTTTAGTTGAAGAAATTACCAGATAAGGAAGAAAACATTTTCTTATTATCGGGCGGATAGAAAGATGACGAGGAGGGAGAGCTTTTGTTACGACTTTTCTTTTTTTAATTACAGATAGCTATGTTTTTTCTATCAGTGTGTGGTTATTGTCTACGAATGTATTATACCGATTACTTAGTATAATACCAATTCTCGTTTAGAATGACGGTAATGATTTATTTTGTTCTTCATGTTCCTTCGTTAAAAAGCCTCGCCGAACCTATGGGTTCGCCTACGTTTTTTGCCTCGATCCATTTTGAACAATTCTAAATCCTTTTCCGTCATCTAAAAATAGAAATGGTAT
>ENA-ORXR01003176-ORXR01003176.1-marine-metagenome-genome-assembly--contig:-NODE-3176-length-14896-cov-87.464066_pt1 | contig 14896 bp, 9 predicted proteins | sample MGYA00237866_ERZ511479 | MGnify/ENA metagenome assembly ERZ511479 | reverse complement strand
CGTAGGGTATGCAGCTCAAAATGAGGCTCGATTATCGAAAAAATACAAAATTCCATGCATACAAAATATTCCTAAATGAAGTCTAGTGAAAGAAATTAAAACTAAAAAACAACAATTGAGATGAAATACCCCGTACAGGCAACTTAAGTCGAGCTGTGCGATTGAAATAATTAGCTATAAATTTTAGCTTGAATTATCCAAGATGCGTTAGCATTGACCCCGTTTGTAGCAAGGTTTAAGCAAAAACAGATTAAGGTACGTAGTACCGACACCATTCCGCGTACAAACAGTGTCGCTCCTAACGGAGCTTTAAAGACTTTGGGAACTATTTTGCTACAAACGGGGACGGTACTAACGTACCTTTTGAACTAACGCATTTCAATCGCACAGGTTGACTTCAGTCGCCATGTTGCAAATAACAATTGTGAAACAGATGGCGATTGAAATCACCTCTATGGGTTCGCTCTAATTAAAATCATTTTTTCACATAAAAACCAACACGAATAGACATAAAAAAGCGAGGCATAAGCCTCGCTTTTTTATTTTTTATTGGAAAATAAATTAAGTCATATTAATTTAATCTTAATCTCAATCTTGTACTTAAACTTATCTACTCTACTCCGTGCATCATTTTCTTTAGCGTACCATTGAGTAAGACGAGTACAAAGGCTGCACCTGCCGGAACAACGGTAAATATCAGGAAGAAAGTAGACATACTAGAAGATTCTACGATTTTATCAATATAACTACCTGTGATACCTCCTGCGAAATTGGCGATGAAATTGGCGATAAAGAATACACCAAACATCAAACCTATCAAGCGAAGTGGTGCGAGTTTGCTCACGTAAGACAAGCCTACGGGCGACAGACACAACTCTCCAAGCGTATGGAAAAGATATGCCAATATCAACCACATCATACTCACCGAAGCTGTTTTTGCACCTTGCGGAATACCTGCGCTTCCCCAAGCCAATATAGCAAATCCGGTCGCAAGCAAAGCAAGTCCAAGTGCGAATTTGAGTGGTCCGGAACGGATGATTTTTAAGTCCCAAAACTTGGAAAACATCGGCGCAAAGGCAATGATAAAGAAGGAGTTGAGAATACCAAACCATGAGGCGGGTACTTTTGTCTCGTTGTTCTGAAACTGTGTGTACAGCATCCAAATAACGATTGCCCAAATAATTACGAAGCTAAAGCCTAACACGATACTCGCAAAACCAACGTCTTTGAACGTAGCTTTGATCAACTTGGAAAGCACCCAAGTAATCACAACTAAGGGAACGATAGTGAGGATTGCATTAAAAATTTTGAAGGTCATCGCGGAGCTACCTACTAAGTCTCTGCTCGTATAATCACTTGCAAAAATGGTCATCGAACCACCTGCCTGCTCAAATGCCCACCAAAAGAAAATTGTAAAAAATGTCAATATCACAATCACCCATACTCGGTCGCGTTCAACCTTATCTAAGCCGGGGTCGGAGACAATAAAACTGATAATACCTGTAAATGCTCCAAGAATAATAGAAGGCATGAATATGGTATTTACCAACGATAAATTTGAAGCAGCGCTATGAAAATCGGGTATCATACTTCCTAAAAAATAAATCGCAACACCAACAACTAAAGCAATAATACCACTGGTCGTAAATCGTTTTGAATTAGATTCTGTGATCGGATTAGTATCAGCAAGACCTGTATCAGCGATACCATCATTTGTGGGCTTCAATCCCACTGTACCAAACATTTTGCCGGATAACAAGAACTGTACGGCTCCCGCAATCATAAATAACATCGCCAAACCAAAACCGTAAGACCAACCTACTGTTTCACCAATATAACCGCATAGCATAATGCCCAAAAATGCACCTGCATTGATACCCATGTAAAATATCGTATAAGCTCCATCTTTTTTCGCTTCATCCGAATAGAGTTGACCGACCATAGAGGAAATATTTGGCTTAAATAATCCATTTCCAAGTATCAGTGCAGTCAAACCCAGATAAAAGAATATCGGTATTTCGAGTGCCATAAAGAGGTGTCCGAGTGCCATCACAAAAGCACCGATGACGACAGCTCGCCTATATCCCAAAAATTTGTCGGCGATAATACCTCCAAATAAAGGCGTAAAATAAACCAAACCCGTGTATAAAGCATATAAACCGAGTGCATCGCTACGTTCCCAGCCATAACCGCCATCGGTAATAGAAGATACGAGAAACAGCACCAACAAAGCCCTCATTCCATAGTATGAAAAACGCTCCCACATCTCTGTAAAAAACAGGATAAATAGTGCGCTCGGATGTCCGAGTATTTTCTTTTGGGCTTCAAAAAAATTTGCATTTTCACTGACCTTATTAAAGTCCGCCATAGTAATTCGTTTATAAATTTAAAGTTTGGATTTTAAAAAGCACTAATGTAACACTTTTTTGTACTTCGTAGCGAAAAATAACGAAATTTAATGCTGCGTGAAATGTGCATCTAATAAAAGAGAGGTTTTTTCCCATAAAAACGACACCAAAGCGGTGGAACGTTTTGGATGAAAATATTGTTATTATTGCGGACATTAGACTTTATTTAGGAATATTTTGTATGCATGGAACTTTTGTATTTTTTCGATAATCGAGCCTCATTTTGAGCTGCATACCCTACGGTACGGGGCGAAAAATAGGGGAAGAGTATCGGAAAAAGACAAAGTTAGCTGCATGCAAAATATTCCTAAATAAAGTCTATTGTTTATCTTGTATAAAAATTTTGAATTATGACGATTACATTAAATGGTTCTACTGAAATAAGGATATTTTTAAATTATTTTATAATAAAAAATATTTATAAATAATTCATTTTTAATAATAAATAAATTAAAAAATAATTTTAATTAATTAAAAAATGGCTATATTTCAGTGCGACCTTAAATGATAAAGAAACCTTGAAAGCGGTTTTATTGGAATTGCTTCAGGAGGATAAGGCGTTTTGCCGGGCGGTGGCGAAGGAGATTGGTGTAGAAGAAAAATCACTTCAGAGCGAAGATGCGAAGCATGAAGAGGAGTTGACCACTACTATTCATAAAATTTTTGACAAACACGATGATGTATTCAAAGCCTTAGCCTAAATTCTAATGAAATATTTAACAAAAAAAGACATCATTCTCATCAATAGAGAAACGGTGAAAAGACATGGCGGCAGTTTTGTTCCGCCTCTTAATATATTGAACGAAAATCCATTGGGTTATGTCATTTAAGCAGTAGAAGCGGAGATGTTTGGCGCACCACTATATCCTGAAATATACGATAAGGCGGGCGTGTACATGTTCAATATTATCACCAATCACATTTTTTCAAGACGGAAATAAACGTACAGGACTTGCTGCGGCTTTATATTTTTTAGAAATAAATAATATTTTGTTGGTAGAATCGCCCATACAAGTAGAAATTAACGGCAGGTTTGTATCTGAAAATGATGAAAATATCCTCTTCAACTTCACCATAGAAGTCGCATCAGGCGTACTCACTTTGGAAGAATGTCAAGCATGGTTCAAAGAAAATATCCACCAAATTTAATCTATAAAATGTAGGGGCAGGGCATGCCCTGCCCCTATATTTTTAGGCACTTTACAGCCTATCCAACATCGCCACCACCTCCGCTTTTTTACGCACGGCAACGGGTATACCGTCGCCGTTTTTCATTTTGAGATAGCCGCCTTCCTTTCTGATATATTCCTGAATGTGTTTGGTATTGACCAAATGTGATTGGTGTGTGCGATAAAAAGTATGCTGCACGAAAAGCGTTGCAAATTGTTTGAGCGTCTTGGTCACGAATATTTTTTCGCCGGAGGCAAGGACGAAAATTGTATTATTACCATCTGATTCACAACGAATTATATCGTCAATATTCACGACTACAATACGTTCTTGTGTGTGTAGCGTGATGCGTGTGGGCAGTGTATCGGGGCTTTTGATGGTCGCTTTTAGGATGTCGATACTCTCGGTCGGGCGCGTGATTTGCTGACGGGCGCGGAGTACGGCTTGGCGGAGATCTTCGGGACTGATGGGCTTGAGGAGGTAGTCGATGGCTGAAAAACGAAAGGCACGAATGGCGTGTTCTTCGTAAGCAGTGACGAAGATGATTTTGGCGTTGAGATTGGGAAAAATCTCTAACAAATCGAAGCCTGTACCATCGCCCAACATGATGTCGAGAAAGAGGAGGTCGGGCTGTTGTTGGCGCAAAAGTTTCGCGCCTGAAACAACGCTATCTGCTGTTCCAATGATTTGAATATCAGGAAATAAGTCGTTTAAATCGCTTTGAAGCACTTGTAGGGCTTGGGGCATATCATCAATGAGGATGGCTGTCATGGCATAAAGTTACAAATTTCAAGTACCAAGTACCAAACTTGGATGAAATATCACGTAAAAACGCATCATCATCGTAGAGAAAATTCATGAATTTTCTCTACGATGATGATGCGTTTTCAAAAATTTACCTCCAAAGGCAGTTGTACAACCACCTGTGTACCAAGCACTTCACCTTTTCCGTTCATCATATCTTGAATATCCAAAGCCATATATCCTGCATTACTTTTCATCGCTTCTAAGCGTTCGCGAGTCACCTCCATTGCGACCGATTGATGCCCGGATTGTTTCGTTTGACGCAATTCGGCGGCACGCATTCTGCCTACACCATTGTCTTGTATTTTACATTGAAGTAGCTTATTCGTCTTATTTTTTTCTTTTTCAATAGAAAAATTTATCAGCAATTTTCCTCTTTTATTTTGCAAGTGAGAAATACCGTGAATAACCGCATTTTCGACAAAAGGTTGGATCAACATCGGTGGCAATTCAATTTCTTCAACATCCATATCGGTCGGTGCCTGAATCTCAAAATCAAAAGGCACCGGCTGACAAAACTGCTCCATTCGCAAGTACTTTTCGAGCGTACTAATCTCCTCCTTTAGCGTAATTTTTTCCTTCCGGGAATTGGACAAAATACTCCGCATCAATGCCGCAAATTTATGAATCTGACTCCTTGCCGTCAAGTTTTCCTTAGCCGCTACGAGCGACTGTATACTATTCAACGCATTAAAAATAAAATGCGGATTCATCTGCAATTGTAAGGCTTTTTGCTCTAAGCTCAAAACGTGATTTCTCAATTCAAGTTCTTTCCGTTTCGCGCCTTCTTTTCTGCGGATAGTTTTGATTCTGTTGCTTACAAAAAGAAAAATCAGCAAGCCTACCAACACTGCCGCCAATACCTGCACCCAACGCAATTGCCAAAACGGTTTTTTAATAAAAAAAGATGCCGATATGGGTTCGGAAGACAAATTATCGTCCGTTACTGCCTGCACCGTAAACGTATATTCTCCCGGCAAAAGCTGCGAATAATTCACCGACTCTCGCATTGATGGTGGCGACCACTCTTCCTCCACGCCTTCCAATTTCCAACGGTAATAAATCGACTCCGGCGCACTCAAATTTATTGCCTTAAAATCAAAACTCAAATGGTTCTGACGATATGGCAATTCCAGCCCCTCGCGCAATCCCCCCGAAGGCACAAACCACTCACTATAAGCCGTTTCTGAAAGCGATTTGTAGAACAAAGAAATATCCTCAAAATGTAAAACAGGCGGCAATACCTCACGGCTTTTTTGTGACACGGTATGCTTCGTCAAACCGTTCATCGTACCAAACCACAGATTACCCTCTGCATCTGCAATGGCGGCATTTCGACAGGTTTCTATGCCCAAAAAGCCCTCGTTTTTGCCATAATGTTCGATGTCAAGTACCGTTCCGGTTTGGTTGAGGGTGATTTTATCTACGCCGTTTTCACTGCCTGCCCATAGATTGCCTTCGCCATCAAAAATCAGCAAATAAATATTTTCCGAAGTCAATTTCTCTTCCGATTTCAGCGGCTCAAAAACAGCATCATCCGCTTCGGGATTCAACATAAAAATCCCTTCACCCGCCGTCCCTACCCAAGTACGCCCCAAACTATCAAAAGCAATAGAATTGATAGATTCGCGAGGCAAACCATCATTTTTATCATAAATAGTAGCGACTTTTCCATCTTCAAAAAAACCAACTCTTCCCTTTCGAGTCGAAAACCATATTTTTCCGAAATTGTCACTACACAAAGCTCGTATTCGGCGTTCTCTTAGTTTTGATTTTCCAAAAACTTGGATAGCTTGTATGGAGTCGATTTCTGTAATCTTTGCAATACCATTCGTCTGCGTACCCACCCAAATATTCCCTTCGGCATCCTCTGCGATACTATGAATCCAGTTACTCGGCAACCCATCATCTTCCGTGATCAAGCGATAGCCCAACGAATCAATCGTATCCAAAACCACAATCCCCTTCTCCTTCGTGCCAATCCACAATCGCCGCCGCGAATCCTCAAATATTACACTACTTTTTACATCAATATAACTACTATCACGCCCCGATTTTTGGAATCGAAAACCATCGTAATTGCCTACACCATTATCGGAAGCAGAAAACCAAATCTGACCATCACGTGCCTTGCACAAGGCATAAATTCGACTTCCGTGTAAGCCATTATTTTTATTAAAATGAATAAAAAACTGCCCCAAATATTTCGCCACGCCGCCGCCCGAAGTCGCTATCCACACATTGTCCCATTTATCGCGTATGATGCTGCGGACATGCGAATGCGGTAGCCCCTCGCGCTCAGATACCTGCGCCCACGAAGAATCTTGTGGCGAGTAAATAGCAATACCACTTTTCTGTGTACCGACCCAAATTTTGCCATCGGGTGCGCTATAAGCACATTGAGTTTTGTTAATTTTTCGCTCCCTAAACTCTCGTACAGGCAAGAGCGTATTTTCGTCAATGATTTTCACATGACCATCAAAGGCAATCATCCAGATATTTCCTGTGGCGTCGGCTGTGATGGCTTGCACCTGCTTATCGCCCGGGCTGATAAATTGTTTTACTTTACTCGCGGAGTCCTCCCCCCTTCCCCCCTCCAAAGGGGGAAAATCTTCTCTGCGTGAAGAACCTCTCGCGTCTGTATCTCCCCCTTTGGAGGGGGCTGGGGGGAGGACTCCCGCGTTGTTTCCCACAAACCATGCACCGCCATCCGTAGCTATCCACAAGCCTTTTTTTGTATCGAAAAATTGGTTGATGGGCGCACTCCGAAGTTGGGGTTTCGTATTCGCTTGTATTATTTTTTTTTCGGAAAATGAATACGCGAGAATGCCCGTTCGCGTCCCCACCCACAGGGTAGAATCATTTTTTTGGACAAATGCCCAGGCATCTGTGATTGGTTTTTTTTCATTTAAAATCGGTTCAAATTTTTTCCCCGTAAAACGACAAATACCACGTTTGGTACTGACCCATATTTGTCGATTATCGTCTTCGTATATCGCTTGAATGTAGTTGGAAGGCAGTCCGTTTTTGGTCGAAAAATTGGTAAATTTATTCCCATCAAAACGGCTCAAACCACCACCTTGCGTACCAAACCAAATATAGCCGCGACTATCTTGGTGTGCAGCATAGACTTGCGACTGAGGCAAGCCCTGCGAAATACTGTATTTGATGAAATTATACTGCTGCCCAAAGCCCGAAACAGCAAGGCACAGATTGATGAGTAGGAGGATATAGTGGTTTTTTTTCACGGGGTAAATATAAGGAATTTGAGCGTTTTAGTAACTGGATTTCAGGCATTAGGTAACTGGGGAATTAGGAAATCAGATAAACTCCTATTTAACAACATCTTACAAAGGTAAAATTATTGCATTCCACTTGTTTTCAATAAAAATTAAATACCTGAATATCAGGCACTTACGGCGTCAAGCCTAATTGCCCAATTCCCTAATTACCCAATTCCCCAACCCCCAAGCCCGTTTAAATCTTTATACCTACTGTCAAATAAAAACTCAATCCATCCGAAGGGATGATTCCCGGACCGGGATAGCCCGTTGCACGGCGAGTGAAATAAGTATGATTTGTTAGGTTATTGATACCTGTTTCTAAGCGTATTTTTTTGTACTGATACGACAGCGAAACATCAATGACGTGATACGCCGGAATCTCCCCAACGACACCACTTCTGATGTCGCCATCGGGCGGAGTGGCGGAGTTTTGTACATCTGTAAATTGCTGCGACAAGTAGGTAAATTGAGTAGAAGCCAACAGGTTTTTATAGCCAATTTGGATGCCTGTTTTCAGATTGATCAGTGGAATAAATTCGACCTGTTTACCGACTACATTATTTTCTTCCGAACGAGTGTAACGCGAATAGGTAAACGCCGTATTAGCAAAGATGCTAAATTTAAATTGCTCATTTTCAGGATATAATAAGCGTTTTAAATTCAAATCACCAAAGGCTTCCGCACCCACGATAACCGCTGCACCAATATTTTTCCGAATACGATTGGCACGGTCATCCAATATCACGCCGATACGGTCATCGTATAATAACGTGAACGCCCCGGCATCGTAAGACAATGCCTTGCCCCAACGCCCGCGCAGACCCGCATCAGCCGTAAATCCGCGCTCATCTGAGATGTCGGGGTCAATGATAAAAGTTGGGTTCACTACGCGTATATCGCTGAATGTCACCGAACGATAATTCTGCGAAATATTGGCATATACCTCCAGCGTTTCGTTTGCCTCATAGCTCATCCCTATGCCGAATAAAGCGAGATTGCGCGGAAAATTTCTATTATCGGTAAACGCTTGATTGGCAATAGGATTATTGGCATTGTCGAAAATGACTTGTCGATAATCGCCTTCGCTTTTCGTGCGAATATATTCAAACCGAAACCCTGGTGTGATAGCTAATTTTTCGGATAAATAAAAAATATTTTCTCCGAAAAAAGCCACATTAAAATTCGGAAAAAGGAAATTTGATTGATTGGCATAATCAGGAAATTCATCGTCATACAAACGAAAATTCGCATCCGTACCACGCGAACCTGCGCCCTGTTGTGCCGTATTATTTGCTTTGTATAATTTCGCCCCAACTAAGAATACCGCTTCCTGTTTTCGGAGTGAATAACGGCTCAAAAAGCGCGTTTCTGCGCCCCAATTTTGGAAGGTTCCTTTAATCAAATCGCGTGGCAATACGTAGCTACCATCCGTACTTTGCTCATCCAATGAAGTGACGGGATTTTCGTTCAGATTGATGGGATTGCCTCGATAGCCGACGCTATTACGTGCGGCATTTAAACCAAAAACACTCACGCTAAGGTCTGATTTTTCGCCAAAACTGTGTTCCAATTTCGCATTAAATAATTGCCAATCTACTTCAAACCAATTGCGTGTGCGAGTGCTTTGTCGCGGATTGTCAGCGAGTTGTGCATCGGTCAGACCACCGGCTTGTTGTGCCAAGTAATGAAAGTAAGTTGATTCGAATGAAAAGCGTGTTTTCTCCGAAAAATTGTAGCGCATAAGTCCAAAAAAATTATGCGCCGCAAAACCTGAATTTTCGCGATAGCCATTCCCGTTTTTGAAGTTATAATAGGTGTAATAACTTAATTTTCCGACCGTGCCGCCGATAGAATTAAAGGTGTTGAATAAGCCAAAAGACCCTATCGACTGCCGACTGACGATTTCGTATTTTTTCCTCAAAGGCGGTTGACGAAGCTGAAAATTTATCAAGCCGCCAAACTGCGTTCCGTATTGCAAAGAAGCCGCACCGCGCAAAACTTGAATCTGACTCAATGCCTCGGCAGGCGGCGTGTAGTAACTTTCTGGGTAGCCTAGCACATCTGCGCTGATGTCGTAGCCGTTTTGTCGGGTATTGAAATTGGCGGTACGATTCGGGTCAAGTCCCCTGCCACCGATGCCGAGTTGCAAGCCCCCGTCGTTGCCTTCGTAGATATTTAGCCCTACGATTTGGGCGTAAATTTGTCGGCTGTTGTTCGTTGCGAGGTTGCCTTGCACCTTATCGAGTAGTACGACTTCATTTTTTTTTCCGGAGTAAATAGCCGTTCCCTCTACGGCTTTTAGGCGTTTGAGTGCAAACAGTTCTTCGCGCTTCGCAATGAGCGTAACGAGCGAAAGTTGTTCTTTAAGTCGCTCTAATTCAAATACTTGTGTCGTATTTTTTTCGACTAAAACTTGTTGTGGTTCGGTGCTATATTCGTAAGAAAAAATCGCAATATCGTAAGTCCCGGACTTTAGATTCGTGAATTGGAATTGCCCACTTTCGTCGGTCACAGTAGATGCGCCCGTGGTCATATTATATATTTCAGCATCAATGATAGCTACTTGTGTTTCGCCATCAATTGCGGTCCCTGTAAGGGTGTGTTGAGCATGGAGATTGAGCGTATTTATCCATAAAAAAAGAAAGAGAAAGACTCGTGTGTTCAAACCTACAAGGTTTTCAGAAACCTTATAGGTTTTAGATTTATTTAATGTGCAAATAGGGGCATATAATTTATTTTCCATAAGTGTAATGCGAGTATTTTGTTTGTCAATGTTTGTCCTAATTCATCGGACAGAAATGTCCGAGTGACATAGTATCCAATCTTTGTGCTGCCAAGTATCTCGAAGTTCCAACAAATTTATATCGGGGTCAATAAACGGACGACTCGACCGACCATTCAGCGCAACATAACTTTCTACATAAACTTCTACATCTTCATAGCCATATTTGGTATACGTTTCTCCCAAAAAATGAGCGTATTCGAGTATGAAATCGGGCTGTGTTGCCATTTGTTTTTCCTGAAAGGGCGTGAGAAAACTACCATTATTTACGTACAAACGTTTGCCTGTCGCGCCTTCTACGATTTTGAAATTGGCATAACCTGCCTTCTCCATCAACATCACACGCCAAGCGTAGCGGTAGCCCTGTTCTGTCCAAAATACATTGCCCGGATAGCATAAATATCGCCACGGTAGTAGTAATTGAATGACAAGAAAGCTGCTTAATATAGCAATTTTTATTTTTGTAAAAAGGTTTGAATGCGGTCCACCCCCCAGCCCCCTCCAAAGGGGGAGATAAGCGCGAGTGACTTTTCGCGCAGCGAAAATTTCCCCCTTTGGAGGGAACTCATGTAATATTTTTTCATTGTCAAAATACGCTTTATTTATACGAAAAATACGCGACAGTAATGTAAGTAATTTGTGGTGAAAATTAGCGGAAAAAAATATCAACGTACTCCCAATCATAATGTACGGAAACATGCCGATTGGAAATAAAACCCTTGTCGTTACATGAAAAAGAACGACCATAATAAACGCAGGTACGCGAGTAGGGCGATAGAGTAGAAAAAAGACGATAGTGAGGTCATAAATCGCACCGCCCCAACTGAATAAGTAGTGCACCCACGACTGCTGCATCAGGTCGCCGAGTAGCGGAATACCGTATTTTGAAGGCAGCCAAATTTTGAGCGGAAGAGCGTGTAACATCCAGTCACTGTGCAGTTTAGCTACTCCGGCGTAGATGTAAACAATGGCGAGTAACAGCATTATCGCATGTATATTGTAGGCAGGTATGCGCTGTACGGCGAGTTTGGGATTTCTTTTTGCGTCCAATGAAAAATAACGATGGGCAGGAAGGAAAATCAGTAGAAAACTAAGGACAGAAATGAAGTAATAATGATTGAGATAGGTCGTTTTGTCCATCAACTCAATGTAGGTAAAAGTCAGGAAAAACGCCACAATCGCCACCCGATACCACAAACCCAAAGCCACCAAAATCGCAGATAATCCGCAGAGTATAAACAACGCATATAGTACCGTATGCGGCGGCACTTGCACCCACGCGAAGCCCCAATATTTAAAATGAAAAGCTGGCTCGATATACATTTTTTCTATCCAACCATAATACCAAAATCGAATGATACTCAAGCACATCAGTAGTCCAAAAAAAATACGAAAAGCCGCGAGTGGTGCGGCTTCAATTGTCTTGGACAGATAGTTTCGTATGCTTTTTTGCATCGCTTTGATTTGTATGGGAGTTGGGTTGGGGGAAATTGGGGTACTTCCTAATCACCTAATTCCCCAGTACCCTAATTACCCAATTACTCAATCCCCATCAGCATCTACGTAGTCTATGACGATGCTAAAGGTTTGTACCATATCTACTTTCAACATAATGACTGTTTTTTGTAATTCGTCATAAGTTTCGAGTATTTTATAGTGGTCGGTTTCAGCTTGTTGTTTGAGATCAGGCAAGAGGTCATTGGCAGTATTTCTCACTGTATTCATCTGGTTGTCAATATCTTGTGCAAGTCCGTTATTGTCTTTGAATGTTTCAAGATAGTCGAGATAATCGCTCAGTCCGTGATGTTTTTGAGTGTTTCGAAAGTTTCTGCCATTAAAAAAACCCTGTACCGCATCCAAAGCTTCATTGAATAATTCTTTAGAAAATTCGCCGGAATAAGGTGCTTCTACGTGCGTAGCGAGGGGCATACCAGAAAAGACACCTGCCGGAATACCGATTTTTCCTGCGCGTAAGAATTTTTCATAATAAAAAATAAAGTCATTCACCAACTTATCCACAGAACCCGTTGCCGAAGACGCACTATTGCTGATAAATGTATCGCGGTAGCCAGATGTCCAGTCATTTAAGACTTCATTGGTGAGGTCGTTTAAGCGAGTAACAATATCCGATAAATACTGTGCATAATTGGCTTCGGAAAGCGTGGCAACAATTTGTGTATCGTCATCATTTAGACCGTATAATAAGTAATCTAAAGCAGGAAAACCCTGTGTATCAAAATTTGATGGTAATTCGAGCTTATAATCCCCCGTCTCAATATTCAATAGAATCATTTGAACATCAGTCGGATAAATATTAGTAAAATTTCGCAAACCAATTGTTTCTGCTTTACCAATATCAAACATGGCTACCATTTGCCACATTTTATACGATTCCAACCAATCTGCACGAAGGGCATTCAGCGTTTGCTCCGAAGGGTTGGTATTGAAGGCATCGGTAGTTGCCTGCAAAGCGACCAGACTCGTTGCGTAATCTTCAAATCCGGGAATAATAATGTCATCTGCCCAATGGGTCAACATCGATGTTCGGTCAAAATCGTCGATAGCCTGCGTTGTATTTATTTCATCATCTTTACAAGCAGAAAATGCCAGTATTGTAAAAGTAATGAAAGCAAAAAAGAAAATTCTGATGTCCATGATTTGTTATTCGTTGATTCGTTATTCGTTATTCGTTATTCGTTGATTCGTTATTCGTTGATTCGTTGATTCGTTGATTCGTTGATTCGTTATTCGTTGATTCGTTATTCGTTATTCGTTGATTCGTTATTCGTTGATTCGTTATTCGTTGATTCGTTATTCGTTGATTCGTTGATTCGTTATTCGTTATTCGTTGATTCGTTATTCGCTATTTATTTGATTTGCCTTCGGCAAATACGAATAACGGATACACGAATAACGAATACACGAATACACGAATACACGAATACACGAATAACGAAAATTACTCCGCCGCTTGTGCGACTGTGAAGTCAAATTTTGCTGCAATTGCCGCTGAAACAGCATCTAAGGTTTCGGGTGTTACCTCCCAAAAACCGTTTGCGGGTATATTATAAATTTGGTCAAGAAAGCCGTCTACTTCTGCTCGTGTAAAAACGGGCGCATTGCTATCGCCGCTACGTACAAAACGCAAACTGTACACAAAACCGAAGCCTTCGGAAAGGTCGTGAAATGCGCTGCCATAATCGTTGCCGTCTGTTGGAAGTGCGTTTTTACCTGCTTGGAGATAATAAACTGCACGTATACCAATCACTTGCGAAAGCTTGTTGCGCAATATCGCTGCTTGCTCATTACGCACATCATAATCGCCTGTTACGATAGCTGCGCGACCGAGTTTGAACGCCTGATATATGTCATCCGCAATACCTGCAAAATCAGAATCGCCCTCTACACGCGAGAGATATTTGCCAAAAAAACTATCGTTACTATATGTCTCCAGTGGATTCGCCACATCTTCTACCGAAGCAAAAAGGTAGCCGTAGGCTTCATCCCATTTATGCTCCATGTCGGTATAGTTTTTTCCTTCTACCAATATTGTGGCATCGTTGTTCGCACGATTTTCTCCTGCATCCAATACGCTTGTGCTGAGGTAGTTATTTACCATCTGGTCGAGCATCAATCCGCCGATTAAGGCTTTATTGACGGCTTGGTTATACTCCAAACCTTTCGCGCTCACGTAGCGGGCAGATGAGCCGTCGGCAATCTGTCCGGCGATGCCGGGCGTTGCGAGTTCGGCGGCATTGGGGCTGACTTCGTTGGCTTGTGCGCCAATCCATGTCTCAAAATCGGCTTTGATAAGCGCACTCTCGGCGGTGTTGCTCCCAAAATAATCTACCGAAGCAGCTACTTTAGATTTGATACTTTTGGTAGAAATATTCAAGTCAGCATCCGTGTATGGGTTGACATCTTCGCCTGTGGCGGTTTGGTTGCGGTACATTTCGAGTAGCTCGGCTTCTGTCGTTGCAAAATCTGTCATGGCATTGATAAGTTCGGTTGCCATTTTGATGCGAGTCGTTTGCCCTTCAAATGAAATAGTAGATGTACCGTCCCGTTCAAAAGTATAAGTTGCAGGATTGTCAATACTAATGGTTTCATCGTCTTTACAAGAGGAAAAAATTGTTAGTATAGATAATAACAAAACGGAAACTAAGTTTTTCATGCTACAATTTATTGACGTGAAATGTTCTTATTTAGATTGGTTCTAAGGCAAAGATAGGTGTGAAATTTTACTTTTGCAAACTTTATTAGGATTTAATCTAAATAAGAATAAGCTCACAGGTTTTTTTGTTGTCAAGTGTCTGATAATCAGTTATTTCAAAAGGTTATACAAATTCAAAACGGTATAGTAACGGCTGCTTAGTGAAAGAAATTAAATAAATTGTTCCATAATGCGCCGTAATTTTTTCTTCTAAGGTCGCACTGAAATATAGCCA
>ENA-ORXR01003175-ORXR01003175.1-marine-metagenome-genome-assembly--contig:-NODE-3175-length-14898-cov-3.398691_pt1 | contig 14898 bp, 12 predicted proteins | sample MGYA00237866_ERZ511479 | MGnify/ENA metagenome assembly ERZ511479 | reverse complement strand
GCGCATTCGTCATAATCTATATAAGCTGTGTGCTATTCATCGGTATTCTAGTGTTGATGAGTGAATATATTGTCGGCCGAGCCGGTAATGCGGCCAGTGCCATTATAAGTGTTGAAGATGTCACGCAGCGCTCTGACGTGTCAAAAAGCTGGACCAGCTTTGCTTGGATCGGAATGGTTGCGGCGTTTCTGATTGTTAGTTTTTATTGCGTCGTGGCGGCATGGGTTTTGATGTATATCCCTAAATTCCTTTTTGGAGCATTTGAAGGTCTTCCGGCAGGGGAAATTGCGGCACAATTTGGCACCGATGCAATCGGAAAAACAAGTGACGGCGCTCCGATTTGGGCGAGCCACGGTAAAGTCTTTATTTGGTTCTCACTCTTTGCATTTTTAACGGCATTTCTTGTATCCAGAGGAGTCAATAAAGGGATTGAAGCAACCGCAAAATATTTGATGCCACTGTTTTTTATTCTTCTCGTCGGCCTTTCAATTTATAGTCTTGTTTCCGGATTCAATACAAAAATTGAGGTTGATGGCAATCCAAGTAATGGTGGCTTTGAAGCGCTTAAGTTTCTATTCTCTCCTGATTGGAGCAAGGTAACGGTCAATACAATAACAGGTGCCTTGGGGCAGGCCTTCTTCTCTATTGGTATTGGCAGCGCTATTATGATTACTTACGGCTCGTACCTACCGAAAAACGTGAACATTCCGAGGTCTGCTTTAATTGTTGCGCTTACGGATACTGCCGTCGCTATTATCGCAGGTTTAGCTGTATTCCCAATCGTATTCTCAAACGGGTTAGCTGTTAATTCTGGTGCTGGACTGTTTTTCCAAACTTTACCTGTTGCGTTGGCTGATGTTCCTCTCGTTGGTGCTGCATTCTTCTTCTTAGCGTTCTTCGCGGCCATTACGTCATCGATTTCATTGTTTGAGCCTTCAGTGGCTTATGTCGCAGAGAAATTTGAGATGGCGCGAGCTAAGTCAGCACTGCTACTCGGATTACTCATGTGGGCCATTGGATCATTCTGTATCTATTCTCCGGCATTCTTTGACTTCATCGACGGGAAACTGACCTCAGCTATAATGTTACCGCTATCCGGTCTGCTTATCGTAATATTTGTCGGATATCGGATGAATAAAACAATGCTGGCAACAGAAATGGGAATAGACATATCTGAAGCTAAAGCTGTATCTGCGAAAACGACTTCCTTGAATCCATTTACACTGCAAGGCGCCGGTATTGTCTTACTCACGACATTAGTTTGTATTTTCTTGAGTGATGCCATGTCACGGCCTGAGTGGAAATTCTTCGCCGTAATGACGGGCATTACGGGCTTGATAGCATGGTTCTCTGTTTATGAAATCGAGCGGCGGAAGGATCTGGGCTTAAGTCCACAACTCTTTGAAGGGCTTTTACTCTTCTTTACCCGGTACATTTCCCCCCTGTTTGTGTGGGCGATTTTATGCCTCGGTTTTTATGGCAAATTTGTTGCGGGTTAAGATTTGGTAACCCAATGGTTAACAACCTTGCCATGATGTGCGGGGGTGCTAATAAATAACGGGGCATTCATGTTAAATAAATCATGTTTTGATATTTGTAGCGTGAATTAAGTAAGACTCGGTTTGATGACTGAGAATTAGGGAATAACATGAAGCGCCTCGCTATCGGATTTATTATCGCTGTGACAATGTCGGCTTGCGCGACTGTTGAAATGGCGCCTGTTCAGTCAGGCACATTCATGTCGCAATCCGAAATTCAAGATCGTTCAGCCGTAAAACTTAGCGCGCGAAAACTGTCGAGCGTGTTCTCAACTGAAGGTTGGTCACGGATAAATCCAAGCGAGAAGTCTCAATCTGCGGTGAATATTCTGGTGCGCGGTTTGAAAAAGACAGGCAAAGTTATTGATCCTGTTCGTAACTATCTTACCCGCAGAAGCGAAAGTGATATGATTGCCGCCGACATTGATCGGGCAAATCAATATGTTGTTTCGACGGCGCAAAAGGCCCGCACGTTCTTGGCAAATAATCCGAGTGCTGCGGATGTTGACGGGGAATTGTCAGATTTAGAGACTGCCCTTCTTTCGGCGCGTCAGGCTGAGGTCTTGTTTAAAAAGGTTTTAGTTGAAAAAGGTTTGAGCGCCGATAATCCAGAGATGTCGCGCTTATCCGATTCCGTGGATGACCTTCGTGATGTCACCGACGCTTATGGCGATCGCCTACGCGGAAGCAGCGCCGGGGCGTCTTAACCCCAAAGGTCACGCGATGGCGGATGAACAATCTGCCCGTCATATCTCAGTCCATTTTTGCAGTCTGTCGCGAGGAGGGACGGCCCGTCGAGGTCAATGACGTCAGCGAATTGAGCCAGCATCATCATAGGGGCTAGCGCCAGAGATGACCCCACCATACATCCCGCCATTGTCACAAACCCCATCTCGCGCGCGCGCCTCATCAGGACAAGCCCCGCAGTTAGCCCGCCGCATTTATCAAGCTTAATGTTGACCGCGCGGTAGCCTTGAGCCCAAAGCCGCTCAAGATCTTCAATCGTATGCAGCGCTTCATCTGCGCAAATAATGGGAAGCATATCCGGCTCAATAATTAAGTCAGCCCGATCCGCATGAAAAGGTTGCTCAATCAATACCACTGGCCAGCCGTCAAAGGCCCGCCGAAACCCGAGAAGATCACCGGGGGTGAGGGCCTCATTTGCGTCAATGATAAGCTCTGCATCCGGGCGGGCGCGCATCACGGATTTAGCGCACGCAATTGCCTCATCTGCGCCGACCTTAATTTTCAGACACTTAAAAGCGCGGGCATGTTGGGCCGCATGCGCCATGTTTTCAGGCGTATCCAGCGATAATGTAAACGCTGTTCTTAGCGCAGCAGGTTTCGGTAGATCAGCAAGCTCATAGACCGGGCGTCCCAGTTTTTTGGCTGCGAGATCCCACAGCGCGCAATCAATTGCATTTCGAGCCGCACCGGCTGGCAACAGGTTTAGCAATTGCTCGCGAGTGACCTTATTTTCAACGATATTTCCCAAGGACTCAATCGACCGACAGACATTATCGGGCGTTTCATTATAGCGTGAATATGGACGGCATTCTCCGCGCCCGATATACTGCCAATCCTGCAACGTGACCTCAACGACATCAATTTGAGTCTTTGCGCTGCGCGAAATACGAAAAACGCCTCTGACGGGGTAGCTTTTTTTAGTTACAGAACTGCGTTGCATGTTATTCGTTTCTTGACGAGGCCGCGCCTTGTTTGCACGGTGAACTATATGAACTCAAGTCAAGACATTGGCCGTGATGCCTTTATTGTTACTGTCGAGAACCTGCGCATGACTGTGCAAGTGCTTGGCCGATGGACCTATGAAACAGTCGGAGCGATAGACAAGGCAGCCGAGGCATATCAAGTTGACGATCATGAATTTGTGACCTTCGATCTCTCTAAGACTGAAGCCATCGACACGAGTGGGGCCTATGTTCTCGCGCGGGCTTTATCGGGCAGTGATGGCGACATTATTGTCTTTGATACGATCGGCGCAACAGAAGGCCAGAAGAAATTGCTAACGGCGGCAGCTGAGGCGCGCCGCGGTGATCCGCCCCGCACCACACGGCCATGGTATGACGCCTTATCAAGGTTGGGCGAAGCGACCGTGCGCGGCGCAAATGAGATTTTTGATACGATTGCCTTTATCGGGCGCGTCGCTGCAGTGCTGGGCAAATCACTTTTTCAACCCGGACGGGTGAGGTGGCGCTCTGTTGTGTCCCTGTTGGAACGAGTCTGCTTGGACGCCATTCCAATTGTCGTGGTCTTGTCATTCTTCATTGGCTGCGTCATCGCATTTATGGGGGCACAACTCCTGGCGACATTTGGCGTACAAATATTTATGGTCGATTTGGTCGGGTTGGCCGTGCTGCGAGAATTTGCCGTACTGATTATGGCGATCATGATGGCGGCGCGGTCTAACTCGGCCTTTACCGCATCAATCGGATCTATGGTTATGCGCCAAGAAGTCGATGCCATGACGGTCATTGGATTAGACACGGACGGAACATTGGTTGCGCCGCGCGCCCTTGCGTGTCTCATAAGCGCGCCGATTTTAACGGCTGCTGCGATGTTGTCAGGAATTCTCGGCGGCGCCGTCGTCGCAAAATTTGTTGAGGGCATTACATTCAACACCTTCTTTTTGCGTATTGGTAGTAATATTGACCCCTCTCATTTCATCGTTGGTATGGTGAAAGCTCCGATTTTTGCATTTATTATCGCGGTCATTGGATGCCGGCAGGGGTTAGCAGTTACAGGTAGCGTCGAATCGCTAGGTCAGCGCACAACGTCATCCGTTGTTCAAGCCATATTTGCCGTTATTGTTCTGGACGCGCTTTTTGCAATGTTCTTCTTGCAGTTGGGATATTAGATGAACATTCCCATTCCCGCAGATATGCCGATTGTGGCCAAAGGCATTAAGACCGCATTTGGCGATAATGTCGTGCATGAAAATCTCGATCTTGAAATCCACAAGGGCGAGATTGTTGGCCTTGTCGGCGGCTCGGGAACAGGGAAATCCGTGCTGCTCAATACGCTTTTGGGATTGCGCGAAGCCAATGCGGGGACAGTCTATCTTTACGGTACGCCGCGCGGCGAATTGTCAGAGAAAGAGAGACAGGCGCTGAATAACCGAACAGGGGTATTGTTTCAGGGCGGCGCATTGTTTTCCTCATTGACCGTGCGTGAAAACGTTATGGTTCCGATGCGCGAGCATACGGATATACCGCTCAAACTCATGCGGGACCTGGCGGATATGAAATTGCATTTAGTAGGACTGCCGCCTCATGCGTCTACATTAATGCCCGCCGATTTGTCAGGGGGAATGCGAAAGCGGGCAGGGCTCGCGCGCGCGCTCGCGCTCGATCCGGGGCTTTTGTTTTTGGATGAACCTACTGCAGGGCTGGATCCGATTGGCGCGGCGGAATTTGACCAACTCATTTTGGACTTGCGCGACGCGCTGGGCTTGACTGTTTTAATGATCACCCATGATTTGGACAGCCTGTTTACGATCTGTGACCGCGTTGCAGTTCTGCTTGATAAACGCATTGCGATAAATGACAGTTTAGATAAAGTGACAGCGAACCCGCATCCGTGGATACAGGAATATTTTGGCGGGCCACGAAGCCGCGCTGCTGCAATGGCCGGAGGCCGTGATCAGGCAATAAAGGGCATGAGTTAATGGAAAGCCGCGCACATTTCGCTTTAATCGGTACGCTCGTTATGCTCGGCGCCTTGGGCATCTTAGGGATGTTTATATGGCTGGCCGATAGTGACGTTAATCAGGAATATGACGAATATATCATTACATTCGTCGGGCCTGTTCGCGGCATACAAGAGTCGGCGGAAGTCCGATTTAACGGCATTAAAGTGGGCGATGTGACCACTATTCGTCTTGATCCGGATAATCCGAAAAATGTTCTGGTCCGCATTAAAGTATTTGAGGAGACACCCGTTGACGTTCAAAGTTACGCCCAACTCGAGCCGCAAGGGCTTACAGGGTTAAGCTTTGTCCAGCTGACATCCGGCGGCGGAGATTTGGCGCTCCTTAAAGATCAACCCGGCCGCGGACCTTATTATATTACCGGACGGGGAAGCCAGCTTGATACTATTCTTGAGGGCGGCGGCGACATTGTTGAGATGGTACAGCGCACGTTGACATCTGTTCAGAATGTGCTCTCTGATGAGACAGTCATAAATTTCAATAAGGTTTTGAATAATGCAGAACTTATTACAGCGGGCTATTTGGAGCAGCCGCTGGATATGGATCGCGTAAACCGAACATTGGACACGATTGATCAGGCCGCAAGGGATGTCTCAATCGCGTCGGACTCGGTTGATGAAACGGCGCGCGATGCCAAAGATGTTTTGAATAATGTGATTAAACCCATGACAGTACGCCTTGAGAAGAGTCTTGATCAGCTTGACTCAACGATCGCAGAATTTGGAACTGCGGCGCAAAGCGCAAATACTTTGATGGTCAATGCGGATGGTACGCTATCGCGAATAGATGGGCAGATTGTCCGCGATTTGGAACTGGCTGTGATTGATATGCGCACCACGTTGCAATCCATAAACAGATTAGCCGAAGAGATTGAACGCAATCCTGCGATCTTTTTGTCCGGAAAAGCTCCTGAACGCGTAAAGGTTCCCCAATGAGACATATGCTGATATTATCTTTGATAGCGGGCCTAGCTCTAAGCACAACAAGCTGTGTGTCACTGCTTCCGGAGCCTGCGGCACCGCCAACGATATACCGCTTGAATTCTGACAGTGCGCCGGTCCAAAAACTTAACGCGGCTAAAGTCCTGCGTGTTGACACGCCGATTGTCCCTGCATCATTACGCGGACCTGATATTGCTTTATCTCCGGATGGACGCGTTATTGCCTATGCTGACGGCGCGAAGTGGGATGCGCCTGTACCCGGCCTTATTCAACGCGCGATAATTGAGGGTTTCGATGGAAGCGCAGCTTTGCGCGCCGTCTCTTCAAAGACAGGCGCGGAGTCTGACTATTTATTGTCTGTTACTGTGCGTTCCTATGAAGCTGTATTTATCAATGGGAAGAAGACGGCACCTGAAGCGCGCGTCGTGTTTGATGTTTCAATAGTAAAAGCGGGTGGTCGCCAACTTGTCGGCAACCGCCTTTTCCGAACAGATGCGATGGCATCAGAATTTCGTATTGAGCGAATTGTGATCGCTCAGGAAAATGCAACGAACCAGGCTGTAAGCGAGATTGTACGTTGGGCAGAAGAGCGTATCTCGGCTCAACCGATACAAGTCAGCCAAGCGCAGTATCGCACAGAATAAAGGCGCGCCCGGCTTCGGTTTCCATCGCTTCACGCAGGCTTTCGCGGTCTGCTGACACATTCCCTATAAGTTGATAATAACGATGCGCGAAATCATCTGCGGCTGAGCGCAGATCCGGGTCGGCTTCGAACGCTTTTCTGAGATGCGCGATTTCGCTAGGCAGTCGTAAATTCACAACGTCGCGCATATCTGCTGCGCTTTTAAACTTTCGGGTGTTCACGGCTTCGATAACGCAGCCCTCATCAACGACGCTATTTGGCGCAAGGCTTATCGCGGTAAGACGGGCAATGATGTCAGCTTGGCGCGCCTCGAAGCTAAGTTGAGGGGACTTAGGTTTTGGCGTCGCGGCATCATCATCTATCCCGCCCAGAAAACCGCGCCAACTCCAACCCGCTTTTTCCTTTTTAGACTTACGCAGATTTTTAGGCACCGATTGAGGCGATACCGGAGACAACAGATCGGGCTTGGGTTCAGGCAGGGGTAAAGACGGATCATTTTCAATATCGAAAATCAGATCATTAGTCTCTATAGCAGAAGAAGGCGCGGGCTCAGGAATATCTAAAATCTCAGGCTCAGGGGCCTGCTGCGATTCTGGAGTCGCGATTTCTTCAGAGGAAAGAGCAAGATCTTCAACTGTCGGTTCAGGGTCACCTAATTGAATTGACGAAGCCTCAGTTACATCATCGGAACTATGAGGCGCGGCTTCGATGTCTACAATAGGAGACAGTCCGGTCAGGGGGCGAAAGCGCAGCAGGTTCTTGCGCCAGCTAGAGCGGGTTTCTACGACCAGCTCCTCTGGCGCGCCGGCGCGGCCCGACATGCGCGACTCCAGAGCATGCATATCATCTTCGATGCGGCCAATTTCCATGCGCGTCAAAGCAAGGCTGTCGCGAACGCGTTTGGCGGCGCGGTCGCTAATGCTCTCTGCCCGTGAATTGGAATAGCGCACCATCTCTTCCATTTCGGCAAAGCGTTCTTTCACGGCGCTATCTGCGAGCGTGGCGGATTGAGCAAGGGCCTCGACAGTTTGGCGGCCGGCCTCGCTGGCCTCATTGAGACTTTCCGTGCTGACTTTGGCCGAGAGTGACATCTCGCGCAGACGCGACAGACGCTCTTCAATGCTGGCCTCTAAATCTTGCTGTTCTTGGCGCAGCTGCTCCAGAAGGGATTTCATATCATCGGCATGGCGCGAGTTAAGCTCACCCAAAGCTTCGGATTGCGCGCGAATATCATCGCCTAATTTAGCAATCTTGGTGTGGCTCTCATCCAGTGTCTGCGAAGCTGACATCGCATTATCGCGAACAATCTCAGAGCTGGCATTAATTTTCGCGGCTGCGCCTTCGACGCTAACGCGGGCTTCCTGGATTTTTTGCTCTGCAACATGGGTCGAGCTGGACAGGCGTTCATTATGCTCGGTGAGCATGTGTGATAGCGAGGCCATGCGGTCATCAAAGCTTCCCGTAAGGTCCTTAAGCGCTGTGCGCTGTTCTGTCAGTTGGTCTGAGATATTATGCGTTTGCTGCGTGGCGGTGACATGAGAGTCCGTCAGCGCGGAAACGTGACCGCGCAGCACATTTTCCATGCCCGCAAGCCGGTCCAGCGCGGCGCTAAGCTCGCTATCCACGGATATAATCTGGCTGCGAACAGCGGAGGCTAAATGCGCCGCGCGCTCCTGAGCGGCCTCATCAGGACGGGTAATCAGGTCGACGGCATTGATGACCCCGCGTGTTTGCGCGGACAGAGCCGTTAGCTTCGACAGGACCGAGCATATCAATAGGATCAGAACTGCGGGAAGTATGGCGATTACGCTATGCGTTAGCATTGGCCATCCAGCCAGCGGCGCATTTTCTGCCGCAGCAACGAAGGTAAAGTAATAGACAGCGGCCACGATCCCGATCCAGATCAAAGCCATGAGGATACCTAAAATCCAAATTCCGCGCGTGCTGACCTCTTCGTTTTGAAAGTCGTTATTACTTCGGGTGACAGCAGGGCTTGGTTTGGGAGCGGTTTGCGAAATCGACGTGACTTTATCACCGGCCTTTTTGGCCCCCTGTTCAATGGATGTAATTTTGGCAGATATATCTGACACGGCGTCCCCTGATCGGCTCTATAAGGCGCAGCTAAGACGTAAATAAGACCTTACGACGCCATTAAGTAAAAAATTGCCTTTTTCTTTTAGGTTGTCTTTGCCTCGGGGGGAAGGGTGCATAGACATTCTCGCTCCAAAGGCCCGCAATTAGCGGTTTAGGTAATGGACTTTAAACAGGCTTGGGGACATCAATGTCAAATATCAGCGGCGCAGAACGCGCATATTTATCCATGGGCAGCCATCAGGCTGGCGGGAAACTTCCGCTTTTTGATCGCGAGGGTCAGGAAATTCCCCCGCGCATTATTCGCGGATGTCTGGACAAAGGTCTGGTCGAGCGGTGGTTCGCTAACCCTATGAAACCCGACTGGCTGGTCTGCCGCCTCACCGATGAAGGCCGAAAGCTTCTTGGCTAATTGACCACGCGGTAAACGAGCAGCGGGTAACGCTCTCCCATATCAACAGGCTCTAGCCAGTTTGGAACCTCGCCGGCAATAAGCTGCGGGAGCAGTCCATTAGGGGCGAGCGTTTTGATTAGGCTCGTTTCCGGAAAATCTTTACAGGCAATAATATAATCCGGGTCGAGGGCATCGACCGCAGATTTCGCTTTTTCCGGCGTTCCGGCAAAGACCTCCAGCGCCGCAATATTTCCTGCTTCATTACGATGGTAAGGCGCGGAGCTAACGCTGTGCTGCGTCGAGACAAGAATAGGCGCGCCCAGATCAATCTGCGTCAGGGCAAACCCTGCCGGCAATTTATCAAGCTGTTTCAGCCATAGTGGAGATTGGCAAGTTGGCAACGTCACCGCGGTGCCATCTTCTGTGACGATTTGCGATTTTACCTCATCGACTTGCGAGCTCTGTGTCACAGCCATCAGGAGTAACGGCAGAACAATCGGCGAGAGCAAGAATATCGATCCGGCCCTCGCAAAGGCGCGTTTAACATCACCCTCGAACCGATCCGCTTTGTTCACGGCCCAGCACATGGTCAGCGCGGCCAGCGGCGCGGCAAAAGCGCCAACAAAGGTCATAAGGCGGAGTTGAATAAGACCTGCCAAAAATGTCACGACAACCCCAACCCACAATAGCCGAGACGCCGGACTATGGAAAAGCTGCTGCGCGGCGCTACGGCCATTTGGATTAAGCTTCAAACTCAACAGCGCGAGGATCGGCAGAATAATAAGCGCGCTGGCTGTGACGAGATCGCTAGGCGCAAATGTCAAAAAGGGTTTGGCCTCTGCGACATTGTCCAGCCAGACCTGTTGCAAGAGCGGGTCAAGTTCTGCGTAGGGGCCTTTGAGGCATTGCGGAAATATCGCAACAGTCGCGATGACGGCCATAAGCCCGGAAACGCTGATTGCAATTAACCGGCCTAAAAATGAACTCAGGCGAGGGGAGAGCAAACTGCACCCGACCATGGCAAGCGCAATGCCGCCGCCCAGCAGCAAATAAACCGAAGAGAGCGCGTCGCAAACCGGGGCAAACCACAAACTAGGCGGACGCGATATCACTAAGCAAAATGTGATACTGCCTAATAATGCAATGCCAAAATTTCGCAGGGTTATAACGCTGCCGGTATCCTTTTGCGCCCAGCTTATCCCTGCCGCGCCGCATAGCGCGATAACATAGGGCAGGCCCTCTATACCGAGCCAAAGGCTTATGCCGCAAAGCCCGCCCGAGACCCACGCAAAGACAGGTTTGTCTGCGGCCTTAAGCATCGATAAAGCTGCGCCCATGGCCAGCACAATTTGAAGGCCGTGATGATCAATGCGCCCCGGCATGAACTGACTAAACAGCGGGAAACACATGCCTGCCATAAGCGCCGCGCATAAGGGCATCCACTCACTATCCGATAATCTGCGCGCAATTGCAGTAACGAGGCACAACATAATCAGCAGGAGCGCCGCAGGGTAAATAATAATGGCGGCCAGCTCCGCGCCGCTCTGACCAAAGAGGGGAGTCAGTATTTTGATTAGCCCGCCAATAAAGATATCGGGCAGGCGGGACCAATGAGATTGCAAAGGATCAGGCGGGAATAGCCGGTATTGGCTCATGTCCCAAAAACCTTGTCCATTCAGAAAATCACGCACCACGGCAAGGCGCATATAGTCGTCATTTCCGGGAAGTCCGCCTTGAAGCAATATGGGCGCAGATTTCATCGCGCCGACAATCAGCATGATGAGCCAAACGAATATAGCCGGTATGTATCGTTTTAAACGCTGACCCATATTGCTCCCTTTGCGCTGTGATTACACGGCCGGGCTTAACAATCATTTACGTTAAGGCCGTTAGGGAGAAAATCAAAAAACCCGCCTCGAGATGAGGCGGGCTTGAACATTAGCTAAAGACTTCGCTTTTATCATCCATGGTATCAGCGAGGCTTGGTAAGTCAGGAACGAGAGGTTTGCGCAGCTTCCAAAGTATAAACAGCATAAGGCCCATGCTGAGAACCAACATGATCATATCTTTGGACGGGTCCAAGGTCGTATTAAACACTGTCGGTGTCGGCAGGACGCTGTCATCATATCCCATGATCGTTGAGGCAAAGAGATTATTGGCGACATGCATCCCAATCGCGCTCTCAAGCCCGCCATCCATATAGGTTAAGATACAGGCAATAAACCCAAAGGCAAAGTAACCGCTCATGGTCAAGAGCAGCGTCCCGTTCTCAGCGCCTTTTGCAGCTTCAGGATTGCCCAAGTGAAGCGCAGCAAAACCGGCTGAGGTAATAAAGAATACAATCCATGGGTTTTTGATATATTTTCCCAGCCCTTGGTTTAAATAACCCCGAAGCAAGATTTCCTCGGCGGCAGATTGCAGCGGAATAAAGAGCAAAGATACAATAACATAAATGAAAAAGCGTGACGGATCGAAGACATATTCATAGTCTGACCACCCCAGCAGATGCGTAATAATGCCCAGCGCTCCGGCAATTGCCCAAAACACAATCATCGTTTGGAACAGTCGGCCCCATCTGAAAGATGTGTGAGCGGTCATGAGCGACTTGATACTTCGCTTGTGTACCCATTTTACTGAGGCGCATAGCCCGATAATCATAGGCGGGAAGCCAATGAGCAGAGCCGCGTAAATCAATGCGGATTGCTTAATCCCGATTGCAATCATTTGATTTGTGGCCTCATCTCCGCCGCCTGATCCAAGAAGGTAAATTCCTGTCGCGGTTGCGATAAGAGCCAAGATCGCCGATATGGTGACCAAAGTTTTGTTCTCCGGCTTTCGCGTAGACCCAATAAAAAACAAAACTATTGATGCTATACTGGCAATGAGTGTCACTAAAAATACAGCGAAACCTGTTGCTATCGCGGAAGGGTCCGGTGTTTCCGAGCTTGCCGTAATCCCTTGAAGGGCTTCCGGCCCAATCATGCCAAGACCCACAACAAATAATACTGCGGACGGAATTTGCAGAACGGCAAAAATCAGACCCGCAAAAAACAGTCCAAATGCCCAATATTGCCATGTTGACCGTCCGCGCAGACCTTGCGCGAAATAGGCTTGTATCGGTGAAAGTGTAGATGCGCCTGTCATAAGACCCCCTTGGCGTGAAATAGTATTTATCGCTAGCTTTGGGGAATGGTATGCAAAGAAACCGTTAATGGCCAGAAAAAACGCCCCCGGCCAAGGCCGAGGGCGTCTTTATGGTTTAGTGATATCCGACAAGGCGTTCACTGCCTTGGACGATATAGGTTCCGTCCCAAGGATTAGAACACTGTTTCACGCTGACCAATTCCGGGCGGCCGTAGCGCCATGCCTCGAGAACTACGCGCTGGCAATAGGTACGGCTCCGATAATAGCCATATGATCCATATGCGCTACGGTATCCAAAATACGGACTGGAGGCCCAGCGATATCTGGAATAACCGGGCGTACCGAAACTAAAGCTGATGCCCAGACCGCTCCGGTAATTTGTCCGGTAACCGCGATTTCCGTTTGAAACACGATATCCATAATTCGTTCTGCGGGGCCTGTAATGCGTTGTCACAGATCTTCGGCGAGTCGTTGGACGGTAATCACGTCTGCGGTCCCGTCTCACATCCGTTGTTCGCGTGCGGCGGCGATCTGTCCGGCGGTCGTCTCTGTCACTCCGACGGTCCGTTCTGCGATCGTCACGGTCACGGCGACGGTCGGTGGTGCGATCATCACGGTCACGGCGACGGTCCGTTCGTCGATCTGTCCGGCGTTCGCGGCGGTTAGACGCCCGGTCACGATCCGCAGAGGCGACGAGGATTACATTCGCCGGCGCTTTTTTTGCGCTTTTCGTAAGATCATGACTTGTCGTTGCGCCGGCTGTACCTGCGACGGTCAGCAATGCAGCGATGGCGACGCCTTTAAGAGCATTGCCCGTAGTCAGCTTTGGGGGGGTGAAGTTAAACATAACGGGCTCCTTTCATATTTGTGAGCCTCTTCTGCTTAGAGTGTCCTGTCTGAAAGGGGTCTGAGGGTCTTGTTCATCTTTTGTTGGGATTTCTATTATTATATATTAACCATGTTAGCGATTAGCCCGGATAATGCGATAAATTTTACGCATCTTCGTCAATATGTTGGCGAGGACATTACTCTGACGGCAGAGATATTTAGCCTTTTCCGTCATCAAACAGAGATGTGGAGTAAGGCGCTTGATCCTGCGTCAGATGATGAAACATGGGTAAGTGTCACGCATAGTTTAAAAGGGACAGCCAGCGCGGTCGGCGCCTGTGGTCTGGCCGATACGTGTGACAATGCCGAATTACTGACCGGTGATAAAGCCACACCGACGGCAAGAGCTGTCGCGACGCAAGATATTCTCAATTGGATTGAGGCGGTCAATCACCGCATATCGCGCTGGGAATACCGGCAAACGATGGCCAACCTTCGCAGCTAGGCGCAATCTTCGTTGCTATGCGAAAGTCAATAAAGGCGGTTAAGGTCTTTATCTCATATTACACATAGGGGTTATCGCTGGTGCGAACCGACATACGGATAGGCACGCCTGGAAGATCAAAGTCCTCACGTATGCCATTAATCAGATAGCGCTTGTAACTCTCCGGCAAGGCCTGCTCGCGGCTGGTTTTAACGATAAATGTCGGCGGGCGGGCTTTGGTTTGAGCAATATAGCGCGGCTTAACCGGGCGGCCATTTTTTGAGGGCGGGGGATGTTTGGCCACGCGCTCAATCAGCCAATTATTGAGATCAGACGTTTTAACTTTCACAGACCAATTCTCCATCACGCCCTGAACCGCAGGCAGGATACGGTCAACATGACGTCCAGTCAGGCCGGAGAAAAAGAGAATAGGGACGCCTTTGATTTGCGGGAGCAGGCGAGCTGTGCGTTCCCGAAGTGATTTTGCAAGCGCGGATTTATTCTCGATCAGATCCCATTTCGTGACCGCGATAATCATACCGCGGCCTTCACGTTCGCAGAAATCAGCGATTTGCAAATCCTGTTTATCAAAGGGGCTGGTGGCATCCATCAGCAGGATAACGACTTGCGCAAAACGAATGGCGCGCAGCGTTTCATTGACGCTCATTTTCTCGAGCGTCTCTTGAACCTTGGCTTTTTTGCGCATACCGGCCGTGTCGTGGAGTTTGACGGGATGACCGTTCCACTCCCAATCAATAGAGATTGTATCGCGCGTAACACCTGCCTCGGGGCCGGTAACCAAACGGTTTTGACCAATCAGCGTATTGATAAGCGTGGATTTGCCTGCATTGGGCCGGCCAACAACGGCAATGCGGATAGGCTTTTCGCCAAGCTCCTCGTCATCTTCGTCCTCATCATCCGTCTCGGGCGCGTAAAAATCAAAGGTCTCAAGCTCTTTGGCCAGACGATCATCAAGCTCGTCAAAGCCTAGATTATGTTCTGCGGAGACTTCAACGGGCTCGCCGAGCCCAAGACCGTAGCCTTCGGCTATACCTGCGGCGATGGCGCGCGGGTTTTCGCATTTATTCCCGATCAAGATGACAGATCG
>ENA-ORXR01003172-ORXR01003172.1-marine-metagenome-genome-assembly--contig:-NODE-3172-length-14913-cov-19.781343_pt1 | contig 14913 bp, 7 predicted proteins | sample MGYA00237866_ERZ511479 | MGnify/ENA metagenome assembly ERZ511479 | reverse complement strand
GGAGGAAACTACTGTCACAATTGAGCAGGAAGAAGTAGAAGCACCTGCCATCGAAATCGTAGAAGAAACGCCGGAAGTCGAAATCGAAACAGAGGTAGAAATTGAAGAACCCAAACCCTCTCGCCGAGAAAGAAGACGGCAAAAACAAATCGAAAACACCGACATCGTTATAGAAGAACCGGAAGAAGTGATGGAGGAAACTACTGTCACAATTGAGCAGGAAGAAGTAGAAGCACCTGCCATCGAAATCGTAGAAGAAACGCCGGAAGTCGAAATCGAAACAGAGGTAGAAATTGAAGAACCCAAACCCTCTCGCCGAGAAAGAAGACGGCAAAAACAAATCGAAAACACCGACATCGTTATAGAAGAACCAGAAGAAGTAATTGAAGAAACTACCGTCACAATTGAGGCAGAAGAACCTGCTGTTGAGATAGTAGTTGGTGAAAATATTGAGATAGAGCTTCCTAATGAAATGACAGAAGAGCAATCTGTAGAAGAAGTTGAAATCACAGCACCTAAACGCTCTCGCCGTGAAAGAAGACGCCAACGTGAGGTAGAAAATATCGATATTATAATTGAAGAACCGGAAGAAGTTGTCGAGGAAACTACTGTCACAATCGAACAGGAAGAAGCAGAAGCACCCGCCATCAAAATCGTAGAAGAAACACCCGAAATCAAGGTAGAAAAACCGAAAGCAGAAGTACCAAAATTAGAACCCGAGGGGGAAGAAGTAGTGATGGAAACACCAAGTACGCCAGAGGTGGAAATCAACATTTTAGATACAGAATTTAAAGTAGAAGAAAATCCAAAAATGGACATCGCCGCAAAAATGCCCGAAGTAAAAATCCCCCCTGTCGTTGAAGTAAAAACAGAGGAAAAACCTACCGTAAAATTATCGCGAAAAGAAAGGCGGAAGTTACGCCAAACAGAGAACTTTGATATTGTCATAGAAGCACCGGAAGAAGCACCTTCCGGTGAGGTTGTAGAGGAAGCAGCACCCAAAACAGCCAAAGAAAACGCATCCGTGACAGTCATCAAAGACCCTGAAGAAGAGGCAATTATAGCCGAAATAGAAAATGCTGCCGAGCAAAAAACAAGGCTTTCTATTGATGTGGTGGACATGCCAAGTGCCGAGCCACTTGACATACGTTTGAGCGACGAAGCAGCGTTTGCAATGACCGATATTCTCACCGCAACGCCTCCCGAATCCGTACCGCCGGAAGTGACTTTTTATGATGCCAAACTCAAGCTCATCGTAGGCGAAATGGAAGCCCTTGCCACCAAATCTGCCCTGCTGCCCTCCGGCATGAAACGCATCAATGACAAACTCACAACCATCGAAAGCCAATTGCTGAAATTTGACGACATGCGTTCCGAACCAGAAACAGCCAAGTACATGAATTTCATGCAAATGAATATTGATATACTACAAAATATAGCAGGCGATTCCAACGCCAATGCGCCCGACACAATGCTCATGGAACCGGAAGCAACTCCCGAACCTACATCTGCTCCACAAGGCGCACAGAAAGTATATTTCTCAAGAAATTCAGACAAAATCGGCTTTCGATTTGGAAAAGAACTTGAAGCACTTGCAGCAACGGCAAAGGATATTCCCGGATTTTACCTCATCATCGACAGTATGAATGAAAGTCTTCAAAACCAGTCAGTTATCTCTAAAAACAGAGCCGAAAACATCCGTGATTTTCTACAAGAAGAAGGCGTTGCTGATGAGCAAATCCGCAGTCGCTACTTCGGAAATACCCCCGACGAACTCACTGTACGACCTGCTGTGATTATTCAGATAGTCGATAATTGATTAAATAAATACGTTAGTTCCGCGTCCTACAACTTTTACATTTTACAACTTGTCCCGATGAATATCGCGGATTTATTATTTTACATTTTACATTTCAAATTTACTTGCAAGTCATCCCAAAAACACCTAATTTCGCATCAGCAAAAGTGCCGTAGAAAGTTCAAGTACAAGAATCAAGCGCAAGTTCAAGTTTTAATTCGCTTTCAGCGAATTATTGGTTTTGTGCTTGAACTTGATACTTGTACTTGAACTTAAAGATAACGACCACAATCGGCTGCCGTTGTCCACATATGTGAGGCTTCCGCAAGTCGGTTTTGCTCGGCTCATATTGATACCATAACCGTTTTTTGATTCAACACTTTTTATATTGGGGACAAGCTCGAAGTGACTAGGGCGGGCTCCAACCGTTGACTTGTCCGGCTTCTCTGCGGAGAACAAGGAGATTACTGAACCACCAAGGCATCCCCATCCATGTCTTTCGGGGATTCAAAAAACCCCCTTGGTATTAGTATGGGCGTTTTTTTTTGATGAATTGTCGAATTGTCGAATTGATGAGTTGTCGAATTGATGAGTTGTCGAATTGATGAGTTGTCGAATTGATGAGTTGACGAATTGATGAATTGATGAGTTGTCGAATTGATGAACCAAATCAACTAAATAAACCAATAAACTAAATAAACCAATTCCCCCATCTACCGTCCACCATTCACCATCTGCCGTTCTATAGCTTGTGCTTTCCCTTCCTCTCCAATGCTGCGATATGCCTTCACCGCATTATTCAAAACATTCAAATTCGGACCTATTTCGATGGCTTTTTCATAGTAAAATAAGGCTTTTTGTGCATCGCCTGCGTTCTGATAAATGGCACCTACATTGCCCAGTGCGCTCACATTTTTTGGCTGCCTATCCAGTATTCGCAACCAATATTCCAATGCCTTATCGTAGTTTTTTTCATTAAAATAAATCACGCCCAAATTATTCAGTGCATCCACATAATTTGGACTGTATGTAAGGATATGTTCGTATGCTTGCCGTGCCGCTTCGATATTCCCAAGTGACATCAAACAGACGCCTTTATTATACTCGGCTTCGCTGTATTTTGGCAAAATTTTCATGGCATTATCGAAATGTGGAATAGCTTGTGTGAAATATTGTTTTCGGAGATTGGCGTTGCCCGTAGCTTCTCCCTTTTTCAAGATGTGAGAACCGTAATGATTGTGCGCTCGTGCGCTGTTTGGGGCAGTACGTAAGCCGGATGCGTAGAGGGTTTCGGCATCTTTCCAAACTGTATTTCGCGTAATGGTTTTGATGCTGTATAATGCGGTAATAATACCGATAATTACGAGAAATGTCTTAGCAGATACCAACGATTCGCCCACCTTCAAATAACGATGTAGTAAGCACCCGGCAATCAAGCAAAATCCAAGCGTAGAACTAAAAACGAAACGCTCTGCCATCGTTGCGCCCACCATCAATTTGGGATGCAAATTTGCTACCAATAACAACATCACCACAAACCAAATAATCCCATAAGACACCGGAGATTTGCGCCGTAAACCCCAAAAAGCCGCCACTGCCATACCCGCGTAAAGGGCGAAGGCGGCGAGTGTCCGCCAACTCCCCCAGCCCACCAAAGGTACTTGATTATACGAATAATCATAACTCAAAGGGTGCGGAAAAACCAACAAACCAACATACCGCCCAAGTATCGAAATCGCCGTCGCCAATCGCTCCGAAACTGACTCCGCGCCCATCAGACTATTATTGATAACGAGCATATCCGAGCCAAATGTCATACTATCCATCGCTGCCATTCGAAAGAAAAAATAAAGCAATCCCGGTATTAAAAATAAAGCACTCCGTGTGAGGATAGTTTTTAATTTTATTTCTGTAAAAAAATACAAAGTAAACGGCACAAGTCCGAACATCGCCAAACCCGTTTCTTTTGACAATACACACAAAAAATAAAACACCAAACTCGCCAACAACCATATCGGCTGCTTGGTGTGTACCTGCCGCATGAGTGCGTACAAACTCAACATCATAAAAGCAAAAGCCAATAATTCATCACGCCCTTTTATATTCGCAACCACCTCTGTATGAATAGGATGTGCAATAAAAAGCACCGCAATACCAAGCGGCAACCAAATACTTTCTTCTCTAAAAATTAGTTTTAAAAATAAAAATAAAAACACGCCGGACAGCGCGTACAGCAACACATTAAAGAAATGATGAACGGTAGGATTATTCCCAAAAAGCTGTTTTTCGATAGCCATATTTGCCAATACCAAAGGGCGGTACGATTGGTCATTTTTACCATTAAAACCATACAAATAACCATGCGTAAATATATCGTCAATCCCTGAAAAGCCCTCTTGTACAAAACGATTTCCCGTGGTAATTATCGGGTCGTCAAGCACGTAATCATGCGTAATGGTATTGGCATAGAGCAAGAAGCCAAAAAGAAATACCCCTATCACAAAAGCGATGTTTTTTCTCGTAGGGACAGGGCATGCCCTGTCCCTACGAGAAGAGGACGACAACGATTTTTTTTTATTTTTTGACATTTGAATAATGAATTGACGAATTGTTGAGTTGTTGAATACACAAATTACAAAATTATTGCGTTCTGAGAAAATCACATTTCAAACCATCTATCTTTTTAATTTGCTCTAAAATATTATCGGTTTCAGACTGTCGTAAGGCAAATTCAATCAAACCTGCTGCTTCAAATTCCTGTTTAATCACATTCAATTTTGCTTTTTTTACAAAATTCATCACATCACTCATTATCTCGTAGCCAAAATTGAGTTGATACACATTATCGACGGTCTTTTCGATGGTCTCGGCTTGTTCGAGGGCGTCGATAGTGGAGCGTTTGTAGGCATTAATCAAACCCGGAACGCCGAGTTTTGTCCCTCCAAAATAGCGCACCACAATCACCAAAACATTCGTCAATCCAAAGCTATCTATCTGTCCCAAAATCGGGCGTCCTGCTGTGCCGGAGGGTTCGCCGTCATCATTGGCTCGATATTGCATACCGTCCGTACCGAGTCGCCATGAAAAACAATGATGCCGTGCTTTGGGGTGTATTTGTCGGACTTCTTCGAGGCAATTTTTGATGTCTTCCCTGCTATACACGGCATAGGCGTAGGCGTGAAACTTGCTGCCACGGTCTTTAAATTCGCCCGTTGTGCGGGCTGCTATGGTGATGTATAGGTCGCTCATATAGTTGGTTTATAAGGTTTATTTGGTTTATTGAGTTTATAAGGTCGGTGAACTTAATGAACTTAGTAAACTTTATAAACCCCATCAACTCAATAAAGCCTACAAACTTCGTAAAATAAAAATATATTTTGGCACAAAAGTGGCATTAGTCACTAAATATCATTAAATTGCATAAGTATTTGATTTGATAATGAGCTAAACCAGTTCATTAAGTATCCTCTCCGTAGTTGTTTTTTTAAAGTAAGAACCAATTCACGCGCAGGTGGTTTTCGAGGCGCAAAATACATCCAATTATTTTTGTAAATTTCATCTTTATGCAGCTATAATGCTGCGACATTCGTCTTGCGTTTGTTGATTCTCCAAGTGTTTTATTTCTTGATTTTCTACCTACCCGATTCGATTGTCACTATTTTTACTTTTAATTTTTTATCATGAACATTTTTGTAGCAAAACTCAACTACAACACTACGGAGTTCGATGTACGTGAATTGTTTGAACAATTCGGTGCAGTAGATTCTGTCAAAATCATTACAGACCGCGACACAGGACGCTCTAAAGGTTTCGGTTTCGTGGAAATGCCCAACGACGAAGAAGCTTACGCAGCTATCAACGCACTCAACGAAAGTATGGTAGATGACTTTACCATAGCAGTCAAAAAAGCAGTTCCCCGCGAAGAAAGAAACGACAGACGCGGCGGCGGCGGCTATAATCGTAACCGTGGCGGCGGTGGCGGTGGCGGTGGATACAGAGAGCGTCGCGGTGGTGGCGGCGGCGGTGGATACCGTGACCGAAACCGTGATAGTGGCGGTGGCGGCGGTGGCGGATACCGCGAACGCAAGAAAAGAGATAGCTGGTCTGATGACCGTAGCAGTAATAAAGACTGGTAGAAGAGTTACGGGTTACGAGCTAACACGTTGATTAATACAACCTGTAAGGATTTTGAAATCCTTACAGGTTTTTTTATTTTTAAAACGAGTTGATAAATTGATGAAATAAACGAATTATAATAGAGATTATTCTGAAAAATTTTGTGTTGACAGCTACTCGTCTGACGAATGTTGTTTTGAAATGCCGTGACTTATGGTATAAAATATTCGCTCTAAACAAAGGGGGGCGTCTGACGGGTATTCTATTGGGCAAAGTTAGACGGATAGCCCTGAAGTTGTGTGGGCTTTTGTTTTATAAGTACTTACGAATGGTGAAATAACGTAAATGTTGTTTTTTGATATTAAAATTCTTTCTTTTTACCTGTTCCGCAGAAATATATCCTTCGTTTTTTTCTGAAAAACAAACACCTTCCATTTGCCCTCTAAATACAAATCTACCCATGCGGACACGCCTGTATGTACCCGAAAAAAACTGCGTCCCTATGTAGTCATTATAAATCCACATAAATAATTTTCCGGGCGTATATCCCGTCAAAATGACGGTTTTCCCATCGGGGCTGATGTCGGCTGCTGTCACCTGTCCTTCTGTGTTAAAGGTCATTTGCAATTTTGCTTTATGATTGCCTGCCGATGTGGGAAGGGTGTAATGTTGTGTCATGCCGTCACCGCGATTTTTGGTAAATAAATGCAGTTCGCCATTCGATGCAAAGAAACCCTCGCAATCAAAATTATGTGTATTACTTTGTTTAAAATCAGTCTGTTGAGGATAAATGAAAGTGATAACTTGGGCTTTTACTGTGGGGCTTTTCCCGGAAAGCGTTGAGCGTTTGATTTTATAAATCGTGAGGTCTTTTCTCATGCCATAATTATTCCCAAAATCGCCGATATAGACGTGGTGTTCGTCTTGGGCGATGTCTTCCCAGTCTATGTTTCTTGCATTGTTGATGAGTAATTTTTGTGTGATTTTACCTGTCTTTGAATCAACTTTGTAGAGGGCAGGTTCGCCGCCGCCGTCGTTATGCGTCCAGAGGTTGCCATTGTCGTAGAGTAGCCCTGATGTCTCATTTAGTACTTGGTCAAGCTTGGTGGTTTTTTTGAAAATTTTACATTTTTGGGGAAGTTTTTGGGCGGTTGTTTCAGTAGATAGAAAGCAAAATAAAAAAGAAATAAGTAATATATATATTCTATTATTCATGATAATATTTTTTCTGTGATAAAATTATTTTTATAAAAAAAAGTGACAGAATGAAATATGTAAGTGCAATATACTTATATTTAAATATTGATGATTTCGTTCATTTTTGTGACACCATAAAAAACTACATTTTGTCTTGTTTTGTTTGTTTTACTATTAAATTAAATAAAAACATTTATAAATTTGGAAATCGAAATTAACTTCAAGTACCTGTATCTATGACAAAAGTGGAATAAAAATTCCCTTTTCTTCATTATTTCTCCAATGTACTTGCCAAATAAACAAAAAAAGATAGAACCTATATTTTTAAGTAAAATTTTTCTATAAATTACTTGAAAATAGGTAGTTATAAATTTTATTTAATTGTATCGCTAATCTTCCTTGAAGATAATATGGCGTATATAAAATCATTTAAAACTCATCAAAATTCTAGCTATGAAAAATTTTAGAAAAAAAATACCCTTTATCTTGGGTATGTTATTATTGACCGTAATGTTTGCTTTTACACTCAATGGAAGTGTAGAAGATGACACGACACCGATGCAACCACATAGTAAAACTGAAAAACAGGCACTCAAACAAGCCGAAATCAAAGCAGTAAAAGCAAAAAAGAAAAAACAACAAGAACGAAAACCTGAATATACGCAGGCAGCCGCCCAATACTTACGTTCACTCGGACATCCCGAGTTCTTAGACATACACGGACCGGAACGCAAAGAAGCAATCAAAACATGGCTTGAGCAAAATAAAGACAATCTAACCGAAATTCAAGCAGAAGTAAACAGATTAAACCAATAATACTAAATTGAATCCAAATATCATGAAAAATTATATCAATCAATCAATATTATTTTTAGTGTGCATTTGCCTAAGTACTTTAGTAACCTATGCACAACCTTGTAACAGTGCTACCGATTTAGGTGGTTTAGACCCTTGTCTTTCCAATCAAGAATTCACAATCAATAATGCTGACGATTCGGCAAATAATCTCGGTAGCTGCGGCTTTGACGGAGATGATGCTACATGGGTATGTTTCACACTTGTTGCGCCTTCTACCGGGGTCACCATAGATGTTGCAGATTGGGGAGGCTGTAGTGGTTTTGCATGCGCCACTGATATTACCGGAGCATTATATGCCAGTGCTGATGGTACTTGCGGAACGTTATCTGCTGTGGATGACTGTATAGATTTTACAGGCGGATTTCTCAATGGAACAAGTAATGGGCCATTCATATACAATTCATTAGCTCCGGGCAAATACTTCCTTCGTCTTTCGGAAGAAGATGACCAAGGCGGTAGTATTGAATTGCAGATTCACGGCAATCCACTTCCTGGTGATAGCCCAACCAATCCGGTAGATTTAGCAACCGCCAATGGCATCTATTGCAACTTTACCGCAACAGGTAATGACTGTACAGGTGCCAATGATGCTAATTCTTGTATTGGCTCAGTAGATAACACTATATTCTATTCCTTCACTGTAGATGCCTCTACACCTCAACCCGTTGAATTTGGATTGGAGAATATCATTTGTGACGGTAACTTGCAAATGGTTGTAGTGACAGCCGACTGTTCAGCATCAGTCGGGAGCGGAGGAAACTGCGGTGTAGGCACCGGAGACCCTGCTCCACAATTGACCGAGAACCTGCCACCGGGTGATTATTTGCTCGTTGTTGACGGTTTTGCCGGTGACGACTGTAGCTGGGGCTTGACCACCAATATCCCGCCTCCCGGATGTGCCATCATCGGTACACCTACGCTCACGCCCGGCGCATGTGTAGATCCGGGTACTCCCGGTGATACTACTGACGATACGTTTACAGTGACACTTGATATTGACTTTGCAGATGCCACTTCCGCAGCAGTTACGCTTGACGGTGCTGCGATGACAAGTGTCAATACCATGACGACTACCGGAGGTGTTGTGCAATACACCATTACGCTTCCGGCAGATGGTAGCAACCAAGCAGGTGTTATTGTTGTGGGTGACGGTTCAGGGGCTTGCACCGTAGATTTAGCTGATTTTACAGCACCCGGTCCATGTTCTACCACAAATTCGGCATGTAACATTACGCCCGGCGTTTGGTCGAAATAATATCTAATCCAATTTTTTAACATTTTTAAAACAAAAAAGATTAGATATGAAAAAATATAAAATAACGAAAAGGTGTAGCCAATTGCTACTTGCAATTGCCGCCACACTATTCACGACAAATACTTTCGCACAAACCTGTGACTTTACCATAAACAACGGTGGCGCAACTGGAGGCGATACCGAATACTTCCTCCAACTGGATGCTGCCGGAAACATCGCCGCAGTCACCCCCGGACCCGGACCGCTCAACATCACAACCGTAGCAACCGGCACCATTGTAGAAGTCTTACACTTAGTCTATGACTCCACCGACCCACCGACCAACGTACCACCCGCAGTAGGCGACGACCCGGCGGCAATCGTAGGTTGCACCAACGACCACCTCTCCTCACGAGTCATCCTCGAATGTCTCTGTGTAGAAGACGCCCTCACGATTACCTACACCCCCGGTGGCGGAGATATGCAGATGTACTACCTCGTCGATCCCGCTACGGGCGCGATATTGGACGCCAACACCACCGGAGATTTCGGAACAGACGAAATAGCAGGAGATTACTTTGTACAATCAATCTCCTACGACTCTACCAATCCACCGACAACGCTTCCCGCAACTGGCGGCAATATCAGCGACTTTTCTGCCGATGGCTGTTACAACCCTGATTTCCTGAGTTCGGCATACTGTGGACAGAAGATAGTCTGCTGCCCCGACTGCGCTGCCGCTACTGCGGCGGATTTAATGCAACGCACTTGCGATGACAACGACCCATGTACCATCAACGATATGGAAACCATCGTAACTTGTAGCGACCCGGTAGAAATATGCGTACCCTGTGCAGGAGAGGCAGTCGGACCACCCATTCCCAGCCTGACCTGTCCGCCCACCCAACTCAATATTTGTAGCGGCGACCCATACAACTGTATGTTCAGCGATCAAAACCCTAACACAGCAGCGCAAACCGAAGCCAGCCCTATCATTGGCGGACCGGACGCAGGAGTAGTTGGTGCAGACGGCATTATCAACCCGTCAGCACTTACACAAGGCACTTACACCTTCACACTGACCTACGAATCACCAACAGGCTGTATCGCCGATCCGGTGACTTGCACTTTCTCAGTTGCGGCATCATCTGCACAAGGAGCTAACGCAGGTAGTTTGAATGGAAATTGATTGTCGCCTGACGAATAACTCGTCCTACGACTACCCTCAAAAACTTCCGTCTTAAACTTAACACGACCGTATGGCTTTGCTGTACGGTCTTTTTTATGTCTTTGCCTACTCTAGTGAGAAAAATTCAAAATCATAATATAAACTCGTTCTCGCTCGAAAATTAGCCTGAACTCGTCTGCCATTTGCAAAATGTCAGCCGTGTTTAGGCTAATTTTCGGGCAGACTTGACCTCCAATTTCAAATCATATTCCAAAAAATTTGAGGCAGACTCGCCTTGCATTTCCAAAATGCAAGGCGAGTTTTCGGGCAAAAACTGAAGGTCATATTATGATTTTAAATTTTTCTCACGTAGAGTAGCCTCTGCCCGAAAATCAGTAGTGCTTAACGAAAGCATGATCAAGCAAAATTCCCTTGTCGTCAGACGAATTCAGTTGAGCAAAGAACGCATTTCGGTTGACAAACCACCAATTTTGACAAATCCTTCGTCTGCCCACTATTCCATACTTTACTCGAACAGCACCCGAAAATCTTTATGCAAAAAATACTCAACAGCTTTCATTTTGGTATGGGTAATTTAGTGGTTAATAGCATTACCTTGACAATGTTATGTTCGATTATTGTTTAATATAAAAGAAAATTTTCGTTTGAATTTGGGCTAAAACTCGTCTGCCATTTGTAAAATGTCAGCCGTGTTTTAGTTCAAATTCGGGTGGTGGGTTAAATCCGTTGATACTCTACATAAGAAAAATTTAAAGCCATAATATGAACTCATTTTCGGGCAGACTATTTTCCTCACCTTCCCAAATCAACGGATTTAACCCACTACCCAAATTCGGGGTAGATTCCCCATTTTAAGTATAAACACATTTCTATTTTTTAAAGATAACATTGTCAAGTTACATATACAACACTACCTTCATTTTTTATACATTATAAAATAATTTTAAATATAATTCGATAAAAAAGTATAGTTTATAAATGATTATTTTTGTAGTAAAAACATGGCAAACCTTAAAAAGATATTGGAAATAAAAATTTTATTTTGTTTAAAATTAATTGTTTGAGCAATAATTTGGCACGCAAACATTTAATGTACACTGATTTTAACTTTTAAAACTGTAAATATGAGTAATGGATTGTAGCTTCTTGATATGTAATAAATTTAAAAACGTGCCTATTGTCCACTGATTGATATACATATGTTTTTATTATGTGAAAATGCTTTTTGAATAGAAAAATGACTGAACTAATGCGCCTATTAATCCTAATTTAATGTTTTATTTACAATAGAATGACATAAATTAGTTAAAAGTATTTCGATGTAAATAATGTTGACTATCAAGTCTTTGTGAATGTCTAAGTGATTTTTAGTCAAAAATAACTTCCAATCAAATTTCTTTCAAAGAAAAAATACAAAAATGTGAAATTAAAATAGGCAAAATATTTTTTTTTTAGTGAATAAAACCTTAAAATTGTGGGTCAGTATGCCCTCAAAAGGGTAAAAGCAGTCAAAGTGAAAAAGTCAAAAATGATTTTTTTGCATGTAACTTATTATCACAGAGATAATTATAATTTACTATAAATCCTAACAAGAACAATAAGCAACAAAAAAACAGAAAATTGAAGACTACAAAAACGCATAGTTTTTTACACTTTTTCGGAAGCCAAAAAACCGCGTTTTAAGATATATGACATTTTTATGATAAAACCGATTCTATAAATGAAATCCGGCATGAAGAAATTGAAACTTTATCAACAAAAAATTTATAAGCAAATGGAAACCACGCTTATGAAAACCAAACTAAAAGTCCCAACTATGAGAGAAAAAATACCTATAAACTTTTTATTTATGAAACCTAAGATACCATGTTTGGCAGTGCTTGTGTGCTGCTTGATGTTTTCAGCCACAAATGTGGCTTGGGGGCAGTTTTCTTTCGATCAAACAGACAATGATGCTGAGTGTATTTCAGGAGTAGACGATCCAACATTTGTGATTGATGTTCCTATTCCGCCAGACGTTTTGCCAGTTTGTACTGATGTCTCAATTACTGTCTGTCGAAGAGGAGATTACGGACAAGAGGCTGAAGTCGTCTTCATTAACGACGAGTCAGGCGCAGAAGTGGCTCAAATACCTGGGATGGGGGGACTCGATGGTGATTGTAATGAGGTTTTTGCATGTACGACGATTACAGTTGCCCCATGTGTGATAAACGACTTTGCTGGAGATGGTAATGTTACACTCACGCTATTTTCCGATGGTGCAGCATCAGGTAATTCGGTAGGGGCTTTTTGTAATTTTGTCACACCACCCGCTTGTAATAGTTGCAACTGTGCTTATGTACAAAATTTGTCATGGACAGATGACTTACCGCCTCCACCAGTAATATCTGCTATAGGCCCTTTCTGTGAAGATGATCCTATTGCAGATTTGGCAGTTGCTCCGGCTTTATGTCCGGGAGGTTTAGATGGTACATTTTCTGGATTGGCTGTAACAGATGGTGTAATGCATATGGGAACATTCGACCCAAGTGCATTTATAGCTGCTAATGGTGGCTGTGCGGGTACATCGACTATTGACTTTACCTATGATTGTGGTACAGCTACTCCAATAATGGTTACAGTTGATGCTCTACCTGAACCGTCTTTTACATGTCCTACTGATGTGTGTTTGAATGTTGCAGGAGTAGTTGATTTGCTTCCTGTAGATGCTAATGAGGCGGCAGCTTGTAACGGAGTAGCAGCGATTGCATGGGGTGGTACAGCAGGTGCTTCTGTAGCAAATAACCAATTAGATATTACTACACTTGCTCCCGGCATGTACACACTTGACCTCACCATGACATCTGTGAATGGCTTGTGTACGGATACAGAGTCCTGCTCATTTACGGTATTTCCTCCTGCCAATCCACCTGCACCGGTGGATTTAAGTGTTTGTTTAAACGCAGCAGCAGATATAGCAGCAAATGGCGCAGGTGGTACTTATGATTGGTATGAAGAAGATCCAACGGTCAATCCTGCCGCACCTATTGTATTTACGGGGGATCCATTCCCCGGCAATAGTACTGCTTCAGGACAGATAACATATTATGTTACTGAAACGAATGGTGATGGCTGCGTGAGTGATCCTGCTGAAGTGACACTTACGGTTTATCCTGATTTAGAAATCACGGTCAATGTAAAAAGCTGTGATGCGTCAATAGATGATGAGCTTCCTAATCCAATAAGTGATGGTGGCGCAGGTCCGTTTACAACTTCTTCCGATCCGGGAGATGATATTGTTACAATGGATATTACGGTTACCACTTTAGGTGGTGCATTCCCTGTTGGTGGTATGCTTACCTTGGTAGATAATAATGGTAATATTTTAAATGGTCCATTTACCACGACTGTTGCTGCTGGAGATACCGAGTATACATTTACCGATGTTGAAGTAACTGGTGACGGTGTGGCAACTTTTGATTTTATGGTCACCTATGATGACGGCATAGGCAATATGTGTGATGTTAGTTTACTGTTTGATGCAGTTGGCGATTGTTCCTGCTACGATGTAGTGTGTGATGATGAAGTCATGTATCAAGGACAATTGACCACTGGTGCTGCTCCCGGGCCTACCGGAGGCAATATCACGACCTATGTATTATTAAATATGGCGGGTGGTACTATCATTCAGGAAAGTCCTACAGCTGAATTTGATGTGACTGGACTTATCCTTGGCCAGGCATATCCTTATCATGCAATAAATTATGACCCTGCATCGGGCGTTACGCCTCCGGCAGTTGGTGGCAGTATAGATGCCTACATCGACCCGGCAGATCCATGTCAGGATGTAGATGTCTCTTTTCATTGTTTTATAATAACTAAAGATAATCCTCCGCCTCTTGACAAAGACGCAGTGAATATATGTGAGGGAGATCCTCCAGTAGAACTAATGGCACAAGACAATGGCGATCCTACGCCATGTGTTGATTGGACATGGTATGATGCTTCAGTTGGTGGAAGCCAATTAGCTACCGGACAGACTTACCTTCCATTGGTCACTGACCCAGGTACGTATCAGTTTTTTGTATCCTGTACTGATATAGACGGTTGTGAAAGTGATCGTACTAGATGTACTTATGTAATAGTAGAGCGTCCACCCGCCCCCGCGGACATAGATAGAGAGATATGTCCCAATGATGATATACCAGCTGTCACTTTAGTTGGTAGTGTAGCCAATAGCTTATTTAATGGTTATGGAGGCGGTGTATTAGTAGAAAGCATGGTATCCACCTTAGATTTAACATTGACTGGCTACATGATAGACAATACGACCCCCGGCATATACACAGTAATCTATACAGAATTAATAGACAACGGAACAATTACTTGCGAGAGCAGCCCTGCTACAATTACTATCACGGTCTTAGACGGTCCCCCCACTCCTGCCCCGACCAACAGTGGACCCATCTGCGAAGGCGAAGATGTAGAGTTGACGGTCGGCGCGGCAGCGGGCAGCACTTATATGTGGTTTGAGGATGACAA
>ENA-ORXR01003171-ORXR01003171.1-marine-metagenome-genome-assembly--contig:-NODE-3171-length-14918-cov-10.216697_pt1 | contig 14918 bp, 8 predicted proteins | sample MGYA00237866_ERZ511479 | MGnify/ENA metagenome assembly ERZ511479 | reverse complement strand
CTCGTTCGTGACCTCGAGGATGTCCGCCTCGATGGTTCGGGCGAGGGGCTTGAGGTCGTTCAGGAGGGCTTTGGGGTCGAGTGTGGGTTCGCTCATGGATCTTTCAGGTACGCGGCTATGTCTGCGCCCAAAAGCCGAAAAGCGGCTAGAACTCAGAATGTTTGGATTGGGAGGATTGTGAATTTACTTTTGGCCGTGGGCCGAATAAGGATTTTTTGAGGATCCTGATGATAAAAATACACACACTTTGCTTTACCCTAATTTGCCTGCTTTTCGTATCCGGCTGCGCCGGCACTCTCCACCTTCAGATTGATTCGACTCCGGGGGAAGCCGAAGTGATCGAGGATGGAGTCGTTTCCGGAGTGACCCCGTTCAAGGTGAAGATCCCGATAACACCGGAGGAGATGAAGGCGGGACTCAAGGAGGTCAAGGTGCCAAAGATCCGATGGAACAGTGGCGTGGAGGTCCCTTCGGCGACTGTCACGGTTAGCCTCTCGTCAAATATCTTCCAAAACTACAAGCATACGGCTGAGCGTCCCGGGAGCACGGCGGATCGGGGATTCCTTGCTGATATGGAATACGCTCAGAAGGCACGAGAGGAGCGCATCGCCCAGGCAGAAGCGCGGACCCAAACCTACCTCGCGGCGAGTGCAATTTTGCTCGGCGCGGTTGCGGTCGCTAATGCATACAACGGTGGGGGATACACTCCGGCATCGACCTATACTCCTTATCAGTCGTATACACCTGCATCCTATCAGGCACCAATTTCCTCCAGTCGGTATCATCGAAGTGCGGATTTGCACCCATATGCTGGGAGTGCTCCTAAATTATACGCTGACGATGGTACTTATTTGGGACGGTTGAGTTCTGACGAATACCACCCAGAATCCATCTCCAATGAATATGGAAAATACGGCAGTGAGTATTCCCCGACGAGTATCAACAATGAATACGGCCGGTTCGGGAATCCGTACACGCCGATCTATGTGGTTCGGTAACTGCCAATTCCTTCGTGAGAATTTACCAATAGCGCGGACCCACGGCGAGGCTGAGCTCGCTGTTCCTCGGCCACTTCTCCTTGTCTCCGCAGTCCAGAATTCAGCCCTCGGTTATTTCGAGGTCGATTGTTCTACCGATGCTTTTCTGACGACACGGCCTGCTTCATCAAGGACGATATACGAATAGATTTTAGAGACGTAAGGGCCGTGTCCTGACTTGGAATCATGAAGTTGAGGGTCGAACTGTTCTCCTTCCGTTACGTGGCGGAAGAGTGTGAATCCGGCGATTTCATTGCAGTGTTTTTTCAGTTTAAAATCCAAGTCCGAGTGCTCTGGGACGGGTAGTATCTTGTACACGGATTCCGACATTTCCAACTGGTTGTGACGCGAGCCCGGATTGCCTAGCAGACTCAAATAGGCTCCAATAAACTGCAGGTGGTCCTTGTCGCCATCGGCGATGTGCCCTGAAATATGTGCGATGGCATCCGGATTTAGATTGGGTAGAATAGATCGCTCGATTGAAGCTAGGTATTCCCTTAATTCCTGAATACTATGTTCGGCTTGCAGAAGCATATCCTTCTGCTTATCGCTTTCATCCTCAGCATTTTTCAATGCGATATCTTGCTTCTGGATATCCGCGATCAGTTGGGAATTTTTCTCTGACAGCTCATTGATTAGGTTTCTATCTGCCTTCGAGTTGACGGATATCGAACCTTCAGAACTGCGCCACTGTTTCCCAATCAGGAAGGCGAGGGCGGCCGCGAAAAAAGGGGTCAAGACGCTTACAAGGCTCCAGGGGTTTTTCCAGAACGCTGATGACGTATCTTGCGCTCGATCTTTTGATGCCGTTCGCTGGCTGACGTCAGAGTTGGTTTCGCCGCCCGGGGATCTATCGTGGTGTTCTTTTCCCTCTTGCGTCTCCGCAGGCGAGTGATTAATTGAGGGTTGACTAGGTTTTGGCGTGCAAGCCACCAGGCCGCATGAGGTAATTAACAGAAGGGCGATTAGTATTCTCATGGTATCTTTCGTTGTGTTTTCGCCTAACGCTGTTGGAAGTCTCTGTCTTCGACCCGGAGGGCGTAAGCGGTCTCAATTTCATCAAACAACATGCCGCTATCTAAAAAATGTACGTCGAAGAAGGTAGTTTTCAAGCGAAAGGAAACATCTGCCAAGGTAAGCGGCATGGAAATCTCTCCCTTGGATACTGTTCCCTGTACATTTTCGAGTCGCAAGCCCTCCTCCCGGTCTTCTTCACGGTCAATTTTCACGCGTTCGACGGTCACGTATGCACCGGGGTCAACGCGGTATCCTGCATTTTCAACTGTTTTGATATATGATATCTCATACATGCAGTTCACCAGCCCTTCGAGCGCCATCCCCGGGATGTGAGCACTACGACCAATGACTAGTTTTCTTCCGTTGAATGGAATGTTCGATGTCACATCCTCGGTATCATGACAGAACACGAGGTTTTCTGGATCTTCAAATCGCATCCACGTACTCTTTGACTTGTTTTTATCGATGACACTCCAATTGAATCTGCGCCGGATGGAGTCACCGAAATTTTCATAGCGAAGAGGCTTGAATGCTGTTTCGCCATCTTGAGACAGTTCATCTGCTTGCGACAGCCGCTCGAGAGCTGCGCCATAGCAGACCACATATTTCGACAGTTGAGAGAACCTCAACGGGGTGGGAAGTTGGTTGGGGGCGATGATTTTACCACGCGCATCCGGCCAATAACGTATTAATAAGTTACGCACCGTGGGTAGGGTTGAAGTCCGGCCTGCAAGCATAAGAAAATCTGCGCCGCCGGCCATCGATGACAGTCGCTTGAAGCCGTTGCCGAAGACCGAAAGGGTGACGGCTTCAAACTGCTTTCTTGAGTACTTGATCAAAACATTGCGCAAGCGTGTTTCGTCGATGCCAATGTATTCAGCTGCATTTTTCAGGTCGACTGCGTTTACATTTTTAGCGATTTGAAAATCTGTACAATCTTCTTGGGTGCCTGAAAACGAAATGTTTCGGTTTCTTCTTTCAATGCTCTCGATAGAGGATCGATTTGGTGCTTCTCCCCAGGTTTCGTACGAATCAGTCGACGCGATATCGAGGTAAGTGTAGGTGATATTCAGTAAGAATTTCCTGACAAAACTAATCCTTGAGCGAATTTTTCTGTCTTCAGCTTGTCCCGCCCAGAACCAGTCCGTTCGAATTTTGGCATCGGCATCTTGATCATCCATTTCGGGAAAGATATTGGCAATGATGGCCGGAATGATGATCCTTTCCATCACGGCCTTAACCAAATGGTCGCCACCAATCGACAAGCCATCAACTAAGAATTCTTTGTGAAAGATCTCCTCGCTGGCGAAGGTGTAGTCGGCCATGTAAAGATCCGATGTGCCCCCACCAACATCCAAGGTCGCAAGTCGCCTGATCTGTCGGCCTCGAGAGGGACTCGTGTCTAACGCCGTGGATAAATCCCGGACCAAGACCATCTGGCCAGCCGCCCCCTCATCAATGGGTAATGAAATGGTGGGTTTGCCTTCGGCGTACAGACCATGGTGCGCATTGGCTACCAGCATGTCCCGCGCAATTTCGGCCATCCGTTGGTAACGGAATTTTTCCTCGATCGACATATTTGAGGGGTAGGTCAGGACAATCTCATCCAGTTTGAATATCCGAATGCCCCCCGCAAAAAATCTCCTATTTTCTTCACTATTCAGCATTCGATGGGCATGCGCAAATAGCTCGTAAAGGATCAAGATCATCATGCGGGAGTTTGGAAGATCACAACCATTCGGTCTTGGCGATTCCCGTCCATCACGCGAAATGGTCAGTCGGTGGGCTGGTGCGGTGGGTTTTGTCGTTGGTGGTGGAGGAGGGTTAATCTGCTCGTCACTCTTCTGCCCAAATATGCCCTTGAACCTTACTCGTGGCCCGCTGTTTTCGACATCAGCCGCCACAATTTCCGATTGGGGTTCTAGGCTTGCCGTTTCTACCTCTCCTTCCCTTTCTTCCACACTCAGGGGCTCTATCGGTAATTGTCCAAGAATATCTCCACTAAGACCTAGTGTAACATATGGTTCTTCAGAGTCTTTAATCATTTGCCAGTGATCCGATTCATTTCGAGTGTCATCCCAAAGATACCTTTTAGGGCTGCTCATGCCGATTCGCCTGTTTTGGTCTTCAGGTGACAAGAGGCCCACCAGTTTTTCGGAAACCGTGCCAAGTCTAGCTAAGGATTTATCCGTTATTTCTGCTTCTCCGTATTGATCTGCGCTCTTCAGGCAGAAATGGGAGTGAAATACTGACTCGCGCAACTCAGGGCCCTTCAGGGAGAAGTACTCCAACTCGCGACCGAGAGGCGCCCCCGCTTTATTCAACTCTTTGACGCTGACAAGGTAGCCACAGGTCCTTGTGTTTCCGACATCTAATGCCAAGGCGAATTCTGTCGGCTTTCCAGACCAATACAAGCCGTCACGGGGGTGTATCAATATTACGATTGTGAATGGCGGCTGGCTTGGATGCAAGGCCCCAAATGAGAGGGGGATGCATTTCGTCGATTCATCGTCCGGAGAGTAGGCATCCGTATTGAGATAGACGGTCATATGGAGATTTTTTTTACCATCGTCCTGATCCGTCTTGAGATGAAATTCGCAACTGATCCCCCGTGTAGAAGATTCTTGGACGGTATGTGCTGCGAGTTGGTCGTTTCCGCAGTTTTCAAGAAACTCCTCAAAAAGCGTCTGGGATAAAAATGTGTCCTGCTTATCAAATTTGCCTTCAGTGACGTAGATAGTGCTTCCATTGGGCGTCATTAACAAAATGGACTTCCCATCCAGTGCAAAATGTTTTCGGCCTGGGGTGGGAGGGGTTGTTTCCACTGATGATTTTGGAAAAGTAAATTCTAATTTTTGAAGACCAGCGCCGGCCAATTGGTGATTGAGTGCGTTCATGATCCTTCTCCGTTGGTCCGGTATCCGGAGAATAGCTCGTTGAATTCCTCGTCTCCGTCCTCCTTCTCCTCTTCAAGGGCGCCAAGTAGTTCTGGCAATGTGGCTTTCCAGCGAGATGAGAAGCTCGGGAAGACGGGGACCTCATCGGAGGTTCGATGGGGAACACCTGGGTGCATCATTGCGGCCTCGTAGTAGATGGGATCGAGTCTAGGCTGGCGCGAGAAGTATGGCTTATTTTTTTCCACACTGTCCGTCTGGCTGTCGCAATAGGTTAAGATGTCCGTAAGGGTCTCCCAGGCAAATTGCGGTATGTTGTCGGCTCTCTGGTCAAGGCCTTCCCGTGCCTGGGCGACCGCCTCTCGGAAATCTTGTACGGGCGGATGTAGCGGTACGTTGAAGATATTTTTCACCACACCAGAGTTTTCAAACTGGGCGTCTTTGTCTGTAAGCCATTCAATGAAGTTTTCGATAGCCTGAAGTTTCTTCAATCTTTTATCGGCTGCCCCGAGTTCAATTGGCTGGACATTGCATCGATCGATTAGCCCTGTAAACTTACTTTTTGCGGCTGCAAGCCTTTGTTCATACAGATTTGACAGCTCCTCTGGGTCATTTTTATTTGGCAGGCTTTCCAGCAGGGTTTTCAGTCCGGCGGATTTAGGGTCCACAAGGTCCTTCCAGACTTCGGAGGGATCGTTCACGGTTCGTCCGGCGACTGATCGCTCAAAGCATTCTTGCCAGCCCTTGTGGATCAACTCTATTTCCTCTGGCAAAATCTTGAAGAAGGAATTTTTGAATGGCGCGCCTCCATAATTCTCGAGAAAGTTGAAGCCATCTTTCATGCATCGCCAAAAATCATCCATTTCCATCGGTGGATTTTGAAACACGTCAAGGTGTGTCCAGACAAAGAACAAGTGAGGCGCTTTAGCCTCATTCTCACTTAAATCTCCCCAGTCCTTCCCTAAGAACCTAGTCTCACGCCACTCTTCGAGTAGTGGAGAGGTTTCTGTGTCGATCCCAAGATCGTTCATCCGTCCTCGCCGTAAAAGAATCATCGAGGTGAGTTGGGACTTTTTTGAGTAATTGTAAATTCTGAACGATACGGCCCCGTTGCGAAATACATTGGTCGCAGCTTGTTGCACCTCTGTGGGATTTCCGGCACCACTGGTGAGGGAACTCGCTACCTGGGTCGCTTGGTTTTCGCCCATCCGGCCGGTGCACCCTGGGAAATCTAGAAGATCGTATTGGGACACCACGTCCTTGGAGGCCTCGGGGATCGATTCCAACTTCAGCGGCACTATGATTTCATTCGTAATGTTCCTTAGGTCGGTCGCCTCCGATATGCGTAGTCTTCGGGTACCGTTTGCACAGCAAATTTGGATCTTGTTCTCCCCGAGGAAGTGGATCTGTAAGTCCTCTGATTGAAATTGTCGCCCATTTGACTCCCATTTCGTCTCCGGGCTAATCTGGAAATCTAGCAGCCCTGGGAGAGCTTCCATCGAAATATAGATCGTTTTCCCTAGATATGACTGCTGTGTGCTAAGGGCTGCCCGGAATTCATCGGTGAGAGCTTTGATCCCAGGCCAGAAGACTTTTTCGCAATATCTCACCCAATCCACATCCTTCAGGGTCGCGAGGCCCTGCTCGAATTTATCGGGAGAGATGCATCGGTCGGAATTTTGCGATATCAATTTTCCGATTCTCGGGTGATTCCACAAAAAACGATAACAAGAGGCGATTTCAACCATCCACTCCAAGTGTGAATCTTCCGTGGCGGCGGATTGCTCTACATTCTCAAAGAGGTTCTGTTCTGTCCACTTCGATGCATCAAACGAGTCCAAGAAGCAATACGATCCATAAGCCATGGAGCAGAGTATCTCAAAGCGGTCCATTACCAGAATTTGGGCCTGACTCGGATTACCATTCGGGCCTTCGAAGGCTTTGAAGCGAGTGATGACGGAGGTCGCCTCGCGGTTTCCTCCATGTTGCGGGTTGAGATGGTGAAAAGACGTGGGCTTTCCATCTACCGTCAGGGATTCCCCAATGATGTCTGCAATCAGCGTCGATTTCCCCGAGCCACTATTGCCGTAAATTCCGATTCCTGGACGTGCATTTTTCGCGTATTCAAGATCCGATAGTTCCTTTCGTAAGCGCAATAATTCTCCCGGAACATGCCGGTTGATGCGCGCCTTTGCACGACGTCCCTGATATGTATTAATCCATGATTGAAGATCCCCCGCGACCTTCATTAAATTTTCGGGCATGCGCAACTCACTTTAGTACTTCGTACGAGACGTCGAGATTTTCTGAACGAACAAGTGCTCCGTTTGCATCGACGATTTGCAAATAGAACTTTACTGAATGCGGAGCGCCCGCTTTGGGGAGAAGAGCCGCATTTTTAAGAGGCGGTGCAATTGCTTCGTTGTTCTCCCATTTCGAATGAGCAAATTTAGGCGCGGCGTTCGCTTCCCACACGTATTTCACTGGATAGGTGAAGGTTCTGCCGTTGAAATTGAATTTGCTTCCCTTGTCTTGTTCGATGCCGATTTGTGCAATTGACGCACGGACCAACACGCCTTCTTGGATTTGGCCAACGGCTGGATCTTGGACGGAGGACCGGGGAACAGCAGGGTTGGCCAGTGTCCCACCCGGTTGGGTATTCAATAATCGATTGGGTCGTGAAGTTCCGGTGGTATTCGGGCTGCCAGTAGGGCCGTTTCTTGGAGTTATTCCTGCGTCAGTTGTAGGGGCTCCTTCGCCATTGGTTGGAAGACCTGGGTTGGCACTGTTCAAAGATTGAGGGTTGTTACTGCGACCCGCGAGATCCGAGGGACTTTCTGGTGACACTCGTCCGCCTATCGCGGTGCCGGAAATTTCCGATATCGTTTCGGCGGGGCCATTTTGACGATTTGGCGCTAGCTCAGTTGATCCTTCAACCAGCGGGATGGGAAGAGAGGTTGGCGCGACGGTAATTTCAACAGGATTTGAATTCGTTAAATTGGTTTCTTGAGAACCCTCGTTATTCTGAGGGAGCCCTGAGATGCGTGCGTTGGTCAGTTCATTCGAGATCGCTCCCGTGGCTAGATTATCTTGTGCGCCAATCGCTGTATCTCCATTGGTTTCTTCCGACTCTGTCTGTGGCGTCGATGCGACATAATCTATATCGGGCTCTTGGAATTTTTCAATGAGGGCGGGTAAGAATGGCAAGCAAAGCAAAGCCACCAGGGCTGCGATTCCAGCCCAAAGTTTCCAGTTTTTCCATTGTGGAGAGACCGCAGTGCCCACCTCGTCGTCGGCAATGTTCTCCACTCGAAGCGGTGTGACGACCCTCGTGGGCTCGTTTTGTCGAAATCCAACTGGAAGCTCCCCTTTGCCTGGCTCAAGCCCCCACAAGTACCAAATTTTTTCGGAACCATCTTGATAGCGAGCCATCCGATAGAGCCGGCGATCTTCGTGAACCATGAACGCGCTGATGGCATACTCCTCGTTTCGATTGATGACTTTGGTGTCGCGCTTCTTGATCAGGCTTTCTCTGAACTCATTTAGTTGCTGGTACGCTTGTTCTAGTAGCTCTTCATCTTCCAGTTGCTCTGTCTCAGTGACTCCGGGATCGTGATAGGTGACACCAGAGATCTCGTGCTTGGAATTGTGTTCGATTTTCGCTTCGGGGAGCGCGAGGAACTCGGCAAATGCCGACCTTTCAAAAGGAGCCTTAATGTAAGTCGGGCCACCCTCGGGTTTGTCGGAAACCAAGTGCCCGGTCCTCTGATCCCTAAAGGTCAGGTGCCACCGGTCTTGCCCTTTTGGACTAAGCCTAATTTGCAACATCAGTTCGTCCTCGTTTCGCCTCTTTCATGGTTTTACCACTACGGAAAAATATGTCTGTTTGTCGATTTTAAAGCGATCATCGGACTAGGCGATCCGCAATGGTTTATCGGCCCTAGAATAATCATGGACTCCCTCGCTGATTCGCCGGCCATTTGACCGGGACTGGCTGGTGCTGATTGGCGCTGAGAATGGTGATTGGTTGGCGATTGACGGTTGGGCGGGTACTGGAATCTTCGGGGATCAAGAGCCAGGTGGCGTGTTCGGCGGCGTGTTCGCGGAGAGATTCAAGTAAGCCGAGTTGCTGGTAGCGGGCGAGCAGGCCGAGGTCGCTGAGCAGGAGTGGTGCGGAACGGGAGGTCAGTTCGGAGCAGACCCGTTCGGCGGCGGTTGAGACCAATCGGCGCAGGTTGCGGCCGTCCTGAGAGTCGGGTTCGGCGGCGTCGGCGGCGCGGACTTTGTCCCAGCTGACGTTCTTTTCGGTAGCGACGTCTCGCATGGCTTCGATGAGCAACCGGTCGATTGAGTCGGTTTCGATGTCGTAGGTTTTTGCCAAGGCGGCGCGCAGCTTGCCGAGACGTTCGAGGGGGGCGGTGAGGACGAGAAAGCCACCATTGCCGCGGACATCGGCCAAGTGCGATTCGAAGACTTGGATCTCGGCTGGGGCGACGACACGGGGGGCGGCGCTGAAGCTGCTGCCGCGTTGCGTCATGCTGAGCGAAAGCCCGCCCGTTTCGGGCCAGGTGTAGGCGTTGGCCTCTCGGTTCCACTGGAGTTCGAAGCCGGACTGCTCGAGAAGTTCGTCGAGCGCGGGGCGATCGGGAAGGGCTTCGGCTTTGGGGTAGCGGCTGCTGACGCGTTCTCGGATGGAATCGACGGTGAGTTTTCGGTCTCCGAGCAACGCGCCACTGGAGCGGCCCAGGACCTTTCGTGCGGAGAGCCCGATGGGATAGAGTTCGGAACGTCCGGAGAGGGCGGCGGTTGAGGCGGCGGTGACGGCAAGCTGCAGCAGGTCGGAGTCGTTGTCCGGCGGGCGAACCCCTTCTGGAGGGGTGAGTTCACGCAGGCGTTCGATAACCCGTCCTGCGGGAAAGGGTGGCTCGTAGGTGGCCAGTTCGTCGGCGAGCGCGCCGAGTTGCAGCATCCAATCAACATGTGCACGCGAGAGTGCGATGACTGCGTTACCCTCGGGGCGGGCGTCGAGAAAGCGGGGAGCCTTTTCGCCTGCATGGTCGGTGTGCATGCGTTCGGTTTCGACGGCGGCACGGAGTACGGCGCGTGCGCGTTGGCTGCGTTCTGGTTCGTTGGCGACGCAGCCTCGTTGGGCGAGGATTTCGGCGATGAGTGCTTCGGGAGTTTTTACCCCGCCGGCTTTGGTGAGTAGTTCGGCGAGATCCGAGCGCAGGGTGGCCAGCGACTGGAGACCGAGCCAGTGTTTGCGGTATTTTTTGAGGAGTACTTGAACATTGGCGCGGGTGACAAGCTGGTGTTCGGCGACCTCGGTTTGGGTCGGCCAATAGCGTTCGCCTTCCGGTACGTTGCAGCCAAGAAATTCTTCGATGATGTTAACGGTCTTACTGCCTTCCTGGGTGGAGGCGAGGAAGGCCATGATTTCCCGATAGAGGGCATCGATGTTGCGTGTGTCCGGAGGGCTCGCGGGTGCGCCGTTTTCGGGTTCGGCGGTGGCGGCCTGCTCGTCGACATCGACCTCGGGAAAGCGTTTTTTCAGGGCTTTGTAGAGCTCTTCAATTTCCGACCGGGTCTTGGTGCCAACACCGCGCATGCGCCGGAAGCGACCGAGCGGATATTGCAGCAGATCCTGCACTGTAAGCAGGTTGAGGCGGTCAAAGGCGGTACGGACCCGGGCCTGGCTGACGAGGGTGACGAGCTGCGTGGTCAGGACGGAATCTTTGATCAGCGGATCGAATTCGGATGCGTTGGTGACGTGTTCTTGGTCGTCGCCTGCCTTGGTGCCGGCATCGGATGTCGGTGATGTTCGGGGTTGCTCGCCGGCTTCGAACACATCGGTCCATGCGCGTGCCATTTCCTGAGCGTTGTCAAAGCGTTCGGTGACGTCCCGGTGAAGGGCTTTTTCGAGAAAGGCACTGAGTGCGGGCCGCATCGATTCGTCGACCATCACCATGTCAAAATGGAGTGGCGTATCGGGGGCGGTAAGGGAAGGTTCGGTACGTCCGTCACCCCAGATCGGGAGGTTGCCGGTGGCCATTTCGCAGAGCGTGAGAGCGGCGGTGTAGCGTTCGGCGTAGGTGTCGTAGGTGCGGGCGCTGTTGGATGCGAGAAAGGGGTCGCGATACTTTAAGGTGCCAGCAATTTTATTGTCGAGTGGCACGGAGGCGAGGGAGAAGTCGAACAGCAGCAAGCGGAGGGTAGATTTCTTGGCGATTTCACCGATGCCGATGTTGTCGGGTTTGATGTCGCGATGGTAGATACCGAGATCTTCGAGCCCGTGTAGGATGGAGAGAAGATCTTCGCCGAAACGTTGCAGGAACTCGGGTTGGAGCGCGCCTTCTTGTTGGAGCTTTTGAGCGAGGGTCCGGGGACCGGCAAGCTGCATTGTGAATCCGGCGAGTCCGGAGACGTCGATGCGTCGGTAGGGTTCGACGATCAGGTGGTTGCGTGCGCGTTTGAGTGTTTGGAACTCCTGTTCGATGCGCCGGTTGAGTTCGGGCTTGTTGGCGAGCTTAAGGACGACTTCACGGCCCTCGTCTTCAATGAGAAAGGCGGTGGCGGTTGCGCCCTTGCCGAGCCGGCGGAGAACGGGGAAATCGCCTTCGAGCCGGTCGCCTTTGGTTGCCCGGAGGGGATCGGCCACTACGCTGTCATCGGTTTCGGGCGCAGTGATTTGTTCGAGGAGGAGGTCGAGTCCGGCGAGCAGGTCGCCGATGGTGAGACGGACGCCGACGATGGGCGCGGTACATTCGATGACGACATCACGCAGTTCGGAGGGGAGACCTTCGGACACGCGGTGGAGATCGAGGCCGCCTTGTTGGCGCAGTGATTGGTCTCGCTGATGGACGGAGTCTGCGGGTTCGGTGCCGGCGAAGATGGGGAACGCGAGAGCACCGAGAGAAAAGATATCCATGTGCGGAGCTGCGTCGCCCGGCGAGGACGTGCACTCTGGTGCGAGGTAGAGGATCGCGGATTCCTCGACGAACTGTTCGGGGTGCATGGTCAGCGAACTGCCGGTCGTGGTGTTGCCGCCTTCAAGGATCTGCCGACTGAGTTGCCAGTCCATGATGCGGACGATAAATCCGCCGTCGCGTTCGGTGACGAGAATGTTGCGCGGATGCAGCGAGCGGTGCACGACGCCTTGGCCATGGGCGAACTGCACGATTTCGGCGAGCTGGCGGAACAGTTCGAAGCGGTCGTCGAGGCTTAGCTCGTCGCCGCGGGCCTCGAGCAGATGGTCGAGGCGTTGGGCCTCGGGGTCGAATGGAAACACGAGCGCCGGGCCGCGTTCGGACTCGGTAAATTGTTCGGGGCGAACGAGTCCAGGGTGATGGAGGGATTCGAGAATTTGGAATTCGCGTTTGGCGGCGCGAGTTCGCAGGGTTCGGTTCTCCGCGCTTTCGTTGGGTCCGATATTATAGATGCGAATCCGGCGGACGACGTTGTCGAGTGAGCGATGGTGCGCCACCCAGTCTTGATGGCTGCCATGAGGGCACTCGTGGATTGCATTTCCCTGTAGGTCATAGTCGCCAATCCTGCGGGAGGATAGGGCAGGGCGTAGTCCGATCGCTTCGAGGGCGCGTTCGATCCCCTTCGAAGTTGGTTTGTTGATGCGCCGCTTGATTTTATCGATGCCGGGCAGGTCGCCGCTCTTAAGGGACGTCTCGATGTTGTGCCGGGTAAGGACACCGCTGCGGGCGGTTCCACCTAGCCGGCAATCAAGATTGGGGTCGGAGAGAAAAACCAACGAATTGAGGAAGGGCACGCCATGTTGTCGGGTGGATTTTTCCTTCTTGAGCAGGCTGGCGAGTTTCTTCGCTTTGCGGGTGTTCAGCAGGCGAGGGTTGTCCATGGACGAGATGGAGCCTTCCTTTGATAGTCGCCAAGTGTGCGTGTCTCCGTCGAGGCGTCCGGGCCATGATTTGATCTCGATCAGGTAGAAACCGAACGCACCAAGAAAGAGCAGGTCGCATTCGTTGATGCTCCCATCGTCAGCGATGAATTCGAAGTTTGTCCAAGCCCGGTAGGGTTCGTGTTGTGGGAAGAACGCCCGCACAAATTCCAAAGCCTCTCGCTCCCACGGGTAGGGGCTTGGCGTGATCTCGTTCCAGTTCCTCATCTTTTCTGCCACAGAAGCGATAAGTCGCGTTCGAGGCGAGCGAAAAGCTTGGCTCGGTTGACGTCGTAGCCATGAAAACCCGGACGGTCCGCGCCAAGTCATTGGCGAGACGCCGGCAAATGCTTGTTGTCCGGGTCTTGAAGTAGACCATCGGCGGGCCCTTTCAAACGGTGGCAGCAACGAGCCCACGAACCTTGCAGCACTTTGCGACCCCTGCCATGGGGCGACACATGTGGACGCACGGGGAATGGTCAGACTAGCGAGCTCCGAAGAGAAGGTTTTACATGAAAAATGAAACAAGAACCTGCATCATCGCCCTCCTCAATGTGGACCCCACGATCAGTCGGCCCGTTCGGCAAGGTATCCTCCAAATCTTGCAGCATGGTGTCCGGAAAGAGAGCAAGCTCCTCCGCGTAGATGATGCGGCTAAGCAGCTAAATGTCCACCCAAAGACTCTTCTCGGGTACGGGCGCGAAGGACGAATCGAACTACTAAAATTGAGTCGTCGTAAAATAATGATCCGCAGCGAGGAACTCGAGCGCTTTATCACGGAAGCAGCAGGGACGCCGGCGCCCGGTTGAATGAGGATTTCCGCGAAGGGAACGAAGGGGTGGCCGACTACAAAGGCCCCCACACCGAGCGTGCAGTTACTGAGGGCATGCGGCGGACAGTCTTCTGGCGAGACGGCAGCAATGCTTGTTCTGCGGGTCCGGCGGGTATCTCGAAGTAGACCATTGGGGCGCCCTTCCAAACGGTGGTAGCAACGAACCCGCGAACCTTGCACCGCTTTGCGATCCCGCCACAATACGAAGACCAAGATGGACGGCGGCTTGAGGCGTCAGAGGCAAAAGCGGTAGTAGCTTTCAAACGCTATCGTGTCGCCGGCTATAGGAGCTGTCCCAACGCTAAAATCGGGGCTGACCTATTCTTCCGGCCCTGGTTGTTGCTGAAACGACGTATTGCTTCCCTGAAATTTCAATTGTTTGAGGTTAAGCCTCGGGGATTTGGTTCAAAGCGTCTCGAAGCACATCGCTATCGAGATGCGTATAGTGACGGTTCATCGCTTCGCTGTCGTGTCCGATGATTTCTTGGGCGACAGGAGCTGAGACCCCAGCAGCCTTCAGCATGGTAGTAAGCGTGTGCCGAAAGCAATGAAATGAGTAGGGTGCGACCTTTCTTGGCCCAGATCTGCCTTGGCTGGTTGCTTTGTGTTTCCGTTTCTCGACGATCCCGGCTTTCACCATCACGGCCCGAAAGCGTTTTGACATCCCAGAGGACTTTGCCCTCTGGTAGTAGGCATTGATTTCCGGCATCAAGGGGCTTTCGGGCTGTCCCTGTTCGAGTGTCAGCAAGTCACTTCGCAATGCTCCGGCGATTGGGATTTTTTGACGCCGCCCGGTCTTACTGGTCTGAATTCTGATTTCGCCGAGTTCGAGGTCGATTTGTCCCCACTTCAAATTGCAAAGATCTCCAAGCCGTTGGCCGGTATAGAGTCCGAGGCGGATCAACAGGCGCATTTCGGGTTCGGCCACCTCAAGCATTGCTTTCACTTGCTTCATGGTGAAGACACGGCGCCCGCCACCATCGTCAGGTCTTCGAATCTTCAGGGTGGTAACAAGTTCGGCGGGGTTGTTGTCGATGAGTTCCTCGCGTCGTGCCTCGTTGAGCATGGCGCGAATGATTTTCAGCATGGTGTTCGCGGTTGCCGGCGATTTTTCCTTGGCGACCTTTTTCTGAAAACCCGCGATGTGGACCTTTCTCAAGAGGAGGATCTCGATGTCGGCCATTGGCCCCAGCGCGTCGAGAAAGCAGTTGATGACGCCAGTGTACTTTTCG
>ENA-ORXR01003170-ORXR01003170.1-marine-metagenome-genome-assembly--contig:-NODE-3170-length-14925-cov-9.667901_pt1 | contig 14925 bp, 9 predicted proteins | sample MGYA00237866_ERZ511479 | MGnify/ENA metagenome assembly ERZ511479 | reverse complement strand
GGGGGGGGGGGGGGGGGGGGGGGGGGGGGGGGGGGGTGGAAGCAGAGGCCGCAGCGGGCTGCGCCTCGGGGGTTTGGGGTGGTGCCCCCCGCCGGCGGGGGTGCCCTTTTTTAGCCGCCCCGCGGCGGCACTCACGGCGACCGTCCGTGGCGGCCGTCACCCCCGGCGACCCCGCCGCAGCAGCCGTGACGTTTTTTGGTGGTGGTGTCGGGCCAGGCGTCGGCCGCTGGGGAGACCCGCGTCGCCTTTTTTTTTGGTGTGGCTGCTGTGCGGGTAGCGCCGTCGGGGAGGGAGCTGTGCGGTCCGCCGCCCTGTCGCCGCCTCGCCGCATCGCACGGGCTCGGTGTTGGCGGGCGGCACGTCACCGTCGGGGGGGCCGGACCGATGGAGTGGCGGGGGGTGGATGTGCCGGGGCGCCGGCGGGGTGGTGCTGGTGCGGTCGCGCGGCGGGCGCCGTCGTGTCGCGTCACCCCTGCTCGGTCCGTCGCGCCGTCTGCCATGAGCGCGCGCCGGCGACGGTCGGCGTCCCTGGTCCTGACGACCGCCGTGGCGGCGGTGGTGGCCGTCGCTTTGGCGCTCACGGCCGCCCGCCCCGCGGCGGCCCAAGGCGTGAACAATGCCCCCCACGCGCGGTGGGCGGACGTGACCAACTTTTCGGGCCTCGCGACCGCGCCCTCGACCAAGTGGGGCGGCGCGCTCATTTCTGACTTGGACGGCGACGGGTGGTACGACCTCGTCCTTAACAATCACGACCAGACCAACTTGATGTTGTACTGGAACAACCGCAACGGTCAGTTTGTGCGCGGCACGGACCCGCTGCCGGTACCGTCACCGCAGCCCGCCTTTACGCGTGGGCGGAACCCGCTCCCCTTCCTCATTGACGCGCACGGGCTGACGGCGGGGGACATTTTCTTGACCGGCTCGTCGGACTTTCTCGTCATGCAGGGGGGGGCCAACGGAGGCGCGCCCGCCACGCCCCGGCTGCTCCGCTCGTCGGGCCGCAGCCGGAATTTGGTGCAGGCGCAGCGGGCCACAACGCTCGAAGCGGACACGGGCGGCCGCGGCCGCACGCCGCTGCTTGTCGACATGGACGGGGACGGCGACCTCGACCTCATCCTCCTCAACTATGTCGTTAGCCCTGGGGCGCCCGGCCCCCGCCAGCGGGTGTATGAAAACCGCGACGGGGTGTACGAGCGGCGCAACGACTCGGGGTTGGAGGACGCCAACGTCGAGCGCGCCATCCTCACCGACCTCAACGGGGACGGTCAGATGGATGTCGTTGCCTTCCCCTTCCTCCGCATTTACATTGCGACGGGCAACTTTACGTTTGAGGACCGCACCGTCGAGTGGATGCGGCATGTGCCCAACTGGGGTCGCGTCGGCACAAACGTGTGGGCGGCGGCGGAGCTGGACGCCAACAATGACGGACGGTGGGACGTGTATCTGGCCAAAAACCAGGACCAGGACGCAATGCTCCTTAACACCGACAATGAGTTTTTCACGCTCGCCCCATGGACGAGCTTTGCGGCTGACAGCCGCGGCCACGCCGACGTCACCGTCGGGGATTTTAACAATGACGGGGCGACGGACGTGTTCCTCTCCTATGCCGTCCGGGCGCCGCCGATGGGCGCCGCACCCGCGGAGCCCCGCCCCGCGGTTGCCCGGGAGGACGTGCTGCTGACCAATGGTGGGTCGGCCAACTTTACCCTGACGGTCAGCCACGGGGCCAACCAGGTCAGCCAGGCGGCAGGCGACTCGGTGCAGGCGTTTGACTACAACCTCGATGGGCGCCTCGACTTGCTCATTGGTGCCGGTGACGAGGTCATTGGGCGGGGGCCGCTCGGCACGTGGTCCCTTTTTGCCAACACCATCCACCTCCCGGCGGTTGGTGGCAACCACTGGCTGATTGCGTCGGTCGGGCGGAGCCCCAACCGGCGGGCGGCGGGCACCAACGCGGTGCTCACGCTGACCGCGGCCTTGCCAAACGGCGAGGACCAACTGAGCCTCCTGCGCCGCGTCGGGGGGGCCGGCGGCAGCGGCACCTCTGAGGACCTGCGGTTGGTCCACTTTGGCCTCGGCCGCCGCACCCAGGTTGTTCAGCTGACCGTGCGGTGGAGCGACGGCACGATGGTGACGCGGACCGACGTACCGATTGACACGGTGTACAACGTGACGGCGGTGTAAAGCGGGGGGGAGGAAGGAAGGGGAGGCATGAGCTCGCCGCCGTAACGCTACCCGAGTGGCGTCATTGCCGGGAGGTTCGCCCGTTCAAGAAGGCTCCACGCGACGCGCGGGGTGTCATTGCAAGCAGCGCGTGCATTGGACGTAGAGCGGCAATGGTTGTTCGGCTTGCACGGGAGGACCGCCACGCGTTTGACGAGGCAGCCCGGCGTGGCGCGACTTGCGACCGCCGACCCTTGTGCATGCGGGATCCGCTGCACCCCCGTGACCGGGAGGGCCCTGGTTCAGCGCACGAGACCGTAGCCACGGGTAGTCTTGTACCACTGCGCTCGGCGTGCGCATGCTTTTTGAGAAATAAACCTTTTTGATTCGGCAACAACAGGCGCGCGCGAAAAGGGTCGCAATCAGCAAGGAGAGCAACACAGATAGAAATGCAAACACTCCGTCGACACAGCAACGAGACCAACAAAAAAGACCGGAGACCTCGAACAATGTCGTGACATCGATCAGACATGACAGAATCCAGAGCAAAAAGCGTGGTGTACAGAGGAAGAAGAGGGGCAAGGAATCACATTCGCCGCGAGCATCCTAGCCCTGAAACAACACGGTACAGTCATCATCAAGGGTACACGAACCCCAACACCACTGCGTTTTGGTCCTTGGCGGCAGCAACCCATTTACATGTGAGCGTCTCGCTGGTTCCTCGCCTGCACCATAGCGTCGCGGTCGAGTGGACGAAACGGCCCCACACGCACAACAAGCCACCACCTCCAGCATGTCCAGGCTCAACCCCCTTGACTGCCCGCCGCGCTCACACGAACGCCCGGGAAGCACCCCGTGTCATACGCGCTCCTGCCGACAGCGTCGCCGGCAGCAGTACAGCAGAAGCGCGCATGAACAGGGCGGAGGGCGACGAACAGGAAGGTTGATAGTACGCCCAGCACTACAGCATATGGGTCGTCTAGTGGCGACCCACATGCAGGCGTCGCGGAAAGAGAAGAACAAGTGGACAAAGGACTGTGGTACCACCGTCGCCAAGGGAATTCGGAGCTAGCTCATATGTAGACCGCCGTTCTGGTCTGTGACGCGGTCAGGAATACACCAGGAAGTGTGTCGGGCACACACATGCAGAAGAAACAAAGACAGCGAGACAGTAACGACAGCAGCCAAGTACGTATAGTTAGCATGCAGCGTGTGTGTCGCAGAACATACGAAACACCATGACCGTCTGCGAATGCACATAACGGCGGGGATGGGACGTCGTATCCCCACCCCAATCCATCCTTGTCACTGCAAGAGCCAGACCAAAGGATGCCAGGAAATCACCAAACGTACCGATAATTTCTCCCGTGATGAAGCCGCTCATTGGGCTGATCAAGAACCGCACCACGTGCGCAAACTCCTCTGGCTCGCAAAACCGTGACACCGGGATGTAGCGCAGGAGCATGTCGACGACGTCTTCTGGGTAAGTCTCCACCGTCGGAGTCCGAATGTAGGCGGGTGCAATCCCATTCACCGTAATACCGTCCTTGGCGCTCTCCCGCGCAAGCGCAAAGGTCAACGTTTGGAGCGCGCCCTTGGTTGTCGAGTACGCCACACCCGTCGTGACTCCACCCGTCTTGCCCGCCAGAGAGCAGGTGTTGACAATCCGCCCCCACTTGCGCTTCCGCATCGCCGGCAGGAGCGCGCGGGAGAGCAGGAAGGCCGAGTCAACGTTTTGAGCAAAGACGTTCCGCCACTCGTCGATGCTCGTCTCTTCCACCAGCGTATTGGATAGGATACCACTGTTGTTGATGAGCACGTACACAGGCCACGCGTCGGCATCAATGCGAGCCACGGCGGCGGCGACCGCCTCTGAGTTGGATGGGTCAAAGCAGATGGGGTAGCAAACGTCGCGCTTCGCAGCGGATCCAAGCTCAGCCACAAAGTCGTTGAGCGCGTCCACGCTGCTGTCATGGATGACCACCCGGAAGTTCTCCGATAGGAGCATCCGCGTGACGGCCATGCCCAGCACACCCGACGCTCCGGTGACCTGCGCGAGGACAGCCAAAGGTCAAATAAAAAGGGAGGCACATGCAGCCAAAGAGAGTCGTCGCCAGTCACAGAAGCCGGAATAGCCAAGAGAAAAGACGCCAGAGCACGTCGTCATAGGCATAACACAAACAAGCAGTCCACAGACGGCACATGGCGAGCGTCACAAGCGGTACAAGCCAAGAGCGAAGAAGCGAAAGAATGCGATCGGAAGGAACAAAAGCGAACAGCAAACATGTCAGTTCTGGTCTCTACGAGAATAGACAGCGAATATCAAGACAGCGATCAACCACGTATGGCTAGCCTCTTAGCAGCCGTGGCAATGGTGCCACGGAAGGTCGCTGCAGAGCAGTCGCTCGAAACAGTACGTCGCACCTGTCAACCGGCGTTTCACCGGTCGACAGCGCAGCACACCAGTCACGGACGCCTCGGAAAAGCCGCCGACTCGAGCGCACCCAGCACCCTGTGCACCATAGACCACCGGCTGCCCGCAACAACAGTCCAACAGCCACGGCAGACCCCACGACAATAGCTTGGCTGCTGAGCTCGCCACGCTCGTAGCCCATGGCAGTTCCTCCCGTAACATCCCCACCGCCCGCCCATCTTGCGCTCATCTCGCACTGTGGATGCCGCACACCGAATCACTCGGCCCCTCTGCGACATCAAAAGACAGCAAGGAGCCGTCAACAGGCACGTACCATCGCGGTCTTCAGGTCGGGCTCGTACTCCCGGAGAAATTGAGCGGGCCGCCCATTCTCCGCCCCCACACCACCGCCCCCCCCCGGCGCGGAGGACTCACTCATGGCACGGCGGCTGTCGACGGGCCTGCCGTTGGCCCCCCCGCCACGGCCGCGGTCGGGAGCACCCGGATCGGCGCCGCTACCGCTGGCCAAGTCGCCACCGGCGGGGCTGTCCGACCGACGACCACCCCGCCCTCTAATCAAACGCCGGAGCTCCTGGGTGTCAGGAGTGGATGGCCGGTCGGGCACGTCCGAGCCGCTGTAGCCGCTCTCCTCCACGTCCTCGCCGTCGTCCTCGTCGTCGTCTTCCTCGTCGACGCCTTCGTGACCGTGGGGCGGCGACCGCGGGCCGAGCCACCCCGGATCCGCACCTGGCGGGGGGAGAAGCGCGCGGTTGCGACGACCGTCGTCAGGGCTCACCCCGCCGAGACCACTGCTCGCGCCGTCCCCACCGATGGGCACGCCGCCAGAGCGGCCTCCGTCCCGCCCCTCGCGGTGACGCCGGCTGGTGATGTGGACGGCGCGTCCGCTGTCACCGCTACCGCCAACAGTACGGCCCCCGCCCGCGCTCCCACCCCCGCCCCCGCTGCCGCGGTTGTTGCTGGTGCCGCCGCTGCCGCCAATGCCCCCGCCGACTCCACCGACACCGCCGAGACCACCACCCCCAGCTGCAGGTGCACGGCGGTCGGTCGGCGCGCGGGCTCCCGCCGTTGTCGCGGTCGGGCCACCACCAGCTGGCAGATCCGTCATGGGAGCAACCACGGGCCGGGTGCTCCAGACGTCCCCCCCCTCGCACGGCACGCTGGATGACCGCAAAAAGGGGGCACGCCACCACCTGCGGCCGGCAGCGGCCTCTCCGGGCTCCCCACCCGCCACGAGCCCCACGCGGCCTCAGCGCGCTGCCGCCGTGGCGCGCGGGGCCCCCACCAGTGGTGACGGTGCCAAGTCGGACAGAGAAAGGTCGACAGCTGCCCCGCGGACGGCACCCTGCGTCTCTGCGTGCGCGGGGGCCACGCAGCAAAACGGCTGGCTGCAGGCAGCCCGGACTGGAAGGCAAGCTCCGGGAGCCGCCGGCGGCCTCCTCCGCCACAAACTCAACCCCCGGCGGGGCCCTACACGCAACCTCGCGCTGCACGCAGCCTGTCCCGAACTCTCACCCCCGCCGAGGGCTCCTTCACACGCCGAGCCGGGTGCCCACGCGGGGCCGCGTCAGCTAGCTCACGCCCGAGCCCGGCACCCCGAAGGGGCCAGCGATGCCAGGGGCGACCAGATTTCACAGTGTCGACCCCACCCACCGCCCCCACGGAGCACGCGCCCTGGCCGCAGTGCGCAGGGAAAACGGTGGGTCCGACCGTACAGTACACCTCCACGCCTGGCACGCCGTGGGTGTGTGCTGGGGCCCAACAAAAAACAAGCCAAAAGGGACGGAAGGGCGAACAAAGTTGCGAAGTCACGCCAAGTGTGCCAAACGGGGGCGGCTACCGGCGGGAGCGGAGCGGGCCCAGCGGCAGCGACGGCGGACCCTCCAAGAAGACCTTCCCTCGGCGAGTGCTCCCGCGGCCAAGGCGCCACGCAGGCGGCTCCGTGGGGCCCAGGCACTCCCTGCTTGGCCGGGCCCACAGGCCGACTGGCAACACAGGCCGAAGCCGCGTCGGTTGTCGACGGTGGGGTGGGAGACCCAGGCCCCAGCCACAACTGCACGACCACACTTGGAGAACCACGCGGCTGGCGGCTGCGGCGCTGTGGGCAGTCGGGGGGTGGCGTGGGGAGAGGGGCAAGACAAATGTTCACTTCGGGGGCTCGGGTCCGATTCGGCAAGCAATTTCCTCGTAACCTGGAAGGGGGGTTACCTATCAAAAAGAAATATTAAGCATCGATAACAGTGGGCAGCAATGCACGTACTGGTCAGTGAAAATTGCATCGCGAGATTGAAATGACGGCTATGCATCCAATAGCCAGGCGATACTACGTGAAACGACACCTGTCGCTCCTTTTCCGAATAGCGCGCGATCGATGCGATGGCACGAGCAAACAAACCATCGGAAACAAAATTGTCCCCTATTGATCGGCGATCGTTGTGGCGGTACGCAAGTCCTCCGTCTCGTCCGTGGCGCGTGCCGCCGGCGCGCCGACCGTCCCCATCGCCAGGAGCCGTACCTGACCGATTGGCGGTCCACTCCCCGAGTGCGTCGTCCTTTTCCAACTGCCCCCGCTTTGTTGCCGTTACCTACCCCCCCCCTTCACCATGCCGGACGCCCGCGTTACCCTCCGTCGGCGGAACCCGTACGCTACCAAGAGCAACCGGTTCCGGAAGGTCAAGACCCCCGGTGGCAAGCTCGTCGTCCAGTATATCAAGAAGCAGGGCACGCCCACGCGTTGCGGGGACACCCACACCATCCTCAATGGCATCTCCATTGGGCGCCCGAAGGATTACATGCGTATGTCCAAGCCCAAGAAGACCGTGACGCGGGTGTATGGCGGGAACCTGTGCGCCAAGGCCGTGCGCGAGCGGTACGTTGCGTTCGCTATCATTGCTATGGGTTATGTGTGTTGGTTGCTGCGCGACGATGCTCTAGTTGGCGTGGCGTGGCAGTGCTGAGGGGTGGAGACATGCGTCGGGTCTGTGCAGTTCGACCTGTGTCGTGGCGCCCATTTGTAGGAATGGTGTCTCCCAGAGAGCTGTGCATGGCGTGGCTGTGCGGCATCCTCCTGGTGATCTGGAGGCTGCCTGGTGAGGAATCAGGCGCGGCGCACCGCGCCAACGTTTGATGCTTGGAGCGCGGCGGCACTCCTGGACATCTGGACCTTGCCGTGTGGTGCCTCGCTCCGACGTAGGGCGTCGGGGGACTGCCCGTTTGCGCTTGCGGTCCTATTATGCTGCGTATCACGGACGCCGTGCAGGCGGTGGTCAGCGTACGATCTTCTTGCGTGGCGACGCTTTTATGCGTTGATGTTCTCTTGTACATATCTGACTCCCCTCTGTTTCCTGTCCATACCCTCGCTCTCTTCTCCTTTCTTTGAACTGTCGGGCTCTACAGCATCATCCGCGCTTTTCTCATCGAGGAGCAGAAGATTGTGAAGAAGGTCATCAAGTCCCAGAACCAGAAGAAGAAGTAAACGCCTCTTGCTGCAGCCTGCACGTCTGCATGCCTTTTTTTTCGTCGCTTGTCTGGATTGACGAATGGACCGCTGCTTGGGTGGGGGGTGCGGCACCAATCGCGCTGCCATTTGCGGAGTGGAATTCTTGAGGTACGGCGGCACCGTCGTGTTTGTAGCCAATGCCGGCTCGTCGCGACTGTCGTCCGTGAACTGCCGGAGGGTGCTTCGGCAGCGTACATAGCCTGTCAAACATGTCTTGTCCAGCTGTGCGAGAGGAACGGCACACGGGTTTGTCTCGGAAGAGTAGGGGCACTTGGACAATGTGAGCTCTAGTTCTTGTATTGGACGGAAGCTGGCTTGCAATGCAGCAACGGCGGCGCGTGGTCAGGCCGCTTACGTCCAAGAGAGCGGTGCGGCCATTGCAAGCACGGAAAGAACGTGGTATGCACTGTTCGCACGCAGTCCTGCTATTGAATAAACAGTTCAACATGCACGACAGCACGGACAGGTCTCCACTACCTGACCGGCTCCTCCGCTTCCCGCCGCAACCGGATGACCTCCTTGAGCTCGTCCCCTAAAAACACCATAACCACCGTCAGGTACACGCTTAGGCCAATGCGCGGGAGCACCCCACGGTAGAACCCCCGCAACCCGTTGGTTGAATAAATGTAGCGGGCCATAGAGCCCATGCTCCGGTCCGTCGGCCGCCGGGGGTCCACCGACTGGGATTGGAGTTCGACGCGGAGCACCTCAAAGGGGTGGTTCCACGTCGACAGGGCGCCGCCCATGATGCTCGACGCGAGACGCTCGGCCGTCGACAACGGCCGGGTAGCGTCGCCCCGACGAAACACAAACTCGCTCAGCCGGGAGAAGCCAAAGCGGGAGCCCCAGTTGGTCGCCTGCCGCAGTGCGACCGCGTGGACGCCCGCGTACATGCCCGCCAGGCCGCGCTCCGCCACGACGCTTCGGACGACTTCCAGGGTGCCCTTGCCGGCATAGTCACCCGTGACGAGCGCCGTCTTCATCGACGTACACGGGCCAATGGTCGTGTACGCTTGCGCGACGCCACCGGCCATGCCGCCCAGCCCCGACGCCCAGGAGGGGGAGGCGCCAAGGGCGGTCGCCCGCTGGGACACTTCGGATTGGGTAAAGAGGAGAACGGCGCCCTTGGTCGACCCCTCAATCCACGCCCACGGGATGAGGCCTTGCCAAAAGCCCCGCACGCCGCCGCGAGCATGGATAGAGCGCATCGCCTCCCCGAGGCCCTGCGTGCGGTACGCCGCTTGCTGCGTCTTGACAACTTCGAACGGTTGGCCCAGGGTGGACACCTCAAAGAGCTGAAGGCCGGCGCCAAGCGCCACGTTGCTCCATTGTGCCTTGCGCAGGGGGGGGGGGGGTTGAGGGGGCGTGCCAGACCCACCACCGCGGGTGCTGTGCCGGCAGCCATGGGAAGATGGCTGGAGGGGCAGAGGGACAAACAATGGCGCAGTCAAAAAGACACCATGAGCGCCTGTGGCGGGCAAGGCAAAGGCCCGATTCCGTGACGACTGGACACAGGCGAAGGCAACCAAGGCAGCTGCCGCCGTCGTGATCCGCCCGTAGACCACAGTATTTGTCCATAGATACTTATGGAACCATAAAGTCATTGTCACTTCAAGCGTCCCATTGGGAGCAACGTGTCTTGTTTGCTGCGCGTCTGGGTGATTGGACGCCAAACGTGACCGGTGTCGTCGTGCACACTTGCAGGTGGGTCGCGACCGGGCAACAACGTGGAACAACCAACGCAACCGGAAAGGACAAACCACCGCGGCTGACGGCCGCACCCTCTCTCGCCCCTGGCGCATCATCCATACAACCAACCTGGTTCCATCACCGGCGACTCCATCTCTGACGTGTGGTTTCCGCTTCGGCATCTGTTGTTCTGACGGTGTCGCATCCGCGGCGGTCACTCCGACCGCTGACGTGCCCGGTCGGCACATTGTCGGTGTCTCGGCGTTCTTGTCGTACGCCATCGCAACTCTGCTGTCCGTCCCTCTCTTCATCGGCAGCCGCGGCGCTGCGCACTTCTCCCATCCTCCCTGCACATTGGGTGGCGTGCGCAAGCGCGTCTCCGCCCCTGGGCTTCGCGTCGACAGCTCACTTGTGGTCGGCTCGAGCCCCACCCCTTGCCCTGCTCCCCCCTTGGCGGCAGTCTTTCTGGACACATCCGGTTTGCTCTCCCCCCTCTACCCCTTTGACATACCGCACGCGTGAGTGCGGTAATCTCAACCTTCCCCAAGGCCCTGCCCGCGGACCCCTCGGCCGCCATGGAGACCACCATGATGACGTCGCCGGGCGCGGGCGGGAGCGGCCCCGTCTGTCACTATTGGCGCGACGGGGCTTGTAGATTTGGCGACAACTGCCGTTTTCGGCACCCACCGGATGAGTTTGGGGTGACGGCGGGGCAGGGCGGCGGGGGGCGCGGCGGGGGTGGCGGCCGCGGTCGCGGCCGTGGCGGTCGTGGTGGCCGCGGCGGCGGTCGAGGCGGCCGCGGCGGCTACCGCGGCGGCTACCGCGGCGGTGGCGGCGGCGGCGGCGGCGGCGGCTGGAATGCGGGCGCAAGTAGCAACGGGCCCGTGCCCCCCCCGGCGCCGGCCGAGGAGCCGGGCCCGCCCGTCGTCCCCGTGTGGCCCCTAACTTCCTACGGCCCCGACGCGATGCCGTGTGAGTTTACCGGCGACCTCTCCCCCGAGGAGCTCCGCGCGCACGCCTACGCCACGTGTCCGCACGGCTTCTCCCCGGCGGTCATTGCGTACGAGCAGGGGCTGGTGTTGCAACACCGCGCGCGCATCGCCGCGTTGCGGGCAGGGGTGCCCCACTGAGGGGGCACCCCCGCGCCGGCTAGGCGGTGGGAGGAGCCGCACCCCCGCTGCGCGGAGGGGCGGCGGTGGGGATGGGCGGGGGGTGCGCGGCGTCGGGGGGGGGGGTGGACACGCGCAGCGGCGGCCGCCGTGCGGCAGCGGCGGCGGTGCGGCGACGCGGCCCGCGCGCTCGGCGGCGGCGGTGGGCCACAGAGGCGCTGCGGTGGCCGTAGAGGAACCCCACCGCCACCCGTGTGGGTGCTGGTTGGAATGCCTGCCGGGGAGGCACGCCCACAGTCGACGCGGTGTCGATGGCACGTGGCGGTGTGGGGCGCTCGCGCTGCGGTGTCGGGCGCTCGGCACGCTGGACGGTGGCCTGTATCGTACGGCGCACGAACGCTTTGTTGACGGCGCACGCGCTGTGGCGGCGTGCCGTGAACAAAATGCGTGTGCACGTGTGGGCTGTCGGTTACGACTTCTTTGTGAAGGCCCTTCGGTGCCTCAGATTGTTTTTTTTTTGTGCGTCTCCTCGTATTATCACTTCTGTTGTTGTTTTTCGTCTCTTGACCCGAGCGCATTTGCGGTCCTGACTTTAGCCATGACGGTCCTCTCTCGTGCCATGACGGGAAAAAACAAAAGTTCGTTCATGAGCGCCAACACATTTTGTCGTCGTACACCCCACGAGCGTACAGGGAAAACACGCGCACAAAAACCTACGAGCTAGCTGTTCACAAGTCACTCACACAAACACAAAAGAGAAACAACAGGCCACACGCCCACACAGTACACGAAGGCGGTAGTCGGGGGGGGGGAGCGGATGCCCCCTCTAGCCGGTGCGCAGCACGCCAGCGGCAATCAGCTTGTTGATTTTGGCGGCAATGACCGGGTCCTGCATCGCCTTGGCCGCGTACGTGGGATCCGACTCCATTTGTTGGAGCATGTTGTTGACCAGCGGGTCGCTGAGGATGGCCTGGATCTCTGGGTCCTGCATCGCCGCCTTGGCCGTCGACTCATCCACGCCGCCCTCATTTTGGCGCTCCGCCACCGCACGCTGCGTCTTCATCAGCCCGTCGCGCATCTCCTTGCTCGTCGGGTCAATGGCCAGGCCCTGCTGGTACACATCCAGGCACTTGTGGTACTCCTTCATGAAGAAGTGGATGGCGCCCTTGCGGGACCACGCCTTCATGTACTTGCCGTCGATTGCCAGGCACGCGTCGCAGTCCTTCATGGCCATGGGGAATTCGCCGAGCTTGGTGTACGCCGCCGCCCGGTTGGAGTAGGCAACCGGATCGGTCGGGTTGCGCTTGATGGCCTCTGAGTAGGCCTTGATGGCGGCTGGGAAGTCCTTGACGCGGAACGCGGTGTTGCCCTCCTCCCGCGCCGCAGCCGACAGCTCGGGGCTAATGTACGCCTCCTCTTCCTGCTTCTTGAGTGCCCGCCGCGTCGTCAGCAGCTGTTCGTTGATCTTGGGGTCGTTAAACTCGACGAGGGACGACTCAAAGGCGGGAATGGCGCCGGGCAGGTCGCCCGCGCGCAGCCGCGCCGTGCCGATGCGGCCGTGGGCGCGGGCAATCAGCTTAAAATCCGCGCGCAGGTGGCGCTCCTTGTTGGCCTCAATCGCCGTGCGGCAGTCGGCTTCCGCGGCCGCATAGTCCCCCTGGTCGAGCTTGACCGCCGCCCGGTTGATCAGCGCCGCCAGGTTGTCGGCGTTGAGCTCCACCGCCGTCGTGTAGGCCGCCAGCGCCTCGTCATACTTGCGCGCCTTGTACGCGGCGTTGCCCGTCGCCTTGGCCTCGTCCGACTGGCGCTTGGCCGCCGCCGCGGGGTCCTCCGCCTCGGGCGGCGGCGGCGGGGGCGCCGTGGCGCCCGCCGCCGGCGGCGCATCCGACGATGGGGACGGGGCAGCGCGGGCGGCGGCAGCGTCAAAGGACGCGGCCGCCGCCGGGCCGCCCGCGCCCGACTGGCGGGCGAGCGCCGAGAAGATTTGCATCATCCGCGGATCCGCAATGTGGGTGGCGAGCGTCTGGGGGTCCCGCCGCAGGTCGTCGAGCTTGGCCTTCATGTCCGGCTGCGCCATCAGTGCCGACACCGCCGGGTCCTCTTGGAGCTTGGCCCAGGTTTCCTCCCCAAACAGGGTGTTCGAGCTGGCCATGGTGGCGACGTGCGGTGCGGCGCGGCGCGGGCGTCGACCAGACTCACCAGAGGGGGGAACCCAAAGCCCGTCGGGGAGGCACTCACACGGGGGGAAAGTTTGGGGTCACAGAACCGAGCGTGCCGAGCGACAGAGAGAGAACGCGACACAAGCGCGTGGTGATAGCCACGGGGAACGCGGTCGGCACCCGCGGCGGTGAAAGGCAAGGCGCCAGCGAAGCGGCACGACGGGCTTTGCGCAGCAACTGGGTGATCTGTTTGTTGATGCAACGACACTGGCCGATATTCAATTACGCGTCTAGAAGGATCTAGGAGCACGACTTTGGAACATTCCAGGAGAAGTATTTATTGACGAGCTTGAGATTACAGTACACTGTGCCGGCACCAGGCATCGAAAATCTTCGCAGGCGCAGGGGCCCGAGTTGAAGCATGACCACGACACGCACGCCGACAAGCCACCCGCACCTGCGCCGGGAGGTACGTGGCCCCTCTCGGTTCGCTGCCGCAAATCCTGCTTTGAGGCCGTTGAGGTGCAACGGCACCTCACAAGGCCGCCCACGAGCAAGACGTCTGTGCCTCGCCAGGTCACGAGCCAGCTGTCAGTCTCAGCACCCCAGACTCCCTCGCTTTCCCAGTCCCCCTCTGCTCTGTCAAATCGTCGCCCACGCCAAACCGTCGCCCACGCCAAGCGGCCGAGGCTTTTGCCTCAACCCCGTCGGCGCCCGCCCCAACCGGACGCAGCCCCGTGCGGGAGTCAACGGCACTCCACGACGGCACCCCGCGTTGCGCTCACCCCCCAACGGCGGTGCCGATGGACGGCGCCGCGGCGTCGACGGTCGACGTGCCCACCATGCCCGACGCAGTCCCGGCGGCCGACGGTGCCGCCGCCAACGGCGACGCCGACACCATGCCGTCGGCCGCTGCCCCTGAGGCGGTCGCGGCAGACCCCCCGCCGGCCACCCCCAAGGGCGGTGCCGCCGGCATGTGGACGACCGCGTCGACCCTACACCTGTCACCGGGCGGCGCGGCGGGCCCCGCGCCGTCCCCCGCGGGCGACGGCGGGTGGACCATCTCCTCCACCGTTCGCCTGTCGACGGGCGTGTGCGTGGCGCCGGCGCCGGCGCCGGCGGCTGCCGGCGCGGCGCCGACGCCACCGGCGGCCGTCGCAACGGCCGCGGCGGCCGCTGCCATGGGCGGCGGCGCCGCAGCGGCGGCGGCGGCACCAACGGCGGCAGCGGCGCCGACGCCCCCCCCCGCCAAGGGCGGCAAAGGCTTCTTCTTCCGCCGCTCATCCAAGGACGCGGCCGCCCCCCGCCGCTCCCGCCGCCTCTCCAAACCGTCCATGGACGCGGCGGCGGCGGCGGCGGCGGCGGCGGCGCCCCCCCCCACCCCCGCCGACGCGGCGGCACCGACGTCCGCCTCGACGGGCGGCTCCGTTTCCGGCTCGGACGAGGCGCCCCCGTCGACGGCCGACGGGTCGGCCGACGCGGGGCCGCCGCCCCCCCCCCCCCCGGCCCCCCCGCCCAAGCCGACGCGCAAGGGCCTCACGGAAGCCGTGTCTGCCCACGCCGACGCCGACGCCAAGTCCGTCTCGGCCGCCGCCGACAGCGTCGGGGCGCTCCTCGACGCGGCCGTCACGGCGTCGTCGACGGCCGGCCGGCAGGTGCCGGCGTTGGACGCGGCGGGCGTCCACGCCGCCTACATGGCCATGGCCAAAACGTTGACGGCGGCGGTGGCGGTGCAGCGGGGCTTTCCCGTGACGGCCCTGCTGGTGGGGGCGACGGCAAAGGCCCTCCGTGCGGTGGACGCGCTGCAGAGCGTGCGGCTGCTGGCGTATCGGCGACGCGTCGCGGGCGCGGTGGGGGGGGGGGGGGGGGGGGCCC
>ENA-ORXR01003168-ORXR01003168.1-marine-metagenome-genome-assembly--contig:-NODE-3168-length-14931-cov-4.573314_pt1 | contig 14931 bp, 13 predicted proteins | sample MGYA00237866_ERZ511479 | MGnify/ENA metagenome assembly ERZ511479 | reverse complement strand
CAGAGTATGCGCAGAACGGTTCAGCAGGCCCGTTCGGCTGATCATTTCTGGGCGTCGGCCTTGGCCTTTTTGGAAAAGCCGCCTTTGATATTACCCAGCAGGTCGGGCTTGTAGCCTTGGCTGCGCATGATCAGATATTGTTGCGTAAAGGTGATCGTGTTGTTCGCGATCCAGTAGACGACCAGACCGGAGGCAAAGCTGCCCAGCATGAACATGAAGACCCACGGCATCCACGCGAAAATCATCTGCTGTGTGGGGTCGGTGGGTGCCGGGTTCAGCTTTTGCTGCAGCCACATTGAGATGCCCAGCAACAACGGCAGGATGCCGATAAACACCAGCGCCATGATGCTGCCGGCGTCTGGTGTGCCCCAGGGTAGAAGGCCGTAAAAGTTAAAGATCGACGTGGGGTCAGGCGCGCTGAGGTCCTGAAACGGACCAAAGAACGGGGCGTGGCGCAGCTCGATCGTTACAAAAATCACCTTGTAGAGAGAGAAGAAAATCGGGATTTGCATCAGGATCGGCAGACAGCCCGCAGCCGGATTTACCTTTTCCTTTTTGTAGAGCGCCATCATCCCTTGCTGGAGTTTCTGACGGTCATCGCCTGCGTCTTCCTTCAGCTTTTCCATCTTCGGCTGAAGCTCTTTCATCTTGGCCATCGAGACATAGGATTTATACGCCAACGGGAACAATAGCGCCTTGATCAGGAGGGTAAGCGCGATGATCGCGACGCCCATGTTGCCGATCAGCAGGTTCAACTGGTGCAGAAGCCAGAAGATCGGTTTTGTCAGGAAGGCAAACCAACCCCAGTCAATCGAGTCGATGAAATTGTAAACGCCTGCGTCTTCATAATATTTCAGGACGTCCCATTCCTTTGCGCCGGCAAAAAACTGGGTGGTGTTGGTGATTGTCGTGCCGGGGGCAACGGTCTGGACCGGGCTTACTGCTTCGGTCTGGTAAATGTCGCGGCGTTCGTCGTATTTGGCTACGGATTTGAACGCAGTGCCCTGCGTCGGGACCAGAACGCTCATCCAGTAATGATCTGTGAAACCGATCCAGCCGTTCGTCGTGATGGATTGCTCAAGCGTACGGGCGCCTGCGCGTTGGTTGAACTCGAACTCGGGCATCTCGTCCCAGTCGATTTCGGAATATTCGCCGTCCGTCATGGCGACGACGCCTTCGTGCAGGATAAAGAAATTCTTGAGGTCGGTAGGCTCACCGTGACGGGCCAGAACGGCATAGGGCGCAATGGACGCCGCAGCCTCGCCCGTGTTTTCAACCGATTGCGTGATGGTGAACATATATTCGTCGTCAATCGCGATCTTCTTTGAAAAGACGAGGCCCGCGCCGTTGTCCCAGCCAAGTGTGACAGGAGTGTCGACGCCAAGCGCCTCTCCTTCGATCAACTGCCATTCGGTATTGGGGCCGGGAACGGCAGTGGGATCAACACCGGCAGCAGCGGCCCAGCCGTGCAGGGCGTACTGACCATTCGGCTCATTCGCGGGGAACAGGATTTCGACGATGGTTGCATCGTCTTCCAGCGAGGTTTTGTAATCGGTGAGCGATAGCTCGTCGATGCGCCCGCCCAGCAGTGAGAGAGAGCCGCTCAAACGGGGTGTGTCGATGGTGACGCGCTGGGCGTTTTCGATCGCGCTGGGCGTTGTGTCGGTGCTGGCAGACGTGCTTGCGGCGGCGGGGACATCCGCGCTGGGCGTGGCCAACGTACCTTCGGCAGGGGCGGTTTGCGATGTGGTTGTGCCGTCAATCCGGCTGTCGGGTTCAGGTGGCGGGAACAGAACAAACCAAACAAGGATTACAACAAAGCTGAGAGCAGTCGCAATGATAAGATTTTTGTTCTGATCGTCCATTTGGCACCGCCACCTGATGTCTGAAAACTGTCTGGTGGGTACACAACGAGGAGGGCCAAAGGTCAAGCAGATTCGGGTGGCACGCCTCTGACTTAGCCAGTTCATTTCACAGGTTTTGGGTTATTTCCGGCGGCTTTGCATGATCTGGGGCACCTCGTGTAGTTTGGTGTTATGCGCGTTGATCCAGTCAACCGTCTGGTCGAATGGCATGGGCCGCGCAATCCCGAAACCCTGAACATGATTGCACCCTAATTGCGACAGCAAGACATGCTCCCCCACAGTTTCCACTCCTTCGGCAAGGGTTTCGACCTGCAACCGTTCCGCCATCGTTAGGATGGCGCTGATCATACGCTGCTGATCCGGATCGCGGTCGGCCTTCATGACAAAGCTGCGGTCGATTTTGATCCTGCTGACAGAGAACCGGCGGATAGAGGAAATGGAGGCATTGCCGGTGCCGAAGTCGTCCAGATCAATCCGACACCCCAAGGCCCCAAGTGCGTTGATGTTGCGGGTAATGACATCGTCCGGCGCACCTGCCACGACAGTCTCCAGCACTTCGACGGCAAGGCGGTCCGGCGTCAGCTCGAACCGGTCAAGGTCCCATTTGATCTTTTCCAGCAGCCGTGGATTGCTTAGCTCGGAGCCTGCGAAATTCACGCCAACCTGTGGCACGTCAACCCCCGCGCTGTCCCATTTTTTGAGCGCGTGAAAACTATGGTACATCATAATCTCGGCGAGCCTTTCGAGCAGATGCGCAGCCTCGATTGCGGGCAGGAATTCAGCAGGCGGGATCACACCGCGTACCGGATGCGTCCAGCGTGCCAGTGCCTCAAAACCAGTGATACGTCCTGTATCCGTGCAGATCTGCGGCTGGAACCACGGAGCGATTTCACCGCTGTCGAGGGCGGCGACGACATCCTCGTGCAAGGCACGTTTGCTTTTGCGCTCATGGTGCATCTGGTCGGAATAGGCGCGAATACTGGACGCGCCGCGCGCTTGGGCGCTGCGCAGGGCGATACAGGCCGCCTCCAACCAGTCGCGTCCGCGATTTTCGGGGGCGCGCGTATGCTGGCAGAACCCGATGCACACATCGGCATAAACCACTGTACCGTCGACTGAAATCGGCTCCTCTGCGGCGGATTGAAGGCGGCCCGCCAGTTGGATGCAAAGTTCAAGCGACAGTTGCCGCACGGGGCTGACGCAGACGGCAAATCGTGCATCCCCGATCTGCCCAATCGTATCGCCATCGCGCATCGCACCTGTCAGGCGTTCGCCCATGCGGTTAACGACCGTATCCCCAGCTGTCGCGCCATAGCGATCTATCAGGTCGGCAAACCCTTCGATTTCAAGCACCAACACGCACGATTGCAACCCCTCCTCGACGGTGCTGTCAAAGGTGGTTTCACAATGCTGCGCCATCGAGCCGCGGGGCAACAGGCCGACGCGTGTAGGCCCCCCCGATCTAAGTGTCGCGACCGAGGCAGAGATACTGCCCGACAGCAGATAGAGGGCAGGGATCAAGGCCGCGACGACCAATAGTGCCCCTTCTCCCCCGAACCAGAATGCAGCGAGAGAGAAGGCGGGGATGAAGGCAAGCGCAGGCGGTCCGACCATCACCGCCACCGCGCGCTGGCGCAGTTTTCCAAAGTCTATGGACATTGACCGACGATCAGTTTTCCGCACAAGCGCCCCTCCGCACAGGGCCCGAAAACAGCCCATTGCATGTAGTTTAGACAGACGCATCAAAACCAAGCGTTAACAGCCATAAATATTTGTGAGATTTTTTCGAGAAAATTTAGCGTAGAAATTTTTTAGATTGTATATCAGCCGGATATACGGGATTTTTGGGTAAAAAATAATTCACTTAACGTGGCCTAAAGGTGCAAAGCGGGTTGGAAGTCGCGCAAACCTGCTGCGCCGCTGGTATGGTTTGTCTGTTTGCGCGGTGGCTTCGACCCGCACAGCTTAAACTGCCAAATACCTTACAGGTCTGGAGAGTTTGACAAACGACTTGGAATTCTGGCGCTGGTGATAGGGGGCAATGCCCGCGTGGGGAAAGCCTGCGCTGGATGATCCAAAGCTGTCGCATCGGAAGTTTGATGTGCGTGTCACCCGCACTTGGGGGCGGGCAAACCCTCAAGACTGTTGAGAGTTCTACCTATTCTGACGCCAGCACAGTGCAGCATATTTGACGGCCGGGAATGACCGGTCCCGTCGCAGACGAAACATGGGCCAGCCGCGGATAAGGGGTATTGCGCACGGTGGCAGGGACGGGGCGTGTCGAACCGTTCCTATATGAAGAACTAAGGGGTCGACATCTGGGGGGTGCTGATCACCTTTGAGAAACCCTGATTTAGTCCTGCGTCCTGATCACCTGCTCGGACAACAGCGTCGCGTCGGGAAACCCGAAACGGCCCGCATGGGTGCCATCGACCGTGTCGAAAAAGACATCGATCTGTGTCGTTGATTGCGGTTTGGCAGTCAAAAGTGACGTGACGCCTTCGGTCAGTTTTGTGGGCGGCGCCCAGCGCGGGTCGGTGAAATAAAGCGTGATGTCATCGCGGCGTGACAGGCGCGCATCGCCATTCGTATCCGCCTCGACAACAGAGAGCAGATAGCCGATGCGGCGTTGGTTGCCTTGTGACGTGTTCAGGATCATCGGTTGGGCTTCGAGAACTAACCGCTCTACGCCCGTCGCAGGAAACAGCCAGCGGTTCGTGGCCGCCTGCATGTCGACAATGCGGTAGTTCACGATGTTGCCACTGCTGCTCTTGCTGATCCCGCGGTTCTCGTACTTTTGCTGGACGTAGAGCGGCACGGCGAAAATGCTGCCGCTCCCTTGCGTGCCTGGCCTGCCAAAGTAACGTCGTGCCACGGTTTGTGGTGCCGCAACGGGGGCGGTGCCCGCTTCGGTGGGGGCGATGGCGAGGGTGTCGGTTGTACGCGTGGGCAGCCATTCGCGGCGCAAATCGCGCGTCATGTCCCACACGATCGCAACGGCGGCACAGGTCACGACCCCTGCGATGACCAGCGCGTTAAAGCGCCAGACCCATTTGAAAAATCCGGTTTCCATCTTGCTCACTCCTTGTCCGGGACGGGGTCATAACCGTCGCCGCCGAACGGATGGCAGCGCCCGATGCGCCGCGCGCTCAGCAGTGCCCCTTTTACCGCGCCATGCGTTGCCAATGCTTCCAGCGCATAGGCAGAACAGGTTGGCTGATAGCGACAGTTAAACCCGACCCACGGGCTGAGGAGCAGACGGTAGACGCGCACGGGCAGGGCCAGAAGATGCGCGAGCAGGCTCATTTAGGGGTGCCGTGCAGGACGCCCAATGCCTTTTCCAGATCCCCCAGCAGGGTAGCAAAGGGTAAGGTGGCTGTGGCGGTGCGCCGCCCGATCAGCACATAATCGTGCCCGCATTTTCCCTGCGCCGGCAGCACAGCACGGGCAATTTCGCGCAGGCGGCGCTTGGCCCTGTTGCGGGCAACTGCATTGCCGACTTTCTTTGAGCAGGTATAGCCGACGCGTATGCCTGCTGCTTCACCCTCGGGGCGGGGAAGCATTTGCAGCACAAATCCGCCCGTTGCCACCCGCTTGCCCCGTGCGGCGCGCTGGAAATCGCGGCGTCGGGTTAAAACAGCGGGGGGCTGACACGACAAAACCGCCGCGGACGCTTTCCCGTTGGCAGCTGTGCCAGTCAGGTCGGTCCGGGGCGGTGTCATCGAATCAGATCGCGATTGATTGATTACGCGCTCAGTTCCTTGCGGCCGTGGGCGCGGCGGGCGTTAATGATCTTGCGACCCGCTTTTGTGGCCATGCGCGCACGAAAGCCGTGGCGACGCTTGCGGACGAGGTTGCTGGGTTGAAAGGTGCGTTTCATCGCTCCGTCTCCATCTTGTCTTGTGTAAGGGCAGGGCGGATTCGCCGCTGCACATCATTCCAGTCTCGTCCTCTAATCGGCTGCGCGGCCCAAGTCAAACCCCGCGACCCCCTTAAACGCGGCCGACTGCAATAAATCTGCCCCTGCGGCGTGCAATATGTTTCAATTTGCCCGCGCAGGCCCGTGATACAGACACAGCCGATCAACCACGCGTGAGGCGGGTGTCCTTGTGCACAGCAAAGGCGCATCTATGGTGCACCCTACAACCGCAGGAGCGCGAGAGATGACACAGATGAGCGACAGCAGGCCCAGAACATCAACACTCACGCGCTATGTGCCGCTGGCGCTGATCGCGGTGGCTGCCTGCGTGGGGGCATTTGCGCTGCGCGATTACCTCGGATTTGAGGCGCTGCGCGACAACCGCGAGGCGCTGATTGCCTTTCGGGACAGCAATTTCATCCTGACCGTTCTGGGGTTCATCGCCGTCTATGTCGTGATCGTGACCTTCTCGCTGCCCGGTGCGCTGATCGCGACACTGACGGGCGGGTTCTTGTTCGGCACGATCGCGGGTGTTGCGATCAACGTGACAGCGGCGACCCTTGGTGCGACGCTGATCTTTCTGGCGGCGCAATTCGGGCTGGGCGACAAGTTGCGCGCGCGGATGGAGGCCTCGGACGGGCTGGTGTCAAAGATCAAAAAAGGGCTGGACGAAAACCAGTGGTCGATGTTGTTCTTTATCCGGCTGGTGCCTGCGGTGCCGTTCTTTGTGGCCAATCTGATCCCTGCCTTTCTGGGCGTGCCGCTGCGGCGGTTTGTTATTTCGACATTTCTGGGCATCATTCCCGGCTCACTGGTCTACACCTCTGTCGGGGCCGGACTGGGCGAGGTGTTCGCGCGCGGCGAGACGCCCAACCTCGGCCTTATTTTTGAGCCGCACATCCTGCTGCCGATGCTGGGGCTGTGCGCGCTGTCGCTGCTGCCGGTCGTTATCAAAGCCGCCACCGGCAAGAAGGAGTTGTAATCATGGAACGGATCAAAACAGATATTCTGGTGATCGGTGCAGGCTCTGGCGGGCTGTCGGTCGCGGCGGGCGCTGCACAGATGGGCGCGGATGTGGTCCTGCTCGAAGGGCACAAGATGGGTGGGGATTGCCTCAACTACGGCTGCGTGCCTTCCAAGGCGCTGATCGCCACGGGCAAGGCGGCGTATGGCCAGCGGCACAGTGCACAATACGGCGTGGCCGATGCCGCGGGCGTGACCGATTATGCTGCCGCCAAGGATCATGTGGCCGATGTGATCGCCACCATCGCCCCTGTCGACAGTCAGGAACGGTTCGAGGGGTTCGGCATCCGCGTGATCCGCGAATTCGGGCGGTTCCTCTCCGAGACGGAGGTGCAGGCGGGTGACACGGTCATTACCGCGCGGCGCATCGTGATCGCCACAGGCTCGTCGCCGCTGGTGCCGCCCATTCCGGGGCTGGATACAGTCCCCTACGAGACGAACGAGACGCTGTTCGATCTGCGCGAAAAACCGGAACATCTGCTGATCATCGGCGGTGGACCCATCGGAATGGAAATGGCGCAGGCCCACATTCGCATGGGGTCGAAGGTGACCGTGATCGAGGGCGCAAAGGCGCTGGCCAAGGACGATCCCGAACTGGCGGATGTGGTGCTGTCCTCGCTCAAGGCCGAGGGTGTCGTCATCGAGGAGGACGCGCTGGCTGGCGAAATCCGCGGGCAGGCCGGCGCGATCGAGGTCGAGGCGAAAGATGGCCGGGTTTTCAAGGGCACGCATTTGCTGATGGCCGTGGGGCGCAAATCCAACACGGAAAAACTGGATCTGGCGGCGGGCAAGATCAAGCCGTCGAAAAACGGGATCAAGGTCGACGACAGCCTGCGCACCTCCAACCGCCGCGTCTATGCCATTGGCGACGTCGCGGGCGGGCTGCAATTCACCCATGTGGCGGGCTATCACGCGGGTGTCATCATCCGCTCGATGCTGTTCGGGCTGCCGTCAAAGGCAAAGACCGCGCACATCCCCTGGGCCACCTACACCGACCCCGAGCTGGCGCAGGTCGGCCTGACCGAAGCGCAAGCGCGCAAAAAGCACGCCGTGGGCCTTGAAGTCGTGCGCTTTCCCTACTCCCATAACGATCGCGCCATCGCAGAGCGTAAGACAAAGGGGTTTATAAAAGTCATGGTGGTCAAAGGGCGGCCCGTTGGCGCGTCAATCGTCGGCTATCAAGCGGGTGAGCTGATCAACCTCTGGGCGCTGGCGTTGGCCAACAACATGAAGATGAGCCAGATCGCGGCGATGGTCGCCCCGTATCCGACCGTCGGTGAGATCAACAAACGCGCGGCGGGCGCGTATTTCAGCCCCCGCCTGTTCGAGAGCGATCTGGTCAAGCGCGTTGTGGGCCTTGTGCAGCGGTTCATCCCGTGAGCCACCGCTCGCGTATGGTGCAGGAGGGGCAGGGGTGATCCATTCGCTCTCCGGCAGACTGCTGATCCTGACCACCATCTTTGTAATGCTGGCCGAAGTGCTGATCTTTGTCCCGTCCGTTGCCCGCTTTCGCGAGGACTACATGCTGGACCGTCTGGAGCGCGCGCAGATTGCCTCGCTTACCTTGCTGGCCGAAGATATGATCGACGCGGAACTGGAGGCAGAGCTGTTGCGCAATGCCGAGGTATTCAACGTGGTACTGCGCCGCGACGAGGTGCGACAGCTGGTACTCAGCTCGCCGATGCCGCAGACGATTTCGGGGACGGTGGATTTGCGGGATAATTCGGCGCTGGTGCTGATCCGTGACGCCATGACGCGTCTTGTCACACCGCAAAGCGAGGTTATTCGCGTCATCGGCGCGCCCGTGCGCGATGCCGGGCTGCTGATCGAAGTCACGATGGACACTGCGCCCATGCGGGCCGCAATGATCGACTATGGCTTGCGGATCTTGGTGCTCTCTGCGGTGATTTCGGTGTTCACGGCAGTTTTGCTGTTCGCCGCCCTGCGGGTGTTTCTGGTCAAACCGATCAAGGGTGTCGTGGGCCACATGCAGCGCTATGCCGCCGCCCCCGAGGACGCGCGCCAGATTATCACCCCCCGCGCCGGCGTGACTGAACTGCGCGAGGCGGAGGAGGCGCTGAAATCCCTCCAGACCGAACTCACCGGCGCGCTGCGCCAGAAAGAACGGCTGGCCCAGCTGGGCACTGCCGTCAGCAAGATCAGCCATGATTTGCGCAACATTATGACCTCGGCCCAGCTGTTCACCGACCGGATCGAGATGTCTGAGGATCCCGTTGTCGCGCGCATGGCGCCCAAGCTTGTCGGCTCTATCACCCGCGCGGTGCATCTGTGCGAAACCACGCTGGCCTTTGGCCGCGCCGAGGAACCGGGCCCGACCCTCACGCTTACGCCGCTCGCGATGATCGTCGAGGATGTCCTCGACAGTGAGCGGCTGGCGATCGGGGATCACGACGTGACCCTGCGTGCCGACATCCCCGAGCCGTTTACGATCCGTGCGGACCCCGAACAAATGCACCGTGTCCTGAGCAATCTGATCCGCAACGCGCGGCAGGCCATCGTTGCATCGGGCGAGGCGGGCGAGATCGCAGTCACCGCCGCGCAGACCGACGACGACTGGCAAATCCGCATCACGGATACAGGCCCCGGCCTGCCGTCCAAAGCACAAGAGCATTTGTTTTCCGCCTTTCACGGCGGCGTGCGAAAGGGCGGATCGGGGCTTGGCCTTGCGATCTCGGCAGAGCTGCTGCGCGGTCACGGCGGCGGGATCACACTGGCCCGATCAGACGCAAACGGTACGGAATTTCTGGTCACCTTGCCCAAAGGCGGCTGAGGGCTGTCGGGAATTATGCGCTGGGATGAAAATTGGTCCTCAAGAGGGCTTGCAATGCCCCAGCGCTCCTACTAAACCGCCCCACAGTGGACCGATAGCTCAGCTGGATAGAGTACCTGACTACGAATCAGGGGGTCGGGGGTTCGAATCCTCCTCGGTCCGCCACTCTACCCTCCCCCATTACAATACGCATTTCGCCAAACCCTATCTATTCTCGGGGGGCGTCGTCCTCATCCAGCAGGATCCGCATCGCAGCGCCTTTCGGGTCGTCGTATTGGGATGATTTGAGCGTCCACAAAAACGCCGCAAGCCCCGCAGCGCCAAGGATGATCGAGACAGGGATGAGGATCAGCAGCACATTCATTTGACGTATTTCACCCGCATTGCGTTGATAAGGACTGTGATGGAGGAGGCGGACATGGCGATTGCCGCGATCAGCGGGGTGGCATAGCCCAGCAGGGCGACCGGCACAGCGACAAGGTTGTAGCACAGCGCGATCGCAAAGTTCTGCCGCGAAAGTTTGACCATCGCGCGGGCCACCACAATCAGCAGCGGGAACGCCGCAAGGTCATCGCCCAGCATCACGACATCCGCAGCGTTGCGCGAGGCATCCAGCGCGCTGGACGGCGCGACCGAGGCATGGGCCAGCGCCAGCGATGCAGTGTCATTCAGCCCGTCACCAACCATCAGCACGCGGTGCCCGCGGGTTTGAAGCGCGTCTAGATAGGCGTGTTTCTCTTCGGCGCTGATGCCGCTTTGATACTGTGTCAGTTCCAGCTGGGTGGAGAAACGTGCGACCGCGGCCGCGTTGTCACCGCTCAGCAATTGGGGGGGCAAGCCGTTGCGGCCCAACCAGGCCAGCGTTTCGGCCGCACCCGCACGCGGCACGTCGTGCAGGGGCAGGTGCACAGGCGGCTGCGCACCGATTTGCAGGCCGGTGCCGTCAAATCCCGCCCCCAGCCATGCGCCGCTGCCCAGGCGCACGGTCTGCCCGTCGATTTGCCCCTGCATCCCGCAGCCCGCTACCTCGGTGATGCCGTGCAGCGGGGCGGGCGTGTGGGGGGGCAGCGCTGTTAGCAGCGCGGTCGCAACCGGATGCGCAGTCGCCTGGGCCAGTGCCCCCGCGATCGAAATCTCCGCAGGTGTCAACGCGTCAAAGCTGCGGGCGCTGGCCTGCTGCGTCAGGGTGCCCGTCTTGTCGAAGACTGCCAGATCGACCTCGGCCAACCGCTCCAGCGCGGTGCCGGATTTCACCAAAAAGCCCGCGCCATACAGGCGTGACACCGCAGCAGTTGCCACCGCAGGCACAGCCAGCCCCAGCGCGCAGGGGCAGGTAATGATCAGCACGGCCACCGCGACGTTCAGCGCATGGCGCACATCCCCGTCGATCCAGACCCAGACGAAAAAGGCGATCAGGGCCAGCAGATGCACGGCAGGCGCATAGATGCGCGCAGCGCGGTCGGCAAGCGTGGTGTAGGAGGTGCGGCTGTTCTCGGCCTGTGCGACCAGATGGGCCACGCGGCGCAGGGTGGTGTCCTGCCCCACTGCGGTTGCCGTTATCTCGAAAGGGGCGCCGGTGTTGACCTCGCCCGCCTGCACGCTGGCACCGCGCACCAGCGTCACCGCCGCGGATTCGCCGGTCAGAAAGGAACGGTCGGCGCGCGCCTGCGCACTGTCCAGCACGCCATCGACGGGCACACGCACGCCTGTGGGGATCAGCACCCGCGCGCCGACGCACAGACTGTCGACCGGCACGCTTTGCAATGCGCCATCGGGGGTGATGCGCTGGGCGGTATGAACCTCCAGCGCTGCCAGTTCCTTGGCGGCGGACTGGACCGCGCTGCGGGTCCGGTGATCCAGATAGCGCCCGATCAGCAGAAAAAACGTGAGCGACAGCGCCGCATCGAAGTACGCGTGATGCCCGCCATGCAGCACCTCAAAGAGCGACATGCCCGCCGCCATCAGAATAGCCAGCGAGATCGGCACATCCATATTCAGCGCCCCGACGCGCAAGGCACGCCACGCATTGCTGAAAAACGGCTGCCCGCAATACAGCACCGCAGGCATCGAGATCGCGGCAGAAATCAGGTGAAACAGCGCGCGGGTCGCATCCGTGGCCCCCGACCAGACCGCCACCGAAAACAGCATGACGTTCATCATCGCAAAACCGGCCACGGCCAGCCGCACCAGCAGCGCGTGACCGGCTGCATCGTGCTGCCCTTCGATCAGGGCAGTGTCGAGGGGGTGCGCCTCGAACCCCGCATCATGCAGGGCGCCAATGGCGGCGTCGATGCGCGCAAGATCGCCGTGGATCGCCACACGTTTGAGCGACAGATTGACCCGTGCACTGTCAACATCCGGCAGGGCGTTCAACGCGCGCTCGACCGTGCCGATGCAAGCCGCGCAATGGACCTGTGGCAGCGACAGAACGATGTCGGGCGGCATCTGGCTGTGCGCGACCTGATGCGCAAGCGGGGCCGCCGCGCAGGCAGGACAGGCGGAGACCATGCTCATCTGGTGACCTGTACGATGATGCGCTGCTGGAACAGGGTGCCGTTCGCGCTGCGGGCCTTGAGGCGCAGGTTCCAGTTGCCGCGCCCTGCGGTGACCGGCGCCACAAAGGCGGCCCCGTCAAACGTGAACTGCGGGTGCTGGTCTGCCGCTACACTGGTGGCGCGCCCAAAGACCGCCTGTTCGATCTGCGGTGACCGGGGCAGGCCGTCTTGCAAAATCTCCAACCGCAGCACCCCGTCCGATACCTGCGCGCGCACGTCCCATTTCAGCGCTTCCTGGGCTGCGCGGTCGGCGTCAAAGGATTGCGAGGCGACATAGGAATTCGCGACCTCAAGTCCTGGAAACGTGCGTACTGCATTATAGGCCAGCGTCAGGTTCACGGCGATGATCACCCCGAAGGCGAGGGTGAAAGCGGTGAAGACGTGCCAGCCTTTGATCTCGCGTTGCATCTAGTTTCCCTTTCCGTTGAAGGTCGTCGATTTGGAGGCGCGTGTCTGCCCGCTGATGTCCTCGACCCACAGGCGCAGGGGGGTCGTGTCCGCGCGTGCGGCGGGGTCCTGCGGGCGCGCGATGACGTAGACGCGTTGCAGCATGGTCTGGTCGGCGGGTACGGTCACGCGCTGCTGGTTGCCGCGGCCTTCCAGCTCGATCCGCAGGGTGCTTTCGCTGCTCAGCCCCAGCCGGAAAGTCGTATCCTCGCCGTGTTTGTTGCGCAGACGCACGTCGTAGATGTTGCGTACAGAGCCATCGGACAGCGTCACAAAGGTGGGATTGCGCACAGGGCTGACCGTCAGCTCGATGTCCGAGCGGATGAACAGCGCATAGACAAGGCCGACACCGATCAACGCCCAGGCGGCGGTGTAGAGCAGTGTGCGCGGGCGCAGGATGTGACGCCACAGCGCCTTGGGCGCGGTGCCCGCGCGTTCGGCGGCCTCGTCCGAGAGGGCAAGATAGTCGATCAGACCGCGTGGTTTGCCGATCTTGTCCATCACGTCGTCGCAGGCGTCGATGCACAGCGCGCAGGTGATACACTCCATCTGCTGCCCGTCGCGGATGTCGATGCCCATCGGGCAGACATTCACGCAGGCCATGCAGTCAATGCAATCGCCCTGCGCGCCCTGCGTGTCTGCCGTGTCGGGGGCGGCGCTCAGCGTGACGGTGCCGCCGGTCAGGTTCAGTGGGCGGTTGGGGTAGGGCGTCGCAGGATAGCGCGCAGCCCCCGGACCTGCGGCCTGCGCCTCACGCGTGGCTTTTTCAGCGGCGGCGCGGTCGCGTTTGCGCGCACTGGCCTTGCCGCGCGGCTCCCCGCGCCAGTCGCGGTAGGCAACGGTGATGGTATCGGGATCCATCATCGCGGCCTGAATGCGCGGCCACGGGCACATGTAAATGCAGATCTGTTCGCGCATGAACCCGCCAAAGACAAAGGTCGTCGCGGTCAGAATGGCAATCGTGATGTAGGCGGCGGGATGCGCCTCTAGCAGCACCAGATCGCGGGCCAGTTGCGGCGCATCGGTAAAATAGAACACCCACGCCCCGCCGGTGGCCAGCGCGATAGCCAGCCAGACCGCCCATTTGGTGAGGCGCATCCGCCATTTGCGCGCCGACCACGCTGCGTTGTGCAGGCGCACGCGCGCGTTGCGGTCACCCTCGATCCAGCGCTCTACGAGAATGAACAGATCGGTCCAGACCGTCTGCGGGCAGGCATAGCCGCACCAGACCCGCCCCAGCGCCGAGGTGAACAGGAACAGCCCCAGCCCCGCCATGATCAGGAGGCCTGCGACAAAATAGAATTCATGCGGCCAGATCTCGATCCAGAAAAAATAAAACCGCCGGTGCGCCAGATCAATCAGCACAGCCTGATCAGGCAGGTTCGGCCCGCGGTCCCAGCGCAGCCACGGCGTGAGATAGTAGATGCCCAGCGTGAGCGCCATCAGCCACCACTTGAACCGCCTGAAAAAGCCGCTCACCCGGCGCGGAAAAATCGGTTCGCGCGCGGCATAAAGGGAGGGGGGGGATGTTTGTGTCATCGGGTGTATCCTGCGCGCAGGGCCATGCCGGCCGGCCTCTAGGGCTTTGATATAAATCAGGTATCCCCGTGGCTCACCCTGTGCGGACAGGCCGCTTCGGGGAAGGCGGCGGGGCCGCCGCTGCGCTTACTCCCCCCCGCCAAGTGCGTGAACATAGGCCGTGACGGCACGCACATCCGCCTCGGACAGGCGCGGCCCCCAGGGCGGCATGACGCCGTAGCGCGCATTGGTCACGGTGGCAGTCAGTGTGTCGCGATCCCCGCCGTACAGCCAGATCGCATCGGCGATGTTGGGCGCGCCCATGTCGCGGTTGCCCAGACCGGCATCGCCGTGACAGGCGCTGCAATTGTCGGCATAGACGTCCGCCCCTGCTGCGGCCAGTGCGGCATCAGCCGTATCATCCGACAGCGACACGACGTATTCGACCACGGCGCCGATCTCGTCTTGTTCCAGTATCTCGCCAAAGGCGGGCATCTCGGAATAGCGGGCGTCGGGGTCCAGCTCGTTGCGGACGCCGTGGCGCACGGTGTATTCGATTTGCGCCATCTCTGCGCCCCATAGCCAGTCGTCGTCCAGCAGATTGGGATAGCCCTTGGCCCCCGCCGCGCCAGAGCCGTGGCACTGCGAGCAATTGGCGCGAAACACGGCCCCGCCGCGCGCGACCGCATAGCGGTTGAGGTCGGCGTTCCGGGGCAGGGTGTCCATGTCGGCGGAAACAAGTGCCGCGACCAGCTGCGCGTTTTGCGCCTCATGTTCCTGAATGTCGGCAGCCACATTGGCGCGTGTCGACCA
>ENA-ORXR01003167-ORXR01003167.1-marine-metagenome-genome-assembly--contig:-NODE-3167-length-14932-cov-3.118748_pt1 | contig 14932 bp, 16 predicted proteins | sample MGYA00237866_ERZ511479 | MGnify/ENA metagenome assembly ERZ511479 | reverse complement strand
GTCGTCGCGTACAGTTCCGGCGGGTTTCATCCGTGACGCGCGCCGCCGCAGAGGCGGCAGCCCTCGACGCTCACTCGACCTCAGGCCCCGGCGTCGCCGCCGGAGACGCGAAGGACAGCGCGGCCGCCGCGAGAACCATACGGACCCGCATCATTCCGCCGCGACGACGAATTCGGTGCCGTCGCCGACGACCCGGTCGCCCTTCGCCTCGCCGTCGAGATAGGCCATGATCGAATCCGCCGCCTCGCGCCCGTCGCGGATGGCCCAGACAACGAGGGACGCCCCGCGCACGATGTCGCCCGCCCCTGCCAGGGTTCCGCCCACGAACATGTCCATGCAATCTTGGGTGGTTATCTCTAATCCATGGGTGCGCAAATTGTCCGCGATGGCCCCGCACGTCACGGATTCCGAATCAACGATCACCCCGTCGCAATCCAATAAGATCAGGTCTGGTTTCATGGCGCCTCTGCCAGGGTGATGATGGTGTTCCCATAGCTGCGCTGATGGTCCAATTCCAACCAGGGTGGCAAATCCGGGGCAGGGGAATCCTCCCACAATATCAATGCGTTGGGGGCGATCCAGCCGTTGGCTTTGCACACTTCCAACGCTTGTGCGCCCAGGCCCTTTCCGTAAGGCGGGTCCAATAAAATCAGATCGTGGGGCGTGCCCTTGGGCAACCGCGTGGCGTCTGTTTTCAACACCTTGGTGATGTCCCCACAGTTCAGATCCGCAATGTTTTGCGCCAGCAGTTTCTGCGCCGCCCGACCACTGTCCACAAACGTGGCGGTCGCGGCCCCACGGGACAAGGCTTCTAACCCCAAGGCCCCCGTTCCAGCAAACAGGTCCAGCACATTTAATCCTTCAAAATCAATGCGATGGGCCAGGATATTGAAAATACTCTCACGGGTACGGTCCGTCGTTGGCCGCAAGTGCTGGGCCATGTCGCCCTTGCCCACAGCCGCCAATCGGTGGCCTTTCCATTTGCCGGAAATAATCCTCACTTCATGTACTGTTTCAAATCGGCATCCGCGTCCCCAGCCGCCGCTGGTGGGATGGATTTTCCGGCCTCAATCACGCGCTTTCCGATCATATAAGCCCGCGGATCGTTCATCGCATCCACGGCCAGCAACGCCCCGTCTTTGTAATACCAATGCGACCGCGACGCGCCGCCATCCCGGACCACCACCTGGTCATACCCCGTGTTCAGGCCCGCGATCTGCAATTTAACGTCGTATTGATCCGACCAGAACCAGGGCTTTGCCACATATTCGGCACCGCCCCCCATCATATTGGCGGCGGCGATTTCAGCTTGGTCGATGGCGTTGGGCACACTTTCCAACCGGATGCGCGTGTCCTGATACGGAAACGATGCGCAGTCCCCGGCGGCCCATATATTGGGATCAGATGTCTGCGCACCACTGTCTGTTGCGATGCCGTTGTCTTGCGCAAGCCCGGCCATGCCCGCCAAGACCACGTCTGGGCGGATGCCAACACCCACCACAGCCACGTCAATGTCCAAGACGGATCCGTCTGACAACACGGCTTGGGAAACGGCCCCGTCCCCGTTTAGTCGTTCCAACCCGGTGCCTTCCAAGATTGTCACCCCGTGGCCCGTGTGCAGATCGCGAAAATAATCAGATGTGGCCGGGGATGCGACGCGTTGCAAAATGCGGTCCGCCAGTTCCACCAAGGTTACTTTTAATCCCCGTTGCGCGGCCACGGCGGCGGCTTCCAACCCGATGTATCCGCCCCCCACGATCAACATGTGCCCGCCCGCATCAAACGCGGCTTTCATACCGTCCACATCTGCCAAGGTGCGCACTGTGTGCACCCCGTCCAAATCACCGCCGATTTTGGCGGGCAAGCGGATGGGCGTGGACCCGGTGGTCAGCGCCAGCTTGTCATAGGGAATTTCTTCGGAACCCACTGTAATCAAGCGTTTTTCTGCGTCAATCGCGGTAACAGGCTGGCCCAATCGGAGGTCAATATCCTGGTTTTCGTAAAACGAAACGGGCCGCAAATACATACGGTCCAGCGGCATATCCCCCAGCAGATATTTCTTCGAAAGCGGCGGGCGTTGATACGGCGGCGCGTCTTCAGCCCCGATCAACGAGATTTTACCCTCAAACCCCAGGTTACGCAGCTTGGCCACCAAAGACGCCCCGGCTTGTCCTGCCCCGATCACAACGAAATGTGCCATGCCTAACCCCTGGTAAGTACGCCCGCGCAGCCTATAACCTGGTGGGACAGACAATCAATCAACGAAGGATCAACTCCATGGCAATTTCCGTAGGTGACACCCTGCCAGACGCAACTTTTGTGCGCATGGGCGCTGAAGGCCCCGAAGAAGTCAGCTTGGCCAGCCTGTCCAAGGGCCGCAAAATTGCCCTGTTCGCGGTCCCCGGCGCATTCACCCCCACATGTTCGTCGGCCCACGTGCCGTCCTTCATCCGCACCAAAGATGGCTTCGCCGCCAAAGGCGTGGATGAAGTGATTTGCGTGACCGTCAATGACGTGTTTGTGGTGCAAGAATGGGCCAAAGCCACGGGCGCAGACACCGCCGGTATCACCATGCTGGCCGATCCAGAAAGCACGTTCACATCTGCCATCGGCATGGACTTCACTGCCCCGCCTGTGGGTCTGATCAGCCGATCCAAACGGTACGCCATGTACGCCGAAGACGGTGTCGTGAAGGTGTTGAACGAAGAAGCCAGCCCCGGTGAATGCGAAATTTCCGCCGGTGAAAGCCTGCTGGAAGCGATCTGATATTTGGGTTGGTCCGGCGGGAGTCTTGCCGGGCCTTACCCGTTTGTCGCTTTGTCCATGGCGGTGGCCAGCTTCACATCAAGTTCTGACAAGCCATCACAATCATGGGTCGTCAACACAACGGATACCCTGTTGTAAACATTGGACCATTCTGGATGGTGGTCCAACTTTTCAGCCATCAACGCCACTTGCGACATCCATCCCCAAGCCGCGCGAAACGATTTGAATTTGAATTCTTTTTCGATGGCGTCGCGGTTTTTCACCAACCGCCAGTCCGCCGCCAACAGGGGGTCCAGGGCGGTTCGATCATTCAGTTTATCGGTCATTCTTGTTCCTCTGCTTCCACGCGTTTGAAAGGTCCGTACGACGTCAGGACCTCTATCTCTTCATCCACTGCGCGGGCCTCTGCGTCCAGGTATTGGGCAACGGCGTCGTTGAAACCGGGGTCTGGGAACCAGTGCAGCGAATGGGTGGCCACGGGTAAATACCCGCGTGCCAACTTATGCGATCCTTGGGCCCCCGCTTCGACCCGCGATTGACCCCGCGCAATGGCGAAATCAATGGCTTGGTAATAACACAGTTCAAAATGCAAACAGGGGTGATCTTCAACGCAGCCCCAGTACCGCCCATAAAGCGTGTCGCGCCCGATAAAGTTCAGCGCGCCCGCCACCCAATTCCCGTCGCGTTCTGCCAAAACCAACAGCATTTCATCGCGCAAACTTTCCTGTGCACAGTCAAAAAATGCACGCGTCAGATAAGGCGTGCCCCATTTTCGCGCGCCCGTGTCTTGGTAAAATTCCCAGAACGCATCCCAGTGTTCGGGGGCGATTTCATCCGCGGTTAAGGCATGGATTGTACCACCAAATGCCTGGGCGTTCGCCCGTTCTTTGCGGATGTTCTTGCGCTTGCGGCTGGACAGTGTGGCCAGGAAATCATCGAAGGTGGCATATCCATCGTTCACCCAATGAAACTGCTGCGACTTGCGCGGCATCAGGCCCATTTCGGAACCCGCCCGCGCCTCATCCTCGGTGCAGAATGTGGCGTGAATAGACGACAATTCATTGTCCGCCGCCAGCTTCATCGCACCCTGCATTAGTGCTTTGCGGGCGGTGTCTTCAAAATCAGACCGTACCAAAAACCGCCGCCCTGTCGCGGGGGTATGGGGCACAGCAATCTGCAATTTGGGGTAGTATCTGCCGCCTGAATTTTCATAAGCATGGGCGAAATTGTGGTCGAAAATATATTCGCCCTGGCTGTGGGATTTCACATAAAGAGGGGCCACGCCGATGGTCTTGCCATTCAAAACAGCTTGCAAATATTGCGGTGTCCAGCCCGTTCCCTTGCCCACTGACCCAGATGTTTCCAGGGCCAAGAGAAACCGATGGGTGGTGAACGGGTCCACCGGATTGACCGATTGTCCATCAATGCAGGCACAGCCATCCCAGTCAGCGGGGTCAATTTGTCGAAGGGTCGACAGGACGTGAATTTCTACGGTGTCTTGCAAGTTTTCCGGCCCGGTTACACATTATAAATGATAGGGCCGGGGGCAGAAGTTCAAGCCAGATACCCTTCAAAGGTGATGTTATCCGCCACCGTTCTGGCCTGGGTTTCTTGGTCTTGCGACCGGACGGTCCAACACAGAATTTTACCGCCTGCACTTTTGACCCGCGCCACGGCGGGGGACGCCAACTGCCCACGATTGTGGGAAATAAAGGACAATGCAGACCCCTCAAAATCGGGGATGCCTGCCAATTCCGCGCACCGCGCGTCAGGAACGGTGGGCCAATCGGCGGCCAGGAAATCATCCGTCACCAACCCCAACGCGCGGTTGCTGATCAGCTTAGAAACAGCGGCCATGGCGTGCGGGTTGAACGACATCACAGCGGCATCGCCCCGATAGTTTTCCAACCCATCGGCCACTGCTTTTTCCAGTGGCCCGACGTTTGGCCCCATGGCCCCGTCCTGGTCCTTGATTTCGATCAAGACCGGAACCCGGCCCGCAATCTGGGCCAGGGTTTCATCCAAAGTGGGAATGGTGTCCGTACTGTCCTTCAGCACGATCTGCCCCAAATCTGCCGCCGTGCGTTGTGCAACGGCACCATTTTCCTCGGTCAAACGTCCCAGGTGATAATCATGAAACACCATCGCCACACCGTCCTTGGACAGCTGCACGTCCAGTTCGATGCCGTACCCATGATCAATCGCCGCGGCAAAGGACTGCGGCGCGTTTTCGACACGGCCCTGGTCACGGTCATGCAGTCCACGATGGGTGATGGATTTATTCAGAAAACTAGGGGGCAGTTTGGTCATTTGATTTGGAAGATGCCTTCGATTTCAACGGCAACACCCATGGGCAATGATGGGGACGATACTGCGGCGCGGGCGTGTTTTCCTGCGTCGCCCAATGCGTCGGCCAAGAAATTTGAGGCACCATTGATGACTTGGGGTTGCTCTGTGAAATCTTGGGTCGAATTTACGAAACCAGACAATTTCACAACACGGACCAGACGGTCCAAATCCCCGCCACAGGCCGCTTTGACCTGGGCCAACAGGGAAACGGCGCATGTCTGCGCGGCCTTGGCCCCGTCTTCGACGGACATGGTGTCGCCCAGTTTGCCAGTGATGAAACCATCGTCATTTTGACTGATTTGGCCCGAAACATAGACCAATTCGCCCACTTGGACAAAAGGAACATAGTTTGCGGCGGGCGCAGGGGCGTCCGGTAAGGTGACGCCCATTTCGGCCAGTTTAGTTTCAAAAGTTCCAGACATGACCGATCTCCATTCATTCAGATACACCAATGCCTATGCGCAAATGGGGCGTCTGAAAAGTGGAAAGACCTAACTCTCGCGCAGGGCGCGGACGAAATAATCCGTCAAAGGTTTGGTGAGGTATGCGGCCGGGGATCGGTCTTCTGTTCTGATAAAGCTTTCGACGGGCATGCCTGGGATCAAATTGCGCCCCTCTGGCAGTTTCGCCAATTCGCCGGGGTTCAGCACAATCTCCGCGCGGTAAAAGCTGGCTTGGGTCGATTGATCCGTGAAGGCATCGGCGGACAGTTGGGTCACTTGGCCGTACAATTCTGGGGTCGTGCGTTGATCGAATGCGGCGATGCGCACGATCACTTCTTGGCCCACAAACACCTGGTCGATGTGCAACGGATCCACTTGGCTTGCGATCACCAGTGGGCGGTCTTGGGGCACCAAATACAACACGGGATCGGCAGGGCGCACCACCGATTGCGCGCCAAAAACAGTCAGGCCATAAACGATCCCTGACACGGGCGCTTTCATTTCCATGCGGTTCAAACGGGCTGAAATTCCGCGGCGCTGTTCAGCCGTGGTATTCTCGCGAAATTGCAGTTCGCGCAATTCGGCAATAGCTTCTTCCCGGCGGGTGGTTTTCCGGCGAATGATTTCGATCTCAAGCTCGGTGATGCGGCCTTGGGATTCAGCCTTTGCCGCCGTCAGGTTCCCCAGGTTCCCTAAAATATCAGCTTCTTGGCGCTGCAATGTCAAAACAGAAGAAGCACGGGTTAAGCCTTTTTTCAAAAGATCCTGCTGACTTTTTAGTTCTTGGGCCAGCAGACCACTTTGAATGCTAAGGGCCTCCTGCTGGGCGTTAAGACCGGCGATTTGGCTTTCGATTTGATCCCGGCGCTTGCGCAGCTGTTGAAACTCTTGTGCCTGGGTGTCTTTGCGGGCCACAAACAGGCGCTGTTGTCCGGCAGCGACTGCGGAAATTTCTTCGGATATCTTAACCTGGTCCAAAAGTTCAGGATCAAAGGTAATGTCGGCAAGATCATCACGTTCTGCTTCTAACCGTCCACGGCGGGCCATCAGTTCGAACAATTGCGATTCAGTGATGGATAATTCGGATGCCAACAACGTGCGGTCCAACGACAGAAGGACTTCGCCCTTCTGAACGAATTGGCCTTCTTGCACGTGGATTTGTGCCACGACGCCGCCGTCTGGGTGTTGCACAATCTGACGGTTTCGATCCACTTCGATTTGCCCTGACGAAATGACCGCGCCCGATAGGTTGGCCATGGTGGCCCAGGTGCCAAACCCGCCCACAAGAATGAAAAGACCGACAAAGCCCACGATCAAAGGGCGCCACGCTGACCACTGCATTAGCTTACTCCCGATCCGGTTTGGGGGGCCGCTTGGATGGCGGCGTGGTTTTTGACGACTTCTTGCAGGACTTGTTCTTTGGGCCCGAACGCTTTGCGTGCGCCGTTTTCAATCATCAACAACATGTCGCATTCTTGGATAGCAGCGGGTCGGTGGGCCATGATTAATATGGCTTTGCCCGCCGCTTTGAATTCCCGGATGGCGGTGTTCAAGGCTTGGCTGCCATCGTTGTCCAAGTTGGAATTTGGTTCGTCCAACACCAAAATGACAGGATCGCCGTACATCGCACGCGCCAATCCAATGCGTTGGATTTGCCCGCCGGACAACCGTCCCCCATTGGCGGTGACAACGGTGTCAAATCCATCGGGAAGTTCAAGGATCATGTTGTATGCGCCCGCGGCCTTGGCTGCGCGATGGATTGCATCTGAATCTGGTGTTTCGGAAAGTCGGGCAATGTTATCGGCAATCGTGCCATCAAACAGCTGAACGCGTTGCGGTAAGTACCCGATATGTGTGCCCAATACGTCCGGGTCATAATTATCCAAGGATGCCCCATCCAACCGAACGTGTCCGCCCGCTGGGTGCCACACCCCGGTCAAAGCCCGCGCCAATGTCGACTTACCCGCCCCCGACGGGCCAATCACACCGCACGCTTGTCCAGGATTCAACTTGAACGATAGCATGCGCAACGCAGCTTGGTTTTGGCCCGGTGGAATGATGGTCATCTGCTGGGCTTCTAAGATCGCCTTGGGTTTTGGCAGCGGGGTCTTTTCCAACTCTGGGGGGATTTCCCCCAGCAGTTCTTCAAGATTTTTCCAGCTTTTGGACGCCCCTTGGAACAGGCCCCATTGTCCGATGGCCATTTCAATGGGTTGCAACGCACGGCCCAGTAAGATCGACCCCGCGATCATGGCACCGGGGGACAGTTCCCCCTGTAAGACAAGCCATGCCCCCAGGCCCAGAATGGCCGATTGCAAGATCAACCGGAACGTCTTGGTAAGAGTTGTGAAACTGCCGCCGACATCTGCGGTGGCGATGCTGGCTTCAAGGGCCTTGGTGCGGGTCTGGAACCAACGTTTGAAGGTGGCACCCTGCATCCCCAGGGATCTGACCATTTCAGATTCCGACCGGATTTGTTCCGACATCAATTCCGACCGAATGCTGGCTTGCTGGGAAAGGGCCATGGAATTGCGGGTCATCAGTTGGTTTAAAATTGTGATGACCACCAAGACCAGCCCGCCGCCAATGGCCAACATGCCCAACATGGGATTGAATATCCAAATCCCGAACAGGAAAACAGGGGTCCACGGTAGATCAAACAACGACATCAAAACTGGGGACGTCATCAACCGCTGAACGGTTTCCAAATCCCGAATGCCCGTCACGGGTTTGTCGTTTTGGGGCAAAGATGATTTTTTCAAAACGGCGGCAAACACGCGACGATCCAAGGATGATTGAAACCGCGCGCCGACACGGGCCATGACCCGGCCCCGTGCATAATCAAGGATGCCCATCGTGGCGTATAAAAACAAAACCAACACGGACAAAGCGACAAGTGTTGCTTCTGATCTGGATGACAAGACCCGATCGTAGACTTGCAACATGTACAGCGGTCCGGTCATCATCAGCATGTTGGCAAAAAAGCTGAAGATACCCACGGCCCAAAACAGCCCGCGGCTTTGCGACCGGGCCTTGCGCAGTTCTTCGCGGCCTTGATCCGTATTTCCAGCCATTTCGGTTTACCCTTTGCTTTGTCGCCACAATGCCACAACTATAGAATGCGCGTTAAATGTTATTTGCCCAAGGGCTTGTACGATTTTATGCCATTGTTTTTGTAAAGGCGGTCTTATGATCCTAGGCATTTTTAAAACCGATATGGTGAAAATTGTTAGCAGTGTGCTTTTTGTGTGCACGCTGTCGGCCTGTTCTGTCGCCCCAGAAGGGGTGGCGGTCCATGATCCTTATGAAAAGATGAACCGTAAGACGCACACCTTTAATAAAGCTGTTGATAGAAACATCATTCGCCCCGTCGCGCGGACCTATGACATTGTGGTGCCTGACCCGATTGAAAAAGGTATTTCAAATTTTTCCAGTAATCTAAGTTTGCCGGGCAAAATCTTAAACAATGTTCTGCAAGGTGATTTCGAAGGCGCGGGTCAAAACACGCTGCGGTTCTTGTTCAACAGTACCTATGGCTTTGGGGGGGTGTTGGACCCGTCTTCGCACTGGGGCGTCGAAGAACAAGACACGGATTTCGGCGAAACATTGGAAACATGGGGCGTTGAAGAAGGCGCGTACATTGAATTACCCATCCTGGGCCCGTCCACGGAACGTGACGCGGCTGGTTTCTTCATCGACATCTTTTTGGACCCGGCTGGATATGTGCTGAATGGACCCCAATCCCGGGCCAGAAGTACTGCGCGGGCAGGTGAAATCCTGCAAACGCGCCACGTGCTTGGGAATCAAATTGACGAGATTTTGTATGAAAGTGCAGACAGTTATGCCCAGTCCCGCCTGATTTTCTTGCAAAATCGGCGGTTTGAATTGAAAGAAGGTACTGGCGACGGGTTCATCGATCCCTATATTGATCCGTATGAAGATTTTTAGTGATTCCGATTTAACGCGCCGGGGCTTCCTGGCAGCAACAACCGCAACTTTGATGGCGGGGCCTGCTTTGGCCCTGACACAATCACAAGCCAGCACCTTGGTGAACCGGCTTGTGGGTGAGATCAACAAGGTGATCGCCTCTGGCAAATCAGAGGGCGCGATGATCCGTGATTTTGAACGGATTTTCGGGCGCTACGCAGACGTGAACACCATTGCCCGGTCGGCCCTGGGTGCAGATGCGCGGCGGGCCAGCCGGTCCGAATTGTCGGCGTTCACCAAGTCGTTCCAAGGATACATCGCGCGCAAATACGGCAAGCGGTTCCGTGAATTCATCGGCGGACAGATCAAGGTTAAGAACACCACGAACCGGGGCAAGTTTTACGAAGTCGCCTCCAGCGTGGACTTGCGCGGGTCGTCCCCCTTTAACGTAAGTTTCCGGGTGTCTGACCGATCTGGCAAAGACCTGTTCTTCGATATCATCATCGAAGGCATCAGTTTGCTGTCGTCGGAACGCGTGGAAATCGGCGCATTGCTGGACCGCCGGGGCGGCGACATTGGCCGCTTGACCCGGGATTTGAAAAAGCTGGGTTAACCCCCCAGCTTAATCGCCCTGCAAAATCCCTTTTAGGGCACCCAAGATTGCGCTTTCGCGTTCGTTTTTGGGCTTTTGTTGCGCCTGCTTTTTCGGCTTGGCGGCCTGTTTGGCTGCTTGTTTCGCTTTCTGCTTTATCGTCTTCGCAGAAACAGCTTGGATTTCCTTGACCGGTGCAGCACGGCGCATGGGCAGGGCAGGCGGGTTTTTACCGTTGGCCACACCCACCATGATCTGTTTCCAGATTTCCGCAGGAAGCCCACTGCCCGTCGTGCCCTTAAGCGGGGTGTTGTCGTCGTATCCCATCCAAACGCCGATGACGTACTGCGATGTGAAACCCACGAACCACGCGTCTTTGGCGGCTTGGGTCGTGCCGGTTTTACCCGCGATTTCAAAGCCGCTGATCCTGGCGCGTTTGCCCGTCCCGCGTTCGATGACCATGTGCATCATATACGTCAGTTCTTCGGCCACCGACGCAGGGATTACCCGGTCGCCATAGCCGTCTTCTTGGGTCAGCAGGGGGTCATTGTCGCCCCGGTACCGCAAAGACCGCACGCCGTAGGGTTGCACCGCAACGCCGCCTGACAAGATGCCCGCAAAAGCCCCCGTCATTTCCAAGACCGAGCTTTCAGAAACCCCTAACGCCAGGGCTGGCCCTTTGGCCAGGGGACTGTTGATCCCAAACGCTTTGGCGGTGGCGCGCACTTTTTCGCGCCCCACGTCCTCGCTTAATTTGACGGCGGGAATGTTGATGCTTTCAATTAGGGCTTGGGTCAGGGTGACACGGCCCTTGAATTTCTTGGTGAAGTTCTTTGGCTTCCAGGGATCTGATCCGCGCTGGCGGTACGTGACAGGTTCATCCTTGATCTTGTCATTGGGGGACCAGCCATTGGCCATGGCGGTGGCAAAGACAAAGGGTTTGAAGATGGAACCTGTTTGCCGCTTGGCCTGGGTTGCACGGTTGAACGCACCGGGGATGCCTTTTTTACGCCCCCCCACGATGGCCAATACTGCGCCATCCGGGGCCATAACCACGGCCCCGATTTCCGCTTTGGACGATTTGCTGACCTTTTCAGCAAAGACCTGGGCAATTGCTTTTTCCGTGGATTTTTGGATGCGCGGATCCAAAGTGGTGGTGATCACCACGTCGTCCATGGTCGTGCGGGTAAAGAAGTTTGGCCCGGACGCCATCAACCAGTCTGCGAAAAATCCACCTGTCTGGGCGCGCGCGGCGGGGCTAAGGCTGGCGGGTTTGGCTTGTGCAAAGTCCGCTTCACCCTTGGTCAGATATCCTTGGTCTTCCATCAAGCCCACCACCACGCTGGCCCGGCCTTGGGCACGTTCCAGGTTGCTTGTGGGGGCATAGTACGACGGCGCTTTCAGCAAGCCCGCCAACATTGCCGCCTGGCCGCCGTCGACGTCCTTGGCGGATATTCCGAAATACCGTTGCGAGGCGGCTTCAAACCCACGGGATCCGGCCCCCAAAAAGGCGCGGTTCAGGTAAATCGTCAGCACTTCTTCTTTGGTGAACTTGGCTTCCATGGCCAAGGCGTACACGGCTTCTTTGATTTTGCGCCAAATCGTGGTGCGGCGGCAGTCTTGTTCGTATGCCCGTTCCGTGTCCCACTTTTCGCGGTCGAACGGCACACCCAAGCACAGCAGCTTGGCGGTCTGCTGCGTGATCGTGGAACCGCCGTTGCCGGAAAATGGACCACGCCCTTCGCGCATGTTGATGCGGATCGCGGATGCAATGCCGCGTGGGTCAATCCCAGGGTGCCGGAAGAAACGTTTGTCTTCTGTCGCGATGACGGCGTTTTTCAAATAGGGGGACACTGTGCTGGTGGTTACCAATCCGCCGAACTGATCGCCACGCCAGGCGTAGACTTCGCCGTTGCGGTCCAACATCGTGACAGAGCCTTTGGCCCGGCCATCCACCAGGTCGACGGGATCAGGAAGTGTGGTGGTGATATAGAATACCGACACCCCCAGAATGATCGCCATCATGACGCCGATACGCCACGAAAACCCCCAGACCACGCGGAATGGGAATAAGATCATTGAGAAAAGCGCACGCCTTATCTTGCCCTTCCCGCTGGGCTTGGCTTTGCGTTTTTGGGGCGCGGATTTCGCAACGCGTTTTTCGGCCCGCAAGGGGCCACGGGGTTTTCTTGTGCCTGTAGACATGGTGACCATGCTCTTCTTGTTTTTTGCAGAATATAACGAGGCTTCGCCGATTTGTCGCGGAGAAGATTTTACTATTTTCCCGTTTGGCGCGAATAACCGCGCCAAATTCGCAACAATTCCGGGTAATGGGGCCAGGTTTGGCCCTAGATCACCTTGGCGATGGATTTTGCCAAAATCGGTACGCTGTCTTTGTTCAGGCCAGCGATGTTGATCCGGCTGTCCCCAACCATGTAAATCGCGTGCTCTTCCCGCAGCTTTGCCACGGCTTCTGGTGGGATCCCAAGGCGTGAAAACATGCCCCGATGTTCGCCCACAAAGTCGAAACGATCTGTGCCTGTTTCCACCCGCAAAGCATCTGCCAACTGGGCGCGCAGACCCAACATGCCGATCCGTGTGTCTTCCAGTTCGGCTTGCCAGTCCCCACGCATTTTATCGTCGTTCAGGATCATGGTCACCAAACGGGCACCGTGATCTGGGGGGAATGAAAAGTTCTGGCGGTTCAGATACGAAAGCGTGCTTTGGGTCACGGCGTGATTTTCCGTATCGTCTGATACTGCGAATAAAACACCCGTCCGTTCACGGTAGATGCCAAAGTTTTTGGAACAGCTGGCGGCCACTAAGAACTGGGGGCACCGGGCCGCGATGGCGCGGGTGAATGCGGCGTCGGCTTCCAGACCGTCCCCGAACCCTTGGTACGCGATGTCCACAAACGGGATCGCCCCCGCCGCGTTCACGGTATCAATCACCATATCAAATTCAGACGGTTTCAGGTTGGCCCCGGTGGGATTGTGACAGCAGCCGTGCAACAAAACCACGTCACCCTTTTTCACTTGGGCCAGGTCTTCCAACATGGCGGGCAGATCAACGGTGCAGCTTTCAGCATCGAAATAGCGGTATGTCGCCTGGGGCAATTCAAGGTGCGACAAGATTGAGGGATGATTGGGCCAGGTGGGGTCCGACAACCAAACAGTGGCACCCGTGTTGGCCAGCTTTACCAATTCAAACCCTTGTCGAATGGCCCCTGTCCCGCCGGGCGTCGCCACGGCAGACACTTGGTCCACATTCACACTGTCACCAAAGATCAATTCGCGCATGGCGGCGGAAAACGCGGGGTCCCCGGCCAGGCCCACGTAGGACTTGCTGTCCTGGTCTTGCCACAACTTGTGTTCTGCATCTTTGACAGACCGCATCACCGGGGTCAGACCTTCGGCGTTTTTGTAAACGCCCACGCCCAGGTCAATCTTAACCGGGCGGGGGTCCGCGCGGTACTGGGCCATAAGCGCCAGGATTTTGTCTTCCGGTTGGGGGGTCAGGTTCGTCAGCATCAGCTGTCTCCGGTTTCAATGGCAAGGGTGGGAAACTGGCCCCATTCGGCCCAGCTTCCGTCGTAAAGAGAATGATCTGTTTTACCCGTAACATTCAAGGCCAAGGACAACACGGCGGCCGTGACGCCGGACCCACAGGTGGTGATGGCGGGCTTGGTTAAATCCACGCCAGCGGCAGTAAAGACGGCTTTCAGATCATCGGGTGATTTCAAGGTGCCGTCGTCGTTCAACACGGTTTGGAACGGCACGTTGCGCGATGTGGGGATGTGGCCCGATCGCAGACCAGGGCGCGGTTCGACTGTTTCGCCCCGGAACCGGGCAGCGGCGCGGGCGTCGATGATGGTGTGGTCTTGCAACTTGGTGGCGTGGGCCACTTGGGTCACATCGCGCACCATATCTGGGTTTGGGGTCGCATACATGTGGCGGTCGCGGATCACCGTGGGGGCGTCCGTGACGGCGTATCCATCGGCTTTCCACTTGGGTAAGCCACCATCCAATACGGCAACACGGTCATGGCCGAAGTATTTGAACATCCACCACACACGGGCAGCACTGAACAATCCTTGGGCGTCATAGACCACGATGGTGTGCCCTTCGCCGACGCCCATTTTACGCACGCGGGATAAGAATTTTTCCACCGGAGGCAGCATGTGGGGCAGGGAAGATCGGTGATCAGACACGTCATCAATGTCAAAGTATCGCGCGCCGGGAATGTGTTCGGCTGCAAACAAGGCTTTGGGATCGCGGTCATCGCCGGGCAAGAACCATGTGGCATCCAGGATGCGGATATCCGCGTGATCCAAATGGGCGTTCAGCCATTCGGTCGAAACAAGATGTGTCGCGTCAGTCAGCGCCATGGTGCCCCCTTGGCTTTTACATCCTGCGCAGTACCCAGGGACGGACCATAAAACAAGGGCCGCCCCCCCAAGGAGACGGCCCCGAAAATCGTTAAACGCGTGGCTTATTTGCCCAGCATGCCTTTGATCAGGCCGCCTGCGCCGCCCAAGACAGCACCGCCGCCTGCGCCGCCAGCGATACCGCCGACCAGTGCGCCGATGTCCATGTTGGACGCGGCGTCTGCCATTTCTGCGCCTGTGCCTGGGTCCATGCCCACGGCGCCCAGGATCGATCCTGCGCCCAAGCCGCCAACGGCGCCCAGAATTGTGTTCATCATGCCGCCACCGCTAAGTGTTTCAGACACTTTGCCGATGATGTTGCCGCCTACAGCGCCGGACAGCGCTGGAATGACCAATGCAAGAATTGCTTCCATGGTGTTTCCCCTTCCAATTTCACACACGTTTTTGTGTGTCGCACCCTAGGTAAGG